>Ga0209542_10000365_pt1 | contig 110757 bp, 122 predicted proteins | sample RifCSPhighO2_01_FD_184028 | JGI IMG/M metagenome (GOLD analysis project Ga0209542, IMG submission 184028) | Soil microbial communities from Rifle, Colorado - Rifle CSP2_plank highO2_0.1 (SPAdes) (version 2) | ecosystem: Environmental > Terrestrial > Deep subsurface > Rock core/Sediment ...
TGGGTGATTCCAGCAAAAAAGCGGGTGAACATTCCCGCCGCAAACCACCCCTGGAGAGGAAAGTTTATTCTTAACGTGTGACATTTCTAAATCCGCGCCGGTGTGACATTTCTATTTCCCGTTGACAGGTTTTAGGTTGAGGCTTGACATGGTTTCTGTAGGGTTTAAAATGTAAATAGCTCTGAAGATTCCAAAAATGATTCTATATTACCTTATTTTAGGGAACCCAATATTTGTTCTGGCTGTGGCTAGGGCGTGAGGGTGCCCACGTAGATTTTCATAGAAATCTATGGAATTCAGAGCGTAAAAAAACACTCCGATGCATATCAGGGTGTTTTTTTAGGCTTTCTCTATGCCTTTATAAAATAGTTATCCACATATTTGACTTGTTTCTTGGTTAATATATTTATAGTATAATATAGAAACTAAATCATTAATATTCAAATATTATCTCTATGGTTAAAAAAGAGCAATTCTCAATCAATCTTTGCGATGGGATTACCAAGTTCAGCGTATACCTTCTCGTTTTGCTGATGCCCATTTTCTTTTTGCCCTGGTCTTCTAATGTACTCGATTTTAACAAGCAAGCTCTTTTAATTGTGTTAGTATTGGTAGGCCTTTTTTCCTGGATGCTGAAAACATTGCTCTTGGGGGAGTTTACTCTAAGCATCAACAAGATTCACATCGTAATAGGCCTTTTATTGTTAGTATATATTGCAGCCACTATTTTTTCTGTTTTTCCATACGGTAGCTTCTGGGGCTGGCCTCAAATTACTTCAGAGAGCTTGCTTTCACTCATAGGGCTCGTGATATTATATTTTTTAGTCAGCAATAATTTCTCTGAACATGATGTTTTTATGTGCTGCAATGTATTGGGGATATCAACTTTTTTAGTAGCCATATACGGTATTTTGCAGATATTTGGCGTCCACCTTCTTCCTTTTAATTTTGCCCAAAGCAGTGGTTTTAACACTATCGGCTCAAATGGAAACTTAGGATTGTTCTTATCAGCAATGCTGCCCCTATGCGTTGTTATTGGAATCATGTCCAAAAAATGGTGGAAAATATTATTTATTGCGAATGTAGTATTAATATTTTTTGCACTTATATTAATTAATTATAATTTTATTTGGTGGGCGACATTGCTGGGGTCCGGGTTAATAATAATTTTTGGAGTATTAAGAAGGGATATCTTTGAAGGCAGATGGATGTTTCTGCCGATGTTTTTCTTAATAGTATCTTTATTTTTTATTCTCTTCAGCCCTCAAATCAGATGGCTGCCCCAGAAGTCATTAGAGGTATATCTGTCCCAGCAAGCTAATTTCCAAATTGACTTGAAAGCCTTAAAAGCGTCCCCTATATTGGGTTCGGGGCCTGGAACATTTGCCTATGACTTCGCAAAGTATAGGGATAAAGATTTAAATAAAAATCCTTTATGGAATCTTAACTTTAACGCAGGGGCTTCAAAGGTATTGACGAGCTTGGCTACCACAGGAATCTTAGGATTTATCATGCTTATTACATTGATAGTGTTTCCTCTGTTCTATGGAATTGAATACCTTATTTCTACTTCAAGCCTACCCCAGGAAGAAGCCCCGCATCCAGAGAAAATTTCATTAATTTTGGGAATTTTGGGTATTTTGTCGGTGGTAAGCTTAGGATATTTCTTTTACAATTCCAGCGTATCATCAGATTTTGTTTACTTTTTTGCCATTGCGGCGCTCGTAGCATTAATATATAAGAACGATAAAGTATATAGCCTTAAGTCATCTTCTTTGCTTACCCTTGCGGTAACCTTTGTTTTCACCGCCATTTTCATTTTTGGCCTCGGATTCTTAATGTTAGACGGGCAGAGGTATTTGGCTGAAGTAAATTATTACCGCGCTATCCAAGCGTTTCGTAGCGGGCAGAAGGACGCCGCTATAGATTATGTGAAGATAGCTGCCAGGAATAACACTAATTTAGACTTGTATTTCAACCAGCTGGCCCTTTTCTCATTTTCAAAACTGCAGGATCAGATTGTTGAATCTGGCGCAAATGCCCAAAAAGCAGAGGACAAAAAGAAAATTGAAAAGCTATTTTCAGATTCTATCAATGCGGCAAACATCGCCATTGACCTTAATAATAAGAATATTGATAATTGGCTTACTAAGGCCTATGTATGCCAAAACCTCATTGGGGTGGTCAATGATGCCGTAGATTGCGCAATACAGTCGTATGATAAAGCGCTGGAATTAAATCCTACTAATCCCTATTTCTTAGTCCAGCAGGGCAATACCTATTTAATCCAAGCAAATACGCTGCCGAAAGATTCAGCGCAAAATAAAGATGCAATCTTGCTGAAAGCTAAAGAAAAATTTGACCAGGCACTTGTCTTAAAAGAAAATTACTCTCTTGCGTACTTGCAGTTGGCGTTAGTGGCAAGAGCCCAGGGCGATACTACAGAAAAGGTAGCAGCATTAGAAAATGCAAAAAAATATTCTCCTAATGATGCGGAGTTAGCTTTGCAGATAGGCTTAATTTACTACCAAGATAAGAATTGGACTAAGGCCCAAGAAGAATTCCAAAGAGCCTTATCTATTTCTCCTAACTACGCCAATGCATTATACTACTCTGGTTTAACCTATGATAAACAAGGGCGAAATTCTGATGCTATTGATGCCTTCGCTAAAATTTTAGAGGCAAATCCCAATAACGAAAATATCAAAAAAATCTTAGATAACCTAAGAAGCGGAAGAGCGGCATTGGAGGGATTAGTTGCGCAACCGCCAGCTCCCACTACGCCAACCACAAGCCCGGAACCGACCAACCCGCCTTCGGAGCCAGGAACAGATAGTTCTGAAACTACTAAAAAAGAAACTGATACAAGGTAAGATATGCTAGGAACAAAAAAACAGGCTTTAGCCTGTTTTTTTGTTCTTTCGGGGTACTGGGAGTTGAACCCAGGTCACACGACCCCCAGCCGTGCATAATGCCGTTATACTATACCCCGTACTCTTAAAAATTCGAAATTCGAATAGGACCTTACAGGGATGACCTGTGGGTCAAGCGAAATTCGAAACAAGTTTTGAAAATTCGTTAGTTTGGAATTTTGGATTTGTTTTGGATTTCGGATTTCGTGCTTCGGATTTATACTTTTGCCATTCTTTTAATGCATTTCGCGCACGCTAGCACTCTTTTGCCGCTGGCTAACCTAGCCCACTGCAAGTTGGGGTATTTTCTTACCTTTTGAGTCGGATTATATTTTCCTCGTAATTTTACCAACGTCCACGACATTCCTGATTTCTTGCCGCAGATGGTACAGATTTTAGAAGCCATAATTGTGAATTATTCTAATTATACTAATTGTTCTAGTTATTCTAAAGAAATCCTAAATCCTAATTTCTCATTTTGACATTCATCGCTTGGGATTTGATTAGGTTAATTAGAAATTAGGTCAATTAGAATAATTATATAGTATCTTATCTTCTCTTTTTTTGCAATGTCTGGTATTATTACATAACATCCTATGGATATCGTAGTCGCTATATTTTCTTTAATCATTTTACTTTTTTCCGTAATCATCCACGAATTAGCTCATGGCAGTGTTGCGTTTTCTTTGGGCGATCCCACGGCAAAGTATGAAAAAAGGTTAACCCTGAATCCCTTAAGGCATTTGGATCCTTTTGGTTCTGTTATCTTGCCACTGCTTTTATTCATCAGCGGCAGCGCCGTATTAGTGGGATGGGCAAAGCCAGTGCCTATAAACCCCTATAATTTTAGAGACCAAAAATGGGGAGCATTCAAAGTTGCCATTGCGGGGCCGTTATCAAATATTGCCTTGGCATTATTTTTTGGGCTTGCCATACGGGGCATTCCTTATGATGTTTTTTTGCAGGTTCCCGGACTTTTTTTGATTTTTTCTTTCATTGTAAGGATAAATTTAATGCTTGCTATTTTTAACCTGGTGCCAATTCCTCCCCTTGATGGTTCATGGATGCTTTTTAAATTATTGCCTGATAGCCTAGAATGGGTAAAAACATTTTTGCAGCAATACGGAATCTATATTTTAATATTCCTGTTGTTTTTTGGAGGATTGTACGGAGTAAACTCTATTGCAGAATACTTTTTCCGCCTATTTACAGGAATATAGTCGAACCCTGTTGACTTGATTTGCAATATTTGTTAAACTATCAATGAGTGCAGATGCACTTTTTGTTTTTCTAGTTTCTTTGAATTACGAAATGCTTAATGAAAAGGCGAGTTTCGAGTCTTTTTTCAAAATCTGGGTCGAAAATTCGCAATAATTCTAAAACGTAGCAAGCTACGTTTTAGAATTCTATCAAATTTTCACCTTCCAGATTTTGAAAAAATACCTCGAAAGCATTTCGTAATTCAAAGTAATTTAAAATTCACACCGTGCCAACAATACACCAGTTAATTAAAAAACCCAGAAAAAGCATACAAGCCAAAAAGAAGGGCGTGGCTTTGCATTACGGTTTTAATGTATTGCAAAACAAGCCTTCGCACTATCCATCTCCGTTTAAAAGGGGGGTATGCATCAAGGTATTTACCCAAACTCCTAGAAAACCAAACTCTGCGTTAAGAAAAGTAGCCAGGGTTAAATTGTCAAATGGCATGGAGGTAACCGCCTATATTCCAGGGGAAGGCCATAATTTGCAAGAACACTCAGTGGTATTAATTAGGGGGGGAAGAGTAAAGGACTTGCCCGGAGTCAGATACCACATTGTGAGAGGTGTGCTAGATACTACAGGGGTTGAAAACAGGAAGCAGGGAAGGTCAAGGTATGGGTCAAAGATGCCTAAAGCTAAATAATTTTCAAATTGTAAATTGTAAATTCACATGCGAAGGGCCTATAAAAAACACAAAGTTGCCCCGGACACCTTATACCAAGACGTACAGGTTGCCCAATTGATCAACAAGGTGATGACCCAGGGGAAAAAGTCAACCGCACAAAAAATTGTGTACATGGCTTTTGATGCCATAAAACAAAAAACCCAAAAAGAGCCCTTGGAGGTTTTCAAGCAAGCGGTTGAAAATGCTTCTCCCGTATTAGAGGTAAAGCCAAAGAGGATCGGGGGAGCCACGTATCAGGTACCTATGGAGGTGCGGCAGGAACGGAGGATCTTTTTATCGTTAAAATGGATTATTGACGGAGCAAGGTCTGGAAAAGGCAAATCAATGGCAGAAAAGCTTAGCCAGGAGATCATGAACGTAGCCAACAACGAAGGCATGGCAATGAAACGGAAAAACGATATGCATAGAATGGCAGAGGCAAACAAGGCTTTTGCTCATTTTGCGCGCTCTCGCTAGAACGTGAATTCAGTATCTTGTATCTAGTAGCTAGAATGGAATTTTGAATACAGAATTCAGGATTCTTTTATTCTATTCTAGCTTCCAGCTGCTAGCTCCTAGATTCAAATTTATGAACAGAAGTCATCCTTTAGAAAAACTACGTAACTTCGGAATTATCGCTCACATTGACGCGGGAAAAACAACGGTTTCCGAGCGCCTTTTGTTTTATACGGGAGTAAGCCATAAAATCGGGGAAGTGCACGAAGGCGATACCGTCATGGACTGGATGCCTCAGGAACGCGAGCGCGGTATTACGATTACCGCAGCCGCCATTACTATGCAATGGAAAGGCATTCAAATGAACCTTATTGATACCCCCGGCCACATTGACTTTACGGCCGAGGTACAGCGCTCCCTGCGCGTATTAGACGGCGCTGTGGTAGTGTTTGACGGCGTAGCCGGAGTTGAGCCTCAATCAGAAACGGTATGGCGCCAGGCTGACAAATATGGCACGCCAAGGATTTGTTTTATCAATAAGCTGGACAGAATGGGTGGAAGTTTTGAAAAGTCATATCAGTCTATTTTAGATAAATTGACGAAAAACGCCGTGGCTATGACCATTCCCATTGGAGAAGAAGAACATTTATCAGCCGTAATTGATTTACTGAAAATGAAAGCCATTTATTTTGAGGGCGAGAAAGGAGAAATAGTGGTAGAAAAAGAAATTCCGGCGGATATGGTGGGAAAAGCAAAAGCCTGGAGGGAAAAAATGGTAGACCGTATTGCCGGGGAAGACGATGCCTTAACAAATAAATTACTGGGCGGTGAAGAAATTTCAAACGAAGAACTTATGGCGGCTATGCGAAAAGCTTGCCTGGCGTTTAAGCTGGTGCCGGTATTTTGCGGTTCGGCTTTAAAAAACAAGGGTACCCAATTTATTTTAGATGCCGTCATTGACTATTTGCCATCGCCTCTAGATATTGGTTTTGTAAAAGGAACCGACCCCAAAACCGGAGCTGAAATTGAAAGGAAATTTTCTGACACAGAGCCATTTGCAGCTTTGGTGTTTAAAGTTGCCACGGATCCCTTTGTAGGGCAACTTACTTTTTTCAGGGTATATTCAGGCGTATTAAATAAAGGAACCTATTTATTGAATTCCGTCACCGGAGAACAGGAAAGAATTGCACGGATTTTAAGGATGAAATCCAACTCGCGGGAAGAATTGGATGTGATTTACGCTGGCGAAATTGGAGCTACGGTTGGTTTAAAAAATACCATTACCGGCCACACCTTGTGCGATAAGGAAAACCCGGTGGTGCTGGAAAAAATTTCATTTCCTGAACCGGTTATTTCTATGCGGGTTGAGCCAAAAACCAAGGCTGACCAGGAGAAGCTTATTATGTCTATTCGGAAATTGACCCAGGAAGACCCAACCTTCAGGATTAAAGAAGATATTGAAACGGGTGAAACTATTATTTCTGGCATGGGCGAACTACACTTAGATATTATTCAAGATCGGCTCAGGCGTGAATTTAATGTAGACGCAAACTTCGGCAAGCCGCAAGTGGCGTACCGTGAAACGATTACCGCAGAGTCAGAGGCTGAAGAAAAGTATGTGCGCCAATCCGGTGGAAAGGGGCAATATGGACATGTACGATTAAGGTTAAAGCCTTTGGAGCGAGGCACGGGTTTCCAATTTGTTGATGAAATTAAAGGAGGGGCTATTCCAAAAGAGTTTATCAAGCCGACCGAAAAGGGCGTGATTGAAGCGCTTGATAAGGGAATTATAGCCGGGTATCCCATGGTTGACGTTGAAGTTACGCTTTACGATGGAAGCTTCCACGAAGTGGACTCTTCTGAATTTGCCTTTAAAATTGCCGGATCCATGGCTGTGCAAGCAGGGGCTAAAAAAGCTAAACCGGTTATTTTGGAACCCATTATGAAAACCGAAGTAATTACTCCGGATGCTTTTTTTGGAACGGTTATTTCAGATTTAAGCTCTAGAAGAGGGAAAATTGAAGAAACCAAAGAACGGATGGGAATGAAAGTATTGGATGCTATGGTGCCGTTGTCCGAGATGTTTGGATATGCAACAGCGTTAAGAAGCTTAACAGAAGGCCGAGCATCGTTTACTATGGAATTTAATAAATACGAGATTGTTCCAAATAATGTAGCACAGCAAATTATGGAAGGGAAAGTGAAATAATCATTGACTAATTTTTAGATATATAATACAATTAAAACATTAATAAAAACTTAACGTGAATCTGGCAGCTAGAAGCTTGAATCTTGAATAGAATACAGAATTCTGAATAATCGTGGCAAAGCCTATATTCTGAATTCAATATTCCATTCAAGCTACTAGATACTCTATTCTAGATTCTCACAAACTATGGCAGAAAAATTTGAGAGGTCCAAGCCTCACGTAAATATTGGTACCATCGGCCACGTTGACCATGGAAAAACCACGTTGTCAGCCGCAATTATGAAAGTTTCAGGATTGCGCGGTTTTAAGCATACTGAAGCTGATGTGGATAAAATTGACGCATCTCCGGAAGAAAAGGCACGAGGGGTGACGATTTCTATTACCCACTTGGAAACCGAAACTGCAAAAAGGCACTATGCCTTGATTGACTGCCCAGGACACGCTGACTACATTAAAAATATGATTACGGGAGCTGCCCAGATGGACGGCGGAATTTTATTGGTTTCTGCTCCAGATGGCCCTATGCCTCAAACCAAAGAGCACATTCTTTTAGCAAGACAGGTGGGATTACCATCATTGGTGGTATTTATGAATAAAGTTGATATGGTTGATGATCCTGAAATTTTAGACTTGGTTGAGTCAGAAGTGAGGGAATTATTGAAAAAATATGGGTTCCCAGGAGATGAAACTCCAATTATTAGAGGTTCTGCCTTAAAAGCATTATCGGCATCTTCTGTTGATGATCCAGCCGTCAAGCCAATTGTAGAACTGCTTGACGCCGTAGACAGTTATATCCCTGAACCAGTAAGAGAATTAGAAAAGCCATTTGCCATGGCTATTGAAGACGTGTTCTCCATTGAAGGAAGGGGAACGGTAGCTACGGGAAGAATTGAAAGAGGCGTTGTGCATCCTAACGATGAAGTTGAAATTATAGGTATCAGGCCGACCCAAAAAACGGTAGTGGTTTCCGTTGAAATGTTCCAAAAGAGCTTAGACGAAGGAAGGGCGGGAGATAATGTGGGCATTTTATTGAGAGGCTTGAAGAAAGAAGATATTGAACGAGGCCAGGTGCTGGCAAAGCCGGGTTCTATTACCCCTCATACTGAATTTGATAGCGAAGTATATGTATTAAGCAAGGATGAAGGCGGAAGGCATACGCCATTTTTCACCGGTTATAAGCCTCAGCTTTACATTAGAACTTCTGACATTACCGGAGACGTAACCTTGCCAGAAGGAACCGAAATGGTAATGCCCGGAGATACCGCAAACCTGAAAGTTAAATTAATTGTGCCGGTAGCATTGGAAGAAAAAGGAAAGTTTGCTATTAGGGAAGGTGGAAAGACTGTGGGGGCGGGAGTGGTAACAAAGATCACCAAGTAAATTTTCACGTGATGATGGCTCTTAAAAAAGCAACCATAAAACCAAAAAAGGCAAAAGCAGAATCTCCGAAAGAGGAAGCGGTAGTTGTTATGCCCAAGCTTAGGATTAAGCTTAAGGCTTACGACCATAAGATTATAGATAGTTCGGTCAGGCAGATTATTGATATTGCCAACCGCAGCGGCGTAGAAGTAGTTGGACCGGTGCCCTTGCCAACCGAAATATTAAAATACACGGTGAACCGATCTACTTTTGTCCATAAAAATGCCAGAGAGCAGTTTGAAATGAGGGTTCACAAAAGAGTCATTGACATCATAAATCCTAATCCTGAAATTATTGAAGCATTGCGGGATTTAAACTTGCCATCCGGGGTTGACATCACCATCAAAATTTAATAGTATAGTTAAAATTAAACAATTGTTAACTTTTCCATGATATTTTTTGATTCACCCGATCAAATAATTTTGCAAAGCAAAATTAGCGCAAGGCGCTATTTGACCGGGTAAAAATATTATAGAATAACAACATTGCCATTGAACTGGGCAATTGCCCAGTTTTTCATTAGAAACAAAGATGAAATTCATTTTAGGAAAAAAAATTGAAATGTCCCAGATGTTTGATGAAAAGGGAAAAGTAATCCCCGTAACTTTGATTTCAGCGGGGCCATGCGTAGTATTGCAGAAAAAAACCAAAGAAAAAGAAGGATACAATGCCCTGCAGGTGGGTTTTATAAAAATTGAAAAAAAGAGTAAGGTTAAGAAAACGATGAAGGGAAAAGAATATAGGTACATAAAAGAATTTTTAGTTATTAATGATCAATTATCCAAAAACGTTGGCGATGCAATTAATCTTGCTGAATTTAAAGAAGGAGATAAGGTAAATATAGTGGGAATTTCCAAGGGAAAGGGGTTTCAAGGAGCAGTGAAAAGGCATGGGTTTTCAGGCAGGAATGCAACCCATGGCGCCAAGCACGAAGCCAGAACTGTCGGATCAATCGGGCAAAGGTTTCCTCAGCATACGATCAAAGGGAGAAGAATGCCAGGAAGGATGGGATACGAAAGGGTTACCGTAAAAAATTTAATAGTCGCAAAAATTGACGCAGAAAATAATATTTTGGCGTTGAAGGGAGCCGTACCGGGACATAGAGGTACGTTGCTAGAGATTAGAGGATAGGGCGCTTACGGAAGTCTTTTGCAATGATGTTAAAAGTACCGATAGTCGAAATTGCCAGCGCAATTTCGCTATCTAAATTCTCGGCAGTTTGCGCCGCCAAAGGCGGCGACCATGCCAAACTGCCTGCGAAATTTACTTTTAACATCACTGCAAAAGTGAAAATCTTTTCCATGCGCTAAAGTAAAATCTTTTATTAGTAATTAGAAATTTGCAGGCATGAAATATCCAGTCTACAATCAAGAGGGCAAAGAGACGGGAGAAGTAAATCTTCCTAAGGACATATTTGAGGTTCCCTTGAACGCTGATTTGGTGCACCAAGTGGCAATTTCACAGACAGCCAATAAGAGGCAGGTTTCAGCCCATACGAAAGACCGGGGTGCAGTACGCGGCGGAGGCAGGAAGCCTTGGAGGCAAAAAGGAACTGGGAGAGCACGAGTAGGGTCTATTAGGTCTCCATTATGGAGGGGCGGAGGAGTTACGGGAGGCCCAACCAATGAGAAAGTTTATGAAAAGACTATTCCTACTAAAATGAGAAGGAAGGCATTATTTATGGCGCTTAGCCAGAAAGCGAAAAATAACTTACTGATAGTATTAGATAAATTAGAGATGGAAAACCCAAAGACAAAAATGATGGTAGAAATCATTAAAAAGCTTCCCGGATCAAAAGAAAGCAGATTAATAACGGCATTGAACGGAGATAAGAAAGTGTTTTTATCAGCAAGGAATATTACAAAAACAAGGGTGGCAGAAGCAAGAAACTTGAATGTGGCAGATGTGTTAAATTATAAATATCTTATTGTGTCTAAAGACGGAATTAAGGATATAGAGAAGACTTTTGCAAGGCAAAAGTCTGAATAAAGAATCTTGTATTTGGAAGCTAGAATAAAAAACGATATAACATATTCAATCTTCAAGATACAAAATTCAAGATTCAAACAAATGGCTTTATTTGATTTTTTAAAAAGAAAAAAGGAAGTAGAGAAAGCGAAAGAAAAAATAAAAAAAGAACCGGAAAAAGGGGCGGATAAGGCTTTGGTTGCAAAGCCAAAGAAAGTCGTGGAATCAGACGCAGAAAAACACGAGAACAAAAAAAATGTAAAGGGATTTTCCTATAGTATTGTAAAAGAACCTCATATTTCTGAAAAATCAACCTTATTAGCAGAAGGCAATAAATATACTTTTAAAGTGGATGGCAATGCCAATAAGCCAGAAATAAAAAGATCAGTTGAAGGAATTTATGGGGTAAATGTCTTGGGGGTAAGTATCATAAAAATTCCAAAAAAGAAAAGAAGGCTAGGAAAAACCGAAGGGTTCAGAAAGGGGTACAGAAAGGCGGTAGTCACTATTAAGAAAGGGCAAAAGATAGAGGTATTTTAAATTAGTAATTAGTAATTCATGAAGACGTATAAACCAACTACACCAAGCCGAAGAGGAATGACTGGAATTGACTTTTCTTTGCTTACCAAGAAAAAAGCAGAAAAGAGCCTTTTGAAATATGTCAGAAGAAGCGTTGGAAGGTCCAAAGCATCAGGAAGAATTACCGTACGACATAAAGGCGGAGGGGTAAAAAAACTCTATAGGATTATAGAATTCAGCCAGAGCATTATGGATGCGCCCGCGAAGGTGATTGCCTTAGAATATGACCCTAATAGGACCGCATTTATTGCACTAATAGAATATCCTTCAACAGTTTCGGGAAAAGTCCCAAAAAGACAATATATTATCGCCCCGCAGGATTTAAAAGTTGGCGATAGTATTATTTTTTCAGATAAGGCGCTTCTTACGGCTGGAAACAGAATGAAGCTAAAAAATATATCGGTGGGGACTGCAGTGTATAACATTGAATTAGAGCCGGGCAGGGGAGGAATTTTAGTAAGATCAGCGGGGTCAGCAGCCCAAGTATTAGCGCAAGAGCACAGCTTTACCAACTTGAAAATGCCTTCGGGCGAAGTAAGAAGAGTAAAAGATGAATGTTTTGCTTCTATAGGAATGGTTTCAAATCCAGAAAACAGATTTTATACGGTAGGAAAGGCAGGCAAATCAAGGCTAAAGGGAAGAAGGCCGCATGTGAGGGGAAGTGCCATGAATCCTGTTGACCATCCGCACGGAGGGGGCGAGGGCCGCCAGCCCATTGGATTAAAACATCCAAAAACTCCATGGGGTAAACCAGCATTAGGAGTGAAAACAAGATATCGAAAAAAGTGGACAAACAAATATATTATCAGCCGCAGGAAAAAGAAGTAACGTGAATATAGAATCTGGTATCTGGAAGCTAGAATGGAATAAAGAATAGTGAATGTGTATGAAATTCTAAATTCCAAATTCAATTCAAGCTTCAAGATACTAAATTCAAGATTCAAAACAATGAGCAGGAGTTTAAAAAAAGGTCCGTTTGTGGATCAAAAATTAATAGAGAAGGTCTTAAAGGTAAGGAAAGAAGAAAAGGTTATTATTAAGACTTGGGCACGATATTCAACTATTTCTCCTGAAATGGTAGGGTTTACCTTTGGCGTGCATAATGGGAAGGAATTTGTTCCGGTATATGTAGGAGAGGATATGGTGGGGCACAAGTTAGGAGAATTTGCTCCTTCTACCAAGTTTTCAAGGCATGGAGGACGAATGCAGAAAGAGTTAGAGCAAAGATCTGAACAAGCCACCGCGGTAAAAACAGAAGCAGTAACAAAACCAGCAAAATAACAATTGACAATTGACAATTGACAATTGACAACGTTTTCTAAAATTCGTTGGTCAAATGTTAAATGTCAAAGGTCAAATGTAGTAATGGAAGTAAAAGTTTCATTGAACAATTTAAGAACGGCGCCACGAAAGTCACGGGAAGTGGTTGATTTAATACGGAATAAAAATGTGGCACAAGCTAGGAGCCTCCTTGAGTTTACGGTTAGAAGATCAGCAGAACCTATACTAAAGCTTTTAAATAGCGCGGCAGCTTCGGCAGTACATGATTTTAAATTAGAAGAATCTAATTTATACATTTCTAAAGTAACCGTAGATGAGGGGCCGAAATTAAAAAGATGGCATCCTATGTCCCGAGGCAGAGCATATCCTATTATCAAAAGAACGTCGCATATTACTCTGATATTGTCAGAGAAATCCGAAGACGGGAGTTTCGGCAGAGCCGAAAACTCTCGCGTCTCGCAAGCACGAAATCCGAAATCCGAAACCGCCCCAACATTAAAGATTGTTAAAAAAAGCAAGCCAAATCTAAAATCTAAAACCAAGAAAATTAAAAAAAATAAATAAAATTCAAAATATGTTTCGAATTTCGATATTCGGATTTCGAATTTCTTTTGCAAAGCAAAAGCTATGACTCACAAGGTACATCCAAAAGCATTTAGAATAAAAGGAATGGAGGATTTCAATATCCGCGGTTTTTATGGCAATAAAATGCCTCAGTATTTAGAGGAAGACTTTTTAATTAAGGATTTTCTAAGGGATAAATTATCGGAAGCGTCGGTTGCAAATATAGAAATAGAGCATTCTGCAAGTAAATTGAATATTATTATTGAAACAGCAAGGCCAGGGCTGATTATAGGGCGAGGAGGAGAAGGAGTAGAAATATTAAAGAAAGCCATAGAGCAGAAATTAAAAAATTTGAGAAAAACAAGCATTGGGGCTGCGTTAAAGTCTCAGGTGGGGCAAGTAAAAATAGATATTAAAGAAATTAAAAACCCGTGGATTTCTGCGATGCTGGTTGCCCAGATGGCTGCTCAGCAAATTGAAAAAAGGATTCCTTTCAGGCAAGTATTAAAAAGAAGCATAGAGCGGGTGATGCAGAATAAAGAAGTGAAAGGCATAAAAATGGAGGTCTCAGGAAGATTAAACGGCATTGAAATTGCACGAAAAGAATGGTTAAAGCAAGGCAGAATGCCCCTGCAAACCATACGGGCAGATATTGATTATGCCCAAACGGAAGCGTATTGCACCTATGGAGCCATTGGGGTAAAAGTATGGCTATATAAAGGAGAAAAGTTTGAATAACAATTGACAATTGACAATTGACAATTGACAACGGTGCATTTAGCTCGTTGGTCAAATGTTAAATGTTAAAAGTCAAATGTATAAGCATGAGCTTAATGATGCCGAAAAAAGTAAAACACCGAAAGTGGCATAAGGGAAAGACTAAAGGCGTGGAAACAAGAGCAACGGAATTGAATTTTGGTAGTTTTGGCTTAAAGGCAATGGGGACTAAATGGATAACCGCCCGCCAAATTGAATCAGCTCGGCGTTACATTATCAGATACATGAAAAAGGGAGGCAAGTTATGGGTAAGGATTTTCCCAGACAAGCCGGTAACTTCAAAAGGGGAAGAAGTGCCGTTGGGAGGAGGCAAAGGGGCGGTTCACCATTATGTATACCCTATAAAACCAGGAAGAATGATTTTTGAAGTGGATGGATTAAAAGAGGAGGTGGCCAGGGAGGCCTTAGTGGGAGCCAGCATCAAGTTGCCAATTAAGACAAAATTTGTTAAAAGAGAGAATTAACAAATTTTGTCCTTAAGACTAATTTGTTAAAAGAGAGAATTAACAAATTTTGTCCTTAAGACTAATTTGTTAAAAGAGAGCAGTAGGATAGTCTATAAAGCTTCTGCGTAGTTTAGCGTCAGTTTAGCGGAGACTCCGCAAAACCAACGCGAAACATAACGCAAAACAGACGCGAAAGAATTTACAAAAATGAAAATTGACGAATTAAGGAAAAAAGATAAAAAAGAATTAGAAAAATCGGTACAAGACTTACAAAAAAAGTTAAGTGATGTTAGGTTTAAATTTTCTTCAAATAAGTTAAAAAATGTAAAAGAAATTGCCCAAACAAAAAAAGAAATCGCAAGGATATTAACTATTATTAACGAGAAAAATTACCAATGAGCAAGAAGAAATTAACAGGAATTGTGGTCTCTGATAAAATGCAAAAAACTGCTGTGGTTAAGGTAGAAAGAATTAAAGAACACCCTAAATATAAAAGAAGGTATAAAATCCATACCAAGTATAAGGCCCACGATGAAAATAAAGAATATAAAGTGGGAGATAAAGTGGTGATTGAGGAAACCGCGCCAATTAGTAAAGATAAAAAGTGGAAAGTAATTTCGAAAAACAATTGACAATTGACAATTGACAATTGACAACGTTTTTAGCAAAAATTCGTTGGTTAAATGTCAAATGTCACATGTCAAATGTCAGGTTATGATACAGCCAAGGTCAATGTTAAAAGTTGCAGATAATAGCGGAGCAAAAATAATCCAGTGCATTAACGTGCCTGGCGGAACAAGGAAACGCTATGCCCAAATAGGAGATATTATTGTGGGGGCTGTGAAAAAAGCAGAGCCAAGAAAATTGGTAAAGAAGCATGAGGTGGTAAAAGCAGTTATTGTACGGCAAAGGAAAGAAATAAGAAGAATAGATGGTTCTTATATACGATTTGATGATAATGCCGTAGTAGTATTAGGAGAGGGAAAGTTGCCTAAGGGAGGAAGAGTATTTGGCCCCGTAGCAAAAGAGGTCAAAGATAAAGGTTTTGATAAAATAGCCATGATGGCAAGTGAGTTACTATAAATATGAAGGTAAAAAAAGGTGACAATGTATTAATAATTTCAGGCAAGGATAAGGGCAGGACTGCAAAGATCTTAAGATCTCTTCCAAAAGAGAGGATGATTTTAGTTGAAGGAATAAATTTGAAGAGCAAGCACGTTAGGCCGAAAAAACAGGGAGAAAAAGGGCAGGTAGTTAAGGTTCCCGCCTCAATCGATGTGTCAGATGTGAAATTTATCTGTCCGAAATGCGGAAAAGCCGCAAGGCTTGGATATAAGATAGAAAGTTCACAAGACAGTATGAAAAAATTTAGAATTTGCAAAAAGTGCAATTCAGAAGTGTAAAAATATGCAGAAATTAAAAGAAAAATATAATAAAGAAGTAGTGCCTTTGATGATGGAGAAATTCGGTTATAAAAATCCGATGGCGGTTCCTAAAATCACCAAAGTCACCCTTAATACTTCTTTTGGCAAGGAGATTGTAAATAAAACTTCCGGCGAACGTGATAAAATGCATGCTTTAGTATTGCAGGATATGGGTTTGATTGCAGGACAAAAGCCCCGATTGGTAAAATCAAAGAAATCAATTGCTGGATTCAAACTTCGTGAAAGTTTGGAAATTGCTGCGATGGTAACCTTAAGGAAAGGCAGGATGTGGGATTTTTTAGAAAGGTTAATTTACCTTTCTTTGCCAAAGTCGCGAGATTTTAAAGGGCTTGAACCAAGAGGGGTAGATAATGGCGGCAATCTTAACATTGGATTTCGCGAACACATAAACTTTCCCGAGATTTTTACTGAAAAAGAAAAAACAATTCTTGGGCTGGAAGTTACGGTTTCTACTAATGCTAAGAAAAGGGAAGAAGGGTTAGAATTATTCAGGTTAATGGGATTCCCAATTAAAGAAAAGTAACAATTGACAATTGACAATTAACAATTGACAACGTTTCGTAAGATTCATTATGTCAAATGTTAAATGTCACATGTTAAATGTCAGGTAACGTGGCTAAAACATCACAAATAGCAAGTGCAAAAAAGAAACCAAAATATTCTTCCAGATTAGTAAGACGCTGTTTTAAGTGCGGAAGGAGAAGGGGATTTATGAGGGCCTTTGGATTGTGCAGAATATGTTTTCGGGAATTAGCTAACAAAGGGGAGATACCGGGAATTAAGAAATCAAGCTGGTAAAAACGTGAATCTAGAATCTGGTATCTTGTAGCTGGAATACCTGTCTGCGCAGGCAGGAAATAAAGGAATAACGAATTCAAGCTTCAAGATTCAAAATTCAAGATTCTCACTAAAAATGACTGATCCAATCACGGACATGTTAAATCAAATAAGGAACGCAGAAGCTGTCCAAAAGACAGAGGTTTTGCTGCCTTTCTCAAAATTAAAGAATGAGATTGCTAATATACTATCCCAGAATGGATTTATTGGAGAAGCAAAAAAAATTGCAAAAGGAAAGAATAAAACGCTGAAAATACATTTAAAGTATGAAAATGGGGTGCCGGCAATAGAGGGAGCCAAAAGAGTTTCAAAGCCCGGCCAACGGATTTACGTAAAATCAACTGATATTAAGAAAGTAAGGGGAGGGTTTGGTGTTGCAATTATTTCAACCCCAAAGGGATTAATGACCAATAGCCAGGCAAGAAAGGCAAAACTAGGAGGAGAAGTTCTTTTAGAAGTTTGGTAGGGCGCTTATAGGGCTTTTGCAGCGATTTTAAAAGTACCGATAGTCGTCCCGACCAGCGTCGGGACGCTATCTAAATTCTCGGCAGTTTATTCCGCTGAAGCGGAAACCATGCTAAACTGCCTGCGAAATTTACTTTTAAAATCGTTGCAAAAGAAAAGATATTTCAGTTGTTAAGAATTTTGTAAAAAAAGAGCGCCGATGGATTTTCGACGGTAGCTAGGAAGAGTAGGTTTGAGAGTTGACGAAGCACTAAAAATAATATATAATAATCAATCTATAAAGTCAATTTTTAAATCATAATTCATAAATCGTAAATCACGCAAATGAGCCGAATCGGTAAAAAATTAATTGAAATTCCTTCTGCTGTAAAAGTGGAATTTGACGGCCAGAATGTGAAAGTTTCAGGGCCAAAAGGGGAATTAAAAACCATAATCCATCGCGATATTAAAGCGGAAGCGAAAGATGGCAAGATTTTTGTATCCCCTAAAAGCAAGGATGCATCTAATAAGGTGAGAGGATTATGGGGCCTGTACCGGGCATTAATTTTTAATATGATACAAGGGGTGGAAAAAGGCTTTGAAAAGAAACTGGAAATTGAGGGTGTTGGTTATAAAGCGGCAGTGCAGGGAGATGAATTGGTGTTGAACCTTGGATTTGTGAATCCGGTTAAAATTAAAAAGCCCGAAGGAATTACCTTTGCTGTTGAAAAAAATCTTATTACTATTTCAGGAATTAATAAAGAAGCTGTTGGACAAATTGCCGCAGAAATACGGGCAACTAAAAAAGCAGAGCCATATAAAGGCAAAGGCATTAAATACCAGGGAGAAAGGATTAGGAGAAAAGAAGGAAAGAAGGTAGTCGCCGCCAAGAAATAGGAATCTAGATTCTTGTATCTTGAAGCTAGAATACAAAAAAACAAGAGTAGGATTTAGAAATTCAATATTCAAAATTCTATTCAAGATACCAGATACAAGACTCAAGATTCATTTTGACTATGTTAAAGAAACAACTAAAAAGACAAAGAATACATACCAGGATACGGGCAAAAATTTCAGGTACCAAAGAGCGTCCAAGGCTTTCTGTCTTTAAGTCGGGTAAGCACATGTATGCCCAATTAATAGATGATGAACATGGCAAGGTATTGGCGGCAGTTTCAGATATAAAGATTAAGAAAGGTACTAAAGTTGGCCATGCTATTGAAGTGGGAAAATTAATTGCAAAAGAAGGGTTAGCCAAAAAGATTGAAAAAGTAGTATTTGATAGAGGAGGGTTTGTGTTCCATGGAAGGGTAAAAGCAGTTGCTGAAGGTGCCCGCGAAGGCGGTTTGAAATTTTAATAAACTTAAAATTTCAAAACGAATTTCCACAAAAAAACGAATTTTCACGAATAAACGAATTCGTGATTCGTGTGGATTCGTTAGTAAATTCGTGGTAATTCGTTAAAACAAATGGCAGAAGATACAACAATAAAAAAACCACAGGAATTAGAAAAAGCTTCTCAAAAAGATGATGGCTTTAGGCCGGTCAGAAAGTTTGGTTCGCGTCCAGGTGCCCCAAAAGATGATTTTGAAACTAAGCTTTTGGATTTAGCAAGGGTTACCAGAGTTACCGGTGGCGGAAAAAGGATGAGTTTTAGGGCGGTTGTCGTAGCAGGAGATAAAAAAAGCAAAATTGGCATTGGCATAGATAAGGGGAAAGACGTATCCCAGGCAATAGAAAAAGCAACGAGCAGGGCTAAGAAAAATTTGATTACGGTGGTTATCGTAAATGGAACGATTCCCCACCAAGTGCAGGCAAAAGTAGGACCTGCGGTAATACTATTAAAACCCCAGAGAAAAGGCAGGGGCCTGGTGGCCGGGGGAGCTGTAAGGGTTATTTGTGACCTAGCAGGCATAAAAAACGTTTCTTCAAAAATTCTTTCTGGATCAAAAAATAAGCTTAACAATGCGCGGGCAACCATGGAAGCATTGCGCAAGCTAAAAGCTCGCTAACAATTGACCATTAACATGTGACCATTGACTGACGACGTCGCGATTGGTCAATTGTTAATTGTCAAATGTCAATTGTCATATTATGCAGATACATCAATTACAACCTATCCATAGCTCCAAGAACAGGAAACGGGTTGGCCGAGGAGGCAAGAAAGGCACGTATTCTGGAAAAGGAGGGAAGGGCCAAACCGCAAGAGCTGGCAGAAAACTGGCGCCTATTATCAGGGAGCTTATTAAAAGGTATCCAAAGCTAAAAGGATATCGCAGGTTTGTTTTGGAAAATAATTCAACGGTAGTAAATCTAGACATGCTTAATAAGCATTTCAAAGATGGAGAAGTTGTAAATCCAGCAAATTTGATTACAAAGGGAATAGTACATATGATAAAAGGCAAAGTTGGAGAGGTGAAGATTCTTGGAAAGGGCGTGTTGGATAAAAAGCTAACTATTGAAAACTGCAAGGTTTCAGAAACTGCAAAAAAAGCCATTGAAAAAGCGGGCGGCACCGTGAAATAACAATTTACCATTGACATTTGACCATTGACAGCAACTTGCGGTTGGTCAATTGTTAATTGTTAAATGTTAATTGTTAAACTATGTGGTACGAAAAGATATTACTATTTTTCAAAAATAAAGAACTAAGGAATAAATTTCTTTTTGTTTTTGGTCTTTTTTTAGTTTTTAGGATAGCAGCTAATGTTCCCATCCCGGGAATTGGCGTAGAAAATTTAAGAAAATTCTTTGCTGAAAACCAGGTATTCGGCCTTTTGAATATATTCTCTGGCGGGGCGTTAAGCAACTTTTCAATTGTGCTGCTCGGCCTAGGCCCTTACATTACTGCTACTATTATTTTGCAATTGCTAACCATGGTTTTCCCTGCGTTGGAAAAAATGTATAAAGAAGAAGGAGAAGCAGGCCGGCAGAAATTCAACCAATACGGCAGGCTCTTAACTATTCCTTTGGCAGTATTTGAAGGATATGGGATGTTAACGCTCTTTCAGCGACAAGGGGTTATTAGCGCTTTATCACCGGAAATTCTCGTTAGTTCCATTATCACTATTGTAGCTGGATCCATGTTTTTAATGTGGATTGGAGAAATTATCACTGAGCAGGGCATAGGAAACGGAATTTCACTGTTAATTTTCGCCGGTATCGTAGCAAGGCTGCCAATCAATATTTTCCAAACGTTTGTAAGCTGGGATCCATCTAAAATCCCTTCTTATATTTTGTTCTTTGCCTTATCTATCTTGATTATTGCAGGGGTAGTACTAATTACCGAAGCCCGCAGGAATATACCGGTCTCATATGCAAAGCGGGTTAGGGGGTCAAAAATGTATGGCGGAGTTTCTACGTATCTTCCTTTAAATGTGAACCCCGCAGGAGTTATCCCTATTATCTTTGCTCTTTCCATTCTTCTGTTTCCTAGCATGGTTGCCGGATTTTTTGGGACGGTTCCCGGCATGGTGGGAGATGCAGCAAATGCCGTGGCGGCTTTTTTCAATAACCAATGGGTTAACGGTATATTTTACTTTATATTAGTTATTATGTTCACCTATTTTTATACTGCTGTCACCTTTAATCCGCAAACTATTGCTGAAAACTTGCAGAAAATGGGCGGATTTATTCCAGGAGTAAGGCCCGGCAGATCAACATCTGAATTTTTAAAACATATTTTAAACAGGGTATTATTTACGGGCGCCTTATCTCTTGGGCTCATTGCTGTGTTGCCAAATATTGTTGCGGGCATTACCGAGGTTACTAGTTTTACCTTTTTAATTGGAGGCACGTCACTATTAATTATTGTAAGCGTGGTATTGGAAACCATGAGGCAGATCAACGCGCAATTACAGATGCGGGAATACGACACTTTTTAATTTGAATGCAAATTAAAAAGTGAATTTTCAATTTTTCCCGCAAGGCGGGATCCCGTTTGCGGGAAAATTTTCAATCAATTTTCAATTACTTAATTTTCAAACAAAAATCCGCCTGAGGCGGATTTTTGAGTAAGTAAATTTGATAAATTTTATATTTTTGATACAATGGTTGAATATGTCAAAGCAAGTTATTATTTTATTCGGGCCGCCGGGGGCGGGAAAAGGCACGCAGTCAGAGCTCTTATCTGAAAAGATGGGGCTGTATTTATTTGAGACCAGCAAAATTCTAGAAAAGGAGTTTAAAAAAGCAGAAGATATGCCAGGAGATTCCCCTGAACGGTTTGTAGAAATTGAAGGCGAAAAATTTGATGTATTAAATGAAAAAGAAATTTGGAAAAAAGGGGAATTATGCAGTCCGCCGTGGGTAACCTATCTTACGATGAAAGAGTTTAAACGATTACATGATGATGGCGATAATTTAATTATTGCGGGATCTCCAAGAACCGTTTACGAAGCCGAACGGGAGATGCCTCTTTTGGCTGAATTATATGGCAAGGAACATATAAAAATAGTACTAATAGAAATTTCAGCGGATGTAACGGTATTCAGGAACACGCATAGGAAGATTTGCGAGTTAATGCGCCACTCTATTTTATTTAATAAAGAAACCGAAACGCTGACGATTTGCCCTTTAGACGGTTCTAAATTAATGAAACGCAAAGATCTAGATGATCCCGAAACCATAAAAACAAGGCTTGAACAATATAAAGCAAGAACCCTGCCGTTATTCAATTATTTTAAAGAGAATAATTTTAACGTCCATAAAATCAATGGAGAGGGAAGTGTGGCAAAGGTGCATGAAGAAATACTGCGAATAGTGGAAGTGTGAATATAGAATCTCATATCTTGAATCTGGAATACCTGCCTGCGCAGGCAGGGAATAAAAGAATACTGAATGTAAAAATTCACATTCTAAATTCATTATTCAATTCAAGCTACAAGATACAAAATTCAAGATTCAATTTAGATGATTCATTTAAAAACCTCCGAGGAAGTTCAAATAATGGCTGAAGGGGGTAAGATTCTGGCAACTGCCTTAAAAGAAATAGAAAAAATGGCAAAGCCGGGAATTACCACCTTAGAACTGGATAGGGCCGCAGAGGCCCTTATTTTAAAGCACGGCGCAAAACCGGCATTTAAGGGATATGAGGGGTTTCCCTACTCTTTATGTGCATCGGTGAATGATGTGATAGTACATGGATTTCCCTCAAATTATCGGTTGAAAGAAGGCGATATTGTCGGGTTGGATTTGGGCGTGTTGTACAAGGGCTATAATACTGATATGGCAGTCACGGTAGCGATAGGCGAGGTTTCATTTGAAGCGAGAAGATTGCTGACGGTTGCAAAAAAAGCATTGCGGCTAGGCATCAAAAAAGCGCGCGCAGGCATCACTACGGGCGATATCGGCAATACCATTCAGCGATACATTGAAGATCAAGGATATGGCGTAGTAAGGGATTTATGCGGGCATGGCATTGGCAAAGAGGTGCATGAAGAACCCCAAGTCCCTAATTATGGGGACAGGCACAAGGGAACCGTATTAAAGGAGGGCATGGTCATTTGCATAGAACCCATGGTGACGGTAGGCAGCCATATGTTAAAGAGAGCAAAAGACGGCTATGGCTTTGCCACTAAAGACGGATTGCTGGCAGCCCATTTTGAACATACCGTTGCCATTACTAAAGATGGCTGCAAAGTATTAACAGAAATTTAATGGGACCACCTTTATTTGAAGGTGGTTTTTTGTTACAATAAAGTCATGAAACTCATTGTCGCAAATTGGAAGATGAATCCGGAAAGCGCTCAAAAGGCAACTGAGCTTTTTGAAGCTGTGAAAAATGGCGTTATAGATACTAAAAACGTTGAAGTGGTTATCTGTCCTCCGTTTGTATATTTGCCGTTATTTTCCGGATTGACGCTGGGCGCGCAGAATGTTTTTTTCAAAGAAAAAGGGGCATTTACCGGAGAAGTTTCTCCTGTCATGCTTAAGGATTTAAAAGTGCAATATGTGATTATAGGGCATTCAGAAGCCAGAAAGCATTTGAATGAAACCGATGAAATAATCAATAAGAAAGTTAAAGAATGCCTCTTAGTAGGCTTAACGCCAATTCTGTGCATCGGGGAAACAATAGAAGAAAAAGAATCAGGCAGGAAAGAAGAAGTGTTAAAAAAGCAAATAACCGAAGGATTAGCCGGAGTGTCAAATGTTAATGGTCAAATGTCAAATGTAATTATCGCCTATGAGCCGGTATGGGCTATTGGCACCGGGCATAGTTGTTCTTCGGAAGAAACGCAAGAAATGGTGTCAGCCATAAGAGAAATTATTACAGATTTATATGAGAAAGAATTATCAGATACGATGAGAATTCTGTATGGGGGAAGCGTGGATAGCAAAAATTCAAATTCATATTTAGCTATTTCGGGGCTTAGTGGGCTTTTAATTGGATCAGATTCTTTAGATGCCCAGGATTTTATTAAAATAGTAGCGTCAGCTGGCATTTGACAAATCTTTAGATTGCCGTAGTATTAGTGCAATGAGTGAAGAAATTAAAAACGGGCAATTTTTCAGCCCCAGTAAGGGAAATTTAGCATTTAACGAAGTTATAAAAGAAATTTATAATTATATTTCGGCTGAACCGGAATTTTTTTATGATATTATAGTAGGATGCGATTCGCCTTCTTCTGACAAGCCATTTTTTCCTATTGCTATTGTAGTATTGAGAACGGGAGCTGGCGGCAGGTTCTTTTTGAAAAAAATGCATTACCCCGATGCTTATTTAAAAAGGTTTATGCACATTAATTGGAAGCAGCGGATTTTGCAAGAAGTGTATTTATCGTGCGAATTAGCCCTCTTGCTGCGGGAAACTTTGGAAAGGGAATTTGGAAAAGCAACTCCTACATTTAACTATCAATTTCAGTACATTCATGCTGATGTTGGCGAACAGGGAAAAACCAAAGAAATGGTAAAAGAAGTGGTTGGGTTAATCAAGAGCAACGGATTTGAACCCATGATAAAGCCACATTCTTTTGCGGCGTCAGTAGTGGCTGATAGATACACGTAATGAATTTAAAATTTGTACTTGAGCTTGCTCAAGGAGCTTGCGCTCTAATTTACAATTTGAAATTACTGAATTTTAAAAAAGAAACGCCGGAAAGCCGGCGTTTTACGTTAAAGAAAATTGTGATATAATTCCATATTATGCAGTCGTATGAATTACGTCAAAAGTTTCTGGGTTTTTTCGAGAAACATGGACATAAAATAGTGCCCAGTTCTTCGCTATTGCCTACCGACCCTTCGGTGCTGTTTACTACTGCCGGAATGCAACAATTCAAACCATATTACACTGGTGAAGCTGATGCTATGGCAGATTTCGGCTCTTTGAATACTGTTTCAATCCAAAAATCAATGCGCACATCTGATATTGATGAAGTGGGCGACGATACGCATGATACGTTTTTTGAAATGCTTGGAAATTTCAGTTTTGGTGGATATTGGAAGAAGGAAGCTATTGAATATGCTCATGAGTTTATAACTAAAATCGTAGGCTTAGAAATTTCTTATGTTACAGTTTTTAAGGGATCTGATGTTGTTCCAAAGGATAAAGAATCTAAAGAAATCTGGAAATCTTTAGGTATTTCTGATGTACGTGAAGAGGGCATGGAAGACGTTTTCTGGGGTCCAACGGGAAGTAATGGTCCGTGCGGTCCTACTACTGAAATTTATTGCAAAAATGCCAATGGTAAGGATGTAGAAATTTGGAATATTGTGTTCAATGAATTTTTTTGCGATGGTTCACGTGAACAATTATTAGAAGGAATTGCAAAGTTTACTCCACTTGGTAAAAAGGGGATTGATACGGGCATGGGCTTGGAGCGTCTTGCCATGATAGCTCAAAAAACATCAAACATTTTTGATACCGATTTATTTTCACCGATTATGCGTACTATTCCCGATGTTGAATTACGAATTAAACGAATTATTGCCGATCATTTTCGTTCGTCAGTCTTTTTAATTTCTGATGGAGTATTACCTTCTAATAAAGACCAAGGCTATATTTTGCGCCGTCTCCTGCGTCGGGCCATGACATATGCAAAAATCAATGGCTTCCCCAAAGAGGGACCTGCCGATTTAATTCATGCCATTATTGATGTATATAAGGCACAATATCGGGAGCTTGATTCAAATCGCATGAAGATCATAGATATGGTTTATGAAGAAAGAGAAAAGTTTGGGGCAACTGTAGAAAAAGGGCTAAAAGAGTTAGAGAAAATGCAAAAAATTGATGCAAAAAATGCTTTCTTTCTCTATCAAACTTTTGGTGTTCCATTTGATATTATTAAAGAGCTGCGTGCAAAAGATCTTAATCAAGGAGCCTTTGAAGATGAATTAAAAAAGCATCAAGAGCTTTCGCGTACGGCATCAGCTGGAATGTTTAAGGGGGGATTAGCCGACCATGATCCAAAAACCATTAAATTACACACAGCGCACCATTTGCTTTTGGCGGTGCTTGGAGAGTTATTTGGCAAGACAGTAAAGCAAAAAGGGAGTAATATTAACCAAGAACGCTTAAGGATTGATTTTTCTTTTGATAGAAAATTAACCGATGAGGAAAAAAAGAAAATTGAAGCCAGGGTGAATGAAAAAATACAGGAAGGGCTTTTAGTCGTAAAACGGGAAATGCCTAAAGAAGAAGCCGAAAAAATTGGAGCAGAAATGGAATTTGGTGTAAAATACGGTAATACGGTATTAGTGTATTTTATTGAAGATAAAAAAGGAAATGTTTTTAGCAAAGAATTTTGCGGAGGCCCTCATGTGAGCAACACCTCCGAATTAGGAAAGTTTAAGATTATGAAAGAAGAAGCTGTCAGTGCGGGAGTAAGAAGGATTAAAGCAACCCTAGAATAAATCCGAAGCACGAAATCCGAAATCCGAAACAAACCTGAATTTTCAAAACATAAAAATTCAAAACTTGTTTCGAATTTCGAGATTCGGATTTCGAATTTCTTTTACGAAGTAAAAGCAATATGGCTAAAAAGATCTACGATATTTTACCGCCCAATAAAGTAAACAAACCGAAAGAAGCGGTCAATATTTTTATTGATCATAAAAAGAAAAGAACCAGAAAAGCACTTGAGCAGCCCCAACCTATAAAAAAGCGTTTTGCATTGAAGGAAATTTTGGTTGGGGGAGGGATTATTGTTTTCTTATGCGGAATTTATCTATATAATGTTTTGCAGAGCGTTCAGGTGGAAATTTTGCCAAAACTAGAAGTATTGGCTTTGTCAGAAAAAGTCATGGCAGACATATCAGTCAAAGAAGTTGATATTGCTAAAAAAATGATTCCCGCTCAGTATTTTTCAGAAGAAAAGAGCGGTTCGCGGGAATTTGACGCAACGGGAAGCGCCTCAAATGAAGGCAAGGCTACAGGCACCATAAAAATTTATAATAAAATCAGCCCGTCAACGCCTTTTGTGCTTAAGGCGGGAACCCATTTCTTATCTGATTCGGGCAAATATTTTGTTACCTTGGAAAGGCTTACTATTCCTGCCGGACAAAAAAATGCGCCGGGGTCCATAAGCGCCAAGGTGCAAGCCGAAGAATCCGGGAAAGAGTATAATATCGGGCCTTCTAAGTTTTCTGTTCCGAAGTTATCTGGCACTGAATACTATTATAGTATCTGGGGTGAATCTACGAGCGCTATGACGGGGGGGTATGCGGGAACAGTAAAAAAAGTAACCGGCGATGATATTTCCCAGGCAAAAGAAGCCCTTACGAAAGAATTGCTAGCCGAAGCAATCGCATCGCTGAAAAATAAACTTTCCGCAGAGGACGTTTTATTGGATAACGCTTTAGTAAGCGAAGTTGTTGAAGCTACTTCTAACGTAAACCAAAATACGGTCGTAGAAAAATTTACTGAACAGGCAAGAGTAAAAGTTTCAGCGTTGGTTTTCAAAAAGCATGATGTGGAAAAGTTTGTCAAAAGTATTGCGGCAGATAATCTGCCGGAAGAAAAAGATTTCTTGGAAAAAACCTTAGATATTGCCTATGAACTAGAGTCAGCGGATATGAAAAAAGGGCTGGAAGTTCTTAATTTACAAGCATCGATTCAAACATATTACAGGATAGAAACTACGGACTTAATTGATTTATTTGCTTCTAAATCAGCTGAGCAAATAAAACAAATTGTTGTTTCTAGGTATTCTGATAAAATCTCTGAAACAAAAGTTAAATTCTGGCCGTTTTGGGTGAATAAGGCCCCTAAGGACAAAGATAAAATTAACATCAATTTAAATTTTCAGTAGATCGTACCTGCTGTAACTGTGAACATATGCCCGCGCTAATAGGCGCGGGTTCTATTTTGAAGGGAAGTGTTGACTAAAAAAGATATATTTGTTAGTATTTATATTACATAAATGAATCAAAACGAAGGTACCAATAGCGACCAAAATAGCAAGAAAATTATAAAATGCGAAGGTGTTGTTATGGAGGCTTTGCCAAACGCCTTTTTTAGGGTATTATTAAGCGACGGCAGAGAGATTATAGGATTTTTATCGGGTAAAATGAGGCTTAATAAAATCAAGATTTTAACGGGCGATAAGGTAACCATAGAAATGACGCCCTATGACGAGAAGAAAGGAAGGATAGTGTATAGGCTAAAATAGCCAACAATTGACCATTGACAATTAACCATTGACAACGTTTTTAAAAATTCGTTATGTCAAATGTTAAATGTCACATGTCAAATGTTATATTATGAAGGTCAGGCCATCAATAAAAAAAATTTGCAATGACTGCCAGATTGTAAAAAGAGAGGGAAATTTATACGTTATTTGCAAAAAAAATCCAAAACATAAACAACGCCAAGGCTAACCATTGACCATTGACAATTGACCATTGACAACGTTTTTAAAAATTCGTTATGTCAAATGTCAAATGTCAAATGTCAAATGTCAAACTGTGCCACGTATCGCAGGGGTAACCATTCCCGAAAATAAAAGAATTGAAGTAGCCATTACCTATATTTACGGTATCGGGAGTTCTTTAGGTAGAAAGATTTTAAGCCAGGCAAATATTGACGCTAATAAAAAAGCTAAAGATTTAACCCCCCAAGAAGTGAACCACTTAAGGGAAATCATTGAAAAAAGCCATAAAATTGAGGGAGATTTAAGAAGGCAAGTGATGGTAAATATAAAAAGACTAAAAGATATTAGCGCATGGAGAGGATTGCGGCATGCCAAGAAATTACCCGTGAGAGGCCAAAGAACAAAGACAAATACCAGAACGGTGCGGGGCAATGTAAGAAAAACAATGGGGTCGGGAAGAAAGCCGGCAGCATCACCAACATAGTCGAATTTTCAATTTTCAATTTACAATTTTCAATGAGTAGGTGTCAAAATTTCAACAAAGTGAAATTTTGACAGATTTTATTATTTCAAATTAGATCAATTCAAATTGATTTCAAATTTCAAATTAGATATTATGGGGAAAAAACATATCATAGAAACAAATCAAGAGGACCTTATTAAGGAAAAAGATAAAGTTGATGCAACTCTGAAAAAAGACGTTCGGGTTAAGAGCGCCGACCGCGTTACCGAAGGCAGGGTATATGTATCGTCTTCTTATAATAACACCATTATTACCCTTACCAATGCCAAGGGGCAGGTTTTATCTAGCAAATCAGCGGGAGCCGTAGGTTTTAAGGGAACTAAGAAAGCCACTTCCTTTGCTGCTTCCCGTGTGGCAGAAGCCATTGCTAATGTGTCTAAAAAACTAGCCGTAGAAAGAATTGAAGTTTTCATTAAAGGTATAGGGGCGGGAAGAGAATCAGCGGTAAGGACCTTGGTTAACCAAGGATTAAATGTAGTTTCTATAAAAGATGTTACGCCCATCCCTCATAATGGGGGAAGGCCAAGAAAAATAAGAAGGGTATAAATTATATGGCAGAATTTAAACCATTATCACCAAAATCACCATCCAATGCAAATGATCCTTTTGCCAGTAAGCCTTCATTTGGCGGTGGACCAGGCGGAAAAAAGAAAAGAACCAAAGCTGCTTCTGAATATAAAAAATCGCTCCAGGAAAAACAGGCTTTAAAACACCTGTATGGCTTATCAGAGAGGCAGTTTAAACGGTATGTCAAAGAATCGTTAGAGAAAATGCAGAGGGTAGAAAATGTATCCGATGAGCTTATTAAAGCTTTAGAAAAGAGATTAGATAACGTGATATTCAGGTTGGGTTTTGCAAAAACCAGAAGCCAATCCCGCCAGCTGGTTAACCATGCTTACTTTTTGGTAAATGGAAAATCGGTGAACATCCCTTCATTCCAAGTCAAAAAAGGGGATGTGGTAACCATTAAAGAAACAAAAAAGAAAAAAGAAGTTTTCAAAGATTTAGCAGTTAACGTAAAAAAAATGGAAGCTCCGGTTTGGCTAGATCTTAATAAAAGTACCTTTGAAGCAAAGACTATCGGAGAGCCAAGTTTGGCAGAAGTTAATCCGCCAGTGGAAATATCATTGGTATTTGAGTTCTATTCACGCTAATTCAATGAATTAGCGTGCGAAATTTTAATTGATTGTAATAATGAACAATAAGCAGTGGCCAATGAAATTTATTTCTGTTCACTGTTTACTGTTCATAAATAAAATTATATGATTTCATTTCCATTACCGCCTAAGGTTATTAAAAAAGATGATAACCAGGCCATTTTTGAAATCCATGGGCTGTATCCTGGCTACGGGGTAACTATTGGAAATACGTTGCGAAGGGTGTTACTGTCTTCGTTGGAAGGCGTTGCGGTTACCGAAGTAAAAATCAAAGGTGTTCCCCATGAGTTTTCCACCATACCCGGAGTTTTGGAAGACACCATTATGATTATTTTAAACCTGAAAAATTTGAGGTTTAAAATCCATGAAGGAAATTCGCAGAAAGTTGAACTGAAGGTGAGCGGAGAGAAAAAGGTTAAAGGGTCTGATTTCAAGATGTTTCCCCAAATAGAGCTTGCCAATCCTGACCTTCATTTAGCTACCATTACTGATAAAAAAACCGAGCTTAATATAGAAATTACCATAGAAAAAGGAATCGGTTATGAACCTAAAGATTACCGGAAAATAAAGAAATCAGAAATAGGTTCTATTGCTTTGGATGCTATTTTTACCCCTATTAAAAATGTAAATTTTCATGTTGAAAATATGCGCGTAGGGGAAAGGACTGACTTTGATAAGTTATCCCTTGAAATCCAAACCGATGGAACTATTACCCCCGAAGAAGCCTTTTATCGGGCATGTGAAATAATACTGAAGCACTTCAATATTATTATTGAAGGCAAAACAGCAGAATTACCCAAGGCAGATAAAGAAAGCTCTGGTGGCGATGTTGTCATTACCGCCATTGAAGATTTGAAACTATCAACCAGAACTGAAAATGCCTTGCTGGAGAACAGCGTTAAAACTATTGCCGGATTGGTAAAGAAATCTGAAAAATCATTGGCTGAATTAGAAGGAATGGGAGACAAGGCAATATCAGAAATCAAGAAAAAATTAAAAAAATTGGGGCTTTCATTAAAGTCTGAAGAGTAACATTCTATGCGAAAAAGAAATAAAGGCAGAATATTATCACGTCTAAAGAACCAGAGAATAGCGTTGTTAAAATCACTAGCGACGAGCCTTTTTTTGCACGGGAAAATAACTACCACCGAAGCCAAGGCTAAAGAGCTTAGGAAGGTAGCCGAAAAGTTTATTACAAGAGCCCGGGTTAATTCTGTAGCAAATAGGAGGGTATTATCACAGACCATAACTCCCAGTGTAGTAAAAAAACTGGTTGATGAAATAGCTCCGAATTACGTCCAACGCCAGGGAGGATATACCAGGATTATAAAAATTGGCCCCCGCAAATCAGATGGGGCGAATATGGTTATCATTGAACTGGTAAAATAATAATCGCTTATCATATGGAAATAATAAAAAGAGAAAATCATACTATTGATGCAACTGATAAAGTATTGGGCCGGTTAGCCACCCAAGTTTCCGTTTTGTTGCGAGGGAAAAATAAGGCGGGGTTTGCTCCTTATAAAGATATTGGGGATTTTGTTACCATAAAGCATGTTGATAAATTAAAGTTCACTGGGAAAAAATTTGATAATAAAATATATTACCATCACTCGTTGTATCTGGGAGGGTTAAAAAAGGCCACTATGAAAGAGCTTTCCATTAAAAAGGGCCATTCGGAAATATTCAGAAAAGCGGTCATGGGAATGCTGACCAAGAATAAATTGAGGGCCAGGCAAATTAAACGGTTAATATTTGAAAAGTAACATTATTACAAGCATATACTATGCCAAGAACTAAAAAAACAACTCCAATAGAAAAAGAAATTGAAGCTCCCAAAGAAGCGGTAATGCCGGTTATTTCCGAAGAACAGGCAGAAAATGGGATGCCCGAAGATTTTCCCATAGAAAAAGAGCTGGCATCAAAGCCAGACCGCTATTTTGAAGCAGTAGGAAGAAGAAAGACTGCCGTAGCCCGCGTACGTCTTTTTACCAGGGGAGAAAAGCAGTTTTTGATTAACGGAAAACCTTACCAGACGTATTTTACTCTTGAGGAGGACCAGCAAAAATCTACCGCTTCTATGAGAAAAATGAAATGCTTGGATAAATTTAAAGTAACTGTCGTGGTAAAAGGTGGAGGGCACAGCGCCCAAGCAGAGGCAGTAAGGCATGGCACTGCTAGGGTGTTAGTTGATTTTAATAATAATTTTAAGAAACGCTTAAGGAAGGTAGGATATTTAACCCGAGACCCCAGAATGCGAGAGCGAAAAAAGTTTGGATTAAAACGTGCTAGAAAAGCCCCTCAGTGGGCGAAGAGGTAAGGGAGGACGTTTGAAACAGTTTACTATTTCTAAACAAAAAGCCACATCATGTGGCTTTTTGTTTTAGGGAATCAATCTTTCAGAAGCCAGCATATTTTTCTTAGTTAACAAATAGAGCTGCTTATCTGCCTGGCTAAAATATATTTTGAGTGGATTATTAGTGTTATTTCTCTCAATTTCTATAGTCTTATCATCTCCCAAAGACAGTTTTTCAGGTAATACAACGGTATTAATGTTGCCCCGGGTGTCAGTTTCAGAAATAGCTACTTTGTCTCCAAGGTTGAAAATTAGGTACTCATTGTTAAGCCAATAGCAATTGCTGATTTTTTCTGAAAATCTGTTTAATAGCATTTTTTCTGCTGTGGTTGATGGTATGGAAGAAAATAAGATTTCATGGTCGTTGCAGTAAAGTATTTTCTGCCCATCAGGGGAAATTTTAAAGTCTTTTACGGAACTATAAAAACTTTCCACTATTTTTAAGCTTGGGTTTACCCATAAGAGAAGCTCGTCTTCCTGTAAAAATACTATTCCTGAAATAATTTTTATCTTATAAGCGCCATTCTTTTTGATATTCAACGGTTGGAGGTTTATTTTACTCTGCAGATTGCCGGCAACATTAGAAGCATACATAAACCCATCATACGAAAACCAGGTAATAGTTTGGTTTGCTAATTGATAAACAATAACATTTTTCAAGACCGGCAGGCTTTTCTTGCTTGAATAAAGGTTTTTATCTTTAACGAAGAATATTTCTTGGTTATCCTGGGGGTTGAAAGAAATTTCTTTTGCATTGGTTAATAGGGGGATAACAGTAATGCTAAATTTCGGTAAAATAAGTTTTATGAGAAAATAACTGCCTGAAATGTTTATTAGAGCCCGGCTTGAGTCGCCAGACCACTGCAAATCTAAAACTTGTGGCGCTGTGGTGGGCAAATTTATGCCTGCCAACAAAGACAGGTTTTGCGCCTGCTGGGTTTTAAGGTTGATAATTTTAAAGTCAACTTTCTTATCTGATATAGCCGCCAGCAATAGGTTATTTTCATTAGGCGACAGGGAAAAGTAATCAACATTGTTATCTAGCAGTTTAAATGTATTATTCTGTTTTATCAAAATGACGTGTTCTAATTTTGTTACCTCATTTTCTTTTACCGCCAGGTTTTTCTGGTAATCATAGTAACCTTCTTTCTTTATCGCCACCGAATGGGTCTTTGCCGAAAGGTTTTGCACAAACGCAGAATTTGATAGGATGCCGGTTTTTGTTTTTATTTTAGAGTCAATAATTACCTCGGCTGATGAGGGCAAGGCTTTCACATAAATTCCGCCCGTAGCCACGATTTTTCTTTTTTCAAAATCAATCCTATACCCAAGAGAATAAAGCACAATGTAGGGGGTTATAATAAAAAACAGCGCCGCGCAAATTAGCAGTATGATTAGTCTTGTCTTTTTTGTCATTGAATAATCCTACCAAAAATAGAGCTTAAATTCACTATTGACATACAGATGTATGGGTGATATAATTAAAGATAGTACCTTACTTTAGCTGAAAGGATGCCTTCTATGTGGTGGTACGTCTATCATCGGCCATCGGTGCAGAATGGTATGGATGCAAGAATAAGAGAGATTGTACAAGCAAGAACCGCAAAAGAAGCGGGTGAAAAATTAAGAGAAATTGCAAAAAGAGATGGCAAGGTATTCTGTGCTACATTGCATGGTCCTTACCATAGCATGGAAGAGGCCCAAACCGTGCACAAGTTGTAAATAAAAAAGCCTGGTTCTTCATTGAATCAGGTTATTTTTTTGCAAATTTTTTTGGGTTGACAGCAAAATAAAAAAAGCATAATATAAGCCTACTATGGAACCGGAAATTAAAATCACCAAAGAGTTGCAGGTGGTAACTCTGAAAACAAAAACCGCGGATAAATTCATTATCAGCGGCAATAAAGAATTGGCAGGAGAGATTGAAGTACGCGGATCTAAAAACGCGGCAGGCCCTGCGCTTGTTGCTTGTTTGCTTACCCAAGAAGAGTGCATCATTGATAACCTGCCTCTTATTGAAGATATTTCCATTACCCTTGAAATTTTAAAGGATTTAGGGGCAGAGGTAGAATTTTTGTCGGAGAGAAAAGTAAGAATTAAATGCCAGGACATTAATCCTGAAAAAATGGATTTTGTAAAATTTGCAAAGACCAGGATTTCAGTATTATTTTTAGGTCCCTTGTTTGCCCGGTTTAATCAATTTAAATTTCCTTCTCCCGGCGGAGATAAAATAGGATTGCGGCCGATTACCGTACAACTGAACGCATTAAGAAAACTGGGCGCGCGAATTGAAAAAGAGGGGGAAGCCTATTCGGTTGAGCGCAACGGGGTTACCGGGAAGGAAATTGTACTGCAGGAATTTTCAGTAACCGCTACCGAAATTATCATGATGGCTTCAGTTTTTGCACAAGGAAAAACGGTCATTAAGGGGGCTGCTACCGAGCCACATGTGGAAGATTTGGGAAACATTCTTTTGAAAATGGGGGCGAACATAAAAGGCCACGGTACTCATACTATTGAAATTGAGGGTGTTGTATCGCTTCATGGATATGAACATTCGGTGATTGCCGACTACTTAGAGGCGGGAACATTCATGGTGATAGCGGCACTAACTCCGGGAAGAGTGAAAGTAAAAAACGTTGATTTTAGCCACTTGGATTTATTCTTGTCCAAGCTTGAAGAAATGGGGGTTAACTTTGACAAGGGAGAAAACTCGGTAACCGTTTTTTATTCCCCGTTTATAAAGCCGGTAAAAGTGCAGGTGCTGCCTCATCCTGGCATTGCTACTGATCTATTGCCTATAATGGTTCCTTTGTTAACCCGCGCGCAGGGCAAAAGCGTTATCCATGACCCTTTATACGGGGGCAGGTTTGGCTATGTTGATGAGTTAAGAAAAATGGGGGCCGATATAGAAATTGTTGACCCGCACCGGTCTTTTGTATTCGGGCCTAACATCTTGAGGGGAATAACCATTGAATCTTCAGACATCAGGGCGGGAGCCGGATTGATTATTGCAGCCTTGATGGCGGAAGGAAAAACCACGATTAATAATATCTTTCAAATTGACCGCGGATATGAGAGAATAGAAGAACGATTGCAGAAGCTGGGAGCAGACATCAGGCGAATTTCAAACTAGCTTGAAATTCGCCCCAATTTAAAATAATATAAATCGTCAAAATTTTCCTAGGTCGGGATTTTCCGCTAAAGCGGATAAATCTCGCGACCCTATTGTGAAAATTTTGACACCTACTCATTGAAAATTGAAAATTGTAAATTGAAAATTCGTTGATATGTTTAACAATAAAATAGCTATTGACCTTGGAACTTGCAACTCCTTAGTATACTTGCGTGGCAAGGGAGTAGTATTAAGCGAACCTTCTGTGGTGGCAATTTCCTTGTCTGATAATAGGATTCTGGCGGTAGGGGAAGCAGCAAAAGAAATGATAGGCCGGACTCCGGCTGATATTAAGGTATACCGGCCACTTAAAGACGGCGTCATTGCTGATTACAAAGTAACTCAGGCAATGATGCGCCATTTCATTGCCAAGGCAACTCCTAACTTTAACTTTTTTAAGCCTGAACTGGTTATTTCGGTTCCTGCCGGCATTACCAGCACCGAGAGGAGAGCGGTCATTGAAGCAGCTCTTTCGGCAGGGGCCAGGCAGGCATTTGTAGCCAAAGAGCCAATTTTAGCAGCCATTGGAGCAGGCATACCGATTAACTCGTGCTCCGGCCATATGATTATTGATATTGGAGGGGGAACCTCTGAAGTGGCAGTCATTTCTTTGGGCGGTATTGTGACGGCCCATTCGGTACGGGTAGCAGGGGATAAAATAGATCTTGCCATTACCGACTACATAAAAAAGAAATACAATTTAGCCATTGGCACCCAATCGGCAGAAGAAATAAAAATAAAGGTGGGGACAGCGCTCCCGCAGAAAGAACCCAGGTTTATGGAAATCCAGGGACGCGACTTGATTTTAGGTTTGCCAAGAAATATTAAAATATCAAATAATGAGGTGTGCGAAGCAATTTCCGATGTATTGGCTGAAATTATCCAGGCGGCGAAACAGGTCTTATCTGAAACTCCGCCAGAGCTTTCCGCTGATATTATGAATAAGGGAATTATTATGGCTGGCGGAGGATCATTGCTTCCTAAAATAAATGAGTTAGTTGCTCAAAGCACCGGGGTCCCCTGTTTTATTGCTGAAGAACCCTTGTTTTGCGTTATCAAGGGCACCGGCACAGTTTTAGAGCATTTAGAGGAATATAAAAAAGTGGTAATGTCAAAAAAATAGAATCTTGAATTTAGTATCTTGAAGCTTGAATTGAATTTTGAATTTGGAATGTGATGTTTTACATTCAGTATTCTCTTATTCTATTCTAGATTCAAGATACCAGATTCTAGATTCATAGTGCTGTGCACCAAAAACAGTGGGAATTTTTAAAAAATAAATTTGATAACGACCAGCTTTCCCATGCTTATATCTTTGAAGGCCCCGACCAATTAGGCAAGCAATTTTTAGCTAAGGAATTTATAAAATATATCCACTGCATCGATTCGCTAAAACCCTGCCAAAATTGCGTTAACTGCAAGCTTATAGAAAAGGAAAATTTTCCGGATTTATTAGTGGTAAGGTCTAATGCCAGCACTACTTCCCTGAAAGAGCAGGTTGATAACATGGAAATTGATATTTCACAGATAAGGAGCGCGCAGAATTTTTTAAGCTATAAATCGTACTATGGTTCTTTTAAATCAATGATCATAGATAATGCTGATCGGATGAATGTAGAAGCCCAAAGCTGTTTTTTAAAGCAGCTTGAGGAGCCAAAGGGCAAAACCATCATGATATTGGTTACCGCAAAGCCGCAGATGCTTTTGCCTACCATTTTTTCACGATGCCAAGCTGTTAAGTTTTTTTTGGCAAGCGCCGGCGAAATTAAAAAATATTTAGAAAGCAAAAATGTTACGGAAAAAAAAGCAGAATACTTAGCGGAATTGAGCGAGGGAAAGCCAGGAAGGGCGCTGCAATTTTTGGAAAACTCCGCAGCATTAGAGCACGAGCAAAAAACTCTTCAAGATTTATTGCAGGTTATCAATTCAGATTTGGCAACTAAGTTCCAGTACGTAAAAAAGTTAAACTTGGAAGAAGGCGGCTTTAACCGCATCATGGAAATCTTGCAGCGATATTTCAGGTATTTGCTCTTGCAAAAAAACGGTATTCTTTTAAAAAACCCTGCAGTAGAGACTAAAGCATTTACCATGGGGCAGATTAAGAAAATTATTACGCTGATTGAGGACCTTATCCTTCAGGCATCGGTTACCAATACCAGCCCCAAGTTGGCGCTGGAAATACTATTAATGGAAATATAAATCACATAACCCATAACATAGAACGCGTAACAAAAAAAACGGCGTCGTAATTTGTTCCATGTTCCATGTTTCATGTTCCATGAATTATAAGGAATTCATTGACAAAGTAAAACCGGAATTTGAAAAAGCCTTTAAGTTTTTAGAAGGCGAGATTGCCAAAATAAGGACGTCGCGGGCTTCTCCTGCCTTGGTTGAGGATATTCAGGTAAATTGTTTTGGCAATACCTTTGCGTTAAAGCAGTTGGCGGCTATTTCCTCTCCCCAGCCAAACCAAATTGCCATACAGCCATGGGATGTTTCTTATATTGAACCGATAGAAAAAGCTATTTTACAATCGGGGCTGGGCATGTCTTCGGCAGTTGATAAGAATATCATAAGGTTAAGCTTGCCATTGCTTACGGAAGAATATCGGCGTAGTTTAATCAAGGTGTTGAATGAAAAATCTGAAGATGCGCGCCAAACCATGCGCCATTGGCGGGAAGATGCTTGGAATAAAATTCAAGCTGCCCAAAAAGAAAAGAAAGTTACCGAAGACGATAAATTTAAAGCAAAAGATGAATTGCAGAAAATGATTGATGAATACGGCAAAAAGATCAAGGATCTGATTTCAAAAAAGGAAATGGATATAACTGGATAAATAAAAAAGTTCACCCGGTCAAATAATTTTTGCTTTTGCAAAAATTAAAATCCTAAGGGATTTTATTTGATCGGGTAAAGAATTAATTGAGAGAAAAGAAAAAGAATTATTATAACAACAATTGACAATTAACCATTGACAATTGACAGGAGTAAGAACGCTCGGTCAAATGTCAAATGTCAAATGTCAAATGTCACGTTGTGTTTTTAACTTTACTCATTGCTTTCTTGAGCCTCATAGCCTTAATGATTATCCATGAGTTTGGCCATTTTATCATTGCCAAAAAATTCGGCGTTAAGGTGGAAGAATTCGGCATAGGGTATCCGCCAAGGATTTTTGGCAAAAAATTCGGGGAAACTATATACTCTATCAATCTGGTGCCGCTGGGGGCCTTTGTGAAAATTTATGGAGAAGAAGGCGGGATAGATGATTACCGAAGTTTTGCCAACCTTGCCATTTGGAAACGGATTTTAATTGTCTTGGGCGGCGTCATTGCGTTTTGGGTGGCGTCAGCCATTATTTTTTCTATTGCGTTTACGATAGGGGCTTTTGTTCCCATTGGAGACCAGGATATCCAAGGGTTTGCTAAAACCCATATTGCCATTGTGGCAATTGAAAAGGCATCTCCCGCTGATATTGCAGGGTTAAAAACGGGCGATAGGGTGATTAACCTTATTAATGCCAGCCAGAACATAGAGGTTAATAAAATTGCCGATTTCCAAAAATTTATCCAAGACAATAAAGGGAAATCCATTGCCCTAATTATCAGCAGGGATGGCAAGTATATTCCTTTTACTCTTACTCCGCGGGCGCAACACGGACCAAATGAAGGTCCTCTGGGCGTTGCGGTGGAAAGAATGGCAGAGGTGATTGAAAAACATCCCTGGTATGAGGCTCCGGTGCGGGGGACTATTTACTGTGTAACGGCTACGGGCAACGCCGTCAAAAGCATTGTTGACGTTCTGACAAGCATGTTTACAGGAAAAGGAGTTCCTGCGGGAGCGGAATTTGCCGGTCCTGTTGGCATTACGATCTTTTTGGCGCGGGCGGCTGACTACGGCCTTGGTTTTTTCTTGTATTTCATCGGCTCAATTTCTGTGCTGGTGGCTTTGTTTAACCTGTTTCCTATTCCTGCTTTAGACGGGGGAAAGCTTTTGTTTTTGATCATTGAAAAAATAAAAGGCAGGCCGGTTTCCGTGAAAATAGAACAAACATTAACGGTTATATTTTTTATTTTATTAATTTCCATGTCAATTTTTATAACTATTAAGTTTGATATCCCTCGCCTTTCAGATTTTTTTCGGGCAGGCGTTGGCAAATGATTTTTAATTCAAAATTCAAAAACAATTTAAAAGCACTAATTTAAAAACACGTTTTAATATTTTACATTTATCATTGTTTTTAAATTTATCATTTTAAATTTGAAATTATACAATATGCTCCAGTCTAAATTATTCTACAAGACCAATAAAAATAAATCGGCTAATGCAGATTCTGTTTCCCATGACCTGTTAATCAGGGCGGGGTACATAGACCAGCTTATGGCTGGCGTATACACCTTTTTGCCACTAGGCTTTAAAGTGTTTAAAAATGTGGAACACATCATCAGGGATCATATGGAGCAGATTGGCGGGCAAGAGCTATTAATGCCCGTCTTGCACCCCAAAGAAAATTGGGTGAAAACCGGAAGGATTGAAAAGGAAAAGGAAATTTTATTTGTGGTAAAAGGCAATGGAGAAAAAGAATACGTGCTTGGCCCAACCCATGAAGAGATAGTGTCGCCATTGGCGCGGAAAATCATCTTTTCGTATAAAGATTTGCCCTTGTATGTCTTTCAGATACAGGAAAAATTCAGGGATGAGCTGCGGCCCAAGTCAGGGCTGTTAAGGACCCGTGAGTTTGCTATGAAAGATTTTTACTCATTCCATGCAAACCAAGCTGACCTTGATTCTTATTATGCGACAGTTGCCAAAGCGTATAAAAATATTTTTTCAGAATGCGGCATCGGGAAAATAACCTACCGGACGCTGGCATCGGGCGGAAGCTTTTCAAAATATTCTGATGAATTCCAGATGCTGACCGAGGCCGGCGAAGACACTGTTTTTATCTGCAAAAAATGCAAGCTGGCAATTAACAAAGAAATAAAGGCGGAAAATCCATCGTGCCCGGAATGCAAGAATAGCGATTTTGAAGAGAAAAAATCAATTGAGGTGGGCAATATTTTTAAGATGGGTACGCGGTACTCATTGCCGTTTGAATTGAAGTTTACCGATAAAGACGGCCACGACAAACCGGTGATTATGGGTTGCTATGGCATTGGCTTGGGCAGGCTTATGGGGGCAGTAGTGGAGGCATCGCATGACGAGAAGGGAATTATATGGCCAAAAACCATCGCGCCATTCTCGGTACATTTGCTGCAGCTTGACGGCAAGCCAAAAATACAGGCTGCCGCCAAGAAAATATATGCGCAGTTGCAAAAAGAAAATATTGAAGTATTATACGATGATAGGCAGAACAAGGCTGCCGGAGAAAAATTCGCCGATGCTGATTTGCTGGGAATTCCTTATAGGATTGTAGTTTCAGAAAAAACATTTGCAAAAAATTCTGTGGAATTCAAAGAAAGGGGCAAAGCGGCAATAAAATTGGTAAAAATCAACCAGCTTTCCAAATTATTTTAATTATATTGTATGCTTAATAAACTTTTCTCATTTTTATCGCTGGATATGGCCATTGATCTTGGAACGGCCAATTCTTTGGTATACGTTAAAGATAGGGGAATCATTATCAATGAACCGTCCGTGGTGGCCGTCAATAATAAAACGGGCCAGATTTTGTCTATTGGCGAAGAGGCAAAAAAAATGGTGGGGCGCACTCCTTCCTACATTACTGCCACCAGGCCTCTGGTCAATGGCGTCATATCAGACTTTGAGGTTACCGAGCAGATGCTCAAATACTTTATTGAAAAAGCGGTAGCCGGCAGCAAGAAAATGTTCCGGTTCGGCTATATGCCGAGGGTCATTATTGGAATTCCCTGCGGAGTCACCGAAGTGGAACGGAAAGCCGTGCGAGACGCCGCCAAGAATGCGGGCGCCAGGACGGTTTTTTTAATTGAGGAGCCGGTGGCTTCAGCCATTGGGGCAAAGCTTCCCATCCAGGAAGCAGGCGGGAATTTCATTGTTGATATTGGCGGGGGGACTACAGAAGTAGCGGTAATTTCGTTAGGTGGCATTGTGGCATTCCGTAGCTTGCGGGTGGCCGGAGACAAGCTGAATGATGATATTGTCCAGTTTGCCCAAAAGGAATACAAGCTTTTAATTGGTGAAAGGACGGCTGAACATATTAAGATAAACATCGGGTCAGCCATGCCCTTAAAAGATAAAAAAGAGATGCCTATGCGCGGGCGTAATTTGGTTACGGGGCTTCCAGAAGAGGTGGTTATTTTCAATGATGATGTGCAGAGGGCATTAGAGCGGTCAGTACGCCAGATTGTAGCTGCCATTAAAACCACTATTGAAGAAACCCCGCCAGAACTTCTGGCCGACGTGATGACCAATGGCATTTATCTGGCCGGCGGGGGATCGTTGCTTAAGGGTCTTGATGCGCTTATTGCCAGAGAAACAAAAATGCCATGCAAAATTATTGATGACCCGTTGACTTCCGTAGTTCGCGGATCGGGCATGGCGTTAGAAAATATAGAAACGCTGATAGGATTGGTGCAGAAGGATGAAGAGTGGGCAGGGCCAATCTAATTTTCAATTTTCAATTTTAAATTTTCAATAAGTAGGTATCAAAATTTCGACAAAGCGAAATTTTGATGAGTTTAAAATTTATATAAAAAAAGAGGCCCCGGGCGCGTAATGCGTCGGGGGCTTTTGGTTTCCAGGGTGCAAAATACGATATTTGACTTCATAACTTCATTATAGCATAGGCAAGGGTATATGTCAATAGTTGTGAGAATTTGTCAAGTTTGATAGAATAAATCAACAATATTCGTAATTCGCTTAGATTTGTAATTCGTAAGAAGAGATGATTTCTAAAGACCAAGTAAAACATATCGCAAAATTGGCGCGGCTGGAATTAACGGAAAAAGAAACGGAAAAAATGCAGCATGATTTGTCTGCTATTTTGGATTATTTTAATGTCTTAAAAAAGGTAAAGTCCCAAAAAATTAAAACTACTGAAAAGACCGTAGAGTTGGAGAAAGTAACACGAGAGGACAAGGTGGGTGAGAAACATCCTGGTGAGGCCGGCGACCTGCTTAGATTAGCTCCCAGCACGAAAGATGGATACATTAAAGTGAAGAACATTTTCTAATTTCTAATTATTCTAATTGTTTCTAATTGACCTAAAGAATTCCTAATCTACGAAATCCCAACGCGTCCAGATAATTAGGCATTTTAGAATTAGGATTTGATTAGAATAATTAGGTTAATTAGTATAATTAGGTTAATTCATGGAAAGTTTACTCGATCTCACCATCTCCCAAGCGCATAACGGTTTGAAAAACAAGGATTTTTCTAGTACGGAAATTACCAAAGCCTACTTAGACCAGATAAAAAAAACCGACGGCGCGCTGAATTCTTACCTATCAATAACGGAAGAGCTGGCAGTAGAACAGGCGGAGGCGGCTGATAAGATTATTGCCACCCAGAAAGAATTTTCTCCTTTACTGGGCGTACCCTGTTCTATAAAAGATGCTATTTTGGTGCAGGGGGCTCCGTGTACTGCGGCCTCAAAAGTATTGGAAAATTATGTTGCTCCTTATGATGCAACAGTAATTAAAAAATTGAAAAAAGACGGCGCCGTAATATTAGGCAAAACAAACTTGGATGAATTTGCCATGGGAGTTTCTACAGAAAACTCGGCGTTTCAAGTTACAAAAAATCCGCATGACCAAGCCCATGTTCCGGGGGGAAGTTCGGGAGGGTCTGCGGCATCGGTAGCTGGCAAGCAAGCCTGCTATTCTTTGGGTTCTGATACGGGAGGGTCTATTAGGCTGCCGGCTTCTTTCTGCGGGGTAGTGGGGTTAAATCCTACCTATGGAGCGGTTTCTCGCTATGGGTTGATTGCGCTGGCTTCATCATTAGACCAGATAGGGCCTATGGCAAAAACGGTTGAGGACACGAAAATAGTATTTAACGCCATTTCAGGGAAGGATGCGCTTGATGCCACTTCGGTTGAATATCAATTTGAAGAATCTGAAATTTCTTTAAAAGGGCTTACCATTGGCGTTCCCAAAGAGTATTTTGAAAAGGGCATGGATAAAGAGGTAGAGGCCATTATAAAAAATGCCATTAAGAAAGCTCAAGAACAGGGCGCTAAAATCCAGGAAATCAGCTTGCCTCATACCAAATATGCTATTGCCTGTTACTATATCATTGTGCCTTCGGAAGCTTCCGCCAATTTAGCAAGATATGATGGTATAAAGTATGGGTTAAGCAAACAAGAATCAAAAGATTTGCTGTCAGTATATGTGCAGTCGCGCGGCGAAGGATTTGGAGCGGAGCCAAAGCGCAGGATTTTGGTGGGAACCCATGCGCTTTCCAGCGGGTACTACGACGCTTATTATAAAAAAGCCCAAGAGGTGCGGGGATTAATCAGGCAAGATTTTATTAATGCTTTTAAGAAGGTAGATGTCATTTTTAGCCCGGTCTCTCCATTTCCCGCTTTTAAAGTAGCAGAAAAGGTAGATGACCCGCTTTCTATGTATTTGGTGGATGTGTATACTGGGTCGGTAAAGTTGGCGGGGTTGCCTGCTTTATCATTGCCGGCGGGAAAGGCGGGCAAATTACCGGTTGGGCTTCAGATTATTGGGAACTATTTTGAAGAAAATAAGATATTATCAATTGCCCAGCAGATGGAAAAATTGGTATAATAATTAAACGTTGTAACTTACATATGACATATTGGGAACAGTGGTATAGTTTATTTGGAATAACCGATTTTATTTACTTTATTTCTTCTCCAAAAATCCAAGAAGAGCTTTTTCCCATAAAGCTGGTGTTTATCTTTTTTACCATATTTTTCTTGGGCGCCGTCATTTGGTTTTATATGAATAGCAGTTATCTGACCTATAAATTTTCGCAAGATGTGACAGAATTCTTATCATGGCAGGCATACGGTTTAAAAGAAGTGAATAAACGTTGGAAAAAAATTATGAAACGGATGGAAACTGATTTAGAGCCGGAATATAAAATAGCAGTGATAGAGGCAGATGATTTATTGTATCAAATGCTAGATGAGCGAGGATATGAAGGAGAAACCTTTGAGGAACTGGCTAAGAATGCCAGTAAAAAGATGTCAGTTAATGTGGAAGACATTTTAGAAGCCCATACGGTAAGGAACTCAATAGTGTACAACCCTGACTTTAAACTGGATGCAGAAACCGCCAGAAAGATGTTATTAAATTATGAAAACGCCATAAAAAATATCGCCGTTGCTTAGCGAAAAACTAGCCTTTAGGGGCTAGTTTTTTGTTGCAAAAGTTGTAGAATGAAATCAGCAGAATTTACTGGTATAGATTAAGACCGGCAGACCACAAAATGGTGCTTAATCCCACTAGGATAATGAGAATAGTCCAGATAATCCTAAAAACTTTTTTCGATTTAAATTTCATTTTTTATATTATTTTATTTATATTAGTGAGTATTCGTGTTTATTGCCATGATAGCAGATTTTAAAAATAAACAAAAGAAGGGCCCGTGGAGCAAACTTTTATTTGCTTTGGGGGGCGTGTTAATTTTATTGGTGTTTGTTGTTTTAGTTATTGCAAATATCAAGGTATACAACAAAAGGAAGGAGCTTGCTACGCAGGTTGATAATTTAAAAAACAAGATAGAAGCTATCCAGCAGAAAAATGAAGATTTAAAAAAGGGCATATCAAAATCAAACGATGATGCCTATATAGAAAAGGTGGCGCGAGAGGATCTGGATTTGCAGAAAGAGGGCGAAACAGTAATTTCTTTTATAAAAGCGCCAAACCAGCAGTCATCCAATAATAGAGAAAAGAGGAATATTCTGCAGGCGTGGCTGGGGTGGGCGAGCAGCGGCTGGGACTGGCTGAAAAATAGTTTTAAATAAGTTTGCGGGCATCGTATAGTGGCAGTACGTAACCTTCCCAAGGTTAAAGTGTGAGTTCGATTCTCATTGCCCGCTCCACTAGAAAACTAATCGGCTTTTTATCGAGGATTTTGACGGCCACGCGAAGCGCGGCCCACGGTTTTTGTAAGGGGAGAACCGTTCCGTCTGTTCCGAAAAGTCGCGCCTCGCGGTTTTGCAAAATGAGGTTCGAGCCGACGATTTCTTTGATTGCAATAACGAATAAAAAAATCCCCAACTTTGGTAAGTTGGGGTCTGTTGTTTTTCGACTGCTCTATTAGTGAGTAGCAGTCAATTCCTCGTGTTTCTGATCTTGAGAATTGTCGGGACTGTATTGCCCCTCTGTTTTCTCAAGTAGGTATTGAATGAATCCTCCGATGCCAGCGCCGATTAATCCAACGCCGAGAGCAATGACAGGGGTGGGATCCCCCAGTTTTTCGTTTTCATGGTGGATCGCAACCACAATCAGTGCGACCACCCCCAAAACGAAGGGGAATACGTAGAGCAGAATTAATCCCCACGTCATTTCTCTGATCTTGGTCATCATGGCTTGCCTCCTTTAGAGTTTGGTGAACGAAACGCAGAACACAACGATCCATACGAGAATAAATCCAGCTGGTAAAAAACTAAGGAGCCTATGGAATGTTGGCCCTCTATTGATTCTGTCCCATTCGGGGCCAATGAACACGTTGACTGTATCTGGTTCTTCCGCGTGCTTCATTTGTGCAAGCCGCGTCTGCCAGTATTCAACCCACTGTTGACTCTTCATGTTGATTAGAAACCATATCACTCCAATGATCATGCCAAACAACCCTATGCTGAAAAACAACCCAAACCCTGCATCTCTCGTGAAAAGAACCGAGAGCATCGCCGAATTGATGATCATGAACATCTGGCTCCTTGACCATCGTAACGTGACTTCCGTGTTACGCGACATTGCCATGCCAGTGTACATTGCTTTTTCGTCGTTTGTCATGCAAGTTTCTCCCTTCTGGGGATCGAGATTTGAATGTGCTACACTATCCTCTTATACCAAACTAAATACTAAATGTCAATTTTTTTTAAATCCAGGGCGAAGCAAAAACGAACGACGGCGAACCTCATTTTGCAAAACCGCGAGGCGGCCATCAGGCTACCGAGCGGAACGGAAATCTCGTTCAAAACGCACTGGGGAGCCGTTCGCGACGTCCGCCGGTTCGTCGGCCAAAAATCAAAATGTTTTATTGTGGAGTATATATACAACCACGCTAAAACCTATTTTGTGGAAAATTGACGAACGAACCGACGACGAACAAGACCGTATGCCCGCGGGCACACGGGGCGAAACAAACGACGAGCAAAAATTTTCTGGGCTGGGGGGAGAAAATTTTTGCCGTTAAGGCGAGTAAATTTTAAATATTGAGAATTTAGATAAAAGATGATAATATATATGTAAATATTATGAATCAAAAAGGTTTTATTCAAATACCTGTACTCGTCTCAATTATTGTGGGTGTTTTAATTTTGGGTAGTGGAGGATATTTTGGAGTAAAACAATATAGAAACTATCAATTAGAAAGAATTGAAAAAGAAAAAATTTATCAAACAGAAAAAGAAACTCAACAGCAAAAAGATTTGGAAGTTGAAAAGTTGAAAAAAGAGGTAGAGGAATTAAAAAATAAGAAACCAGAGGTTGTACAACAAACCATAGTTAAAGAAGTTATTGTGCCAAAAACAGAAATGGATCTTCCATCTATAATTAAACAATGGAGACCCAGAATAGTCTATATTGTTTGTGAATGGAGGTATTCTGATACTGGAGAAGTTTATGCTCAAGGCAGCGGCTCAGGATTACTTTTTGCAAAATCTAAAGACAATTTAGCTTTACTTGTAATGACAAACAAACATGTTTTAGCGGATGGTCAATATGTGGCAAGTTCGTGCGATATTTCTTTTCCTAGTTTAAATGAAACATTTAAGGTGAGTACAAATTCTTTGATGGAATCTGTTTCGGGACTTGACTGGGGATTAATTCGTTTCCAATCTTCCAACGGATACTTGAATTCTCTTGTTGTATCTGGTCCCATTGAATCATATCCCTCTGTTTGTAAAAAACCTGCGTTAGTAGGAGATGAAATAGTTATTTTAGGTTATCCTGGAATTGGTTCTCAATCTGATATAACAGCGACAGAAGGAATAATCTCAGGGCGTGATGGAGATTATTACATTACCTCTGCTAAAATCGATCGTGGTAATTCTGGTGGAGCTGCTATATCTTTAAAAGACAATTGCTATCTAGGTATTCCAAGTTTTGCACAAGTTGGTCAAATAGAATCCTTGGGAAGGATTTTAGACATAGAAGCAGTGTATAAATAATCACAGTATTATAATGACAAATGAACTAAAAACATGTAGCGATTGCGGTCAAGAACTTAGGAGGTGTTTGAAATGCAAACAAGTGATAAAAATTGGTGATGATAAAAGAAAAAGTATTGGATTTAAACTTCTTATTATCTTTATAGTTTTATTTTTTGTTTCGATTGTTTTGCTGAATTTTAAATTTGATATATTCTATAAATTGATAGCAGAAAATCAAAGTTTTTTTGGGCAAATAATTTTTATCTTTGCATTTTGCATATTAGGAATTTCTTCTAGGGCATTTAGTTTTTATTATAGAGCGAAAAGAGAAGGTTTTGCATGGAGGACATCTAACCCCCAGCAGGTATATTTTGTTGAATATTTGATTATTAGTTTTGTAGCTTCGGTTTTTATATTCTCTATTCTAATAATCATGTCGTCGCTGCCAACTTATATTTTTTATCTATTGGGCGGTTCAGTTGGTATTGTGGCCGGATATAGAGGATATGCATTTTTAGACAATATGAGGATTGGATAGTAAAACATATTTTAAAATTTACTCGCCTTAACGGCAAAAATTTTCTCCCCCCAGCCCAGAAAATTTTTGCTCGTCGTTTGTTTCGCCCCGTGTGCCCGCGGGCATACGGTCTTGTTCGTCGTCGGTTCGTTCGTCAATTTTCCACAAAATAGGTTTTAGCGTGGTTGTATATATACTCTGGTTTAAATAGGGGTAATGGAAGAAAAAATAGAGTAGTAAGCAAAAGAGCCAGGGATGGGCGTTTATTTATGGAGCAAAATAAAGAAATTGTGCCGCTTTAGCTTAGTGGCAAAGCAATGCTTTCGTAAAGCATGGACGCAAGTTCGATTCTTGCAAGCGGCTCTTGATATAACCTTCTCAATATGGTATTAGCTAGATAGCACCAATTTTTAGGGCAGGGTCGGGGGACCTCTGCCTAGCACGACGGCTGATGAGACGGTTTGAGTTACCTTGCCAAGGTTGAAACTGCGGCAATGTTTCTCCCTCAACAAGCGGAAGCTTGTTTTATACTGTGACAAGGGCAGGCATTTTTAGGTTCCGGGCCTGAACCCGCAGCGTATGCTGCTTAGCAGTATATGTTGAGGCCAAAACCTTGGCTCTTAGTCGTCAGGGGCTGTGTGGAATATTACACACAGCCCTTTTTTCTTTATAAAAAATATATTACATTTAAAGAAAATGCCTTACGCCAAACAGTATATTCAATCTCTCTTAGACAGTGCGGGGATTCAAATTAACGGCCCCAATGCTTTTGATATCCAGGTCTATAATGATCAGTTGTATCGCCGTATGTTAAGGGGTAATTCTTTGGCGCTGGGAGAATCCTATATGGAAGGATGGTGGGATGCAAAAGAGTTGGATGTATTTTTCTTTAAAATTTTTCAAGCCCGCCTTCATGAAAAAATGGCATGGTCCTGGTCGGAAATTATATCTTTTTTGCATGCAGTAATTTTTAACCTTGAAACCAAGTCCCGTTCTTTTATTGTCGGCAGGCAGCATTATGATATTGGAAATGATATTTATGCCGCCATGCTTGGCAAAACGCTTACCTACAGTTGCGGCTACTGGAAAGATGCCCAAAATCTTGACCAAGCGCAAGAGGCAAAACATAACCTTATATGCCAAAAGATAGGGTTAAAAAAGGGTGATAGAGTGCTGGATATTGGGTGCGGATGGGGGAGTTTCTTGAAATTTGCGGCAAAGGCCTATGGCGCGAAAGGCACGGGCATTACTGTTTCAAAAGAGCAAGCGGCATTGGCAAAAAATCTTTGCACAGGTTTACCTATAGAAATTCTCTTGCAAGATTATCGCGATACTACGGGAAAATTTGACCATATTGTTTCTGTGGGAATGTTTGAGCATGTAGGAGTGAAAAATTACCGTACCTACATGGAAGATGTGAACAATCTTTTAAAAGACGACGGTTTGTTTCTTCTTCATACCATTGGTTCAAGCCGTGGCATATCCATTGACCCTTGGATAGAAAAATATATTTTTCCTAATAGCATGCTTCCTTCTGCTGCGCATATTAGCAAGGCCATAGAGGGTATTTTTGTCATGGAGGATTGGCATAACTTCGGAGCATATTACGATAAAACGCTCATGGCATGGTTTGAAAATTTCAACGCGCATTGGCTCCAACTGCAATCAAAATACTCTGAAACGTTTTATAGGATGTGGAAGTATTACTTGCTTAGCTGCGCGGCCAGTTTTAGGGCGCGCCATAACCAACTATGGCAAATTATCCTTTCAAAAAGGGGAGTAAAAGGAGGATATGTATCGGTAAGATAACTATCTTTAATTGTTTTTTAAAATATGCTACATTTAAAATACTAAATCCACTACAATATGGTCCAAATAACTCAAAATATAGAGGGATTAGAGGAGAAAGTCCATTATTTAGTGGACCGCCTTTGATGTAAATGGAAAGCAAAAAGAGTTAAAGAAGCTGGAAGCAGAAACACAGGCCCCTGAATTTTGGAAAGACCAGGAAAGGGCAACTGCCGCAAGCCAAAAGATCGCTTTTTTAAAAGAGGAAATAGAAACAATAGAATCACTGAAAAAAGAATTAATTGACCTAAAAGAGCTGGAGTATTTGACAAAAAGCGATGAAAACCTTAAGAAAGAACTAGAAAAAAAGTGGAGCGTATTGAAAGAAAAAATTGCCAAAGAAGAATTTAGAATTTTCTTATCTGGCAAATACGACCGCAATAATGCGATTATAGAAATATTTTCGGGGGCAGGGGGTGTGGATGCCCAGGATTGGGCCACGATGCTTTTGAGGATGTATGAGAGGTATTGCGCACAAAAAAGGTTTTCAGTCCAGGTGTTGCACCAGTCGTTTGGGGAGGCAGGCGGGCCGGATGGAAGAATTGGCACAAAATCAGCTACCTTGGAAATAAAAGGGAAGTATGCTTACGGCCTTTTAAAAAAAGAGACGGGAGTCCATAGATTGGTGCGCATTTCTCCGTTTAGTGCCCAAAAATTGCGCCATACATCTTTTGCGTTGGTTGAGGTTTTGCCGGAAATAGAGCAGCAAGATACAGAAATTGAAATAAAGCCTGAAGAGTTAAAAATAGATACATTCAGGGCATCAGGGCCTGGGGGGCAGTACGTCAACAAAACGGAATCAGCCATACGAATTACCCATATACCAACAGGTCTGGTAGTTTCTTCGCAGTCAGAACGGCTGCAAGGCAAGAATAAGGAACACGCCATGAAAATCCTGTATGCCAAACTGCATCAGTTGCAAGCAGTAGAACATAAAAAAGAGCTGAAGGAAATTAAGGGCGAATCAATTTCTGCGTCTTGGGGGAACCAGATACGGTCATATGTCCTGCACCCTTATAGGATGGTAAAAGATTTAAGAACGCAGTATGAAACATCGGACACGGAAGGAGTATTGGATGGGGAATTAGATGAATTTATACAGGCCGAAATAAGAATCTAGAATCTGGAATCTTGAATCTGGAATAGAATGCTGAATATGGGGCTTCGTATTCTAAATTCCAAATTCAATTCAAGCTACCAGATACTAAATTCAAGATTCAAGTTATAAAATGATAAAATTTCAAAACGTTACAAAAATATATCCTCCAGATACTACCGTGTTGCACGACATTTGTTTTGAAGTAAAAGAAGGCGAGTTTGTTTCTATTGTAGGCAAGTCGGGTGCCGGAAAGACTACGTTAGTAAAATTGATTCTAGGGTTAGAAGAACCAACTTCTGGCAGTGTGTTTTTTGCGGGCAAAAATATCAGCGAAGCTTACGGCGCAGATCTCCAGGAAATACGGAGAAAAATAGGCGGTATTTACCAGGATTATAAGCTTCTGCCCGCAAAAACCGTTTATGAAAATGTAGCTTATGTCATGGCTGTAGAGGGTAAAGAAAACGAAGAAATCATTTCCCAAGTGCCTAAAGTATTAGAGGTTATAGGCCTTGCGGAAAAAAGCAATAACTTTCCAAAAGAGCTTTCGGGCGGGGAGCAGCAAAGGCTGGCCATTGCAAGGGCTTTGGTAAACCACCCCGATGTGGTTATTGCCGACGAGCCAACGGGAAACTTGGATCCCTATAACACCTATGAAGTCATAAGGCTTTTGCAGAAAATCCATCAGTCAGGCAAAACGGTTATTTTATCAACTCACGATCGGGAAATTGTGAATAAATTAGGCAAGAGGGTCATTACCATAGAAAACGGCAGGGTTGTCCGCGACGAAGAAAAAGGAAGATTCATTATCTAATTTGAAATTTGAAATTTGAAATTTGAATTCAATATTTCAATGATTAAATATTGCAATTTGAAAACACGACGTCGGCTTTTAATCATTTCAAATTCAATTAATTCAAATTGATTTCAAATTGTAAATTGTAAATTTCAAATTCGTGAATATGCTTACTAATCTAAAACGGGTTTTTCATTTTGCTTTTATTGATTTTTATCGCAACAAAGGAATGTCCGTTGCCGCAATTTTTGTATTGACTATTACCATGTTACTGGTAACCGGCCTTTTCTTTATGCGAGGCGTTAGCAATTTTTTAGTTGAAACCATACAAAATAAAATTGATATTGCCGCGTACTTTAAAGCAGATACTGAAGAAAAAGATATTTTAACCGTTAAAGAAGAAATTTTAAAAGATTCTCCTGATATTAAAAGCATCAAATATGTATCACGAGAAGAAGCGTTGAATGATTTTATTGAAAAGCATAAAGATAATAATACTTTTTTAAAATCGTTAACCGAGGTAGGAGAGAACCCATTTTTAGCTTCTTTGAATATTATTACCAATGGAAGTACTGCCCAATATGAGCAAGTTAGTAATACCCTGCAAAAAGATGAGTACGATACATTCATTGAGAAGGTTGATTTTTCTGAAAAAAAAGGTACTATTGAGAAGATTTTCTCAATCACGTCAAATATCAATAAATTTGGGTTAATCTTGGGAGCTGTGTTGGTATTGGTAGCGGTATCAGTGGTTTTTAATACCATAAAGCTGATTATTGAATCATCAAAAGACGAAATTGCTACTATGAAAATTGTGGGGGCTTCTACCTGGCTGATTAAGGCGCCCTTTATCATTCAGGGAGCAATTTTTGGAGCTATAGCGTTTACTACCTGTCTTTTAGTAACTCTAGCGGTTACGTACTTTTTATCGCCAGGGTTATCGGTTATTATGCCTGGATTCATCCTGTTTGAATATTTTATACTGAATCTCTGGATGATTATATTAATCCAATTAGGTTTCGGGGTTGGATTAGGAATCGCTTCAAGCTTTATTGTGGTAAGAAAGTACCTTAAAGTCTAATTTGAAATTTGAAATTTACAATTTGAAATCAATTTGAAATATTAGAGTAGAGAAATCAAGAAAAAAATTCAAAATTGCGGGATCGTCTAATGGTAGGACAACAGATTCTGGATCTGTTTATCTTGGTTCGAATCCAAGTCCCGCAGCACGCATGGGCTAAGTCGGGTGACCGAGTTGCATATGTAAATTTAAATAAATATGGGCGAAATTATTACTTACAAATCTAGTCCTATCTCTAAGTACTGCCAAATGAAGTTTGGTGATGGAGATAGAATATTAATTTCTGTGGCGCGATCTGGGATTAAAATTGTTAAATTAAAATGGGCAGGTTTAGTTCCTTCAGAAACTATTTTTCAAATTTCAACAGCTGATCTCTTTTCCGATAATTACAAATTTGCACGAGGTCGACTTACAGAAAGATCGTTTGCGCTTGATATGTTGGATGTTTTTAAAGAAATATTTTTAAAACTGGATTCGCTTAATGAAGTTAAAGAGGAGCTAAATTTAATCTTCGTGAAATAAAATTTAATCGTGTTTAAAAAATAATTAACTCAAGAGGAATTTGAATCAATAGCTCGTATAGGAATTTACCAAAAGATGGTTATATCATAAAATCCCTTTTAGGATTTAAGACGGAGGGTGAAATAAAAGAAGAAACAAGAATAAATGGTTTTACTGCGAGTGAGGGTTATATTATTGAATCAAACTCATAAATAATAAAATTATGATTCTTCATCAATGTCCAGAGTGCGATAAATCATTTAATAGTGGGTTAGACCTGTTTAACCACATAGAAAATTATCATCGCCAAATTGGAGCTATAACAAAAGAAAGCAAATGTCCTTACTGCAATAGTGAAAAAATTATGCCATTAGGCATAGAAAAGAATGGCGATGTTAATATTCAAACAGGGGGACTACAAGGAAAAGAATATCAAATTTATCGTTGCGAAAACTGCACACATCTTTGCAAGGGCAATTGATTGTATATTTATGAGATTTATGCTATAATGAAAATGTAGATGTAGATCGAAAAAAGAAAAACGCTTATTTTTCCCTTTTAGGGTAGGCAATCTGGGAAATCTGCGGAAAGCCAGATGAAATAAGCGACTAATCGTTCAAAGGCGGTTGGGAGATTTCATTCAGTGTAGTCAGCTGGATTAAATCTCTTAACCGCTTTTTTTGTTGGTCGGCTCAAAGTTAGTAGTTAGGAGTAAGTAAAAAGTAAAAATTATGAATAATATAAATAACAATTTAGTAGAAAAAGCTCTTATTAAAGCTATTGAGCTTCATAAAGGTCAGGTAAGAAAGGGTGATGGTAAAATTCCTTATGTAGTCCATCCGATTGAAGTGGGCATTATAGTTGCCAGATACACAAACAACCCAGAACTTGTTGCTTCTGCTATTCTCCACGACACAGTAGAGGACTGCAATTACTCATTAGAGAAAGTTGAAGAAGAATTTGGCGATGAGGTGAAAAACTTGGTTTCTGCTTTGACCGAAGACAAAACAATACCCGCTTGGATAGACAGAAAAGTAGAAAATTTACAGAGGTTAAAACTTAACCAAGACGCTTATTTCATTAAAACGGCTGATATTTTGGCAAATATGCGTTCACTGATTTCCGCACTCAAAGAAGAAGGAGATGTGGTATGGTCTCGGTTTAATACACATAAAGAGATGAAAATGGAATACTTTAAGGCGATTCTACAAGATACAGAAAACTTTCTGCCAGTGAAATTTCTTGAAGAATATGTTTCTGCTCTCAAAGACCTTGAATACTCTGAATTTTTAGAGAAAAAATCGGCACTCGGCTTTGTGGTTGAGAAATTAGGACTTGGTAAAAAATAAAAAACTTGAAATTCTTTTGCAGAAACTGCTATACTCTAATTGGAGTAGTGAGAGTTGATATTTTTCAGCATTTGGCTGGAAACATTAATGTGTAATAAGTCCGTCATCTGCCTTTGTGCAGTGGATTTGCAAAGTTTGCAAAAGGTGCGGTTAAAAACAGTGGTGGCTTACGGGTCTATCAAGAGTGCTACTCCAATAAAAAACTCCCAAAAGGAGATTTTTTATTTGTAAAAACAAATTTTCTATTATACAGTTATGTTAAAGTTTTAAATGAGTGCGTCTAATTCTAAACGCATTGCTCTCCAATCAAAGGTTCGCAGTTCGTCCAAAAGGGGGAGATTAGAATCAGAACTGTTCAAAACTGGCGTAAAATCGCCAGTTTTGTTCGTAAAATCGGCTGTTTTGGTCGGTTCGAATTTTTTAAAATCAATAATATCAATGAGCCGCTGATATGGGCTCTCTGGAATATTCATTGTAATTTTAATAGCTAACAATTACCTTATCTACCTAAGCCGGTGTCATAGAGAAAGCGGAGGTAATTTTACTAGAAATACCTTGATACCATTCAGCTTCATTGGAGGCTTTTAGTGCTAAGCTTGCCATTTCGCTCAGGAGTACTTTTATATCCTGAGAATTTGGTTTATTTTGAGCGTTTTTTGCATTTTCAAGCAATCTTCTAAAGTCATCCAGGGCTAATGGTATAATCGTTGAGCGACCACCGTAATATTGAACATCGGTACGCGAAAGGACAAAGTAATGGGCAAGAGTAGCAGGATTTATTTGTGGTGCTATAAAAATTGCAAAAACTGGCTTTGTAGTATTCTTCCGATGATTACCATAATGCCGCGATACCGGCTCTCCCTCCATTTCATATTGTCGTTGCCCTGATGACAAAGTTACCTCAACTATGGCTTCAAAATCAGCATATTTACATACAATATCTGGCGTATTACCTGGTGCTGCGTAAAGTGGCGCACCGTGATTATCAACTCGAAAGTTTCCTTCTATTGTTCCGTCATCAAGCATTTCCATAGCTCTCCACGTATTCCATTCAAGAAATAGAGCAGGGTCAGCTATGTCAGAATTACGAATCCGGTCAAAAGTATCTTGGATATCACTGTATTCCTCATAAGTACGAAGCTTACTTCTTTCTTGGCCAAGTATACGTTCGAGGTTTTTACTTAGCAATGCAGAGAAAATATCTTTAAGCTCCTCAATCGTCTTTGTGTGTAATGTTTCAATCGGATATTCACTGCTTTGCAAGGCAATATTCTGTATTAAACCATCCATATTATCTGTGAGAAGTATCGGAGTTGTTGCTGGAAATAAATAATTTACATATTCTTCTTTTGAATCAAAATCTTGTGATTTTCTTGAAACTGTCTCAAGGATATAGTCTACATCTTTAGCTCGCTCCGGCATAACAAAAACCCGTAATGATTTTGCATTAAAAGTAAAAAGGCCTGTTGCTCTTAGATATCTTATCGAAGCATCGGCATAATCAGTATGATTGCGTTGCTTGATTCTAATAAATGATTTTAGCGAAGAGTCGTCTGATTCCCTTGTTGAGATTTCACCGCTTCTTATTTCTTCTGCAAATAGCGAAGTGAGCTCCTGTTCAAAATATTGTGCAATAAATTCTCTATAATTCACTTGCCGTCGCTCTCTGTTTTTTCGAGCCGCTTTTCGAAAGTTCTCAATTTTACGCTGGATGGTTTTATAATTTTTATAATTCGTAAGCTTAATAACAAATAAAGCAATTTCCGTTTTACTAAGACCTTCAAGGTCGCGGACCAGCCGCATTAATTCGAGGTAAGGTTTAACTGCAAATTTTCTATTTTCATCGATATGGTAGGGTGATGGCAATTGAAATTTTAACATCTGTCTAAGCAGAGTTTCCTCCGGACGGTTACCGTAAATAAAACTATGACCAGCTGGTGTCAACGCTATGACTGGTTTAAGATCAACAAAGCCAAGTGATTTTGGTCCACGAGTTATGCGATCTCTGGCACTAAAAGCTGGATCAGAAGATTGACTGCCTTCAAAAAATGGCTGGTGTACCAATGCTTCATAATATTCGCGCTGCGTTTCTGCAGTCCATTTTTTACCTGAAAAGTTTTCGATGAGAAAACGTATCTCATCTTTCATTTTGAAAGGTGATCTTGGAGAAGTTACAAAGAAAATAGTCTTTTTGCCTGTAATGATGGCCATGTTATTTCTTTTTTATTCACCGATTTACCATTTGCCTGAAGCGGGTCATTGCCGATAGATAAAAATGTCTTAATACGATTTTCTGAAACATCAAATGCTTTATTAGATATATCGCAGCCGATGAAATTACATTTTGCTTTAATAGCCGCTATTGCTGAAGAACCACTGCCGAGAAAAGGGTCGCAAATAGTGTAATTATCACCAGCACTTGCCTTAATCATCATATCAAATACTTCTACTGGTTTCTGGGTTGGATATTGAGCATTGTGTATTCTCTTTATTTTCCAAACGTCAGGTATTGATTTACTGCTTAATTTTCTCTTATTACTATTTGTAGCAAACATAATAAATTCGTGCTGTCTCCTAAAGTAGTGTCCCATGCCTACATTTACTTTATCCCACACAATTACATTTTTAACATCAAAATATTTACGCATTAAAGGCGCTAGCGAAAGTAGGGAAAATGAATCAAACATGATGTACAAATGTCCGGTATCTTTTTTAAGAACTCTTTTACATTCAGCTAGAAATTCTTTGTAATTTTCTTCAGTATCCTGAAATTCAGCAAACCATCGACCATTCTCTTTTCCCTTATCGGCATATTTACCAACTATTCTTCCGCTATGTAGCATCAAATGATTATTCATGCCAGAGTATGCCGGATCAGTGGTTATCAAATCTATACTGTGATCATCTAACTTTTTAAGGAATCTAATACAGTCGTCTTGAACAATTCTGACGGTTTTGCCTGATGTATAATCTTGTTCATATTTCCTGATCGGCGCATCAGATTTCAATGTTTCTGAATTTTGTTTTTTCTCGGTAATGATTTCCGGAATATCTACCCCAGTTTCTTGGATTACATCAATCACTATTCCTTGTATTGCAACGTCGCGGCCACTTCTAAAAATCAGAGGTTCCATGCTTTTATTTGCTGGCTGTAAACGTATTTGTCCTTTTTCTTTATAAAATTTCTTAAGTGTTGCTTCGTGGTTGTCGATTAGTGCTACCACTTTTTGTCCATTGTTGGCGGTCGTCTGCTGCCGAACCAAAACAATGTCTCCGTTATTAATATTTTCATCAATCATACTATCACCAACAACGCGAAGCGCATAGACCTCTGATGAAGCTGGAATTTTACTTTTTGGTACTGCAATTATCTCCTTATTTTCAATCGCTTCTATGGGTTGGCCGGCAGCAATAGTTCCCAGTAAGGGAACCTTAATCATCGGCTCAGATTCATAGATATCAATCGCGCGAGCATTATTACCAGCCTTTTTCAAGTATCCCTTTTTAGCAAGAGTTTTTATGTGTTGATGAACAGTAGAAACGGCGGAAAGTTTGAGTCCAGCACAAATTTCCTCAAGTGTGGGGGGATATTTTTTCTTGCTGATAAACTTCTTAATGAAGTCCAATACCTCTTTTTGTCTTTTCGTAATTGGTAATGGCATAAAGTTTATTGATGAGGTTAAATTTAAGTGCTATATTATCATTGTACCGAAAATTTTACGAAAATAGGATAGGGCAGTTTATCCACATATTGTTTACTTTTTTATAGCAACGTTAGTATTGACATATAAATATCTATAAACTAAAATATACATGTACTAATTAAAATTCAAAATCATGAACAATGAATTTGGCGTAAAACTTAAAAATTTGAGGGAGAAACATTTCCCGGGCCATAGTATGCGCAAGGTTGCCGATCTTGTAGCGCCCCAGATTCAGTCCGGTGATTATTTTTTTACCCAGCTAAACAAAATGGAATCTGGTGTCTTGATCCCCTCCGCAAATTTACTACTAAAAATATTGGATGCCTATAGTGCTGACGCAGAAGAAAGAAAAGAAGTGCTTATCGCATATGCCACCGCGGCAGCTTTGAAAAAGGTTGATGAAGTGGGACAGGCCTCAAAGCAAAATATCCATCGCGAGGTAGTTGAGAGTTTGCACAGGAAACTTAAAAAGAAAAATTAATGGGACTAAAAATTACAAAAAAGGGTATTCCTATAGCCAAGCTTTATATTTCCGATGAAGACATTGAGTGGCAGGCCATGGCTGATTTGATTACCTACCGAAAAAAGTGGCTTGCTGCTTATGGCAAACCACTAACTGGGCCTCTCGATGTAGATAATTTTATAAAAGAACTTTGGGGTATGGAAGTTACATATGAAGAATTGCCGCAATCTGCAGACGAGGAATCACTGGGCGTCTTTAAACCGGAAACCCAGGAAGTAATCATTGATCCGGTAGCCTGTAATCACCCTAAAAGAATTTCGTTCACTGTCGCCCATGAAGCTGGCCATTTATCACTACACGTATTTCTTTTCGTGGTTAAAGAAGGAAAGTTTGTTGGTTGGAAAAAAGACCACGCTTCTTGTGACAAAAACTTGGAATATCAAGCAAACCTATATGCTGGCTCGTTATTGGCTCCTGAGCAAGAGATCTGCGGCCTGTTAAAGGAAAAAGGGTTGTCTATAAATAATTTGATAGCTAATCCAATTGACCTGTCCGCACATCTTGCGTCCTTCCAGGAAAAATTTGGGCTATCTAGGCACGCTTTAGAAATTAGACTTAACCGGCTCGGAGTTCCTATGGCAGATGCAAAATATTTGAATTGAGTTATCTAAAAAACCGCTTTTTTGAGCGGTTCTTTAGGGCACTGAATTTGTCCTGACAGGATCATCAATGGATTATATGAGTCATAGTTTGATGGCTTAACTCATAAATCCGGTCGACTGATTTTTCTTGTTCTGTATCCATCATAACAGGTTCGGTGCCCGATAGCAAACCTAACGAAGTTCTTACTAAAATGAGTATATCAGACCAATTGGTAAGGCTAGTCTGGACAAAGGCTATTATTGTTCCCGGGCGCGACTCAAGCAAAATGCGTAAAGATGCTTGTGGTGCATGGATTCATTGGGAGCAATACGGAAACCGAAACAGTCAATTTGGTTGGGAAGTTGATCACATCATCGCTACTACAAGAGGTGGAAGTGATTTAATTTTCAATCTCCGCCCACTACACTGGCAAAACAATGCCAGAAAGTCAGATGGAAGAAGTCTCGTTTGTCCAGTTACGGCCTCAGCCTAACCGAAAGCGTTGAAATTCGCTCCGGCCGGAGCATTGTGCGTCGCCTTGTTGCAACAGGGCGACTTTTATTTTATCTTATTCTTCTCCGGCCAGAAGCTTCTCCATTTGCATAATATCGGCATCCGGGAAGCGCAGCAGTTCTTCCCATTTGGTGTTTATGAACTCGTTCCACTTGGGGAGCTTTGAAGGGAAGTATCGAGTGACCAGAGAGGGTCGCAAAAAATCGCCAAAGGGGCGATTTTTTGTTACTATAAACGAATATGCAGACAAGTAGCTGGTATTCAAAAAAAGTTTCAGATATCCTCAATGAACTGCAGTCAAACGAGGAGGGATTGAGCGTCAAGGAAGCAGACAGCAGGTTGCAACAATACGGGAAAAATAAGTTGCCGGAGGCCAAGCCTGACGGACTTTTGATTATATTCCTTCGTCAATTCAAAAGTCCTTTGATTTACATTCTTTTGGCTGCAGCAATTGTAGTCTTGGCGATGGGGGAGACAGTAGATTTTCTGATTATCATAGCAGTGCTTACATTTAATGCGATTGTGGGGGCCGTTCAGGAAGGAAGGGCCCAAAACACTCTGATGGCGTTGAAAAAATATACTACTGCAAAAACCGTTGTATTGAGAGGCGGCATGGAAATAATGGTAAAGGACGAGGATGTGGTTCCAGGAGACGTTATTATCCTGCAGGAGGGAAACAAAGTACCGTCTGATGCCCGGGTAATGGTGTCAAACAGCCTTACCCTAGACGAATCCGCTTTTACCGGCGAATCAACGCCAGTGCATAAAGTCTCTGAAGAATTACATAGAGAGTATTCATCGATTGCAGAACAGAAAAATATTATTTTTAAGGGAACCAATATCGTTTCAGGCAGTGGCAGGGCAGTGGTTATTGCTACTGGAATCAACACAGAAATAGGTAAAATCGCTAAGCAAATTTCAGCCATAGATACTGAAATTCCCCTTAAAGCAAACATCCGTTATTTATCGCGGGCTATTATTGTCACCGTGGTGGTTATCGATGTGATGTTACTTATTACGGGACTATTTTCTGGGAAGGGCATCAAAGAAATGTTTACCACCGTAGTGTCTCTTTCTGTTTCCGTCATTCCCGAAGGGTTGCCCATTGTCATGACACTAATTCTGGCAACCGGAGTATGGAGGATGTCAAAACGTAATGCCCTGGTAAAAAGACTTCAGGCAGTTGAAGCATTGGGCCAGGCCCAGGTCATTGCTTTAGATAAGACTGGCACCATTACCAGAAATGAAATGGTGGTGCAGAAAATCTTCGTTGGTAATACGCTCTATGATGTCGGCGGGACAGGGTATGAGCCAAAGGGAGAAATTAGAATGGGCAAAGAAATGATAGAACCGCTCAACCATCCTGATTTGGTTTTTGCCATCAAACACTCAGCTTTGTGTACGGACGCAAGGATTATGTTGTCAGAAGAAGGTAAATGGGTAGCCATGGGAGATCCCACGGAAGCGGCATTGCTGGCGGTGTCGCAAAAAATAGGGTTCCATAAAGATTTGCTTGAAAATGAGTTTACAGTAATCAGAGAATTTCCCTTTGACTACCGTCTTAAATATAGAGTCTCTTTAAGGAAAGACGAAAATCATACTACGTTAATTGTATCGGGCGCGCCGGAAAATATTCTTAATATTTCAAAAAAAGTATGGCGTAATGGCGAAAGTCATCCGTTATCAGCTGGTGAAAAAGAAGCGCTAAAAAACACATTTGAGAAAATATCAGCGCAAGGATTCCGGGTGGTTGCGCTGGGAGTGCACAGCAACCCTGCAAAAAACATAACGCCAGGAAAAATATCAAATCTGACATTTGTCGGATTCTTTGCCATGAAAGACCCCCTTAGGGCTGAAATTTATGATGCCGTTCAAAAAGCATCTAAAGCCGGCATGCGGATTATTATGATTACTGGCGACCACAGAATAACTGCCATGGCAATTGCCAGGGAAGCCGGCATTTATAGGGAGGGAGACAGAGTTATGGGCGGGGATGAGTTGGATAAAATGACTGATTTGGAACTTGTCCAAAGGGTCAATGGTGTTTCGGTGTTTGCCAGAGTTTCTCCAGAGCATAAGTTAAAAATAATCAATGCGTTCAAGGCTAACAAGAAAATAATTGCTATGACGGGAGACGGAGTAAACGATGCGCCATCACTGGTGGCGGCTGATTTGGGAATTGCCATGGGTCGTATAGGCACCGAAGTAGCAAAAGAGGCGTCGGATATTATACTGTTGGATGATAACTTTACCAGTATTGTAGCTGCCATAGAAGAAGGGAGGAGTATTTACAAAACCATTAAAAAGGTAATTCTCTACCTTTTCTCTACCAGTTTGGGCGAAGTGTTAACGATTACGGGAGCCATTTTATTGGGATACCCGCTCCCTATTCTTCCGGCGCAAATAATCTGGCTTAACTTTGTGACTGATGGATTTTTAGATGTTGCCATAGCTATGGAACCCAGAGAAGAGAATTTGATCAAGGAAAAATTCAAAAAACCTAATAAATTCTTGGTTGATTCGTTAATGCTGCAAAGGATGTTCCTTATGGCTGTTGTCATGATGGCAGGAACATTATTTATTTTTAGCGGATTATTCAAAATGGATTTGATAAAAGCGCAAACTATGTCACTGGTGGTGCTGGCAATCTTCCAGTGGTTTAACGCATGGAACTGCCGATCGGAAAACAAATCAATTTTCCAGATAAATCCATTTTCAAACCCATTTTTAGTGAGCGCTACGGTTATTGTAATAGTGTTGCAGTTGCTGGCCGTTTATAGTCCTTTTTTGCAAAAGATATTGCATACGATGCCATTAGCGGCGCATGAGTGGCTCTTAGCTGTTACCGTTGCCTTTTCTATAGTCGTCGTAGAAGAATTAAGAAAGTTACTTTATCGAAAATTTAAAAAATGAAGACGATTTTTGTTATTGCGCTTCTTATAGTAGCTGTCGGACTTATTAGCAGTATAGGTTATCTTTTGTTTAAAGATAAAACAATTCCTGTTGAGCTATCGGATCAGGCCCAAGAAATAGATAAGGTCGTAAAATTAATAGATTTTTCTGAAATTAATTCAGAATTTCCATTTTCAGCAAAGATTCCCAAAGAATTTGAAGCGGAGTATATTTCTGAATTGAAGGCGATAAATATATATAATCCAGCTTTAAGGGGAAGTAATAATATAGAAAAATCCCAGTTGTATATTAGTTTTTTTAAAGCGAGCAGATTTTTAACTTTAAGCACTGTAGACATTACCAAACAAGATAACATGATTATAAAAGGACACGAAGCTATTTTATATGAAATTACAAAGAAAGATGGAGTGCCTAATTTTGCAGGGCAGCCAGGTTGGAGAAACTTTAAACACCAAGCGCTAGATATTCGTTTAACAAAAGATAGCCCCAGTTACTTTTACTCATTCGCCTATGTGCCTGATTTAGGAGAAAAAACATTTAATAGCATTATTGATTCTCTAGTATTTATGAACCAAGATAACTAAATGCATCCTAAGCTAGTAATTCCGGGCTGGGATTAAAAGCGTTTACTTTTACATTTGGCAGGGACTGTCCTCTTTACGAGAATAGTCCTTTTTTATTACCCCAAGTTTGATATAATAAGAGCGACTGAAATACAATGCGCTCTAAAATATTTTTAATCTTAATTGTTTCTTTAGGATTTTTTTCATACAATCCCATCTTAATTGATGCTGCTAACCAGACGAGTGTTATTGAATTGCAGCAGAAAATACAAGCTCTCCAAAAAGAAATCAAGCGCCTCCAATTACTACTGGTTGACATGAGGCTGAAAAAGGAGCTGGTGTCCGGCTCGTATTTAGTAATGGATGTTTCTGATAATGCCGTCATTTCAGAAAAGAATACTCATCAGCGCTACCCCATAGCTTCTCTCACGAAGTTAATGAACGCAGTTATCGCTCTAGAACATATTGATGCCGATAGGACAATAACCCTCAACGAGGACATGCTCAAACCCTTAGGATATAGCCCGTCTCTTTTTCTATCTTCAACGGTTAGCGCAAAAAACCTCCTTAAGGCAAGCCTTATCCAGTCAACCAATGATGCTTCAGAGTCGTTAGCCTACTTTATAGGGACTGCAAAATTTGTAAGCTTAATGAATCAGAAGGCAAAAGAGCTTGGCATGCAAGATACCTATTTTTATGACGCTCATGGGTTAAGCCTGTCTAACCAATCTACGGCTTCCGATCTTGCCAAGCTGGTAACGTATATTCAAAAAAACCATCCGGAAATCTTAGAGATTACCAAGGATAATAACTTTTGGCTTCCTGACCCATCGGGAAAAATGCTGAAATTTAAAAACTTAAATGATTTTTATCGGTTACCCGAATTTCTCGGCGGTAAAACCGGTTACTTGCCAGAAGCCAAGGAATCACTGGCTTCGGTGTTTAACCTGGAGGGCAAGTCTGTCATTGTAGTATTGCTCTATTCTAAAAACCGCCAAGCTGATGTTGCCAAGATTATGAGGAACCTTAAATAAGCAAAAGACGCATGCAAAATCGCCCATATGGGCGATTTTGCATGCGCCCAATTGATAATAAAATTTAAATTTAGTAACATGAAGAAATTCTGTAAATTAAAATAAAAAATATTTTTTATGAAAATAGCTATTAATTTAACCAGGGAAAAGGTGGGAGGGATTACTTCTTCAAACATTAACCTCATCAATTATTTGTATAAGCTTAATTATGAGTTTACAGGTATTGAATTAGTAGGCCGGATGCATATGGAAGGCCCCGCGCTTTTCAGGTCTTTTGCCCCGGAAATATTTGACCATCATATTATTAGTACCCATCATTTGCCATTACAGAATATTTTAAGACGCAGCAATTCTCTGCAAGAAGTGAAAAAAGCCTACCGAGAACCTATAAAAATCATCAGGAAAATTTTACGCCAAACACGGCCGGATGTAGTTTTGTTAAGCGGAACGTATTATCTGCCGTGGCTTATATCTATTGCCGCCAAAAAAGAAAAAATTCCCGTAGTGCTATGGTACTCGGGGGTCTTAACCAAAGAAATGGAGCATAAGTCAGCAAGGATAAGAAGGATTTTTCTGTGGGTGGAAAAGGCAATTATAAAAAATGCGTCGCAGGTGATTTTTCCTTCTGAATTATGCAAGAAAACCGTTGAAGATCTAGTAACAAAGAGAAAGGTAAAAAATGGGCATATTATACCTAATCCCATGGCAAGCATATTTACCGACCCTAGCGTGGTTGATGATTCAGAAGACAGGACCATAGCCGCTATAGGTCGGTATTCAAAAATCAAAAATTTTGACAAGTTTTTTGAATTGCACCTTGAGCTGCAGAAACGCAAATGGCGCCATACGGCATCTTTCGTCACCAATCCTGATGCAAATTTAGAACAGATGCCAAAATCCATTAACGTGCTGCCGTCGATGAAACCCGATGAATTAAAGAAATTTTACTTAAAGCAGGGGTTAATTGTTTGCCCATCTACATTTGAAACGTTTGGAAATGTTCCCATGGAAGCGGCATGTTTAGGGATACCGGTATTAGTAAATGAAACGATGGGATGCGCGGAAATTTTAAAAAAAGTGGGATTAGCAAATATGGTAATTTCTTTTAATGATATCAGCAAGGTTGCTGATAGGGTTGAGGAGTTATGCGACCAGTCTATCTTGCCCAAACAGCTCAACGCCTTAAAGAAGATTCTGGATACTAACTTTGTTAGCGAGGGAATAAGGACCGTACTTAATGCAGCAGTAAATAAAAATTCAAAATAATTCAATTCCAACATAAAAACCGCTTTAAAAAACGGTTTTTATGTTGGAATAAAGTTAACAAGAATTTAACTATCGGTGTTGCATAATCAAACATGTGGCGAATAATATTCAAAAGCGACCCTGATTTACCCGTCTGGCCGAAAGCTTCAGCTAGGCGAGTAAATTAGGATTTCGCTAACCCGTAGGGTGGGCGAGCGCTATTTTGATGCTATGAATACCTCAAATCAGGAGCAACAATTTATTGAGGCTTACGATAAGTATTCAGAAGCCATTTTTCGCCACTGCTACTACCGAATTTTTGACAGGGAGGCTGCCAAGGATTTTATGCAGGAAACTTTTTGCAGGACGTGGAAGTATATTAGCAGGGGTAATAAAATAGATAATATTAGGGCGTTTTTATATAGGACTGCCAATAATATTATTATTGATGAATCCAGAAAAAGGAAAAATGTATCCTTAAATGAAATTATGGAGAAAGGATTTTATCCAAATATTGATACAAGGAAAAGCACAGAAAATTCTTTTACAGCACAAGAGATCCTGGCGGTGGTGAATTCCATTGATAAAAAGTACCGCGATGTGATTGTCTTAAAGTATGTAAATGACCTTTCTCCAAGGGAAATTGCAAAAGCTATTCATGAAAAGGAAAATAATGTATATATAAGGATCCATAGGGGATTACAAAAAATTAAAGGGATATTTTTAGAAAATGAAGCAAAGAGCCACGCCATAAAATTAAATTAAATTAAAAAAACGCCCCCATCATCGGGGCGTTTTTTCGTTTATCAGCTTTATCAAATAATCAATATCAATGGGCTTGGTAAGATGGTGTTGGAATCCAGCTTTTTTTGAAAGTTGCTTATCTTTCTTCTGGCCATAGCCAGTGAGTGCAATAAGCCTGATATTTCTATGCTTTATTGCTTCTGCCACTTTATATCCGTTTATTCCCGGTATGCCAATATCAACAAGGGCGATATTGGGATTAAATGTTCTTGCCATGGTAACTGCCGTTAAGCCGTTGGAGGTAGTTTTTACATCATGCCCATCCTGTCGTAGTATTTTAGATAGAGTATTGATAATATCTTCGTTATCCTCAACGATCAGTATTTTTAACGGAGAGTAACTTTCGGTTAGTTCTTCGGTATGTTTTGTTTTTTCAGGTTCTATGGTTCTTGCAGGATAATTTTTGGTAATCGCGGGAATCGTTACAATAAATTCACTTCCTTTATTTTTTCCTTCGCTTTTTGCCTCAATGCTGCCTTGGTGCATGGTAATTAAGTTTTTCACAATATTCAGGCCGATTCCCAACCCTCCTATGCCCATAACCATTTTATTAGACCCGCTGAATAGTTCAAATATCTTATCTATTTTTTTAGCATCCATGCCTACTCCATCATCTTGTATCTTAATGATTATTTTTTCCTGTTTTATAGCCGAAGTTACCTTAATATGGCCCAATGTCTTGGTATATTTTGAGGCATTGTTGATAAGGTTGACAATGATCTGTTCAAAACGCAGCGGGTCTACATATGCATACATAGGGTTGCTTTTAAAAACAACTGATAACTTCTGCCGCCGGTTATTTATCAGCGGCATAGTGGCCTGGGTTGCATGATTGATAATTTCGCATATATTTTTAATTTTCTTTTTCAGTTTTATTTTTTGGCGGCTTAATCTGGCCACATCTAAAATATCATCTAAAAGGTATGCCATATTTTTAGATTGGCGCTCTATGATGTTAACTGATTCCCTGATGGCTGGATCTACGTTGTCTTGTTTGGCGATCATGGAATTAATGAGCTGGGTATTAGCCAGTATGGGGGTCAGGGGATTGCGCAACTCGTGGGACATAATGGATATAAAATTGTTTTTTTCTTCTTCTGTTTTTTTCCGATGGGTAATATCTGAAAATATTAATGCAATCTGGTTTTCGTTGGGCTTGTAGGCATATAGTTCAAAATATTTATTTAAATCTTTATGATAGGTTTCAAAGGAAAGAGGTTTGCCGGTAAGGGCAACGTTATCATAGTTTTTCCTGTTTTTAATGCTATCGCTGTGGCTTAATGTTGAAGGTATTTGGCTGATGGTTTTTCCTACTACGTCTTTCCTTTTTAATTTAGTTAATTTCTCAAATGCCGGGTTCACATCTAAAAAGCGGTAATCAGCGGGCTTGCCATTTTTGTTATACAGTATCTCCTGCAAGGCGTATCCGTAATTCATGCTATTGAAGAGCATGTGATAGCGTTTCTCGCTTTCTTTTAAATTTTCATCAGCTTGCTTTCTATCGGTAATGTCAGAACCGTATACAATTATTGAGTTAAAGTCGGGCATATAGTAAAAAAAATGCCTGAACCACCGGTTATTAAATTTTATTTCTCTGGAAAAAGACGATTTCCCTTTTTTTAATTGCTTAACAATATATGGCAAACCAGACAAATATTTATGTTTTGCCCCTTTCTTTTTTAAATCAGAAAAGATATTAACAGAGCTGGGATTTTCGTACATTATATTCCCTTCTAAGTCAATCTCAATGACAGGCCTTGGATTGAATTCGGTGAAGGAAGCCAATCTCGCTATTTTTTCTATTGGTTTCTGTTTAGGAAATATATTATTATGGTCTGAAGATTTCATAGATAATGATGTAGCTATATTTATATATAATTACAAAGAAGTTTGCAATATTTTATTAATAAGGGTAGCATGATTACAAGTACCTGAACCTTGACACTTTCATAGGAGCCTTAACGTCATGACTATTTTAGCGCTCACTCATGCTGGCAGATTCAATTTTGCCAATGCATTTCATACCAAAGGGGGGCTGGAAGATCTGCATAAACTAAAAGAAATAGTACTTTCTTTTCTTTCTGGCAAAGAAGAAAAAATCAAATCGCTTGCAACCGGTGTTGGTAAAAAATATGAAGAAATTTTAGAGCTTTTTCTGGATTCAAATATTTTTATACCTGAAAAAATTGTGTTATGCCCGTATCTTGGCGGCGCAGAATCTACCATAAAAGGAGGCACGATCATCAGTCCTAGCGGCAATGAGTATGCAAATTATCTAGGGTTGAGCGATACCGCATCTTGGGATCCATGGGCATTCTTAAAGGAGAATTTTTGCGGCAACGAAGACGATATTGCTATTTTATGTACAGGAAAACAGTTTTTACGGGCCTTAGGCAAGGAAAAATACTTTAAAGTTGCTTCTATGTATGAATTACTGACTGATGTAAAATCCATCTCATGGAAGGCAAAAGCAGGGAAGCTATTAAAAAAACCAATTATTGGATAGCGCCTAACGGAAATTCGTTAGGCTTTTTTATGTAGAACTTATTATATTATAAGGATATTCTATGAATTTTTGATTAAATTGGTATTTAATGAAATTTTAATTGAATTTTAATGAAGTATGTTTTAGGATGAAGGTAGCATTATTATTAATTTACTTTGAGTTACGAAATGTTTTCATGGGATTTTCTCTAAATTTCAGAACGAAAATTTGATAGAATTATTCGGCATAGCCGTAGGCTTCTGTCGAATAATTATAGCGAATTTGCAGTTGAAATTTAGAGAAAAGACCTGAAATCGACATTATTTAGGCATTTCGTAATTCAAAGTAATTTACATCTATGAGAATACTCATTGTAGAAGATGAAGAAAAATTAGCTCAATTAATGAAAGATACCCTGAAAAAAGAAGGGTATGCGGTTGATTATTTAACCGATGGGCAAAAGGCCCAACGGCGCATTCAGCTAAGCCATAATGAATACGATGTTATTATTTTAGATTTAATGCTGCCAAATAAAGGGGGATTGGAAATTTGCAAAGAAATAAGGCAGTTGAATGTAAGCACCCCTTTTTTGGTATTAACGGCAAATAATACCTTAGAAAGCAAGGTGACATTACTTAATTCAGGAGCAGATGATTACTTGGTAAAACCCTTTGAATTTGAAGAGCTTTTAAGCAGGATTAGGGCTATCAGCCGAAGGCCTAAGCAGGCATTGCATACCGAATTAAAAGTTTCTGGCGTAGCGCTGAATACGGCTACCCAAAAAGTATCGGTGGGAGGCAGGGAAGTTAAGTTTACGTTGCGAGAGTTTCGTATTTTAGAGTATCTCATGAGGAACCCCAATATCGTACTATCTCGTGAAGAAATCACCAGCAACATATGGGATTTTAACTATGACTCGTTCAGTAATGTCGTGGATGTGTTTATCAATAAGATACGGGGCAAGGTAGATAAAGATAATAAGCTCATAGAAACGGTGCGGGGAATAGGGTACCGGCTGAATGCTTAAGCTTTGCTTAATTTTTGCTTAATTTCTTAAGCAAGTTTTTGATTTTTTTGCTTTCAGAGAGTATTATTTTAAGATACTTTTTTTTCTGGCCGTATCCTTGCCGCACCAGCAATTCAGCGGAAAGCATAACGCTGGTTAAAAGGTTGTTTAATTTATGAATAGTTTCTGAAGGCTTTATTTTTTTCTTTTTGTTGGTTTTCATATAAAGGTATTTTATCGTGTGATTTCATAGTACTTTTTTATAAGCATTTGACAATATTTGATAAATGGTTAAAATGTAAACATAGCTACTTTACCGGATCTCACCGAAAGAGAGAATCCAAGAAAGGTCGGGCTATCAAAAAAGAATAAATGTTTAAACTAACCGCACAGACACATGGCAAAAGAAAATGACAAAGAGTTCCTTGAATATATTGTGAAAGAGTTAGTTGATAATCCTAAAGACGTCAAAGTAGAAAGAAAAGTTGACGAAATGGGAGTCTTGCTTTCATTGACCGTAAACCCAGAAGATATGGGCCAAATCATTGGAAGAGAAGGATCAACAGCTAAGGCAATAAGGAATTTAGTCCGAATTGTAGGATTAAAAAACCATGCTCGGGTAAACCTTAAAATTGAGGAACCAGAAGGTGGCCGAGTTCAAAGAACCGAGAAAAAAGAAGTATCAGAAGATATTGAAAATATTTCTCTGTAAATTAAAGGCAAAAAGCGCCCGAGTGGCGCTTTTTGCTTTTATATGGTATAATTTTTTCCAATGATTAAGTTTGATATCATCACTATTTTTCCAAAAATATTTGACTCATATGTAAAAGAGTCGCTGATTTCTCGCGCCCAAAAAAAGAAACTTATAAAAATAAATATACATAATCTGCGAAAATGGACCACTGATAATCATCAAACAGTTGATGACAGGCCATTCGGCGGAGGATTGGGAATGGTAATTAAGATTGAACCGGTGTACAAAGCGGTTCAATCTTTAAAATTAAAATTCAAAAATCAAAATGCAAAAAGAACGAAAGTTATCCTTTTTACACCAAGAGGTAAGAAGTTTACGCAAAAAATCGTTACCCAGCTTGCAAAATTAGATCAAATTATTTTTATCTGTGGCAGGTACGAGGGGGTTGATGAAAGGGTAGCAGAAAAAATCGCAGATATGGAGTTATCTATTGGCGACTATGACCTTATGGGCGGAGAATTGCCGGCCATGGTTGCCATAGAAACCATTTCACGATTGATCCCAGGCGTTTTAGGGAAAGAACAATTATTAAAGGAACGGATTACCAAAAGCGGGGGATTCATTGAATATGCGCAATATACTCGTCCGGAAGTTTTTTCGCCGGTTAAAAATAAAAAATGGAAAGTTCCGCCGGTTTTATTATCGGGAGATCACAAAAAGATAGAAGCGTGGAAAACAAAGCACAGCAAAGTTATTGAATAATTGTATTTTTTATGATAGAAATATAGCTATTGGGCAGTTGGCTGAGCAGCAAAGGCACTAGACTGTCAAAAGGCAGCTTCTTAAGGAAACTTAGGTTGAAAAACTTCGGGATATCGGTGAAACCCCAAATGTTCAATATCGATTATTGAATAAGGGCAATACCGAGGGAACCGAGTACTGGTGATAGTACTTGGGCTCCGTAGAGACTAGATACCGAAGCACCCGAAAGGGTGATGATATAGTCCATGCCTTAGGGAACTAAGGAAAAACATGAAATCTAGCGGGTCCTACCCTTCGCAGGTGCAAGTCCTGCACTGCCCACAGTTTTTTAAAAACTAAATATGCCGATGTAGCTCAGCCAGCAGAGCATTTCCATGGTGGGTCGCAAACCCCTGCCCACTATATAGGTGACTATATAGTGAATCCCGAATTACGGTTAATAGTCAAACTATTTTGGCCAAGACCGTGGCGTTAAAATATTAAAAACGCCCGAACGACTGACAAGGGAAGCTTAAAAAAGTTTAAGATACAGTCTAGCCCTCTTATATATAAAAAAAAGAGGTGTAAGCGAAGGAAAAGGTCCGCAGTGCAAATCTGCGCATCGGCTCAACGTAATACATTTAACAATTAACATTTAACAATTGACAGTAAATGGCTAACGGTTTTTGTCACATGTCAAATGTCAATGGTCAAATGTCACATTATGGCTACAAAAAAACCGTTTTTAAAAATGCAATGTACGGTGTGTAAAAAAGTGAATTATTTTACCAAAAAATCCAAATTGCTTGCAGAAAAAAAGTTAGAGATGTCAAAATTCTGCAACCGCTGCAAAAAGCACACCCTGCACAAGGAAAGTAAAAAATAATTTATTGTGCGACAAAAGATGCAAAAAGCCGGCTTTTACCGAGTCGGATTTTTTGTTTATGCAATCTGTGGATTATTTTTTGTTGTTAATATATTTTCTAATGCTATAATAAAGTAATTATTTTATGAATCAACCCATTCAAAAAAATCAAGGCGAGAAAGGATTTTTACCGATTATATTAATAGTAATTATTGGGGTAGCAGTTATCGCGGCAGGAGGCGGTTTTTGGTATTATCAGCAGTCGGCTAATCAATCGGCTGATCAAAGCGAAGTTTCTGCTCCAGATGAACAGTCACAACAAGCCGGCAAAGAAGAACAATCAGAAAAAACGGAGGTATCAAAACCAGCAGAAAAAGCTGCTGTACAAAAAGAAGCCCCAAAGACTGCCGCAGAGCAACTTTCTCAAACTTCTTCTGCTACTCCTACCCCTGCTCCCAAACCCAGTACTTGTGATCTAATTCCCCGCCCAAAAAAATTTAACAAGACCCCTTATTATACGGGCCAGCTTTTTGATGCCCACTTCCACGTGCCTAATCTTTCCGAAGTCAGCTTAAACAAGCTTCTATGCATATTTGATAAAGAAAAGGTAAAGGGAACAATTCTTTTTTACTGGAACTCCCAGCTATCGTTGGAAAAAAGGCTGGCCGAAGCAGAATCCATAAAGAATGCTTCTTTACAAAAAATCCGTATGTTCTTATCGCCTGTTCAATATAATTTAAAAGCATTGGAAGATATTGAAGCTGCCCATAAAGGACTGTTCACCGGCTATGGTGAAATGGCTTTTTACAACCGTGGCGATCCCAGCCAAAGTTATTACCCTAAAAGGCCTGACGAGCAACAGTTTCTTGATATATACGCCTTAGCTGAAAAAAATAATTTTGTTGTAATGATTCATCCTGACCGGGGGCAGGAACAAGCCATTGAAAACATTCTAAAGAAATATCCTAATGTAAAGTTTTATTTCCACGGAGACGAGATAGAGAATGTCATTATTGGCTTGATGGATAGATACCCAAACGTCTATTATTCAATAGACGCAGTTTTATCCCGGCTTCCTTTTCCTCCAGCGGACGCACTCCATATATCAAGCTCTGAAAATGATTATGTAACAAAGATAACGCAAAACTTTTCTGCCATATTAGACGGAGCTGTAAATGAATGGAAAGCAAAAATTGAAAAGCATCCCGACAGATTCACCTGGGGAACAGATAGGGGAGGGTTTGCTTGGCACTATGGTGAAGAAGTAAGCCGTTTATTTGAAGAATTATCCCGGTCATTTATTGGCCGGCTTGATCCTTCAGTGCAAGAAAAGTACGCCTATAAAAACGCTGAAAGTTTGCTACAAAAATAGGTTACTGGTATTGGAAACACACACCACATACAGAGGCAAAAGGCTTAAGAAATAAAAATCGCCAATTGGGTGATTTTTGTTTTTAATAGATTGCCAAATGGCTTGACAAATCATTATCTATTATGCTATAATTAACTTATAGGGTAAAAAACAGCACATTTCAAAAAAAGGAGCTTCGTATGTGGGATTACATGCGGGAAAAGCTTGGCGAAGAAAATTCAAAAAGAGCTTTAGTTTTCCTCGTAGCATTTCTTATCGGAGCATGGTCATTTAAGGGATGCAGCCCAAGTGTTGAAAAAGCAACTTTCGACGAAAACAAGAAAGAACTAGAAATCTTCAGAAAGGAAAAAGCAGAGCAAACGGCCCAAGAAAAAGCCGAAAAAAAGTTAGATCCCAAAATTACCGAGCTTACCAACAAGCTTAATGAAGCGGAGAAAAGCCTAGCTGCTTTCAAAGCCAAAGAAGAGCTGGAAAAGCTGCGGACCGAAGAAGCCAAAAAGGCTAAGATGGCCTTCGATGAGAAAGAAAAAGCCTTGGAAAAAGAGCGGGAAAGCCTAAGAACTAAGGAACGAACTCTAGAGGATCGGGAAAGAAGCATAAAGAAAAAAGAAGAAGAATTAGAGAAGAAAAAAGTCGCAGCGCCTCCGGTTATAGAAAAGCCGGCGGTTGCCGCAAAAAAACCAGAAAGGATGGTGGGCCAGCCGTTTCAGAGCACGAGCTTTCAGGGTAGCGAGAGAAGCTATAATGCCAAACTCAAGGCAATGCTTGAAGTTTCCCGCAGCCGGCTTGCGTTCTACGCGCAGCAGCAAAAGAGAAGGCATCTCTATGAACTCCAGCTTAAGAGGCAGTACTCTCAAGTTGAATGGGTTCAGCCCACGAGCTCCGTTACGGGCTTGCCAATCCGAGGAGTAGCGGCCTATACCAGAGTTTCCTCTCCAGCACAGCTCTTGAAGATAGGGAGCTTAATGGAGGCGTTTGATCTCCAACAAGCTCAAGAAAATCTGGATTTTGAGAATTGCCTTAATCTTTCCGAAGCTTCATTTGATTTGCAGCTTCAGAAGGCAAGGCCGCTTTCAAAAGGCTTCAGGGGCTTCTAATCCTGAAGATTAACCTCGCTGATCGCCATCAACGAGGTTTTTTTTGACCAAACGCCAGAAATTTGATACTATAAAATTAAAATTCGGTCTCGGGGTCATAGTTCAATGGCAGAATAAAGGTCTCCAAAACCTTTGATCAAGGTTCGAATCCTTGTGACCCCGCCTTCGCTTCGCCGAAGCTTTAGCGAAGGCGAGCTTCGCTAAAGTTCGTCAAAGCTACGGCGAGGCAAGCCCGCTTAACATGTATTACGTCTATAGTTTAAATTGTAAAGATGGTTATTATCTTGGCTGTACTGATAATTTGAAAGATAGGATCAATAGGCATACTAAGGGACAAGTATTAGCAACGAAAGATCGCTTACCAATAACTTTAGAATTTTATTTTGCAATTGCAGACAAATATAAAGCTTTCGAATTCGAAAAATATTTAAAGTCTGGTTCGGGTAGAGCATTTATAAATAAACATTTTGATTAAGTATTTTAAATACATAAAAATGGATAAAAAACTTAAGAAAAATTTAAAAATCGGCACAGCCCTATTTATGGGTGTCGTTTTAGGTTCTGTAGTATGGGGAATGTATATTCCTAAGTCTTTTCAAGAAAGCTCGCCATTGGCATATGAAGCAAAAGAAGGCATGGGATATCGTGAAATCGCATCGGATTTAAAAAATCAGGGGCTTATTAAAAGCAAATTGTTTTTTGAGTTGTATGTCCTTGCATTAGGGGATCAATCCAAGCTCCAGGCGGGCACCTATAGCGTATCTTCGCTTATGTCGGCTGCCGCCATTGCCAAAAAGTTTGTGATGGGGGACATTATGAAAGAAAAAATCACCATTCTTGAGGGATGGGATATAAAACATACCGCCCAATATTTAGAAAGCAAAAAATTATTTTCACAAGCAGATTTCCTGGCTGCCGCAAAAAAAGATTGGAGTTACTATTCTGATATTTTAAAAGACAGGCCGAAATATGTGGGCATAGAAGGATACCTGTTTCCTGATACCTATAAAGTTCCTGTAGGCTCAACGCCAGAAGAAGTGATACCCTACATGCTTTCTAACTTTAACCGGAAATTGACGCCTGAATTAAGAAAAGAAATTGCCCGCCAGAAAAAGTCGGTTTTCCAGATCGTAACCATGGCATCCATGCTTGAAAAGGAAGTAAGAAGCCTGGAAGATAAAAAAATGGTGGCCGGCATTTTATGGAAGCGCATGGAAACCGGCATGCCCTTGCAGGTAGATGCCACGGTTAACTATGCTACTAACAAGAACACCGTTAATATTACTACGGCCGATAAAAAAATTAACTCTCCGTATAATACCTACAAATACAAAGGCTTGCCGTTGGGGCCGATTTCCAACCCCGGCATAGACAGCATTATGGCGGCTGTTTATCCCACTAAAAGCCCGTATTGGTACTATCTTTCGGCACGGGGTACGGGCAAGACTATTTACAGCAAAACGTTCCAAGACCACCTTCTTGCTATTGTAAAGTACCGAAGTTCTTGACATTAATAAGATAGTAGATTAAGATTCAAGTATCTAAAAAGGGGCCGCAGACAGCAGGTTTTCCTAATAACTTTGATTTACGAAAAACGTTTTAAATGGGCATTTCGTGATTCAAAGTGGTAAGGAAAATAAATCCTGCCGAGGTAATAATGAGAAACACATTTCTTTTATTATTTGTCTGCAGTCGCAGACTTTTTTATTTGTTTTAAAATTATTAAAGTGAATATAGAATCTTGTATCTGGAAGCTAGAATAGAATAAAGAGTAGAGAATTTAAAACCGATATTCTAAATTCAAAATTCTATTCAAGATACTAGATACTAAATTCAAGATTCAAAAACGTGGCACTGACCAAAGAAAAAAAACAAAAATCATTAGCAGATTTAAAAGAAAAGATTTCCAAGCAAAGATCGGTGGTTTTCGCTGATTTTTCAAAAGTGAACTCTAAGGATTTATTTGCATTGAGAAAGCAATTAAAAGAACAGGGGTGCCTTTTGAAAGTAGGAAAGAAGACATTAATCAGGATAGCTTTTGGGCAGTCTAACATTTCTTTTTGGAATAAAATAAAGGCTAGTATTCCCGGACAGTTAGCATTGGTTTTTGGTATTGACGATGAAGTAGCTCCGGCAAGAATTTCCCACCAATTTACAAAAACGAATGAGAATTTTAAGATTTTAGGAGGAATATTTGAAAAAAGATTTATAGATAGAGAAAGGGTATTGGTACTAGCTAACATACCTTCAAGGAATGAATTGCTAAGTAAATTGGTCGGTTCTTTGGCAAGTTCCATGATAGGTTTTGTGACGGTATTGGACCATATAAGGGAAAGTAAAGAAAAAAGTAGTAACTAAAAATATGAATCTGGAATCTGGTATCTGGTAGCTAGAATAAAAAATAACGCATTCAAGCTTCAAGATACAAAATTCAAGATTCTCACTAAACATGGCAGACGAACAAAAAATAACTGCCGCCGACGGCGGAGTTCCACAAGATGCGGCCAAGGTGCCAACTAAATTCAAAAGTTTAGTTGAAGAAGTAGAAAAGATGTCAATTGTAGAATTGGCAGAATTGGTAAAGGTTTTGGAAAATAAATTTGGCGTATCGGCAGCGGCCCCCGTAGCTGTGGCTCAAGCTGGCAGCGCGGCCCCGATAGAAGAAAAAACCTCTTTCAATATTGAATTAAAAGAGGTGGGAGCCCAGAAGATTGAGGTTATTAAAGTGGTCAGGGATGTTACGGCAAAAGGATTGAAAGAGTCAAAAGATTTGGTTGATGCGGCAGCCGCAGGTCCTCAAATGGTAAAAGAGGGAGTGAAGAAAGACGAAGCGGAAGCAATCAAGAAGAAATTTGAAACCGCAGGAGCTAAAGTGGAAATTAAATAGATAGCGCTTGCTAGTTCATTCGTGGAGCACAAGCAGTGAAAAAGTCCCCAAAAAGGGGCTTTTTTGTATACTGCGTAAAGCCCTTGACAAGAAACTATAATGGGTGTATAATTAAAGAATGAGGGTAAAACAATGGGTTTTTCCTCAAAAATGTAAAAGGAGGTTTTTGTGCAGATGCTCAAAGACAAAATGGTTGTGGCGATCATCATTCTGACAGCCTGTATCGCAATTTTGGAAGCCTTTCAAAGGCCTGCCAGGCAAGCGGCGGCCCAAGCTCGGGCAACGCAACAAAAGTGATTTCGGCAAAGCGGAATCAGCAGAGGGTTATCTTCGGATAACCCTTTTTTCATTCCTGCGCTTATTGCACATTGATATGAACATGATAAAATGGATAAATGAGTTTACCGTATCGAAAAATCCAGTGGACCGAACACGCGAAGCTGAAAATGAAACAGTACGGCCTTTCTAAGAGTAAGATTATCAACCTAATGCATAGACCAGAGAGAAGGGAAGCGGGTATAGCTCCCGGGACTATCGCGGCAATGCAGACGAATAAGCTGTATTCAAATGCTAAGGCTAAAAGAACGCCCGGAGAAATCTGGCTCATGTATAAAGACGTAAAAGAGTTTAGAAAAATTATCAGCGCGTGGCGGTATCCGGGAATTTCTAAGCCCGGAGAAGATATTCCTATTCCAGAAGCCATACGCGCAGAATTATTAGACGCTTTGAATAATGGAGATATCTAAAAAGTCCGCCTTGCCGCAGGCTTCCGCCTTTAATAAACCTTCGGCGGGACAAGCCGGCGTGGCAAAGGAAAATATTATTGTTGCGTGGTGTGTCTGGCATTTTTATGAAATGCCTAAGTTTTTGCTTTCCGTGTGGGAAAACTATATTTCATTTGCCTTGTATTTCTTTTCACTGCCCCTTCTGCTTGCTACCCTTTTTTCACCGTGGAAAAAGTATTCCTGGAATTACCCGAGAGGATTCAATATAGCGGAATACTTTAACATCCTTTTCTCTAATTTATTCTCCCGGATTATCGGCGCTGTCTGCAGGCTTGTTCTTATTCTATTTGGCATTATCGTGCTTGTATTCATCCTGCTAGCAGGGATTATGGTTATGGCGTTTTGGCTGCTACTGCCGTTTATTGCAGCCGGATTGGCCACCTATTTTTTTGTAAATTAGTAAAAATTTGCCATGGCATTTCACTTTGATACTAGGACTACATTAATCTCAAAAGCGTTAAGGATATCTTCGTTCCCGTTATTTAAGCAGGCGAGCCTTTTAAGCCAGCTCTTTTTTTATTTATTTATCATATCTTCAGTGTTGCTGGGCGTTTCTTTTTTCGGGCTTCTTGCAGGTCCCGCAGCTATCAAGATACCCATAATATTCCTGTTTTGGTTTATGGTTTTCTTGGAAATCCACCTGTTCACCGAATTAAAAATTAAAAACCCTCCTATTGTCGCCCGCCTTTCAGAGGCGCTTTCAGATCCAGCCCCTTATAACTTGGCAGAATTTTTAAGTTTGCAGTCATGTGAAATGGTGGAAGAGAGCATTAAAGTTTGCAAGAAAAGAAGGCTGTCTTCAGTAGGTTCAGAAGCTCTTTTATATGCTTCTTTGGTAAAAAATAAAGATGTCCAGATATTAACTTTCAGGCTGGGCATAGATTTAAAAAAACTGCAGGCGGACCTGAAAAACTATTTGGAAAAGCAGCCGCGCCAGCAAAAATTTACCCTGGCGCTTTCAGAGCCTTTCCAGCGAACGATGCTTCAGGCAGCCAAGATAGCTCATGAACGCGGGCATGAGAAGATAGGGGAGAAAGAAATTTTGTTTGCCCTTGCCAAAGAAGATGATTTTTTTAAAAAGGTATTAATAGAGAATGATTTAAAAGAAAAAGATATTGAAAATCTAACCACATGGTTGGATTCTGTGGAGCAGAAAATAAAATCTCGGGAGAAATTCTGGACCAAAGACAATTTAGCGCGATTCGGGTCCTTAGGGAAAGACTGGGCGGCCGGCTTTACGGTAACCTTAGACCAATTTTCTGTTGATTTGGCCCACACTTCGGGCCAGAGCATTTTTAATGAAATTATCGGCCACAAAAAAGAAATAGATGAGCTTGAAATTATTTTAGCCAAATCAAGCTTGAGCAACGCGTTGATTGTAGGAGAGCCTGGCGTAGGAAGAAAAAGCGTAGTGGAGGGGCTAGTTCAGCGGTGCTACACGGGGACCAGCTTGCCCGAGTTAAATGGAAAAAGGGTGGTTCAGCTTGATATTGTTGCGTTGCTATCACGTCTTACTGAATTTGAAAAAGTGGAAAGCACATTAAACCAGATTTTTGGAGAGGTGCTGGCTTCAGATAATGTTATTTTAGTCATTGATGACTTAGATAACTTTGTTGAGCAAAAAGTGTTAAAGCCGGGAACCGTTGATATTTCGGGGATCTTGTCAAAATATCTGCCGTTGCCCAACTTTCATTTTATTGGCATTACTTCGTTTGACGGGCTCCACCGCAAATTAGAGCAGAATCCTTCGTTCTTGGAATCGTTCAGGAAAATTGAAGTTTCAGAAATATCAGAACTGGAAACCATACGAACCTTGCAAGACTTGGCTTTAGGCATGGAAGCCCGGTATAAAATTATCATACTGTATCCAGCCATCCGGGAAATCGTAAACTTGACGGGCAGGTATCTTCCCAGTTCGCCGTTCCCTAAAAAAGCCATTGATGTGCTGGAAGAAGCGGCGGTGCATGTGAAAGTTTCAAAAGAGAAAGTGCTTTTCCCTCATCATATCGCAACCATTATTTCCAATAAAACCCAGATTCCCATTGGAAAAATGAAGTTTCGCGAGAAGCAGGTATTGCTCAATTTAGAAAACCTAATCCATCAAAGGATTGTTAACCAGCAGGAATCAGTGCAGGAAATATCCACGGCCATGAGAAGAGCGCGGGCTGGCATTGCCTCTAAAAAAAGGCCCATGGGAGTATTTATGTTTCTGGGGCCTACGGGCGTGGGAAAAACCGAAACGGCAAAAGCGTTAGCAGAAATTTATTTTGGCGGGGAAGAAAAAATGATACGGCTGGATATGTCTGAATTCCAGGCTATTTCAGATATCCCAAGGCTCATAGGCGCCATCAGCCCGGTAGAGCAGCAAGGGATCCTGACAACTCCGGTGCGGGAAAAGCCTTTTTCATTGGTCTTGCTTGATGAAATAGAAAAAACCTATCCCGATATTTTAAATTTATTTTTGCAAGTTTTTGACGAAGGCCATATTACCGACGGCCAGGGGAGAAAAGTGGTTTTTACCAATACCATTATTATCTGCACTTCTAATGCCGGAGCAGACCTTATTTTTAAGTCAGCTGAATCGGGCAATAAGGTGGAAAAAGATAAGCTATTAGAACACCTTTTCGCAAAAAATATTTTCAGGCCAGAATTCATCAACCGTTTTGATGCTACGGTTATCTTTAATCCGCTAACGCCAGAGCATTTGCTTCAGATAGCCCAGCTCATGCTTTCAAGCCTCCAGAAAAATCTTAAAGAAAAAGAAATTGATTTTATGATTACCGACCCTTTAAAGCAAAAGATTGTTGAGCTTTCTTATAAACCTCAGTACGGAGCCAGGGAAATGCGAAGGGTGGTGCAGAGTCAAGTAGAAGATAAGATTGCCCAAGCTCTGCTGTCTGATACCATTACCAAGGGGGATAAAATTGAAATTAATTCAGAAAATTTTGAAGTAGTAAAATTGTGAAGCAATGCCTGAAAACCCTCAGAAAAATTTTACGGGAAAGATTGTATCAATAACCTTGGCAGTTACTGGATTGCTCATCATTACCTCAATTATTATTGGAGGAGCTCTTTTGGCAAGCAGAAAATGGGATCCTACATGGAATCCATTCAGGCCAAAAGCAGAAAGCAGATTACCGGGAACATACTAATATCTCATCGTGAAGAAAAACCGTTTCAAGTGAAACGGTTTTTTGCTATAAAGAACTCTCCCTAGAGTGGGAAATAGGAGAATTTAGTATTTCCGAACAAAGTATAGAAATTCAACTGTGGATAAATGGGGGATAAATAAGCCATTTTACGACTAAAATAACTTTTTTAAGTAAAGTATTGACCCATCCTTATAAAATAGGATATAAATAATATGAAGTGGAGAATAGTGGATAAGTGTGGGAAAAGTAGCTAAAAGAGGGGAGAAACTCCCTTACCTTGAATTACGAAATGCTTTCGCGGTATTTTTTCCAAATTTGGAAGGCGAAAATTTGATAGAATTCCAAAACGTAGCAAGCTACGTTTTGGAATTATAACCGAGGATAGCGAAGGCAGGAAAATGTGAATGAGTAACAATGAAAATTTATTTTCACTGTTATGAAATTCATATTTTATTGCCGAGCGACGCAGGTTATATGCTTTGCATATTGCGGATTTTCGACCCAAATTTGGAAAAAAGACCCGAAAACTATTTTTTAATGGTGCATTTCGTAATTCAAGGTTTTAATAAGTTTATGTTAATAGGGCAATACCAACACACTATTGATACTAAGAAGCGCTTGGCGCTCCCGGTAAAATTCAGGGGTGAGTTAGGCGGCAAGGTAATCATTACCAAAGGCATTGAGCATTGCTTAGTAGTATATACCGAAAAAGAGTGGGAGGTATTTTCACAAAAACTGGCAAATTTGCCTATATCCCATATTGAAGCGCGGTCATTCTCAAGGAATATCTTAGCAGCCGCTATGGAAATTGTGCTGGATAAATTGGGCAGGATACTTATTCCTGATTATTTAAAAGAATATGCTGGCTTGAAAAAAAATGTAGTGATCTGCGGATTGTCTAATAGGTTAGAAGTTTGGGATGAAGAAAAGTGGGAAAGTTATAGGAAGAGCGCAGAGAAGGGAGTGGAAGAAATTGTATCAAAATTGGGTCCCTTAGGAATATAGTTCTAATTTGAAATTTACAATTTGAAATTTGAATTCAATATATCAATATAACAATATCTTAATTTGAAAACACGAAGTCGAGTTTTAAATATTTCAAATTTAATTATTTCAAATTGATTTCAAATTGTAAATTTCAAATTTCAAATTATGATACACATCCCGGTTCTTATCAGGGAAGTATTGGAATATTTAGACCCTAAGCCAAATGAGAATTTTATTGATGGTACGGTGGGAGAGGGCAGCCATGCCATTGAGATCTTAGAAAGGAATAAGCCGGAGGGGAAGGTGCTAGGCATAGATTGGGACGCAAAACAGGTTGAGAATAGCAAATTTTATACTTCGCGGTTTAAAGAAAGAATAATCGTAGTCAATGGTTCGTATGCAAATATGAAAGATATTGCAGAAAGAATGCATTTTACGCCCGTGCATGGCATATTGCTGGATTTAGGGTATTCATCATGGCAGATAGAGCAATCAGGAAAGGGATTTTCCTTTAATAAAGATGAAGCATTGGACATGAGGTTTAATGCGCACAATCCGGTAACGGCGGAAAAAATTATCAATGAATATTCGGAACTAGCAATAGAAAAAATAATAAGGGAGTACGGAGAAGAAAAATTTTCAAAGCAGATTGCAAGGGAAATTGTACGGCAACGGAAAATAAAAAAAATACAAAGCACCTTTGAATTAAACAATGTTATAGAGCGGGCAATGCCTCTAAAGTCCAGGCATGGCAGAATCCATTATGCGACTAGGACATTTCAAGCCTTGCGTATTGCCGTAAATGGGGAGCTGGATAATCTGCAAAAAGGCTTGCTTGAAGCAATTTCAATTTTGTCTCCTGGAGGAAGATTAGTAGTCATCTCTTTTCATTCTCTAGAAGACAGGATTGTGAAAAATGCTTTTAAATATGCAGTCAATAACAAAATGGCCAACCTGCTAACTAAAAAGCCCGTAAGGGCTTGGGCAAAAGAAATGGCAGTTAATCCCAGGGCACGGTCAGCCAAACTAAGAGCACTTATTAAGATATAACTCATTAAAATATGACAACCGCAACATTAGCCTATCGAGCCATCGGCAGTAAACTTGCTTGGACACAACCTCTGCGGGTGAATTGGAAAGCAATGTACATTCTGGGAATTATATTTGCTTTATTGTTTTGCGTTACTTATATATTTGGAATCAACCAATTGACAAGGGGCGCCTATTTAATTAAAAATTATAATAAGGAAATAAGCAGCCTTTTAGAAGAAAATAGGAAGTTAGAAATTGATTTTGCTGAAAGCGGATTTTTGGGCGGAGTGCAAGAAAAGGTAAAACAACTTAGCTTTGAGAAAACTAAAGGGGTAAAATATGTGCAAATCTTAGATAATTCTTTGGTATTATCCAAGTGACATGAAACCGTGGAGGTCATACATAATATTTTCAGTGTATTTTTTGTTAGCGGCAATTATTATTAGCCGCTTATTTTATATCCAGGTGATTAATGGCAAATTATACCAAGCCCAAGCTTTGGGCCAGCAGGTTGCCTTTAGGGAAGTAAAAGGGGATCGGGGGGAGGTTTTCTTTGAAAATAGCAAGGAAAGCTATGGCAAATATGGTTCAGGCCAATTAAAAAGCCTGGCGGTAAACCAGCAAGAGTGGTTAATGTACGCCATACCAAAAAAAATTCCCGATAAAAATGCGTTTGCAAAAACGCTTAGTGAAAATACCAAACTTACAAAAGAATTTATCCTTGCCAAACTGGGGGAGTCTGAATCATATGTAATTTTAAAAAAAGAGCTCTTAGAAGATGATGTTGAGCCCTTAAAAAAATTACAATTGGAAGGGCTCTATTGGGAGAAATCTTCGGGCAGGTACTATCCGCAAGAACGGCTGGCTTCCCAGGTAGTAGGATTTTTAGGGGGAAATTTACAGGGCCAGTATGGCTTAGAAGGGCATTATGAAGAAATATTGAAAGGAAAAGAGGGGATAGAAGAAGAAAAAAGCGGTTTGGCGCTTATTGATTCTGATCAAACCCAGCGGTACTTGAATGGATCAGATTTATACCTAACCATAGATTATAATATCCAGTTCCAGGCAGAATCCCTTTTAAAAGAAGCTAAAAAAAATATTGATATAGAGTCAGGCCAGATTATTGTGTTAAAGCCCGATTCTGGCAGAATTTTAGCCTTAGCTAATTTTCCTTCGTTTGATCCCAACAAATATTCACAAGAAACCGGCTTTGATATTTTCCAGAATTCGGCGATCCAGAAAATTTTTGAACCCGGGTCGGTGTTCAAGCCTTTTACCATGGCCATTGCCCTCAATGAAGGGAAGGTTATCCCGGAAACAACGTTTAACGATACTGGTTCGGTTACCATAGGCCCTGATACGATCAATAATTTTGACCATAAAAAATACGGCCTCCAGAAAATGTCGGGCATTTTAGAAAAGTCTATTAATACGGGCGCGGTATTTCTTTCTAAATCAGCATCTCGCCAAACGTTTATAGATTACTTAGAGAAGTTTGGTTTTAATAATAAAACCGGAGTTGACTTGCAGGGAGAAGTCGCTTCTAAAAATGACCTTTTGAAAAAGGGTTCAGAGTTTGGTTTTGCCACTGCTTCCTTTGGGCAGGGGATTGAAATGACGCCTATACAGCTTGCCCGATCCTTTTGCATCTTTGCTAACGGTGGAAGATTAGTAAAGCCCTATATTGTTGAAAAAATTGTCCATGGAGCAGAAGAAATGATGATTAAGCCCGACATTTCAGGGCCGGTAATTTCAGAAAAAACAGCGTCAGAGGTTACCGCCATGCTTATTAACGTGGTAGACCGGGGGTTTGGAGATGTGGCAAAAATTAACGGGTATTATTTAGCGGGAAAAACGGGAACGGCCCAAGTTCCCTTTAAAGACAAGAAGGGGTATTATCCGGATAAAACAATCCAAAGCTTTATTGGTTTTGGCCCGGCATTGAACCCGCAGTTTTTAATACTGGTAAAACTAGATAATCCAAAAGTTCCCAAATCAGCCCTTTCAGCAGCGCCTATTTTCAGAAAACTAGCCCAGTATATTATCAACTATTGGCAGATACCGCCTGACTACTAGAAGATGGAAGCTTGCAGCTAGAAGCTGATCTTTAGTTTCCAAGAAAAAAGCGAAGTGGTTAGCTTCGCTCTATTTTTTACTCTAGGTTTTATTTCCCTAATGGATATCCTCCAATCTGCATCCAATCCTGAGCTTCACCTTCGGTGCGATACAGATAGACCTTGTCTACCAGAAATTTCATACTGGCTGGTAGTGACAACGATGCAATCATCTTCTCCTTGATAGACTGCGGAACGTTGCCGTAGTACAGGCTTAAATGTGGCATATAGGCATTCACATCCTGCACGCCGAACATTTCCAACGCCTTTTGGTGATATTCTTCCATTTTGGCGTTGGGTTCTGCCTTGCAGTACAACGCTCGGAAGTAGGCATCTTCAATAAGGATTTCTTTTGGTTCAACCTCAAATGGTTGCATCGTAGCAGCAAGCTGTTGGGTTTTGGCGACGAGTTCAGCTTCTTCGGCTTTGGGAATCCGTGCTAACAAGGTCAGGTGCGGTTCAAACTTCACGCCACTGTACTTCTCGGCGAGTGTATTGATAGTGCTTTGCAGGCTATCAAAGAGTTCTCCTTGAGGAAGGAAGAATAGGTGATAGCCGATGGTTTTGCTGTCTTTTGGATCAAACATGGTTTTTCTCCATTGTAACTGGTTTCCAAAAAAGAAGAAAGCGAAGCATCTGAGCTTCGCTTTTACTAAAAGGATTCAACGTGGTTCACCTGTGATGATAATCTTGATGATCATCACAAATGCAAATCCAATCGCCAAGAAGCCACAGGTGAGGAAAATTCCAAACACCCACGCACTTAGCGTTGGATGCCCGATCACTTCGGGTTCTTCCAGACGGGAATACGATTCTTGAGGCATACCATTCCCCCTTTCTTATTTGAAGTTATTATTGCTTTTGAATCAGCGTTACCACAAGCAACGCAATCCATAGAACAATAATACCAAAGTAGACAAGTGTAAGCCCCCGAGTATGAGTGACGAATGGCTGAAACCTCTTACCCCTGCGTGGAGAAATTTCGGCAATGCGATGAAAAAATCCATTGGGAATCCCTAATTGGAACTCAAGTTCATTCCCTCGCTGAAGCAAAGCAACAAACAAATGGATTGTGCGTCGTTCTATAATCACCAGAGCTACCCAGAAAATCATTGCCAAGCCAAAGATGGCAATACCCATAGAAGTATTTTCTTTGATAGTCTGATTATAGAAATTCAGAAGAGCTGATTGAATGCTCATCGCGAAAGCTGCCGTGAGAAAACGGATGTTTACGAAGAACTTATATCCGTCAAACACTAGCTTATACTCGTCCCGAGAGTTCTGTTGGTCTGGTGGGTCTGTAGTCACGATTGACTCCTTGTTAAGTTGTTTAAGAGCGAATGTGGTTTTTATATTACCACAAGATATATTAAATAGCAAGCTCTCTAATCTCCGCAGTTTCCAGGTGTGGGACAAGCCGATGATGACTTACGGGCTTTCCTGAAAAGTGTGTGTGTAGGATTTGGAGCACATCACCATGCGAAACAAGTAGTATTTTTTTACCTTTATACTTTTTATCTAATTGCTTAATTAGGATTAGAACTCTTTTAAGGATTTTATTTGGGCTTTCCGCTCCTCGGTGTTTATGGTTAGCATTTTTCTTATCGTAGTCCCACACGATTTTGATATTATCCAACGAGGTCTTATCATATTTGCCAAAATATCTTTCTCGCAGATTTTTATGAAAGTTAATCTTTTTTGCACCAATTAATTTGCGTGCGATCTCAGCTGTTTCTTTTGCTCTTAAAAAATCTGACGAATAGATAACAACATCAGAATCTAATATCTTCTTTTTCTTGTTTTTTGAAACAGAATCTTTGACTTGCTTTTTCCCTTTTGGCGAAAGCCCATAACTAACCGTACCCTCTTTTGGATGGCTTAAAAGAATATGTGCCACATTTGCCTTGCTTTCTCCGTGGCGGATAATAAAATACCTGTTTTTAAGTGATTTTGTTGCCAAGTTTTTAAAATTATAGCGATATATTTTGCTTTGCGGTCCCAACCGGATTTGAACCGGTGTTACATGGATGAGAACCATGCGTCCTAGACCGGGCTAGACGATGGGACCATGGAATGATTATTACTAATTTACCATATTTTACCTGCTTTGGAAAGATGACGTTGTTGTAAATAATAGGGTTGTATAGTAGAATTAACCTACTATGAAGATTATTATCAAAGCAAAACCGGGAAGCAAGGAAGATAAAATTGAAAAGGTAGATGAGGCGAATTATACCGTATATGTAAAAGCGCTTCCGGTAGATGGAAAAGCTAATGCGGCGATTATTAAAGTTCTTGCAGATTATTTTGATATTAGCCAGTCTTTAGTGGAGATAATCTCCGGCCATATGGCAAGGAGCAAGGTAATAGAAATCAGCAACTAAAATCTGTTTTACAAAACAAAAATCAACTTCAAGGTTGATTTTTTGCTGTAATTTTGTTAGAAATAACCCGTATCGTTGTTCTTTTCCAATGTAAGTGGAAAAATCCGTCAGTTCTTGGTTTAAAACCCCAACCAAAGGAGAAAGCCGTGAATGAAAAACCAGTCATTGAAATGTTTGAAGATTGTGATGCAATTTGGATGCATGATGGCAATCCCAAAATGCCCCATGCCGAATTGACCACAGGCTTTTGCAGTAATGGATACTTTGATTGCCGCAGGGTATTAATGTATCCATGGCTTTGCAGAAAACTTGCGGAAAGGCTTTGCTATAAAATGGTTATGGAAGGCATTACAAACTATGTACACTGGAGTGCAGGGTCCTCTTACTCTGCCATAACGTTTTCCTACGAACTTGCCGGGATGTTCAGAGTAAAACACGGATTTACTGAAAAAGACCCTTTAGACCCAATAGGTAAAAAAATGATTTGGAAAGGAGGAGTAATTCCTCCGGAAGAAAGGGTTCTGCAAATAGAAGAACTCATTACCACTAGCCATACTTTATTTGAAGTTCGCCGGGCTATTCAAGAGGCAAATCCTAATCCGGTCAACTTCTTGCCGGTCGTGGGCTGTATTGTTCACCGACCTAAAAAACTTCCCGTTCATTATGAGGGAATCAAAATAATTTCTTTAATTGAGAAGGAAATTTGGACAGAAAAACCGGAAAATTGCCCTCTTTGCAAAACAGGTTCAAGGCGGTTACGCCCTCGGGGCAATTGGAAAGAATTAACAACCGGCAAGAAATAATAACTTGCTAAAAGTTTAATAGTGCAAATAAAGCCGTTGGTTTCCCTACGGCTCTTTTTTACAGTTAAGGCTTGAAAAAAAACTTTAAAAATGTACACTGAACTTAATGAAAATAAAGAAAAAGAAGGTAAAAGTAAAAAGAATCCCAAAAAAGAAAAAATTGCCAAAAGCAAAGAAAGTTTTTATTAAAGCTAAAAAAAGCAAATCAGTTAAAGCAGTAAAGAAACCTGTAAAAAAGAAAAAAGTTCTGAAGCGTTCCGTAAAACGTATTGCAAAGAAAAAATCTTCAGCGAAAACCAAAGCCCGTAAAAAAGTTGCAAAAATTAAAAAGAAAACACCTAAGCCCAGAAGAACATTAGCAATCAAGAAAATCATTAAAAAGAAACAGCCGCCAAGAGCATTCAAAGCCAGCAGGCCAAAAGAAGATTTCCCGGCAGAATCATTTTTCAAGGCGAAGATAAAAGTCATTGGCATTGGCGGGGGCGGGGGGTCTATTGTTTCAGAAATCGGCAGATCGCTTAACAAGGCCACATTTGTCATTGCCGATACCGATATGCGGGCTTTTAAAAAACGTTCTGGCATTAAGTATTTTTTATTCGGGCAGGAGCTTACCCATGGTTTGGGTACCGGGTTAAACCCCGTATTAGCAAGAATTGCCGCTGAACAGGAAAAAGACCGGATTGCCAAGCTGTTTGAAGACCAGGACATTGTTATTTTTATTGCCTCATTGGGCGGCGGGCTGGGGTCGGGGGCTACTAAGGTATTTGCCGAAACCTTAAAGGATTTTGGCGGCATTACGTTTGGCATCTTCACCTTGCCTTTTAAATTTGAAGGAAAGCATAAGTACAAAATAGCCTATAAAGCACTGCGGGAATTACGAAAATCACTGAATGTTTCCATTACCATACCCAATGAAAGAATCTTTAAGATTATTGACTCAAATACGGCCATTACCGAAGCCTTTTCCATTGTCAATAAAAATTTAATTGGGTCGCTGGAAAGCCTCATTGACCTTATTTATAACCCGGGAGTCATTAACATTGACTTTGCCGATTTGCGGGCTATCCTACGGGGAAAGGGGAATTTGGCGTTCTTAAATACCGCCGAGGTATCAGGCAAAGACCGGGTGGAAAAAATATCCCAGGAAATTTTATATAACCCTTTATACCAAAGCAATAATTTCATTGCGGAGAAAATTTTATTTAATATTGCCGGGTCAGGAAGCCTAAGCATGCTGGAAGTTGATAAAATCAGCAGCGCCATTGCCAAAACAAACCCCAAAGCAAAAATTATTTTTGGCATTTCCAAAAATGCAAAATATAAAAATAAGATAAAGGCAACTTTGTTAATGACCGGATCGCCAAGCATTGCCGATGTTTTGGTGGCAAAAGAGGAGGCAAAGCCAGCTTCGGTTCGCCGAAGCTTTAGCGAAGGCGACTTAAAGATTGAAAAGAAAAAGGCAAAAAGTAGCCCCGCCAAAGCAAAAAAGAAACCGGCAGTAAAAAAAGAACCAGCGCCAACAGAAAAAAGCGAAGAACTAACGCCTTTGCTAGAACCCTTAACTCCAGTTGGTTTTAATGTTGTGCCACTTGATGCGGGTTTGAAAAAGTTAAATATTATTGATGCTGCTGCCGACCCTGCGCTCAATAGTGCCGTGGCAGACCAGCCTAAAAAAACTATACGAAGGACCGCTCTAGAAATAAAAAAAGCCCAGGATTCAGAAGAAAATAAAAAAACCCGGCAGGAGGAAGAGTGGGAAATCCCGGCGTTCCTAAGGGTGAAAAAATAGGTCTGCGTCAGTTTCGCGTAAAGTTTCGCGTCAGTTCTGCGATACATGACTCCGCAAAACAAACGCTAAATATAACGCAAAACAGACGCGAAAAATACCATGGAGAATAACGAGGAAGTGAGAAAGGCTATCATTCCCATTGCCGGCTTAGGCACGCGGTTTTTGCCGTTGTCGCTGGTTCTTTCCAAGGAATTTTTTCCCTTGGCCGACAAGCCCATCATCCAATATATTATTGAAGAGGTAAAAAACTCGGGAATTAAAGAGGTGGTTTTTGTGGTAAGCCCGAAGCAAAAAATGGTCATGAATTACTTTAAAAAATCTCCCGAAGTGGAAAAAGTTTTAATCCGCAGGAAAAAAGAAGCCCTATTAAAAGAACTGAAAGATTTTGAAGAAATGTTTGAAGGAATTTCTTTTTCTTTTGTCACCCAAAAAACGCCTAACGGTGATGGCCATGCCATTTTGCAAGCAGGAAAACTCCTCAAAAATGAACCGGTTGCCGTTTCTTTTGGAGACGATATTATAGCTTCCACAGAACCTGCCTTGGCCCAGCTCATCAATATTTTTAAGACCTGTAATGCCCCTATTATTGCCCTAAAAACCGTGCCAAGGGAAAAAGTGCCGGCATATGGTTCTGTGGCGGTAGAAAAAATTGCCCATAACCTGTATAAGATTAAAAAAATCATAGAAAAACCGGATCCTTCCCAGATAGAATCAAATTTAGTCATCGTAGGCAAATATGTTTTGACTCCCGAAGTATTTAGCTACCTAAAAAAGGCCCATCCTTCCAAAAAGGGAGAGGTTATTTTGGGCGAGGTTTTTGATAAAATGCTTAACGATGGCATTCCTATTTATGGGTACGAGGTAAAAGGGGATTGGCTTGAGTGTGGAGACAAGTTAAAATGGCTGAAATCTTTCTTCTACACTTCTCTAAAAGACCCTATTTTCGGCAAAGAGTTGAAAGACTATCTCAAGAGCATTAAGTGAGTAAGCCAAGTATTTATACTGGGAAAAAAGTGGGACGTCGGACGTCCCACTTTTTTAGTACGCCCTAACCCTAATTTTTAGTTTTTATAGTCGGGAAATAGTCCGTTTTAGGGCTATTTAATCCTAAAATCTTGACAGACATGCTTGAATATAGTATAATTAAGATATAGGGTAAAGACGGTCTTTTCCCTATAAAAAGCACACAAAAACCCGAATTTTCGGACGGCCCCCACACCAAAAACTTCGGTTTTTGATAGGGGATAAACAACTCGGAAGCCGTAATTCCGATTATGGAGGAGGTGGCAGATGAAGCACTTTGCATTGAGAGGCAAAACAAGCGAGGGAATCCATACCTTCAAGGAAGACGATCGGCTTGATCCTCGATTTGTCAGGGCGCTCTGTGGAAGGCTCTTCAAGAAGAGCATTATCGCAGAGCATCATAGGGATAACGCAGGCTTTTGGTGCATGGAGTGCATGAAAAAGGAGGAGGATCTCGCAAAAGCCTCCTCTGACATCAAGAAGTCCCGGATTCGTTTTCCAGGAATGAAGCAATGACCTGAATACGTCACAAAGCTGCTTAAAGGTTACGGGAGAATACCTACATTAAATTTCTTCGCCACAACAAGGCCCCAAGGAAATATATTTTTCCGGGGCTTTTTTCTTTTTTAAAAATATTGTAGAATTGTTAAATACTATGAAGGTTGCTTTTTTTGAAGTGAAAGATTGGGAAAGGGAGTATTTAACAAACCAGCTCAACGATGTTGATGTTGCTTTTTTTTCAGAGAAACTTTCGGCAGAAAATGCTGATATGGTAAAAGAATGTGAAATTATTTCGGTTTTCGTAGATTCGCAAATTACCAAAGAAGTTATTGAAAAATTGCCAAATGTAAAAATGATTGCAACGCGATCTACCGGCTTTGACCAAATTGATATGCAGGCTTGCAAGGAGCGTAATATTACGGTATGCAATGTGCCTTCTTATGGGGAAAATACGGTGGCCGAACATACCTTTGCCCTGATTTTAGCGTTATCAAGGAAAATTTATCAGTCAGTTGACCAGGTAAAAGAAGAAGGTTTTACGATTAGCGGTTTGATTGGGTTTGATTTAAAAGGAAAAACTATTGGCATTGTGGGAATGGGGCATATTGGCCAGCACGTAGCGCGGATTGCCAAAGGCTTTGAAATGAATGTGGTGGCTTATGATACCAAACAAGATAAAAAACTGGCCAAAAAAATTGGATTTACGTACGTAAGCCTAGAGGATTTGCTAAAAAGTTCTGACATTATCACTTTACATTTGCCTTATAATGAAAAAACGCATCACCTTGTCAGTGCTTCAAATATTAATTTGATTAAAAAGGGTGCTTATATTATCAATACTTCGCGGGGAGGTATTATTGAAACCGCAGCGTTAATTGAGGCGCTGGGTAAGGGAATTATTGCAGGCGCCGGCCTTGATGTACTGGAAGAAGAGTGTTTTATTAAAGAAGAAGCGCATTTGTTATCAAAAGATTTTTCTGAAACGTGTGATATAAAAACGATGCTGCAAAACCATATTTTAATGGATAGAAAAGATGTTATTATTACTCCGCATAACGCATTTAATTCAAAAGAAGCGCTGGAGAGGATATTGGAGACAACTGTAACTAATATTATTTCATTTAATAAGGGTAGGAAGGTTAATATGGTTTCTTAAAATTATTTTGAATCTAGAATTTCGTATCTTGAAGCTTGAATTGAATAATGAATTTAGAATGTGAATTTTTACATTCAGTATTCTTGATTCTATTCTAGCTTCCAGATTCAAGATACTGAATTCACGTTTATGATTTACGATCTCATTATCATTGGTGCAGGTCCCGCGGGAGTTTCTGCGGCCGTATATGCGGCCAGACAGCGCCTTTCCATGCTTATTATCTCAAAAGATATCGGCGGACAGGTGGCAAAAAAAGCGGTGGATATTGAAAACTATCCCGGTTTTGACAAAATTTCAGGGCCAGAATTGGTTGAGCTTTACCAAAAACAACTGAAAGCAAATAATCTTGAAGTTACCCAAGATGAGGTAGTAGGCATTGAAAAAAAGGATGCTAAATTTTTAATTTCCACGAAATCGGGAAAAACATATGAAGCCATTTCAGTTATTATTACGTCGGGGGCGAGCTCGCGGCTGATTAATGTGCCCGGCGAAGAAGAATTTGCCGGCAAGGGGGTAAGCTACTGTTCATTATGCGACGGGCCGGTGTTTAAAAATAAAATAGTAGCCGTGATTGGCGGAGGAAATAACGGCTTTGAATCAGCGCTATTTTTATCTAATTATGTGCCAAAGGTGTATATTTTAGAATATGGCGCAAAAACCAATGCAGACCAAGAAAATACTGAATTGGTGGCAAAACATAAAAATATTGAAATTATTACGAATGCAAAAGTGGTAAAAATTGAAGGAAAAGTATTTGTAGAATCAATCACGTACCAAGACTTAACCGCTAATACTGAAAAAACATTGGAGGTAAAAGGAGTCTTTGTTGAAATTGGATATATTCCAGCAACGACATTTGTAAATGGTCTTGTTGATTTAAATAATAAGGGTGAAATAATGTTTGATGCTAACACATTGGCAACGAAAACCCCAGGCCTTTTTTCAGCGGGGGATTGCAATGTCTCAAAATATAAGCAGATTGTCATGGCATCAGGGGAAGGGGCGAAAGCCGCGCTGTCAGCGTATGAATATATTAAAAAGCAGAGCATTATAAAAAATCATTATGAGTAAAATTAAATCTATAAAAGCTTCCGAAATCAAAGACTCGCGCGGCAAGCCGACGGTTGAGGTTGAGCTAATTACTGAAAAGGGCAGTTTTGTGGCGTCTTGCCCTTCGGGCGCTTCTACGGGAAAAAATGAGGCTTTAGAATTAAGAGATGCAGATGGCAGGGGAGTTTCAAAGGCTATAGAAAATGTAAATAAGATTATTGCGCCAAAATTAGTTGGCAAAGACCCTTCAAATCAAAAAGAACTGGATGATTTGATGATTGCCTTAGATGGTACTCCCAATAAATCAAAATTAGGCGCTAATGCTATATTACCCGTTTCCATGGCTATTTGCAGAGCCGGCGCTGCCGCAAAGAAAGTTCCTCTTTATCAGCATATTGCCGATCTCTCCGGATTCAATCTTCCAGCTTCCAGCTTCAAGCTTCCATTAGCTTGTTTTAATATTTTAAACGGCGGCGCTCACGCTAAAAATGATTTAGAGTTGCAGGAATTTATGGTAGTACCCATGAAAAATACATTCCAGGAAAATTTAGTATTGGGAAGCCAAGTATTTAATGCGCTGACTGAATTGTTAAAGCAAACTCCTGGCGGAGTGCCCAATATGGGAGATGAAGGAGGATATGCTCCGCAAATTTCAACCGCAGAACAGGCACTATTTTTAATTAAAAGCGCTATTGGCGAGCATAAAGAAGTGAAAATCGCATTGGATTGCGCAGCTTCAGAATTTTACCGAGATGGAAAGTATGAAGTTGAAGAGGGCAAACAGTTGTCGCGCAACGAAATGATTGAATTTTATAAAGATTTAGCTGGCAGGTTTCCAATTATATCTATTGAAGATGCGTTTTCAGAGGAAGATTGGGAGGGTTTTAAGGAAATCCGCCATGAACTTCCCGAGGTAATTATTATCGGTGATGATTTGACTACCACCAATATTAGTAAAATAAAAGAAGCCCAAAGCAAGCAGGCCTGCAATGGAATTATTATAAAACTAAACCAAATCGGGACGGTTTCAGAAACCATTGAGGCGGTAAATTTGGCGAAAAGTTACGGTTGGAAAATTATGGTAAGCCATAGGTCAGGTGAAACATTAGATAATTTTATTGCGGACTTGGCAGTGGGAGTTGGTGCGGATTTTCTAAAGGCAGGAGCTTACACAAAAGAAGAAAGGATGGTAAAATACAATAGGTTGTTGGAAATAGAAAGTGAATTTGCTAAAAGCAAATAAACATTTGACCATTGACATTTGACAATTGACAACGGAAAAACGAAACGACGGTCAAATGTTAATTGTCACATGTTAAATGTAATATATGGCTAACTTATTTTTACTAAGGCATTTAAAATCACAGTGGAACCAAGACAACCGCTTTGCGGGGTGGGTGGATAACCCTTTATCAAAAGAGGGGATTTTAGCGGCAAAAGAAATTGCTGGAAATTTGAGCGGTGAAAAAATTGATGTGGCCTATACGTCGTCATTAATCAGGTGCCAAGAAACTATTTTACGGATTTTTGAGCATATGGGCAATAAATATCCGCTTTTTTTGCATTTAGACGGCGGAGCCATGGAGAAATGGGGGAATTTTACTGGCATCGGGCAGAATGATATGCCGGTGTATGTTTCAGAAAAATTGAATGAAAGGTACTACGGAAAAATACAAGGGTTGAATAAAGAAGAAACCATGGAAAAATATGGCAAAGATTTAGTGCACGTATGGAGAAGGGGATACAACGATAAGCCGCCGGGAGGAGAATCGTTGAAAGATGTCTATAAAAGAAGCGTTCCGTTTTTTAAAAAATATATTGAGAAGGATTTAACATCGGGCAAAGATGTTCTTTTGGTGGCAAGTCATAATAGCTTGCGTGCTATCGTAAAATACCTCGAAGGCATTTCTGATGAAGACATTGCCAATGTAGAGCTGCCTTTCGGCGCATTAGTACGATACGATTTTGATGGAGAGTCTTATAAAAAAATAATTTGAAATTCGAAATTTGAAATTTGAATTCAATATAAAATATTACAATATTTCAATTTGAAAACACGACGTCGTGTTTTATTTATTTCAAATTCAACCATTTCAAATTGATTTCAAATTGTAAATTTCAAATTGTGTTGCATTAAATTCTTTTTATACTATAATTAGTTATTATAATTAAGCAACTAACTTATGTTCCAATTTAATAGAGATATGTTCACTAAGGAAATGATAAATAAAAACGTCATCAGTAAAATTAATAGAGATTCAATGCTTTTAGGGTTGGCCGTTTTGAGCATTATTATCACCGGATTCCTTATTATTGCTAATACAACCTCTTATAATATTCTCGGATTTTTGCAATTCGGTCCGTCTAAAGAAGAAATTGCCCAAAAATCCATAGATTACCTCAATGCTAACATATTGCAAGATGGGCAAACTGCTACGTTAGGCGAAGTCAAAGAAGAAAGCGGGATAATAAAGATACAAGTTAAAATTGGAGAAAATACCTACGATAGCTACATTACCAAAGATGGAAAATACTTTTTCCCGGAAGCATTTGAATTAACGGCGGATATGGGTGCAGCTGCCAATCAAGATCAAGGAGATCAAGTAGCTCTCAAGCAAGAGGCTTGCGATAGTCTAAAAAAAGCGGATAAGCCCATGTTGGAGGCTTATGTTGTAAGCAGGTGCCCGTATGGCTTGCAGATGCAACGGGCCATGGCTGATGCTGTAGCAAGTGCTCCTTCCATTGCGCCATACATAAAAGTAAGATATATGGGTTCTGTAGTAAATGGGGTGGTAACCGCTATGCATGGGGAAGCAGAAGCAATGGAAAACTTAAGGCAAATATGCATCAGGGAAGAGCAAAACAGTAAATATTGGGACTATGTGGCTTGCCAAATGAAAAGCGGCGATACAACAGGATGTGAATCATCAACCGGAGTTGATGCAGCTAAGCTAAGCGGCTGCATAAAAGACAGCAAGAGGGGAGTAGCCTATGCTAAAGAAGACTTTGCGTTGAATGCTAAATATAGTATTCAAGGTTCGCCTACTTTGATATTAAACGGAAGCCAGGTTTCAGAGTTTGACTTTGGCGGCAGGTCATCTATGTCAGTTAAAAATATGTTAGCTTGCTCGTCTACGACAGCTCCGGATTTTGCTTCAAAAGAATTAAATAGCGCTCAGGCGGCTACTTCATTTTCGCTAAGCTATGCCGGGACGAATTCGGGGAGCGCCAATACTGCAGCTAATTGCGTGCCGCAATAGCGAATTTTTAATTTCAAATTATGGTAATCATTTATTCAACTCCAACATGCGTATATTGCAATTCTCTTAAACAGTATCTTACTGACAAGAATATTGCATATAAAGAAATTGATGTATCCCAAAATGAACAGGAGTTAGAAAAAATGGTGGCTATTTCAGGCCAAATGGGGGTTCCCGTGGTTGATATTGATGGAAATATTGTCATTGGGTTTGATAAAGTGAAGATAGATGAGTTATTAAAATTAACCTAATTGACCTAATTATTCTAATTAACCTAATTAAATCCTAATTCGTAAAATTCGTTTTAGAATAATTAGTATAATTAGAACAATTAGAATAATTTATGCCAATCAAATTGGCTATCAATGGTTTTGGCCGAATCGGCCGGCAAACGTTCAAAAGAATACTGGAAAAGTATCCTGATTTGGAAGTAGTTGCCATCAATGATTTAACTGACACTAAAACGTTAGCCCACCTTTTAAAGTATGACTCTAACTACGGAACTTTTAATAAAGAGATAAGTTCTACCGAAGATACGATCTTAATTAATGGAAAAGCGTATAAGATTTTAGCGGAGAAAAGCGTAGAGAAATTGCCATGGAAGAAATTGGGCGTGGATATTGTGCTAGAATGCACGGGTCTTTTCACGAGCAAAGATGAATCAAAAAAACATATTAAAGCCGGAGCCAAAAAAGTTATTATTTCAGCTCCTGCCAAAGAGAAAGAAATTCCGGGTTTTGTGTTGGGGGTAAACGCAGATTTATTTGATCCCGAAAAAAATGATGTCATAGATATGGGTTCTTGCACTACAAATTGCCTGGCGGTTATGGCTAAGGTGTTGCACGATGAGTTTACGATAGTAAAAGGGTTTATGACCACGGTTCATAGCTACACCAATGACCAAAAAATTCTTGACTTGCCCCATAAAGATTTACGAAGGGCAAGGGCCGCAGCCGTAAATATTATCCCAACCAGCACGGGAGCGGCGCGGGCTATCGGGAAAATGATTCCAGAATTAGATGGAAAATTAGATGGAATTGCCATGCGCGTGCCGACTCCCGTAGTTTCTGTTCTTGATTTAATCGTAGAAGTTGGGAAATCAACTACCAAAGAAGCTGTAAATGAAGCGTTTAAAAAAGCTGCCAGTCAGGAAAGCTTCAAGGGAATTTTGCGGGTTGAAGAAAATCCATTAGTTTCTTCGGATTTTAAAGAAGATAGCCACTCGGCTATTATTGACGCAAACGAAACGATGGTAAAAGATAATCTCGTAAAAGTAGTCGGCTGGTACGACAACGAGTGGGGTTATTCATGTAGGTTAGCCGAGTTTGCTGATTTTGTGGGTAAAAAACTTTAGTTTTTTGAAAACAGGTCCTTATGGGATCTGTTTTTGTTTTTAGAAAGCAATTTCGTAATTTAGTTATTGCATTAAAGCATTGCGGTAACATTTTTAATGCGTTATAATTGATTAAATTATTACAAAATGGAAGAAAAAAGTAAAAAAAATATAGTGTGGTTTAAGGATTTGAGCATCAAAGATGTTGCGCTGGTTGGCGGCAAAAATGCTTCGCTGGGTGAAATATATAATAACTTAGTGCCTTACGGCGTGCGCATTCCTAACGGGTTTGCCACTACGTCCGAGGCATATTTTTTGTTTTTAGATGCGACAGGATTAACAAAAAAAATACAAGAAATTTTAAAGTATATTAATGTCCACGATCTGAAAACTTTACAGGAAAAAGGTAAAAAAGTAAGGGGATTAATTATGAGCGCGGAACTTCCCTTGGATTTAAAAAATGAAATTGTGGAAGCTTATAAAAAATTATCAGAAGAATATAAATCTAAAAATGTGGATGTTGCTGTTAGGTCATCGGCTACTGCTGAAGATCTGCCGGGGGCTTCTTTTGCCGGCCAGCAGGAAACTTTTTTAAATATTACCGGAGAAAAAAACGTATTGGAGGCCGTAAAAAAATGTTTTGCTTCCCTTTTTACCGATAGGGCTATAGTTTACCGGCAAGAAATGGGGTTTGGCCATACTAAAGTAGGGTTATCGGCTGGAATACAAAAAATGGTAAGGTCCGATGTGGCATCTTCCGGAGTAATGTTTTCTTGTGATACCGAATCGGGTTTTGCTGATGTTGTGTTGATTAATGCAAGTTTTGGCCTGGGAGAAAATGTGGTATTGGGCAGGGTTGAACCAGATCAATATTATATTTTTGAGTCTACGTTAAAAAAGGGATTTAAGCCGGTTATTGAAAAGAAGATCGGGTCAAAGCTGATAAAAATGGTTTATACTGCTAATCCGAAGGCGCCGACAAAAAACGTATCAACATCGGCTAAAGAAAGACAGAGTTTTGTGTTATCTGATGATGAAATTTTGCAATTGGCCGAATGGTCACTGTTGGTTGAGGAACACTATCAAAAGCCTATGGATATGGAGTGGGCAAAAGACGGCAAAAACGGAAAATTATATATTGTGCAGGCGCGGCCGGAAACCGTGCAAAGCAAACGGAATGTTAATGTGCTAGAAAATTATGTTTTGCAAAAGACCGCCAGCGCAAAAATTCTCGCCAAAGGAATGTCAGTTGGAAGTAAAATAGGTTCAGGAAAAGCCAATAAAATAATGTCAGCAAAAGACATTAATAAATTTAAAAAAGGAGAAGTGCTGGTAACGGGCATGACTGATCCTGACTGGGTGCCAGCGATGAAATTGGCCTCGGCTATTATAACTGACCAAGGCGGAAGAACGGCGCATGCGGCCATTGTGTCACGCGAATTGGGAATTCCTTGTATTGTGGGAGCTTCAAATGCCACCAAAACTATAAAAACGGGCACCGAAATAACCGTAGATTGCTCGGGCGGCGAACATGGGCTAGTGTATCAAGGGCTTATTCCATTTAAGGTCAATAAAACTGATATTTCAAAAATAGAAAAACCAAAAACAAAAATACTCATGAACTTAGCCGATCCTTCACAGGCATTTAATTTAAGTTTTATACCTAATGATGGAGTGGGGCTAGCCCGCGAGGAATTTATTATTGCTAATACTATAAAAATCCATCCTAGCGCGCTGATTAATTATAAAAAATTGCCTTCCGCACTGCGTAAAAAAATTGATGCGCTTTCGGTTGGCTATGAAGATAAGACGCAGTTTTATGTAGATAAGCTGGCCGAGGGAGTTGGAAAAATTGGAGCGGCATTTTATCCTAAGCAAGTTATTGTGCGATTCTCTGATTTTAAAACGAATGAATATCGGGGATTGATCGGCGGAGAATTGTACGAACCTGAAGAAGAAAACCCTATGATCGGCTTTCGCGGAGCTTCACGATACTATCATGAAAAATTCAAGGAAGCCTTTATATTAGAATGCAACGCTATTAAGAAAGCAAGAGAAGAATTTGGCATAGATAACATTGCGGTTATGGTGCCATTTTGCAGAACCGTAGAAGAAGGTAGAAAGGTACTAGAAATAATGGAAGCAGCAGGTTTAAAAAAAGGCGAACGCGGCTTAAAAATATTTGTCATGGCTGAAATTCCTGCAAATATTATATTGGCCAAGCAGTTTTTGGAAATTTTTGATGGATTTTCTATTGGCTCAAATGACTTGGCCCAATTAACGCTGGGACTAGACCGTGATAATTCAGAAATAGCGGCTGTGGGAAATGAAAAAAATGAAGCAGTAAAAGAACTGATTAAAGAAGTAGTAAAGGTTTGTAAAGAAAAGGGCAAGTATTCGGGAATCTGCGGCCAAGCGCCGAGCGACTTTCCCGATTTCGCTGAATTTCTGGTAGAATTAGGAATAGAGTCTGTTTCTTTAAATCCGGATTCCATTATTAAGACAATGTTGGTAGTTTCAGAGAAAGAAAAACAGTTAAGCGACAATTGACCATTGACAATTGACAATTAACCATTAGCCGCGTTTTATCGTTGGTCAAATGTTAAATGTCAAATGTTAATTGTTATATTATGTACGACATCATCACCTTTGGTTCAGCGGCTAAAGATATTTTTGTAAAGCCTAAAAAGCTTACGGTGTTAAAGTACGATAAAGATTTCTCAACCAATGAGGGAATTTGTTTTCCTTTAGGTTCTAAAATTGATGTTGAGGAAATACAGTTTAACACTGGCGGGGGAGGCACTAATGCTGCGGCTACTTTCTCAAAACAAGGATTTAAAACGGCGTTCTGCGGAGCTATAGGCACAGATTTGGCAGGGCAGGATATTATTAATGAATTAAAGGCGCTAAAAGTAGATGCTAGGTTTGTAGTAAAGAAGCGTGAAAAATTAACGAACCATTCGGTAATAATTCTTAATGAGGGGCAAGATACTACTATTTTAGCGTATCGCGGGGCGGCAGAATTATTAGATAAAAAAGATATTCCGTGGAAAAAATTAAAAACTAAATGGATCTATTTAGCTCCGCTCTCGGGTTTATTGTGCGACAGCTTTGAAGAAATAGTTAATTTTGCACAACAAAATAAGATAAAAATTGCGGCAAACCCAGGAATGGCCCAGCTTGCTTTGGAGCATTTTCCTGAAATCGCTAAAAAAATTGATGTATTGATACTTAACCGGGAAGAAGCCAGTTTTTTAACGAAAATTTCCTATGAACAAGAAAAAGAAATTTTTAAAAAACTAGATGAAATGTGCCCGGGTATTGCGGTGATGACCAAAGGAGGGGATGGCGTAGTTGTTTCTGACGGAAAAAATATATATTCTGCAAGGCCCCTCAAGGACAGAAAAATTGTTGATACTACGGGAGCGGGGGATTCATTTGCGTCAGGGTTTATTTCAGATTTCATACGGGAGAACGGTAATATAGAGAAAGCAATCCAGTTTGGACTGGCAAATTCCGCGGGGTGCTTATCCCAGATTGGCGCCAAGGGGGGGCTGTTAAAAAAAGGTGACATATTTGAGAAGATTCAGGTTGTTAAGGAAGAATGCGACAATAATGTTTGTATCGTAAAATAATTCGCTCGCTAGTTTCATTCGTGGAGCACGGCGTCGTTTGAAATTGCAGATATTTTATGCAATTTCAAACGCGCCTATCTCTCGCCCCGCACAACGGCGGGGCTCCGAGGTGCTCCACTCATAAAACTAGCTCGCTTCTTATTGTAAAATAAAAAAGGAGTAAATCATGGCGGCCATGATTCACTCCTTATGATTGCATCTTCGCGGGCATAACTATCCCGCCAGCCTGGGCCTCATGACCGTAATTTGGTCTTTGACGACCGGGGCATCGTTGAGCTTATACCACTGCTCCCTGATGGCAATGTCGTTGCCGAATTTCCTCTTGAGCCGTTCCACTTCTTTTTGGGCTTGAGCTGGCGCCTCGTTGTCGCTGGGGGCGTAAAAGTTGTGCGGCAAAACTGCCAGAGTCTCGAAATCTTGGACGAAGCCGATCCGGTACTGCATGGGAAACTCCTTTTGGGCGAAGATAGGTTGGCGAAGATCCAATTAATATCATATAACAAAGTATTAAATAAGTCAATATGAAGCCACTAAAATACTATTTTAAAAAAGCATATAAAGAAAAATTTGCGATTGGGCAGTTTAATTTCTCTACGTTTGAGCAGGTGAAAGGAATTGTGGCTGCGGCGCAGAATTTGAAAAGCCCTATTATTTTGGGGACTTCAGAAGGGGAAAGCAAGTTTGTAGGCTTGCAAGAAGCAGTGGCGCTACGTAACGTGCTACGTAACAAAACAGGGTTGCCGATTTTTTTGAATTTAGACCACGGCAAATCTTTTGATTATTTAAAAAAGGCTATTGCGGCAGGGTATGACATGGTGCATTTTGACGGATCAAAATTGCCATTGGAAGAAAATATAAAAATAAGCAGCCAAGTGGCAAAATATGCCAAATGGCGAAGCGTGGTAGTAGAGGGGGAAGTAGGCAGGTTTGGCACGGATGCTTCCCGTTTATATACAGAAAAATTTGAGATAAAGGAAGAAAATTTAACCAAGCCAGAAGAGGCAAAACAATACCTCCATATGGCTAACGTAGACGTTTTAGCGGTGAGCGTGGGAACATTCCATGGTTTGGATGTTAGCGGCGCCTCTCCCCATATTAGATTAGAAAAGCTGCAAGAAATTAATGCGATTGGTGTGCCATTAGTATTGCACGGGGGATCGGGAACTCCAGAAGAAGATATAAGAAAAGCCATACAATCGGGCATTGTAAAAATCAATATTAATACAGAATCACGGGTTGCATTTTCCCATACGTTAAGAAAAACATTGGAAGCAAATAAAGAAGAAATAACCCCGTATAAGTATCTGCAAGATTCAGTGCAAGCAGTACAACAGGTTGTAGAGGAAAAAATAAAGCTGTTTGGAAGCAATAATAGAATCTAGAATCTTGTATCTTGAAGATTGAATGGAATAAAGGAATAATGAATGTGAAAAACGTTCGTATTCTAAATTCAAAATTCTATTCCAGCTACTAGATACTGAATTCAAGATTCTCGTTAAGAGTATTTACAAATCCAAATAAATATATTAAGATTCTAACCATGATTTCATTACAAGCAGTCATTAGAAAAGATTTTGGCAAAAAGATAAAATCTATGAAAAACCAAGGGAAAATTCCTGCGGTGGTTTATGGCCCTGGTGTAAAAAATGCCTCGGTTGAGATTGATGAAAAAGAGTTTATAAAAATCTTCAGACAAGCTGGTGAGAGCTCTTTGATTGAATTGAAGGTTGAAAAAGATAAGCGGCCGGTATTAGTGCATGAAATCCAAAAAGACCCGGTTTCAGATAAAATAATCCATATTGATTTTTACCAGGCTGATTTGAAAGAAGAGGTTGAGGTTGCCGTTCCTTTGGTATTTGAAGGTGTAGCTCCCGCTGAAAAAGATTTGGGCGGAACCTTAAACAAAAATATGCTAGAGGTTGAAGTGAAGGCATTGCCCCAGAACCTTCCCCATGAAATTAAAGTATTGGTGGATAGCTTGAAAACATTTGAAGATCATATTTTAGTGAAAGACTTAGTGGTTCCAAAAGACGTAACCATATTAAAAAATCCAGATGAGATTGTAGCTTCCGTTTTGCCTCCTCAAAAAGTAGAGGAAGAATTGGCAAAGGAAATTACCGAAAATGTAGAAGACATCGAGAAAATAGAAAAACCAAAGAAGGAAGATGAAGTTGTAGAGCCCGTTAACGAGGAAAAAGCAGAAAAATAGCTTTTATACCCAAATATTAATGTTATATTAATAAAGCCCTTTACAGGGCTTTTTGTTTTTGGTACAAGGAAATATAGGGTATAAATTTTTAAATTCAAGCTTTAACTAATGCTTTTACGGCTTAATAAATTACTCTTCCTATCTTTCATAGTACTGCTTTTCCCTGCTTTGGTTATAGCAGAAGATTTGGCGGTTATGTGTGAGCAGATTTCGCAAACCAAAGATTCATGCCAAAATTTAACTACGTCGCAGTGCCAGGAGATATTGCAGAAATGCGCCACGTATTATGATAACCAATCGGCGGAAATTGCCAAAGATATCACCAAAACCCAGCAGCAAAAGAATACCCTCCAGAATGCGATTTTTTCTTTGCGTAAAAAAATTACTGGCTTGGAATCCCAAATAAAACAGGGGACATTAATGGTAAAAGACCTGAATATCAAGATAAACGATACCCAGGCTTCCATAGATAAAACTTCTTTGAACATTCAAGAATCTCAGCGCCAAATTACCGCGATTTTACGGGAAATTTCCGAAGAAGACAAAAAACCGGCGTTAGTGGTTTTACTTGAAGGAAATTTATCTGATTTTTTTAGCAATATAGCATACTTAGAAAATTTAAATGCCAGCGTAAGCAGTTTGCTAGAAAGTACTACCAACTTAAAAGCTTATTTAGAAAACCAGAAAATAAAAATAGATACGGAAAAAACCCAGGTGCAAAAAACCCTTCAAGTCCAGAGTCTGCAGAAACAGGAAAATGAACAGAATAAAAAAAAGCAGGAAAATTATCTTAAGCTTACCGAAGTCCAATATCAACAACATCAGAAAGAAAAAGCAGAGGCCGATAAAAACGCTGCTGCCATCAAGGCAAGAATTTTTGACTTAATTGGAGTTTCTAAGGCTCCTACCTTCGGAGAAGCGCTGGAAATTGCAAAATATGTATCAGGTATTACCGGGGTTAGGCCAGCGCTTTTGTTAGCGATATTAACCCAAGAATCAAGCCTTGGAAGAAATGTGGGGCAGTGCTATGTTACTGATTTTGCCACAGGAAATGGAACGAATTTGCAGGGAACCGCAAAGCAGCGGGTCATGAGTCCAAGGACTATTCCAAGTTTTATAGAGCTTACCGGAAGCCTTGGCATGACTTCCCAAAAAACTCCGGTTTCATGCTGGATACCTCTGTATTCAGGAGGAGTGCCGTACGGCTGGGGCGGAGCCATGGGGCCTGCTCAATTTATTGCTTCCACATGGAATCTTTATAAAGGCAAAGTATCGCAAATTGTAGGCACTATTGCTAACCCCTGGAATATACGCCATGCATTTTTGGCATCGGGGTTATTATTGCGTGATAACGGGGCTGCCACCAGTGAATTTGTCGCTGCCGCTAAATATTACTGCGGAGGAAGCTATGGGCGGAGTGAATGCCGGGGATACGCGAATTCAGTATTGCGGTATGCTGCCCAGTATGAGGCGGATATTAAAGCTATCGGCGAGTGAGTGGGCGTTCGTTGTTAGTTTTTAAAGTACCGATAGTCAAAAATTCCAAGGATTTTCAAAATCAGAAAATAAAATGTAGCATATATTTAAAAGCTTTTAAAAAGATGCTATTTTTCAGTGGTCAAATGTTAATGGTCAAATGTCAATTGTTTTTCAAGGCTTTCGTAAATGCCTTGAAAATGGGTTCCATTTTTCCGTCAATAATGCTTTCTAAATCGTGCCAGGATTTGCCGATGCGGTGGTCGGTAATCCTATTTTGCGGATAGTTATAGGTTCTCGTTTTTTCTGAACGCTTTGCCCAGCCTATTTGGGCCCGCCTTGCTTCGGTTAATTTTGACATATCGGACTCCTGCTGGGCTTGCAAAAGGCGCGCAGCCAAAAGCGACATGGCGTTTTCTTTATTCTGGAGCTGGCTCCGTTCAGTTTGGGAGGTTACCACTAGGCCGGAGGGCTTATGGGTGATTCTTATGGCAGATTCCGTTTTATTAACGTATTGGCCGCCGGCCCCCGAAGACCGATAGGTATCTATCCTAAGGTCTGAAGGGTTGATATTAATATCCATTTTCTGGGGTTTTTCCAGCACGGCAATGGTTACGGTTGAGGTATGCACTCGGCCCTGTTTTTCTGTTTTAGGAATCCGTTGTACTCTATGGACTCCGCTTTCATATTGCATCAAGTCAAAAACACCAGGCCCAGTAAATTCAAAAACGATTTCTTTATACCCGCCAATATCTGATTGATTTGAATCTAAAATCCGTTGGCCCCAGTCTTGTGAGGTGGCATATTTTGAATACATTCTATATAGGTCGCGTACAAAAAGCCCGGCCTCGTCTCCACCGGTTCCAGCGCGAATTTCTATAATAGCTGATTGCTTTTCATTTTCCATTATGATAATATATCACAAGTTCTTGTTCTTGAAAACCCTGTTATTTGGAGAGAGTCTATGCGCGCAGTTATGCTATCAAACGAACTTGTGGATTTACTTAAGCGCATCTTTGAGGGTCATCCAATCCAGCACTTGAATGGCCATTCAGAAGAATACCTTTTTTACCTTCTTGAGCACATTGAAAAGAAAGCAAAATCAATTGAGGGAGAATTGCTCCGCAAGGAGTTAGCGCATTTGGCTGACCAAATTTGGTCTCATATTGACAACCTCGCTAAACTGACATATCCAGACCAACCTCCTATTGAGGTAGATTAACTCTTGTCTGCGGACGCGAAACCAGACACAAGGCAGGGTGCAGAATTGTACCTTGCATTTTTTTACGCAAGGTATTGCTTTTATTTTAATCTCTTGTTAATATTACCAGTATCGTATATAATAATTTCGCATGAAGACTGATATACACCCAAAATATTTTCCAAAAGCGAGCGTGAAGTGTGCCTGCGGCAACACGTTTTTTGTTGGATCAACCAAAGAATTCATAGAAACTGAAATTTGCGCAAAATGCCATCCTTTTTATACCAAGCAAGAAAAGGTTTTGGATACCTTGGGCAGGGTGCAAAAGTTTAAGGAGAGAATGGCTAAAAAATCAGATAAGCCTAAGAAGACTAAGAAAGTAAAAGAAAGGAAAAAATAAAGGGAATTTATGGTAGATGATATTAAAATAAACTTAAATATAGAAGAGATGCAAAAGGCAGGCTTGAATTTTGGTCACAATGTTTCCCGCTTGCATCCAAGAATGAAGCCGTATGTGGCGGGCATTAAAAATAATGTCCACATGATAGATTTGGAAAAAACAGCCAAAGAATTTGAACGGGCGCTGAAATTTATTGCAAAATTAGCCGGCGAAGGGAAAACAATCTTATTTGTTGGCACTAAAATACAGACAAAAGAGCTCGTGAAAGCAACCGCAGAAGATTGTAAGATGCCGTATGTGGCGGAGCGGTGGCTTGGCGGAACGTTTACGAATTTTGAAACGATATCAAAAAGAGTGGCGTATTTTAAAGAGCTTGAACATAAAAAAGCAAGCGGGGCATTGGAAAAATATACTAAAAAAGAGCGCGCAAATTTTGACAAAGAAATAGAATCTCTAAGGATTAAGTTTGAGGGGATTAAAAACCTCGCCAAGATTCCTGAAGCTGTGTTAATTTTAGACATTAAAAAAGATATTACTTGCGCCAGGGAAGCAAAAAGGAAAAAAATTACGATTATCGGGGTGACTGATACCAATATTGACCCTGCGCTGGCCGATTATGCTATACCGGCAAATGATGATGCAATATCGTCCGTTAAGTATATTTTAGAGAAAATTCAAGAAGTAATACTTAACGGAAAATCCTAAGCACGAAGCACGAAATTCGAAACAAATTCGAATTTTCTAAATTCTAAATTTAAGTATTGTTTTCGAATTTTTATATTCGGATTTCGAATTTATGATTAATATTGAAGATATTAAGAAATTAAGGGAAGAAACTGGTGTCTCGCCAGTAGAAATAAAAAAAGCTTTAGCGGAAGCTAAGGGTGATGCGCAAAAAGCCAAAGAGCTTTTAAGGGTTTGGGGCAAATCAGTCGCCGGTAAAAAAACTGCGCGGGAGGCAAAACAGGGGATTATCGATTACTACTTGCATCCTAATGCGAAAACAGGGGTGTTGCTGGATATTAGGTGTGAATCTGACTTTGTTGCTAAGTCTCCGGATTTTAAGCATTTAGCCCATGAAATCTGTTTGCAAATTGCGGCTATGAAGCCGTTATTTGTATCAGAGGAAAGTATTCCGGAAGAATTTTTAGATGGTGAAAAAAAAATCTACTTAGAACAGCTTAAGGATTCCGGAAAACCAGAAAACATTGTAGTACAAATTCTTGAGGGAAAACTGGAAAAATATAAAGAATCAATTTCTTTGTTAAACCAAGCATGGATAAAAGATGACTCAAAGACAGTAAAGAATTTAATTGAGGAAACTATTTCTAAGGTAGGGGAGAATATAGAAGTGAAAAAATTTGTAAGATACGAAATATAGTTTAACAATTAACAATTAACAATTAACAATTGACCAACGGTTGTCAAAGGTCAAATGTCAATGGTCAATTGTCGTTAAAATGGTTCAGCTTATTGCTTTCATTATTTTCATACTTTCTGTTGGCGGGATTTTTTTTATTTTGTATAGGAAAGTTCCGGTATTAATTCAGTTGCCCCAGAATGGGCATCATGGAATTAAAAAGCATGAGTTTATTGCAACCGTAGAGAAGAAGATAAAAGAAGTTTATTTCCACCTATTTTCAAAACAAATGCTCTTGCATAAAGTACTCTCTAAGGTAAGAATTTGGACATTAAAAATAGAACGGAAAATTGATACTCTCTTGCATGGCATTAGAAAAAAGGCCCAGGAACTAGATAAGCAAGTGAAAAAGAAAAAATAAGTGATGCCGGTGTAGCTCAGCGGTAGAGCAACGCTTTTGTAAAGCGTGGGCCAGGTGTTCGAATCACCTCACCGGCTCATGATAAGGAAAAGGTATTGACAATGGTTTTATTTAGAATAGAATAGTAAGTGCAGATAAAATTAAACAAACAACTAAGACCAATATATTTTAAAAACTAAATTAGTTTTAAAAATATCCGCGTCCCGATGTAATGCAAGCATCGTATCGGGACGCGGGTGTTTTTTTCCATAGTCTCGCCGAAGGTCGGCGAAGGCGGAACCCGGCCTGCTAAATTTATATTTGGCCAGCTGAAAAAGTACCTTAATAAATACACTCATGATTGCAAAGTGCAACATATGGGCATATATTGAATCCCAATTTTGGAAAACCATCCTAAAATTGGGGAAAATATCTTGATTAAAGAATCAAGATAGGTAATTAGTTTTTTAAAGTTGTCTCGAATAAGCGTTTATTAACTGCTTTAAGTTAATAGTATATTTGAGAGTTTGATCCTAGCTCAGGGTGAACGCTGGAAATGTGGATACCGGCATGCAAGTCAAGGGGCAACGCATCACTTTGCGAGTGATGCGACGGTTGACAATTAACATTTAACAATTGACGACGAGTTTTTTAAAAAGCTCAATAAAGTCAAATGTCACATGTCAAAGGTCAAATGTTGCGCATCGCGCGCAGCGTGATGCGTTGCACCGGCGAACGGCTTAGTAACACGTAGATACATACCCAAAAGTGGGGCATAGCTCGTCGAAAGACGGGGTAATTTCCCATAGTCCTGCAAAGGTAAAGGCGCAAGCCGCTTTTGGAATGGTCTGCGGTCTATCAGCTAGTTGGTGAGGTAATGGCTCACCAAGGCTATGACGGATAGGGGGCGTGAGAGCGCGACCCCCAAGAATGGCACTGC
>Ga0209542_10000366_pt1 | contig 110635 bp, 121 predicted proteins | sample RifCSPhighO2_01_FD_184028 | JGI IMG/M metagenome (GOLD analysis project Ga0209542, IMG submission 184028) | Soil microbial communities from Rifle, Colorado - Rifle CSP2_plank highO2_0.1 (SPAdes) (version 2) | ecosystem: Environmental > Terrestrial > Deep subsurface > Rock core/Sediment ...
ATGAAATCCTCAGTTTCGGTACCATGCTTAGCCCCATGAATCTGCGGTGCAAAATCTCTGACTGAGTGAGCTGTTACGCTTTCTTTAAAGGATGGCTGCTTCTAAGCCAACCTCCTCAGTGTCAGGGAAATTTCACCTCCTTAAGTGCACTTAGCATGAATTTAGGGACCTTAAATAGAGATCTAGGCTGTTTCCTTTTTGACCACCGGAGCTTAGCCCCCGGAGTCTAACTGCCAAGCTTTGACCAATCGGTATTCGGAGTTTGATAGGTCTAGCGAGCTTTCGCCCTGTCCAAACCTTCCAGTGCTCTACCACCAATGGAAATTTATCCCACCTAAAATAGGCGAGATAAGCTCGACGCTAACCCAAAAGTTATTTCGGAGAGAACCAGCTATTACCAGGCTCGATTAGCTTTTCACTTCTTATCACAAGTCATCCGAGAGTATTGCACGGCTCACCGGTTCGGGCCTCCCCCCGACTTTCGTCGGGGTTCACCCTGCTCATGACAAGCTCGCTCTGGCTTCGGGTCTTATGTGTACGACTTATAGTTCGCGCTATTCACGCTCGCTTTCACTGTGCCTCCATCCTTTGTCGGGACTTAGGCAGCCGCACGCATAAACTCGTTGGCTCATTCTTCAATAGGCACGCCATGGAGGTGTTTCCACCTCGCTGACTCCTTGTAAACATACGGTTTCAGGTCTATTTCACCGCCCTCTCGGGCTACTTTTCACCTTTCCCTCACGGTACTAGTTCACTATCGATCTCCAAGAGTATTTAGCCTTACCGGTTAGTTCCGGCAGATTCCCCCGAGCCATTCGTGTCTCGAGGTACTCAAGAGCGGCAACAAAAGAGATTTCTGATTTTCGGTTACGGGACTATTACCCCCTAGGGTACTTCTTTCCAGAAGCTTCACCTAACCAGATATTTTTAACTCTTCTCCAGCACATATTGCTATGTGCTGGACATTACCACCTTACGACCCCCAGCATCAATTTTTGGTTTCGAATTCTAAAGTCATAAAGTCCGGATTCTAAAGTCAGACTTTAAGAATTCTGATCCAAAAGTCTGACTTTTTGGACTTTATGACTTTTAAAAACCAAAAATTGAAACTGAGTTTGGGCTGTTTCGTTTTCGCTCGCCGCTACTAACGAAATAACAATTGTTCTCTTTTCCTCCAGTTACTGAAATGTTTTACTTCACTGGGTGCGTTCTCTATCTAGTCGATAGAGTGCCCACCACATATTGCTATGTGGGGGGCGGGTTTCCCCATTCGGACATCTTCGGATCACAGGTTGCTAGGCACCTCCCCGAAGCGTATCGCCGCCAAGCCACGTCCTTCATCACCTTCTTGGAGTCAAGGCATCCACCGTACGCCCTTAAATTTCCTATTAGGAAACTTAAAAACCACCCGCGTAAAGACGCCACTGCGTCCACGCGGTTTACTTACCCCGTGATCGCAAAGCGATTTTACGGGGTTCTATCCTGCTAAATGAAATCAACACTTTCATTTAGCTTCGCTCTCGCTATCCTACAATCGGACGGCAAGAACATTTTCTTCCATCTATATGCACAAAAGACCCCCGTCTAATTACTGCACATGATGGCATTCAGTTGTTAAAGTTCAGTTCCAGAAACGAAAGACCCCGTCGCTTGAAGCGACGGGGTCGAAACCCACAAAGCGACACTAAAGTCGCTCACATCGCTCTTTTTGAGTTAAGGTTTCTAAACATTTCTGGATAGTCGCCATTCTATACCCTTTCGATTTTAGTGTCAACCACCTGTATCCGTCCACCACCAGCTGAAATATAATGAGCAAAGTGATTTACTTTTTGTACTCTTGACACATATATAATACATATGTATAATCTGACAACAGATACAAATAATGTTCTGTCCATGGGGGAAAAATGATGTTTTGGCAGTTTCTTCTGGGTTACATTGTACTAGCCCTCGCGTCTTTGGTAGCCTGGCATTGGTTTGCTAGGGGCGCGAAGTCCAGCAACTGAAGTGACACGGTTGTTTGTGTCATCCAGTCAAACGCGGTTCTGATCACAGAACCGCGTTTTTCATTACCCTGTCATTAACGAGTAATTTCTTCGTTACCAGGTTCTAAAGAAAAAACGTTTGAGTATATTTAGCCAACTACTCATAATACCTGATTTTGTCTCTGATATGGCATTTGTCACTAATGCTGTTTGGGATTCCAATTGAAGCTCGGCTGGATTTTTCTCTTCCACTTTATTTATTTCCTCAACCTTTGGCTCTTCTGATTCAATGATCTCAGTGGTAGTCGACAATCGCACGTCTTCTTCCTGTTCTGTTACTACCACCAATTCCTGTTGCAATTCATAAATCTGACTCTGAACCAAAGCAATTTGCGCCAATCTCTCTTCTTCTATTTTTGCGGCAATATTTATATTACTTGGACTAGCTCCAACAACTACAAGATAGACATCAGTGGGATGAGTTGGTTTTAACCCTGTAACGGCTGTGCTGAAACTTATTTTTTGTTTTGCTGCAACAATTGTATCTTGTGGAAAAAGAAATATTTTACCTCCAGAGGTCAAAGCGCGACCGTAAAGATTAACCTCCTCTCTCGAATTATTGGTTATCTCTATACGATCAAGTGAAGCCTGACTGACAAACAGTTCTGCTGCCACAATTTTAACATTAGTACGAGATACTGCTCCCTTACCATCAAGAGCTGTTACACTGAGCACTACCACATATTCTCCCGGATATGCATACGAGTGTGTTACTAAAGGGCCATTCGTCATCGAACCATCTCCGAAGGACCACTTGAAACTACTGTTTTTTGTGTGTTCCGAAGTCGTATCTGCTTTAAATTCTATCGGTACACCGACTGTACTTAGTCTGTTTCTGCCAGCACCCGCCTCAAATTTAACAGAAGGATCCAGATAGGTAACAGGGGTGGCACTATAGTGGCCAGAAGTGGTACTAGGAGAATTATTAGTCGGAGAGGGAGTGCTTGTGGTGGTTGTAGTTTGATTTGTAGTAGTAGAAGTGGAGGTAGATACGGAATTTGAAATGGTAATTGTTTGATTCGCGCCCCAGATATTACCACTCGTCCTGCCTGTGGCATTTATTGTGATGGTAGAATTTCCTTCCATCGAATCGCGGTAATAGAAAGTGCGATTGGCAGTATTGGTATTCATAGTCTTGGTCACTGGATTACCAGTGCTTCCCAAGAATTCAGCTGTTGCTGAAGTAGAGGTAAATTCAAGATCAATAGTTTCCGGTGTCTGATACAAATTACCGAAAGAATCTTGCGTTTGAATAGTTATAGGACCGGAGAGTTCACCCGGCTTTATTATTTGTGATTCAGTAGTAAATACAATTTTTGAAACTTGGGCGTGCGTAATAACCGGCAGTAAAACCAGAAGAGACAGCACAAATAAAAAAGATTCTTTATAAGTACCCACGGGCATAGGCGATTACCGCGATACTCAAAGAAATTAAGCATAAGAACCCGAAAAGAAATTTGAAAAAGGTCTTATCAAAATAACGCATTGTTTGATTATAAACTAGACAACATACTTGTTATCAACAAAAATGCTTAGATTGTGGACAACTCTTTTCCGCAAGTCTGACTTGCGGGATTTTTTACGTACAACTCAAGCATCTTATGAGCATCTTGTTTTGATAATGCCTGTCTGTGAATCCTCGCTATAAATTTTCCAGTATCATCAATAATAGGAGATTTTGTACTGGATACATAAGAAGGTAAGCTGGAAAATTGATAGTTTATAGCCCAACTCCAGGCTTTATCGAAATTCTCCAGAGCCATCGTAAGTCCTCCTGGATAAAGTTCCAATACATTTTTCACCTGAATGTAGAACAGTAAATGTCTTAAATAAGAGTCATTGTCTACAACTATAGCTTTATACGCTCCTTGGAAAATACTCCCCTTATTCTCATATTTAAGATTAAAGCAAAGAGACATACTTCCACAAAGACGCTGCATAAATTTGGCAGTGCCTCCTTCCACTTTTTCTTGCAATAAAAGGTGGAAATGATTTGGCATAAGCACCCAGGTCAGAATTCTGGTAAGCGGGTCTCGCTCTGGCCAATTCTCGGGACGATCAAAAAGTGACAAGTTAACTGTTTCCCTATGCCAATCATGATTACTATAAACATCATTCAAAATGAATAAAGATTTCACAAATCGCCATCTGTCGACATCATCCATCACAATATCCATTCCTCGTGCCCCGCGTTTTATAACATGAATAATGGAATCAGTTGTATAGGGTTCAATTCTCATATTTACATTATAACCCGCAAGTCAGACTTGCGGAAATTGTAAGTAACAAAAACCCCGCCAGAGGCGGGGTTTTTGTTATAAACAAGGAATACTCTCCTAATAATTTCCAGATGCTATCTGTTGCTGAATGAGAACAATAAGTTGCTGGATTAGTGGAATGAGGGCCGCGCGTATTTGAGCTATGGCTGCTTGTTTTTGAGCCGGGGTCCAGGAAGAGAAATCAGTAGTCGTTACCAACTGAGCAACAGGCGAGGCTTGTGGGGCTGGAGTGCCTCCCCCACCTCCCGACCCATCACTTTTGGATGAAGAACCAACTTCAGCCACGTCGGCGCAAAGTGTAGTCGAGGGCGCAATAGTCACGGTAACCGTATCACTCGTTCCAGAGAGATTATAACCAAGCTTCGACTCTGTGCCATTGCAGGTGTTTACATTTTGCCCTTGTCCGGTATCCGCGCTCAAACTCTCACGACCTGGGGCAGTTACTTGGAACGATGAGCCGTTTTTAATGGTGACTACGAAGGTGGTGGGATTGATGACGAGAGACTCGATTGTTGATGCTGAACCGGAAACATTCAGAGTAATGCTATTAACGGTGAGGACAACCGTAGTGTCCATGGAGACATCGTTATAAGCGGCGAAAGCAAGTGCTGGCAGAAGTAACGCCACAATCGAACCCGAAAGTAATAATTTTTTCATGAGTTAGAATTAATCAGGATTAGAACGGCGCAGTTGGGCAAGCACCATACTTCCAGATGACTAATCCTGCTGCAAGACCGTTACTACTGTTGCTCGAAGTGGCGAATGCAACGGTGGCCGTCCCAGAAGCATGGAACTCGAGATGAACTTGTGTGTCCGTAGAGGTCGGATATGTCAGAATACAACCAACGGTAATGGTTGAGGTTGCAGAATTAGTGGTTGTAAGAGAAAGAGCTCCATTGCCACCACCCATAGTAACATCTCCCGTCAGAGTCGAAATCCCTCCGACAGAAAGAGCTCCGGCAGTGGTAGTAATATCACCCGCCGTGGTAATAGCCGTACTGATGGTTGTCACAGCATTCGCTACGAGCGAGACAAACAAAACTCCAAATACTACAGAAAGGACGACGGAAATTATTTTTGTCATCCTTTCATTATTAACTAAATTCATATTTAACTTAAATTATTATTATTTATTTACACTACTAACATGACAATTATCCCACAGTTCTCCATAAAAAAATAAACAATCTGTGGACAACCCAACTTCGCTACTCCCTTCGCACAAGGTTACGGAGGGTCAAAAAAAGCTACGCTGGGTAAATCAAAAAACCGCCTGAAGGCGGTTTTTTGATTTACCCCGAGCTTTGTCGAGGGGTTTCTACGACTAGGGCGTAGACCTTAGCAATCCTTAGAAGGATTACGGGAAGGAAACGTCAGCTGTTCTCCAGTCTGTGCTCGTAGCCATGAAGGTAGTCCTTTGGGTATCAGCAGCTGCTGAATGCCAAGTGAATCCTTCGAAACCAACAGCATAGAGACTACCAACAGTTAGAGTGCTGCCCGTAACTACCTGCCTACCAAGAATCTGGAAGGTGACAGGGATAGTGACTTCAGCACCTTCGGCCAACGTACAGCTTTGCGTACCGACTGAAGTACAGGCGGAAGGAATAGTGTACGAAGTCGAAGTAGCGGAGCTACCGATTGTGCCGTCGTAAGTACCGTTGCGGTAGATAGCGAAGGAACCTGTGGTAGTTGCGAAGAGAGACGTACTAGAACCACCCCTACCGAAAGTGAGGTCGCCTCCCACTGCCTTAATCTTGAGATTGAAGGTCGCACTCAAAGTAGAGGTGCTTCTGTTTGCACTGGTTGGACCAGTGTCGTTTTGTGGAACACCGTCGGTAGTAATCGACTTGGAAACCAGAGTAATCTGGGGACCAACCTTTCTGACCTCAATAACCCTACCAGCTGCAGAACCGGATTCGGTAATGCCTGTGCCTTGTGCATTCTCGGCAGTAACGTCATCGGTGTCAATGTCAGCTGCAAAGCTATTAGTAGTGGCATCTGTGTCCCGGATATCAACCTTGACCGAAAGGGTTTTGGTCATATCCTTCGGAACGACAAAGTCTATGTCATCGAAGGTGGCACTGTTTGCACCCGTGAGTTCGACAATGGTTGCCGAACCTACGAGAGTAGAGCCGTCATATAGCCAAGCGGTAGTTGCTGTGGCTGTGTCACCACCGGTCATGTTGATGTCAACTACGAGGTCGGTAAGAGTAACATCGTCTTTCTCGGCCTTGAAATCAACTTTCATGAGCTCGAGTTCATCACACTCATCTTCATCCGTACTTGAAGTACAGATAACCTGGTTAGCGAGTGAGCTACCAGAATTGAGGGAAACTGCCAGAGTAGCGCTTTCCGCAAGTTCACCATTGGAAGTGAAGTCGCGGTTGAAGGCGGTAGCCGGACCGTATTGGTTCACAGCTGCGCCGTCCACTCCGCGAACACCGTCTACAGGAACGGTAACAGTCCAAGCATCGCCGTTGAATGTGTCGTCCCAAGCGCTCATAGCGTCAAGAGCAACGGTGAGAACTTTCGTTGTATTTTTAGGAACAATGAAACCCAAACCTGCAACTGTGATGTAGTAACTCGTACCATCCTTGACTACAGTATTGATGTTGAGATCTGCAGAACCAAGCACGGCTGAACCGTCCTTGATGTAGACCCTACTAGCAATCTTCCTGTAGAAGTCTGTGTCTGAAGTTGATGTAGTGTCATTCTCATCAAGCTTCAATTTGATTCTTTCAATCCTGATGTCAGAGGTCTTGGCTTCAAGTTTGATGCCGAGAACATCTTTGTTTGAATCTCCTTCATACAGCTTTGCTGAAGCGGGAGACGGATTGAGAGAAACAGTAACGGTGCCTTCTACACCAGGAGTACTAAGACCAACTGTGCCACCAGGTATAGTCGTCCCTGGAACAGTCGTCCCTGGAACAGTCGTCACAGCAACAGCACTGTATCTCGCCTGTGAAATAGGACCGAAATAACCTACTGCTGGAGCAATGCCATTGGCTGCTTGCCAAGCCGCTACTGCTGCTTGAGTAACAGAACCGAAGTACCCGGTTGATCCACCACTAAAGGTGAAGTGGCCGGTACCAGTTAGATAATTCTGCAAGCACGTAACATCAGCGCCAGTTGAACCTATGGTCAAACTACGTGTGAATGTGCAAGCAGTCATCCCTGTAGACACAGATCCTCCTTGAAGAGAAGCGAGTTGTGCCATAAGTGCATTGATTTGAGCCTGGAGTTCAGCGATCGTTACAGCGCCTACCATTGGCACTAAAGAGCCAAAGGCAACAGTTGCACCTACTGCAATTCCGGCAATCTTTGCAATTCTTTGTTTTGTCATTTGTTAATTTATTTTCTAATGCGCATACGCTTCCCCAATATTTCTAAATAATTGGCGGGGTTGCGTCGCGGGTATTAATTTTGCCAACAACGGATAACGCCTTTGCTGGCAAGCCTTTAAATTATAAAGGATATCCTGCAAAAAGCATTGTAATGCGCTGTGGATAACCACATATTACACACTTTATGACTATTAGGCAAGGCCACCCTACACTAAAACTTCGGCTAGGCAAGAAAGTAACGACTCCAGCGCTTCTCCCCCACCTTTCTCAAGATGCCTGCCCGCACCATAGCCGAAAGCTCACGCTGAATCGTCTTTTCACTACAACCACTAATTAAGGGAGAAATGTCCTTTATCATGACCTCTTTCTTACGTTTTAGAATAGCAATAATGATACTCTGGCGACTATTCTTTTTCACTGAGACAGCTCCAAATTCTTTTAATCTCGACTTCTCGGCAAGCTTATCGGCAGAACTGTCCTTTAAGTATCCGATTTTCTGCGGTTCGGACAAAATTCCCCTGTCCGTGGTTATCTCACGAAGAGACGTTATGTTCAAAGATTTTTCTGCTTCCTGTTTCAATCTTAATAATTCGCTGATTAAAATATCGTAATTTGTTTCAGAAATCAGACCAGCAGTCTTGGCTATGAAGAAAAGAGACAACGCTTCCACAGCTATGCTAGATTTGTCTCTTATCTTTTCGGAAACTAGATCGGTGGATAAAGTTCTAAGTCTCCATTTCAGCGGTTCTTGGTCATCAAAAAAGCTTGTGACCAAATATATGGCAGACGCTAGCTTCTCTGGCTTTTTGATAAGTTCTGACATATCACTACATTTTGTCTGTTATGTCTGTCTGGCGTCCCTTATAATCTGTCCTTTTACTCTAACATGTTCTGTCCTTTATCACAAACAAACTCATTCAAGTATATTATGGAATTAAGGGACAAATATTGCAACTCTGTCTATTTGTTAATAAGCGCAATTGTTTTGGCAAAAAACCGTTCAATCTATGTGTTATCATTAGGAAAACAATTTTATTGCTATGGCAAAAAACCGGAAAAAGCGAGATAGAGACTGGGATGAGAGTAGTTTATCAATTTTCAAACTGACCTCCAGAGAAACAGCACATGCCATATTTGGCATATTTTCGATAGTGTTGGCTATATTCCTTCTTCTGGGAGCATTTGATCTTTCTGGTCGAGTGGGTACCATTACTTATGAAGGACTTTCCTATCTCTTTGGCATAGGTTACTATCTTTTACCCACAGTATCTCTCATACTGGCCGTATCGTTTCTCCAAAAGCAAGAACGAGAATTTGCCATACATCAAGTCTTTGGTTCTTTTATTCTTTTCCTCTCATCACTTGGCCTCGTTAATCTTTTTTCCGTTCGAGGCGGTATCATTGGCAATTTTATCTCCAGACCATTAGCCTCATTTTTTGACGTCTACTTGAGCATGGTTATATTGATAGCACTACTAATAGTTTCGATCTTGGTTATCTTTAACGCTTCTATAAAATTCGATGCTTTCGCGTTTTTGAAAAGACTCTTTCTTCGGAAAGAAGCCAGCGCCGTCTTGGCCCCTACTGAAGACGCCGCCATTGAGAAAGCGGTAGAAAAAGTTGAAAACAACCAACAACCTACAACCTACAACCAACAACAAGATACGAGACAAGAAACAAAAAGCAAGAAGGAAGACAACGAGGGATTTATGCCGATAATCACGCGCCGAAGCGGCAAACGCTGGACTCCTCCCCCACTCTCTCTCTTGGAAGGGGATCGCGGTAAACCTGGTGTTGGAGACATTAAAGCAAACGCTAACTTGATTAAGCGTACGCTTCTTAATTTCGGTATCGTGGTCGAAATGGATGAAATCTCAATCGGCCCATCTGTCACTCGTTATGCTCTGAAGCCGGCCGAGGGCGTCAAACTTTCTAAAATTATCGGGTTACAAAATAATCTTGAGTTGGCATTGGCGGCACATCCAGTACGCATTGAAGCACCAATACCCGGAAAATCCTTGGTCGGCATTGAAGTGCCTAACACGCTTAAATCCACTATCGGTCTTGGTTCACTTGTTTCCGACGAAGAATACTCTCGAAGCGCCTTGCCACTACTGATTTCGCTCGGCCGGGATATTTCCGGCCGATCGCACTTCACAAACTTGGCTAGGATGCCACATCTCCTGATTGCTGGCGCCACTGGTTCCGGAAAATCTGTAACCATTCACGCCATAGTCACTTCGCTTCTCTATAGAAATCCACCTGAGAACCTAAAATTCATGATGATAGATCCGAAACGTGTCGAGTTAACAATGTACAACAGCATCCCGCATCTCTTGACGCCTGTGATCACCGACCCTAAGAAAGCCATTCTCGCCCTTAAATGGGTCGCCAAAGAAATGGATCGTCGTTATGATATTCTCGAAAAAAATAGTGTGCGAGACATTGATTCATATCATCAAAGTGTCCTGTCCAGACCCACAGGCAAAGATAATGACCAGATGCCTTTTATCGTTATCATCATAGATGAATTAGCCGACTTGATGCAGTCCTACCCGCGAGAACTTGAGGCCGCCGTAGTGCGTCTGGCGCAGATGAGTCGCGCAGTGGGAATTCATCTCATCCTCTCCACACAAAGACCGTCAGTTAACATTATCACCGGATTGATTAAAGCCAATATTCCAGCACGCATCGCCCTGCAAGTATCCTCACAGATCGATTCGCGTACTATCCTCGACACGGCCGGCGCCGAGAAACTTCTCGGCGCCGGCGACATGCTCTTTCTATCCGGAGAGATGTCAAAACCGGCCCGTATTCAATCAGCCTACATCTCGGAGAAAGAAGTGAAGGCAGTTACCAAATATCTTAGCGATTCCTACGTTGATGAATTGCAAAATGAAATTAATTTCTCCGGTGAAAATACCAGTAACACTATTTTCTCGACTACGCTTGAAAACGACTCGTATAGCGAGGACGATGACGAACTCTATGAAGAAGCGAGAGCCACTGTGGTACAAGCGGGCAAGGCTTCAACCTCATTTCTTCAACGCAAACTGCGCATTGGTTACGCTCGCGCCGCCCGTCTGGTGGATATGCTTGAAGAACGCGGGGTGGTAGGCGCTGGTTTCGGAGCCAAGCCGCGAGAAGTGATAGATAGAGAAGCAGGTAGTATAGAAGAGGAGGTAAGTGGAGAAAATACGGAAACGACCACTTCATGAAAATCGACCTTAGGCCAAAACACGCTTTTTTCATTATTTTATTCATACTGCTTATCGTCTATTTTCTGTACCAAGCACGTTTCCTTATCCTCGGCCCACAAGTTTGGATAGATAATCCTCAAAACGATGAGATAGTTGAAGGTTCTATAATTATTATGGAGGGTCGATCAAGCAATATTGCTTGGATTAGTCTCAATGACAGGCAAATATTTACAGATGAATATGGTAAATGGAGCGAGAAATTGATAGTCTCGCCAGGACTAAGTATAATGACGGTAAAGGCCCGTGACAGATTCGGTCGCGAGACAAAAGAGAGCGTGCGGATTGTTCTAAATTAACATAATGACAAAAACCAAAACAAAGCAGCCACCTTCGCAAAGTTTCGACGAGCCGAAGAAAAATATTGATATTACTCTGGATGCTATCAGAGTAAAATTCGGTGAAGACTCAATCATGAAGCTTGGAGATAAACCAAAAGTAGGCGTAGATGCTATCTCGACTGGTTCAATCGGTCTGGATGCGGCACTCGGTGTTGGCGGTCTGCCACGGGGCAGAATTATCGAAATTTTTGGGCCGGAATCTTCAGGCAAAACAACTCTCTCACTTCACGTTATTGCTGAAGCTCAGAAACTTGGTGGCATTTGTGCTTTCATCGACGCCGAACATGCCATGGACCCAGAGTATTCCAAACGTCTTGGAGTAAAAATTGACGAACTCTTAATCTCCCAGCCAGACACAGGCGAGCAGGCCTTGGAGATTGTGGACTCTCTGGTACGTTCGGGAAAAATTGATGTGATAGTTATAGACTCTGTCGCCGCTCTTACTCCTAAAGACGAAATTGAGGGCGACATGGGGGCCTACCACGTCGGCAAGCAGGCGCGTCTGATGAGCCAGGCCTTGCGCAAACTTACCGCTATAGTAGCGAAATCGAAAACTATTGTCATCTTCATCAATCAAATCCGCATGCAAATTGGTGTTATGTTCGGTAATCCAGAAACCACTCCCGGTGGCAAAGCACTTAAATTTTATACTTCTGTGCGTCTCGACATCCGTCGCATCGCGCAAATAAAAAAGGGGGATGAAGTAATGGGTGGACGCACGCGAGTCAAAGTAGTTAAAAATAAAGTGGCCGCGCCTTTTCGACAGACGGAGTTTGATTTGATGTACAACGAAGGCATCTCACGCGAAGGAGAATTGATAGCCCTCGGTGAAAAGTTCGGCATCATGAAAAAGTCTGGGAATTCGTATGAATATGGCGAGACTAAACTCGGCCGCGGCTACGACGCTACTCGCCAATTCTTACGCGAAAACAAAAAAGTCTCTGGAGAGATTCTCAAAGATATTCGACAAAAACTGAAAGACGCGTAGAATGATGTTTTTATGCTGGAATATAGCGAGATTAAGGAGCGGAAATATATTGTTTTTGAAAATGAGCCTTGGGAAGTTATTAGTTCTCACGTCTTCAGAAAACAGCAAAGAAAGCCCGTAAATGCAACGAAGTTGCGCAACCTGATAACCGGAAGAATCACCGAAATCTCTTTTCACGTCTCGGATAAGGTCGAGGAGGCAGATATTGATAAGAAAGAAGTAAAATATCTCTACACCAACAAGGGAGAGTACTGGTTCTCTGAAGCCAATGACCCATCAAAACGTTTCAAACTTGACGAAGAAATAATCGGCCCGGGTGCCAAATTTTTAAAACCAAATATTTTGATGGACGTTATGCTTTTTGATGACCCGACTTCGTCAGAGGCTTCGAACAGGCGAGGAAAGATTATAGGACTTAAAGTACCTATAAAGATGGAGTTAAAGGTTATTGAAGCTCACGAAGCGACTAAAGGAAACACTGCTCAAGGAGCAAACAAGATGGTAAAACTCGAGACTGGAGCAGAGATTCAAGTGCCAATGTTTATAAAGGAGGGAGATGTTGTGCGAGTAAATACCGAGACCGGCGAATATACAGATCGAATATAAGACCAATCAAAAGACCGACTAGACCCCAAAATATAACGATAAACCATAATTCATGAGCTATAATCAAGTTCTCTCCAAAAATCTTGTAGACAATAATTAGCGGTAAAAAGATAGGCACAGCGAGATGGTCTATGAAACAGCCATCGCCAGCCGATGTCGGGCATGACACTTTCAAGAGAAGTGAAAGCCCAACGAACGCCGGACCAAAGAGTGCTCCTTGAACTAAGTACGGTATGCGCATCTCTAGATTATAACTCAAAGCCGACGTTTCAATCAGCTCTCCGACCTTAATGTCGGGATTAGCGAGAAACGCCCCACCTTAACGAGATACATATGGTAGAAGACCGAAGAAACGAGCCCGCTTGATAGCCACAGCAAGTTGACGCTCGAATTTAGAAGGAATACCAGAACGTTTACGAGATTGAATGCGAGCGTGAGGTGTCAGAAACTTCTTAAGAGTCTCAACATCTTTATAGTCAACATATTCGATCTTATTTTCTTTGAAATAGTTTTGCTTTCTCATACTAGAATGGGATATCGTCCACATTAACGTTTTCTTCAGGATAGTCTATAGTTTCAACTGGAGGAGCTTCTTGCTCACCCGACGAAGCCTTAGTGGAGACGAGATTGTCTCCTTTCATGACACCATCGCGCCTGGGACCAAATTGGATTCTGTCAGCTACTACCTCAGTACGATATTTCTTGACACCATCGGCCGCGTCCCAACTTCTGGTTTGCATCCTACCTTCGACAAGAACGCTTGAACCTTTGCGCAAATATTGCGCGGTCGTCTCTGCTTGCCGACCAAACACCACCACATTATGATAGTCGGTTGATTCTTGTTTGGCTCCATTTTTGTCTTTCCAAACACGATTAGTGGCCACGCCGATAGTGGCTATTTGCACACCAGAAGGCAATGAGCGAAATTCTGGATCGCGGGTAAGATTACCGATGATGATAGCGCGATTAAAATACATAATTTTATTTATAGTGAGTTCATCGAACTATTCTACCATCACTTCCGTGGCAGGAGTAGATACAGATTCCTCTTTCGCTTCTGCTGTCGCTTTTACTTTAGCGAAAGTGAAAGTGGTTTCGCGGGGAGCTTTGATCAAGAGAAACCGCAAGATTTCTCTTATCTTTTCTATCCCGGTCTTTATTGTTTGAATCTCTCTCGGCTCAACTTCGAACTTAATCCAACCTAGATAAGCGTCGGAGAGTACATAACGGCTAGCACCAATAGTTTTCGACATTGAGTAAGAAAGAGGATGTTGGAAAGGCGCCTCGGCATCTATTTCTGTGCCATTCGCTTTGGCGACCACTTTCCTGATAGCATCGACCGTGTCAGAGAGTTTGTCTTCGGGAATACTCGGCAAGATTAAGAAACCCAGCTCGTAGACGACCAATCCCTCTTTAGCGCTTTTTGAATTTCTCATATAGTGGCTACTACCCTAGCATATGTAGCGCATTATTGACAAGAGCAACTCGGATTTGTTCCACATCCTCTCCCTTAATTTCGGCAATTTTTTTAACTACCTCGCTTACATAAGAAGGAAGATTGCGTTTACCCCGATATGGTACAGGGGCTACAAAAGGCGCGTCAGTCTCCGACATTATCATATCAATCGGCGCAAATTTGATAACTTCATCATAATCCCTAACAAACGTAATTACCCCTGTGAAAGATATCGTAAACCCAATATTAAACAGTCTCTTAGCTATTTCCAAATTGCCGGCAAAAAAGTGAACATTGCCTCGAAATTTATTTCCATATATTTTTTTAAGAGATTCAAGAATTTTCAATAGTTCTTCGTAAGCATTACGAGCGTGAATCATGATTGGTTTATCATGGGCAATGGCAAATTCTATTTGAGCTAGAAATAATTTCTTCTGTCTATCAAAATCAGTAACTTTATCAGCATGGTAGAAATCGAAACCGCACTCTCCTATCGCCACTACTTTTGGATGCTTTACTAGCTCACCAAATTTCGATACATCAAAATCTACAGGACCTGTCCCGTTAGAAGACGAAGTCTCTCTAATGGGGTGAACTCCTATACAGGCATAAATTTCTTCGTATTTGTCTGCTAACTCTATAACTTGTCTAGATGATTCTAAGTCCGTTCCCACAACAATTGTATGCGTATTCGTTTCCTTAAGTATGCCTATAATCTGTTCCCTATCCGCATTATAATCCTTGAAATTAAGATGCGAGTGAATGTCAAAATACTTAGGCATTAGTCTTTACGGGGGAAAAGATTTTCCGGCATTTTGTTTTCTCTGATTGCAGTGAGAATTTTCTCCGAAGTTTGAGGCATAAATGGAGCGAGAGAATAGCCGATATGGACCAGTTTGGTGACAAGTTCAGTAATAATCTGCTTATCCTTAGATTCCCATGGTTTTGTCTTCTGAATTTCTGCATCTAATTCCCCTATTTCTGACCAAATGTGGTTAGCAGCTTTCTGGATTTCAAATCCATCCATAGCATCTGTAAGCGTTTTGTGCAAAGCCCGACTTTGCACACTTTCAATCGGAGCTAAGAGATAAGTCTCAGCAAGTTTCATTACTCTAGCTACCAAATTTCCCAAACCGTTTGCTAGATTAGCATTGTAAGCAATCTTTAATTTTTCTCTGGAGATTTCGGTATCTTCAAATTGATTAAATTCTCGCGCGACAAAGTAACGGAGAGTATCGAGTCCGTATTCATCTATGATTTCTTGTGGGCTTATAACGTTCCCGAGACTTTTTGACATCTTCTGGCCCTCATAATTTATGAATCCATGGATCACAATCTGTTTTGACGGCGATAGACCGGCAGACATGAGCATGGCCTGCCACATCGCCGCTTGTTGACGTATCTGATCCTTGCCAGCAAACTGCACTACCGGCCACCACTTCTCAAATTCACCCATATTGTCAGGCCACCCTATAGAAGAAATGTAATTTACTAAGGCATCGAACCAAACATACATTACATGCTCTAGATCGTTCGGTACAGGCACTCCCCATGGCATTTTCTTCTTTAGTCTTGAGATACTGAAATCTTCCAAACTATTCGAAATTAGAGACCGAATCTCGTTTAATCTAAAGTTTGGCAGAACAAAATTTGATTGTTCATCGTAGAGTTTTAGAAGTTTTGGTCCAAATTTTGAGAAACGAAAAAAATAATTCTCTTCCTCAATAATCTCAAGCTCTTTATCAGGATGTATCGGACATCGACCATCTACAAGCTCGGAATCTGTCTTCTCCAATTCGCATCCCACACAATACCTGATTTTGTATTCTTTTTTATATATATCTCCAGCTTGTTCGCAAAGCTTCCAGAATTCTTGTGCTGCCTTTTTGTGCCGTATCTCTGTAGTGCGAATAAAGTGTAAATCTGCGCTTAAACCAAGGAGTGGTTTAAGGTTCCTAAATTTTTCTGACAGTTCATCTACGTATCTCTGCGGTTCCTTTTTCTCTGCCAGAGCCACTCGATAAACTTTCTGTCCGTGTTCATCTGTCCCAGTGTTAAAGAATACTTCAAAACCAGCTAAGCGCTTCCAACGTGCGATGATGTCAGCGTGGATAAGTTCCATAGCGAAACCGATATGCGGTTCTGCATTGACGTAGGGCAACGTCGTAGTGATGTAGAAACTTTTATTTAGAGACATAAACTAAGAGGAAGGTCCTCTCGCTGACATTTGAGCAATTTTACGTTCTTCAAAATCGGAGATGAATTCCATGGCCGCAGCCGCTACTGGCACAGAAATAAGCACGCCGAGAAAACCAGCCAGAATGCCACCAATGACTAAAGCTATAATGGAAATTATAGGTGGCACTCCGACCACCTTATTGACCACTAAAGGATAGATAAGATTGCCCTCGAGCTGTTGAATAACAATATATAGTCCGGCTACAATCAGTGCGGTAGTCGTACTACCAGAGATATAAGCTATAAACAAAGCGGGTATAGCCGCGATAGTAGCCCCAAAAAGCGGAATGAGTTCAAATACTCCAGCCAAAACAGCGAGTAGCAAGGCATGCGGAACCCCAACTAGCAAAAGTCCGATATAGACAAGCGCCATCACAAGAGCTGACGAGAGAAGTTGACCCTGCATCCAGAGGCCAATTTTAGCCTGCGAACGTCGCCATAAGCCCACGATATATTGTTCGTGTTTAATGGGGGTAATTATTTTAAGAAACTTGCTGACACCGTCCTCCTGCACCACTAGATAGAAAGAGAGTACCAGAATAAGAAGAAAATTCAGAGCCCCGCCAAAAATCAATGAGACACTTGAAAATATCCCCTGTGAAAGAAAACTGGCTAAAGAATTAAGATAAGAATTTAACTCTTTGATCAAAATAGGAGTATCAAGACCTCCAAATAGGTTCTGGGTTTTAAACATATCAGAGAGAATACCGCCACTTACAACCGAATTAGAATATATCGTCAGAGTTTTGATAAAACTTGACATTTCTCCGATAAGAGGTAGGAGGAGAAAATAGAAAAGACCCGCCAATACCAGCGCCGAACCCATATAGACCAATAGGACCGTGGGTAAACGAGGAATGCCTCTTCTTTTGGTCCAACTAGTCGCTGGCTCTATAGCTGAAGCGATGACAATCGAGGCGATGATGATCAAAATAAATTCGCTGGACAAAAAGAATGCATAAGCAATGGCAACTACTACCACGCCTCTTACCCAACTGCCGGTGGTGATGATTACTTTCTGTTTCTCGTCCATAGGACTATGATATCACTATTTAAGAGAAAGGATTTTCTTAATTGTTTTGTGGTTGGGAACATCTCCAACAATAGCGAGATTCAATTTCTCGTCTTTAAACACATCTTTGGCAACTCTCATTACGTCTTTGGCCGTAACTTTCCTAATCTCTTTTTCTAGTTCTTGAGGTTTTTTCAATTTACCAGTACTGACTTCTTGGCCAGCATAAAATTCGGCAAGTGAGTCTGTAGTTTCAAGACCCATGTATAAATGGCCGATATTATGTTCTTTGGATTTTTGTAATTCCTTGTCAGAGACAAGTACTTTGGTGAGTTTGTCACATTCTTCTAGAAGCACTTTTAGTACTTCCTTGATACGCGAGACATTGACACCAGTCGATATGGTAAAAGTTCCATGGTCTGTGTATTCATCATGTCCGGCTCTGACGTAGTAACAAGCGCCCATTTCATCGCGTAATTTGGTGAACAGACGCGATGACATTCCTTTCCCTAAAATTTCAGCAAGTACGATAAGGGCAGGAATTCTCTTATCTTTTGCATTATAAGCATGGAAAGCCATAACCATATGGGTCTGGTCAGTTTTCTTTTTGTGAATAAGCAGTCTGGGCGATTTCTGTTTTTCTTTAACAGCTGGTTTAGGAATTTTTTTATCTTTTGGAATATACTTGAAATACTTTTTTGTCTCTTTGAGTACTGTCTGTTCATTTACATCTCCCGCCACTATAACAATCGTTTTGGATGCTACATAGTGCCTGCTTCTATAATCGACAAAATTTTGACGTGTAAAATTCTTTATATTTTCTCTGGGGCCAATTATTGGCCTGCCGGCAGGAGTGTCACCATACATAAGCCTTGATAATACCTCCCAGACCTTCCTTTGCGGTAGGTCCTCATACATACTAATTTCTTGCAATATCACCCCTCTCTCCTTCTCCAGATCTTCTGCCGGCAGTGTTGGATTAAGATAAAGGTCAGAAATAATTTCAAATAGTTTGGGAAAGTGTTTTAGGGCCGCCTTAGCATAGTAACCAGTTAGTTCGTTAGAGGTAAAAGCGTTATTTTGCGCGCCAAGATTATCTAATTCCTTTGCTATCAAACTCGCTTTCGGCCTCTTGGTCGTGCCTTTAAAGCACATATGTTCAAGAAAATGCGAGAGGCCGTTCTGGGCTTTGGTCTCGTAATTTGAGCCGGTTTCGACTATTACCAAGACCATCACTGAAGGATTGCCCTTGGTTGGCACGGTAATAACCCTTAACCCATTTGACAGTGTGGTTTTCTTGAAATTCATCCCATCAGAAATCTTAGATCCATAAATTTATTTTAACTTACTGCCCGTCAGATTTCTAACGGGACAAGTGAGAAAAATAGAATACCTTAAATGATAGCTTCTTTCAAATCAGTGATGCTAATGCGTCTCTGCTCCCCATTGTCGCGATCACGAATCGTCACGGTATCATACTCGAGAGTGTCGAAGTCAACGGTAATACAGAAAGGCGTGCCAATTTCATCCTGTCTCCTATAACGCTTGCCGATGTTGCCATTATCGTCCCATTCAAGATTTGGGATTTGGGATTTAAGATTTAGGAATAACTCTCTCGCTTTCTTTACAAGCTCGGGCTTGTTCTTGAGAAGCGGGAATACCGCCGCGCGAACCGGCGCAATGTTTTTATTGAGTTTGAGATAAACCCTCTTCTCCCCGCCCAGCTCGTCTTCAGTATACGCTTCAAGCAACACTACAAGTAAAAGTCTCCCTAAACCAAACGTTGGTTCGATAACGTGAGGCACAAACTTTTCCCCAGCTTCTTCATCTCGATAACTTAAATCAACTCCCGAACCCTCTGTATGATTCTTTAAGTCGTAATCAGTCCGATACGCAATGGCTTGTATTTCCATATCACCAATTGGTCCTTGATACTCAAAATCAATAGTCCGTTTGGAATAATGCGCCCTTTCCTTTTCAGTAAGATCATTTTCCTTAACATTTTTTCTATCAATCCCTATTTCATCAAGCCATTCAAGCATTTCCTTTCTCCAGTATTCAAAATGTTTCTCCCAATCTGATTCCTTTATAAAATATTCGAATTCAGCAATTTCAAATTCACGCACTCGATAAATAAAATCACGAGGAGATATTTCGTTTCTAAAAGCACGGCCGATTTGAGCTATACCAAAAGGAATTTCCGGATGGAAGGTATCTAGAATATTTTTAAAATTCACAAACATACCTTGAGCCAGTTCCCCTCTCAAGTACGACTTGGAGGTTGAGCCTCCAAGTGAACCTGTTTCGACAGGAAACATGGTATTAAACGCTCTTTCTTCCCCTAAATCGCCTCCACAATCGGGACACTTCTTTTTGTTTTTTAAATGATCGGCTCTGAAACGATGACGACATTTTATACATTCTACAAGTGGGTCGGTGAAGTTTTTTAAATGCCCGCTAGCTTGCCACACTGGTTCCGGCATGATGATAGAACTAGAAATGCCATACATATCTTCTCGCGATTTCACAAATCGCTTCCACCATAAATCCTTTATGTTATAAGCTAAATCAGCGCCATATGGCCCGTAGTCCCAGAATCCCGAAAAACCGCCGTAGATTTCAGAACTCGGATAGATGAACCCGCGCCTTTTGCATAGCGAGACTATTTTCTCCATTATTCCTAATTCCTTATTCATTATTCCTATTTTATTTCACCACTATATCATCTCCCTGGATAAATGCCGGATCGCTCGTGAGCCGGGTGGTCAAAGGTGGGTTACTGGCAGTAACAAAATCCCCGGTCACAACATCTCGACCGGAGAAGACAATGCTGTTGACCAAACTAGGCGACGTGCCAATTTGGCCGAGAGATGGCGTAAGAGAGATTTGGAAAGAGACCTCTCTCGCGGCAGAAGAGAAACCGGAACCTGAAGAAAGTGCACCCATATCCCAAGTGACGATGTTAGAGGAAGAATCATAAGAAATATTTTCACCGGTAATACTATGGGCCCCGAGCCAACTGACTCCCGGCCCAAGTCGGGCGCTCACTCTCGCATCCGTTAAGTCACCTTGAGTATTGCCAACACCAAAAACGACGGTATAAGTAGTTTCCTTCCCCACCTGTGGCGGGATAGGGCCGAAATTGGCAAATGAACCCAATGAACGAAGCACTTTCGAAGAAAAATTAACTTGTGAGGAAATCCTTACTGTGCGAGTCTCGTTTATTGTTATCGGATTTTGTCCCACAGCACCGACCGGTATTCCTGTAATAGAAAAATTAAGCACTATATCGCGATTACCCTCTACTAGAGAGGCGGCTGGCAGAGAAGAAAATCTCAAGGTTACTTGCCCGTCTCCCCCAGGAGAAAGTTCTGGACTGCCGAGAGGGTTCACCAAATCCCAGATCACCCTTGAGTTTTTAGAATCGTATAAACCACTATTTCCGGCTGCGACAGAAGATTTGTCTAAAGCCGAACCTGAAAGATTGACCTCAAGACGAGGATTAAGCAATTTATCGGGTAGATTATTTTGAAACTTGATAGAAGCCGAGATTGGGCGGTCGGCAGGAGCCATATAGACCGGCATATCCTCTCCATTAAAAGCTACGTTTAGGCCGATAGATGGCCGGTCTATGGTAACGGTGTTTAGCCGAGAAATGATGTTAATTTTCAAATTAGGACTAACGTTATTGGAATCGGAAACGCCAACATAGAATCGGAAAGTGCGCTCTTCTCTGTTCTCTCCCACAAGTTGGCCGCGAATAGAAACGGTTTTTTTATCTCCGGGAGACAAGTCCCCGAGCGCCCAGATATTATTATCGGCACTCGAATCTGGAGTGGCATCAAACACACTATATCCATAAGGATATTCCGCTTTTAATACAACATCTTTTAAGATATCTTTAGCATTCAAAGCTACTGAAACCACGGTCGTAAAATTATCACCAGAAGTAACGGAACGAGGACTCTCAACTGTGAATATGATGGGAGCTTGACCTACAATAATTTCAAACACTTTGTCTTTGTAGAAAGTGGCATTTGAGCCTTTGACTTTATATTCAACTGAAAATTTTATTTCTTTGGTCTCACCAGGCGAACCCAGAAGCACCATGTTTACATTCTGCACCGCCTCGTGACCCGCCTCAATCACTCCCAAGTTATCTTTGGTATAAGTCAGAGACTCGACAGTATTATCTGGATTGCGACTGCCGGATGGATACTGGATTGAAAGATTGGCAAGTTCAAGGTCGGCATTATTGGTATTTGAAACAGTAACACCAAGTTCAAGTACTTCTCCAGCCGAAACGGTAGTCGGGCCAAGCACATTAATATCCACATTTCTGGAAGAAATAAAAGTGCTTCCACCCATAAAAACAAAACCGGCCACTAAAATGGTTACTATGAAAAATAGCATAGCGAAAGCAAAAATTTTTTTCATGAAGGGACTTGCTTTCATCACAACACGTTCGTGTGTGAGCATTTCATTAAGTTCCGGAGTCTGCCATTTTTCTTCAACATCTTTAGATTCAAGTTCCTTGACTGGAGTACGCTTATCTAAAGGATCCTTATAGCGTGTCCGAGAATAAAGAGTGTCATTCAGTCCTTCAATTCTCGATTTATCTTCTCTATCCATATTTGTTAATTGTAGCATCTCTATAAATTACTGGCTTGAATACCTTCATTTATAGCTTGGATCATATCTTTTTTGTCTAAATCAAGATCCACTTCTTTGAGATATCCTAAGTGGAAAAGAATTTGCGAAACTAGGTGAACTTCGAACATCTCGTCGTGAGGATTGGGAGAAAGAGCAAATTGCTCTACGGCATCAAACAACTCCGGGTGTGGTTCTTCCCCTTGAACAAGTTTCTCTATGAGAAAAAAAGGGTTGGCAACGTTGGACGATGCGGGAATACTTTGTAAGAATTGCGCTGAAATCAGCCGCCAATAATCTTTACCCTTCACAAAAGAGATTGAAGAAAGCGAAAAAGGTTCAATACTGCCCCGCAATTTCGAAGTATTCTTTCTTACTCCAATGACCCGGGCTTGAAGCTTGCCCAGATCACGAGTCAAGATACTGTAAATTCTGTCTGCTTCTCCTATCGCTCTTTCTGAAAGCACAATCCCACGAGTTGTGTAGATGTGGTAAGACACTTTAGTCCTCGAATTCTATATTGGTCGCCTTTTTTATTTGGGCAGAATGTTTCTTGAAAAAATCTTCTTCACCGGCTGACAGAACGTATTTCATTTTTTCGTTCGGTTTCAACCCTCTTTCCTTGCGCGTATCTTGGATAGAACGTATCGCGTCTCGAAGTTTCCCCTCTTCAATAAGTTCGGGAGTAAGCTCGATATCAAGTTCAACTTCTTGTTCTAAATTACTATTAACAACTATATTTTTGACATTCAACTCATCTCGAATCAGATCGAGATATTCTTTGCCTAGTTTTTTATTCTTTATTCTTAATTCATTTAAAGGCTGACGAACTTTGATATTAGCCCTCGAGCGAGCTTCGAGCGCAAGAGAAACAATTTTCCTTACTTCCCTCATCTTGGCCAAGATTTCTGTATCAACTTTCTCTGGTCTAGGCCAAACTTCAAAGTGTACGCTTTCGAAATCTTTTTCAGATTTTAAGCGCTGATAAATATCCTCTGCCAAAAAAGGCATAAATGGCGCCATAATTACGGCGACTCGAAGTAAAACTTCTCGTAGTTTTGGTAGAGCTTCTGGTCTTGTACGCGAACGGCGCAAGTACCATGTAGAAAGATCATCCACAAAATCTGCGAGAGGTCGACTGGCACGATCTAATTCATAGTTTTCCAAACCTTCTGTCACTTCTTTGATTAATTTTATCAGACATGCATCTATCCAGTGGTCTAAAATATGACCTCTTGAACTTTTAAGAACTTTTATCTCATTCACATATAGTTCATAAAAACCTATAACATTTTCCAGGCGAGAAATATTTTTCTTAACTATCTCATCTAAACTTTTTTCTGAGAAAGCTAGATCCTCCGCACGTACGGCTGATGATGAAACTAGATAATAACGCAGAGCGTCAGCACCGTATTTATTCAATACATAAGTGAGTTCTGGATAATTTTTTAGACGTTTAGACATTTTCTTGCCGTCCTCAGCCAAGATGAGCCCATTTACTATCACTTGTTTATATGGCGATTTATTGAAAAGTGCTGTTCCCAAGACCGCCATGGTATAGAACCAGCCGCGAGTTTGGTCCAAACCTTCGGCGATAAAGTCGGCTGGCGAGAAATCCTTTATTTCGCGCGAAGCAAATGGCACTGAACCGGAATCATACCAGGTATCAAAAACTTCAGGAACTCTGCGATACTCTTCGCCACTTTTCTCCAAGACTATCCCGTCGATATGAGGCCTATGCAGATCAAGTTCAAAATCATCGTTGTGCGGCATGGGTATAAAAGATAGTTCTTGGACTTCTGCGGTATGTAACATTTCTTGTTCTGCAAAATTACTACTCGACTGCCAAGCAGCAATTTTCTGCAGAACCCATAAAGGACTACCGTGAGAAATGATGAGAATGTTTTTTTTGACATAGCGGCTTTCGATCTCAAAGACAAACTCTCCAACGCGTTTAGACACGAGTTCCATATTAGATTCATTGAATTCATGCAAACGATCATCAATCACGACAACACTTTCTGGTAAACCAAGTTCTTGTCTAACTACTTCAGCAGTCTCTCTAGTACGTAGAAATGGCGAAGTGATTATAATGTCAATACTTTTTCTCTTGAGCTCTTTCGATGCAAATATTGCCTCTTGCTTGCCTTTTTCGGTCAGATGATTATTAGGGTCGCCCTTTGGATCCAGTATATGCTTGGCATTATCAATTGCCTCGCCATGTCGCATCACAAAGTATTTGTTGCCATTAGTCTTTATATATTTTTTAAGCGTATCAATAGAATCGATTACGATTCTCTTCGAACCATCCGCATTTTGCCAGACCGGCAGTGGCGTACCCCAAAAACGTGAGCGGGAAATAGCCCAGTCATGGACACCCTCGAGCCATTTTCCAAATCGCCCATCACGAATATCTTCTGGTACCCACTTCACCTTTTGGTTGTTCTTGATCAGTTTGTCCTTAATTTCAGTTACTTTCAGAAACCAAGAATAGGCCGCGTAATTCAACAGAGGAGTATCACAGCGCCAACAGTGTGGGTAGCTATGGATAATTTTCTCTTTCGCGAACAGTAGATTTTTACTTGCTAAATATTTTATGATTTTAATATCAGTAGCCTGGTGGTCATCCTTTGGTTTGACCAATTCTCCGGCAAAGTCCGCCACTTCCGGCTTAAAGCGTCCGTCAGTGCCAACGTGCTGAATAAAAGGTAGTTTTTCGCGTAGTGATAATTCGTAGTCATCTTCGCCAAACGCCGGCGCGATATGGACAATGCCCGTTCCCTCCTCCGCTTTGACAAAATCGGCGGCATAAACCCGGCCTTCGCTCTGGTAATAATCAAAGAGAGTTTTATATTTTTCCCCAATGAGTTCCCGGCCGGAAAAAGTACGAATGATTTTATGATTTTCTCCAAACACTTTTTCAACTAGCGACTGCGCAAGAATATAAGTATTGCCTTTGACCTCGCCCTCGACCACAGCATATTTAATTTCGGGATTTACTGCCAAAGCGACATTTCCCGGCAAGGTCCAAGGGGTGGTAGTCCAGGCCAACAAGTAAGTATTCGGCTGCCCGATAATCTCAAATTCAACGGTAACAGCGAGGTCGGTAATGTCTTTGTAGCCTAAATTAACTTCAAAATTGGAGAGAGTGGTCTCGCATCGCGGGCATAGATGCATCGACTTGAAGCCCTGATAGATTAATCCTTTGTCATGCAAATTCTTGAAAGACCACCAGACGGATTCGGTATAACCCGAGTCCATAGTTTTGTAGGCGTTGTCCATGTTTACCCACCGGCCAGTGCGAGGAATTATCTCTTTCCACTCTTTTTCGAATCTTAAGACACTTGCTCGTGCTCGTCTGTTAAATTCTGCGATACCGAACTTCTCAATATCCTTTTTAGTTTCTAGTCCCAGTTCTTTTTCGACTAAATTCTCAATCGGCAGACCGTGGCAATCCCAACCCCATCGGCGAGATACGTGGAAACCTTGCATTGTCTTGTAACGCGGGACCACGTCTTTTATTGTCCCGGGTAAGATATGTCCGTAATGAGGCAGACCTGTGGCAAACGGCGGCCCGTCATAAAATACAAACTCGCCTTTTGGAGAATCTTTTTCGAGACTTTTCTCGAATATTTTGTTATCTTTCCAGAATCGGAGAATTTTCTCCTCTCTTTGAGCTCGTTCAGACTTCTCTGCCATATTTTGGCTATTTTAACACTTTTTTCTCCGAACTCACATCCTTTCGGGGGCAGGTATTCCAAGAATAGTTAGACCGTTTTTCATTACTATATTAAACGCTTTGGCGATAGCCAGACGATATGGAGATTCTGGAGATATATCGATAATCTGTTCATGCGCATAAAAATTGTTGAAACTACTGGCAAGTTCAGTCAGATATGTAGTGATGTAATGGGGCGCATATTCCTTCTCTGCTCTTTCTACCACTTCTGGAAACCGGTACAAAAGTCTTTCAATTTCTCGAGTAGGGCCCGTCATCAAGGTGTCAACCTGCCAGGTTGACACCTTTGCTTTCTCTAGTAACGAACTAGTGCGCGCATACGCGTACTGGAGATAAACTCCTGAATCACCTTCTGTAGAAACAGATTTCTCTATATCAAATACAATGTCGTTACCTATAGCCTGACGCAGAATCATGTATTTTATAGCCCCAATTGCCACCGCTTCATTGCCCTTAACTTTTTTCTTGACTTCCTCAATCAACGCTTCGGCAGTGATAACATCCCCTGTCCTCGAAGACATTTTGCCCGAAGGCAAGCGCAACATGCCGTGGGAAATGTGTGTAGTTTTTTCAGCCAATTCTGGAAATATTTGTCTCATTGCTTCCAATACCACTTTGAAATACTCATTGACTTCATTGCCCGTAATAACAATTGATCGACCATATAAATATTTCTCTGATTTTATCTTTGCTATGCCAAGCTCTTTTGCCTCATAAGTTGGCAATCCTTCAGAATTTATGAAAACGCGCGTATGCAGACGAGGATTATACTTCTCCGCACGAAAGATTATGGCTCCATCACTTTTCTCAAAGACTTTGCCGATATTTTCTTCTACCACCCTTTGCCCGAAAGTACCCGACTCACTCTCGAAGAACATGAGGTCAAATTTGGTGCCAAGTTTGTTATAAATAACGTCAAATTTTTTCAAACTATCTTTTTTACCAGAATCATAAATCTCATTTATTTTTTCATCACTTCTTTCATATATCTTCTTATTTATTTCTTTAATTTCTTTTTTTGCCGTTTCATCTTCTTCATAAGCTTTAGCTCCGGCGGGATAAGGATTTTCCTCGCCTTTTAGAATTCCCCAAACAGCTTTCGCCACATGGATACCCACATCCCCTTGATAGCATGCTCGTCTAGTCTCTGATCCATTCCATTCCACAATTCGCGAAACTGCTTCACCAATAGTATTACTCATGAGATGACCAATATGAAACTCTTTGAACGGATTTGGATCCGTGTATTCAATAATAGTTTTCTCTCCTTTCAGATTTTCATTTCTGCCAAAATCTTCTCCCTTTTCAATAATCTCATTAATACTTTCCTTGAAAAATTTTTTCGAGAGGTAAAAATTGATAAATCCCAGCCCCGCGAGTTCCATCTTCTCTACCCCACTTGGAGGCTCAGCCTCCAAGTGGGTAATAATTTCTTTGGCTTTGCCAGTCTTAATACCTACGTTAGTAGAGTAGTCTCCCATCTTTAAATCTGTCGGGTGCTCCACCACAAAAGCCCCCGCCTCCAAATCCACGGACTTAAGAGCTTCTTTTATCAGTTTTTCTATATTCTCTTTCACCTCTTAAGAATAACATCAATCTTGCGAGCGATTAACTTCATATCCTTTTCTTTCTTTCCCCGCGTAGTTTCCGCCGCCGTGCCAATACGAATACCGGACGGGTCCATAGGACTTCTGGTCTCTCTTGGTATAGTATTTTTATTGACGATAATTCCAGCTTTTTCTAGCCTGTCACTCGCTTCTTTGCCAGAGATACCCTTTCCATTCATCCAAGTATCAACTAGGGCAAGATGAGTGTCAGTTCCCCCAGACACAATTCTCCAACCAAGCTTTTTAAGTTCATCTGCCAGAGTTTTTGTATTTTTTATAATTTGCTTTGCATATATTTTGAAATCTGGCCTGGCCGCCTCCGCCAAGGCTACGGCGGCCGAAGCGATTTGATTGAGATGCGGACCGCCTTGAAGTCCAGGAAAAATCGCTTTATCTATCTTCTTATTTAGCTCTCGCTTATCCATTCTCGAAAAAATGAGAGCGCTTCTCGGTCCACGCAAAGTCTTATGTGTAGTGGTAGTCACCACATCAGCATACGAAAACGGCGATGAACACGCACCTCCGGCGACAAGTCCAGCAGTATGTGACATATCCACCATTAAGTACGCCCCGCAAGCATCGGCAATTTCCCTGAATTTCTTGAAATCAATATTTCTCGGATAAGCGGTAAAACCGGCAATGATAATATTCGGTTTTTCTTTCTTTGCCAATTTTTTTACCGCCCTATAATCGATTCTCTCTGTTTTGGGATCGACTCCATACTGGACTGCTTTCCAGAACTTTCCTGTCGCAGATACTTTATATCCATGCGTTAAGTGCCCACCGTCTGTTAGTGACATGCCCATAATAATTCCACCAAGCGGTACCAATCCAAGATAAACAGCGAGATTTGCGGGCGAACCAGACAAGGCTTGAACGTTTACCGCCCATTTCTTCGGAGAGAGTTTAAAGAGTTTTAAGGCGCGTGTTTTGCACAAACTTTCAATCTTGTCAGAAACTTCATTACCGCCATAGTAACGATGTCCCGCATATCCTTCTGCATATTTATTAGTTAATTCCGAACCAAGTGCTTCCAATACATCTTGCGAGACATAATTTTCAGACGCAATCAAGTTTATAACGCTTTTCTGGCGTTTTTTCTCCTGTTCTATGAGTTTCTGAATTTCTTTGTCTTTCATTTATTTTCTATCTTTTTCATCGAAGCCACCCGCAACTGTCATTTTTGCTCGAAGAGGAGGATGCGATTCATATCCATCGAGCTGTACCATTTCAGGTGCAAAGTTATCCAGATCCTTAACCTCATCACTAAGTATCAATCTACAGAATGGTTTAGGGTCTCGAGTTAATTGCTCTTTTACTTGCTCGATATGATCTTCGTAGATGTGAACATCACCTAGGGTATGGACAAATTCACCTGGTTCATATCCGCAAATTTTAGCAATGATCATGGTGAGGGCCGCATAACTTGCAATGTTGAATGGTACTCCAAGAAATGTGTCACAGCTTCTCTGATATAGGAGACAAGAAAGCTTTCCGTTGGCCACGTTGAAATGCAACAATATATGACACAGTGGGAAAGAAAGTGCCTCTCCTGGTTTTGCCATTGCATACAAGAATTGAGGGTTCCATACGGACATCACGGCATGTTTTCTTTCTGGAAAATTTTTAAGCGTATCCACTACCCACGCCAGCTGGTCTATTTTCCTACCGTCACTTGCCGGCCATGCGCGCCACTGTTCTCCATAAATACGAGGCAACTCGCCGTGAGCTTTGGCAAACTCTCCGTCAGTTTTTATTTTTTCCACAAATTTTTCTAGTGTGAGCTGAGGAAATTTGCCTTCATCTGATTTCTTCTTATAAATTTTATATGGATAATCATTCCAGATAGGACACCCCCGATCGACAAGGTACTTGATATTAGTTTGCCCAGTGATGAACCATGCCAGTTCAGTGAGAATACTATTCCAAGCCATTTTTTTAGTAGTAAGCAGTGGGAATCCTTTCGAAAGATCGTATCGACACTGCCTGCCAAAAACACTAATTAACCCATTGCCAGTATTGTGGTCTTTCTTCAATACTCCATGATCTAAAATGTCTTGGAGAAGATTTAGATACTGATACTCTGGATGACTTTTATCGTTCATGTCATTTTTTCTTGGCTTTCTTAACTTTACGTAAAATATTTTTAGGCGGTGTCTCAATTTTCCACTTGTCGTTCACATATTTATTGATTTTCTTATAATTTTTCTCTGGCGCAGTCACCATTTTGGAGAAAGTCAGTTGACCCACAGGCATCCCGGGGGTAAGGATGATGGGAACCTCATTGAGATTACAGAGTTCAAAGGTGATACATAGGAAGTGCCCCGGGTTAATCAATCCAGCAGTATTGTGCACCATAAGCCCAATACGGGCCAAACTTGATTTGCCATGCAGTTGTATCACGTACTTCTCGGAACCAAAGTAGTCAATTGAGATACCCAAAATACTTACTCCAGGATGCAAAACGAAGGTCTCGCCTTTCTTCAATATTATGTCTTTGGTCTTTGCAAATTTTTTCTTAACCGGATCTATGGCATCTATACCGTGAGATTCCGTTAACATGAACTTATTCCCCAATAGAATATCATAGCTTGCCGGTTGAAGTCGTTTTTGATCAAAGTCGGAGATAATTATGTCCCCAGCTTTAACCGCTTTTTTTATATCAATATCAGATAAAAACATATTAGTCTATGTTAAATATTTTTTCTGTCCCGTAATAATCTCTCCAATTACTATTATAGTGAGCAAACATTCTTTCTAGTCTATCCTGCGGCAGTTCTTCCACCCCGAAGCTCTTCATAATTTTTAGGAGCTCTTCCTTGACTGATTCTGTCACGAATTTATCCGGAACCACTTTTTCAAATTCGGCCAGATACCCGTAGCCCGCGTTCTTATCGAGACACACATTGATATCGTCTAACTTATATTCTTCCCTCTCGCGAGACCATTTAGCTTGATACTCAAGACCGGCATCTAGGAGAAGTTTGTCTAATTCATTTAATGTTATTTTCATTTCGGACTCAAACTCTATACGAGATACGCCGTTAGCGCTTGTGTCGTTATCAATGGATGCCTTGATGACTAGGAGAACTTTACCATCCGTATCTCTGGTGCGAACTGAAAAGTTACTCCCCTCTTCTATAATATTATTGAATTTAACTTTATCTTCTCCAAAGAGATGTGAATTAAATTTTTCTTTAAACTTGTTGACATCGTTGAGGATAAAATAGTGGTTAAGCTGGTTGTTGCTTCTTACAAATTCGCCGCCTTTTTCTTTAATCTTCTCCTTCAATTTACGAGCTCTTTCGAAGCTACCTAGGAGACTTTTGATTTCAATTTCGTATTGAGACATAATTGATGGGATTATGTTACCACACATTAGCATTATAGTGGCACATTCAAGAAATATGGTCATAGGTAAAACTAATAATTTGCCTTGGCGTCTACCGGAAGACCTCAAAAGATTCAAAAAATTGACCACTGGTCACCCCATAATTATGGGTAGAAAAACTTATCAATCTATAGGCAGACCACTTCCCAGCAGAACAAATATTGTGGTCACCAGAGATATAAATTTAGAAATCCCCGGATGCATAGTGGTTCACTCCGCAGTTGAAGCGATTAAGAGGGCTCAAGAGTTTGACCAAGAAGAAGTTTTTATTATTGGCGGAGCAGAGATTTATAAAGAGACCTTATCTTTGGCAGATAGATTATATGTGACAAAGGTAGAGATGGATGTAGACGGTGATGCTTTTTTCCCGGAATATTCAAATATATTTACAAAAAAGATTTCAAAGGAATCCGGTGAATTTGAGGGACTGAAATATTCTTATCTAATACTGGAGAAATAAATGGTTTTAGAAAGATTGATAGATATCTTTACGGTGACCAATTGCGAACAAGATAATATTCTCGCCCGATAAGCGGAAAATGCCTCGGTATGCGCGAGTAATTCTGAAAGAATAAACTTTATCACTACCCGGGAAACCTTTTAACTTTTTAGTATGTAGTTTTGAATGAAAAACATCTTCTACTAAAAGTTGTTCTTGAGAGGTCGCTAACTTACGATCCTTTTTAGACAAAGTGCAGATACTTTTTATATAGTGCTTTGTCTTGAGAACAACCATATCCTAAAACTCTTTGAGTGATTCTTTGTATGCCAGCATAATCTCTTTTTTATTGGTATACACATTGAGTGTTTCTGTCGGAAGTTTAGAGATAGTAATACCTTGGTTAACAACAAACTGACGGAGTGAGGCATTTACAACATCAGTCAAAGAAAGCCCGAGATCTTTGGCAAGCGCTTGAGCCTTAGTTTTTAATTCCTTTTTAGTCTTTACTAACATTGTCGTGTCCATATTCTAAAGTATATACAAATGGATATTATTTGTCAACAGTTTAAATAGACTTAAAAGATTACTTCACCTCCACCCCCATGCTCCTCGCTGTTCCAGCGATAATTTTAGAGGCGGCTTCGATGTCGTTGGCATTCAAATCTACCATCTTCTTTTCAGCAATTTCTTTTAATTGAGTCTTAGTCAATATACCGACCTTAGAGGTAATGTTTGTACCCGAGCCCTTCTCTTTGCCCAAAGCTTTGAGAATCAAGGCCGAAGCAGGTTCGGTCTTATAAGTCAGCCTGTAACTTCTATCTTCAAACACCTCAACAACTGTTGGCACCGTCTCGCCTTTGCGCTCTTTAGTCTCATCATTAAAACGTTTAACAAATTCACCAATAGGAATACCGGCGGCACCAAGCACCGGCCCGAGTGCCTGGCCGGGAACAGCTGCGCCTCCTGGGATTTGGAGCTTCAATACTTTGACTATTTTTTTCGCCATTGTTCGGATAGATTACCAACTTAAATCACAAATTACAAGCACTCAATTTGCTTCTGCAATTTCCAACTATTCTCATGTTTCGATATCCCCAAATAAGACAGTTCGGTTTGCTCCAAGGTGTCAACCTGGCAGGTTGACACCTTCAGGTTGACACCTTCTCGGATTCGGGTCCGAGACCTCGTTGGCGTTGACGTTCCAGCCGTAGCCGGCGTGCCAGTACGCGCTGACCGCGCGACCATCATCGAACTAGATTTTCTTCACTTGAAGGAAATCTAGTTCGACAGGGGTCTCGCGGCCGAACATGTTGACCAGAACTTTAACCTTGCCGCGTTCTTCGTCAATCTCGGAGACTTTGCCTTCCAGCTCTTTAAATGGACCATCGACGATGAGAACGGCGTCATTCTCCAAGAGATTGATAGTATGAGTTATCTTGTCGGCAGACATCCTGGCAAAGAGCGCTTCCACTTCTGCTTTATCAATCGGCACCGGATAGACTCCAGAACCGACAAAACCCGTCACTCTCGGGGTATTGCGTACCACGTACCAAGAATCGTCCGTGACAATCATATCTACTAAGATATAGCCCGGATAAATTTTTTCTTCCTCTTCGACCCGCTTACCTCCTTTAATCTTAATCTTCTTTTCTGTCGGCACTATAACATTGAAAATTTTATCCTCCATACCAAGAGATTCAATGCGCTGTTTGAGATTGCGCATCACCGCATTCTCGTAGCCAGCATAAGTGTGGACAACATACCAATTTCTGCCTTCCGAAATTTTTTGTTTAGTCATTTTATTTATAGTGAGCTTGTCGAACTAGAGGATAAATTTCTCGAGTATCAGAGAAAAGAGATAATCAAAGAAACCCAAGAAAATGGACACTAAAATTGAAATCACAACCACCACAACGGTAAAGATGATTGACTGGCGGCGCGTTGGCCAAGAAACATATTTAAGTTCTCCACGCGTGTCTCTGATGTAATTTATTAGTCTGTGCATAATTTTCTTGTTATAAAAAACACCCTCGTGGGCGTTCCTCAACCATACTATAAATGGCTGGGGAAAGTCAAATCATAGACCAAAAACTATCGTATCTCGTAGATAACTGTAACGTTTACCGTAACTTTATTTTCCCCCATCGGAATAGTCGGAACTGGCATGGTTGAAGTCTTGATTGAATCTGCTCCCATACCTTCTGCATAGTATGGCATTGGCCCTCCACCGGTATTATCATAGAAATTTACCACCCGCACTAGTCTGACTCCAAGTTCTTGTGAAAGTATTTTGGCTTTATTTTTAGCATCCGTAATAGCCTTACTTCGAGCTTCATTCAGCATTTTCTCCGGGTCATCCACGGTAAAAGATATACCGGAAAGATTCGTGGCACCCTTAGCACCTACCAGAGCAAGAGCCTTACCTGCATCTTGAGTTTTTCTTATCTTTATCGAAATACTATGATTTGCGGTATAACCATCCGGAACCTGTCTCGATGGCGGGCAAAATGTAGAAGAACAAACCATCGACTCATAAGTGTACTTTGGCCAGACGGAGTAGTCAGTGGTTTTGATATCTTTTTCTTCAATGCCTAGTGATTTGAGTTCAGTCAGAATAACTTCAGTTTTTTCGGTTACCAACTTTTGGGCGTCACTGACTTCCGAAGCATCAGCTGAAACAGCAAAAGAGAAAGTAGCAACATCTGGTACAGAAATGACCTCCCCAGTACCTGAAACTGAAATAGAATTGTACGCTGGATTGATATCGCGCAAATATTTGAGCGCTCCAAGGGTTTCAACTGCGAGAAACACTGCCAGAACAATAAGTACGATCCAAACCCATTTTAAAATTTTTTGCATTTCTTGTGTATTCATTTCGGTTTATTATATCACAAATTTATTCTTTCCCTCAACGAACGTCTCTCTCCGATAAAAACATTAAACATTAGTACCGTAAGACTTACGGACAAAAGTCCAAGAGCAATACCCGCCAGGATATCGAGTGTCCAGTGCGCTCCGAGATAAAGTCGAGAAAAGCAGATAAGGACCGCTCCTGAAATTGAACCGAGAATCAAAGAGATTTTACCCTTTAATGTCCCCATTTTACCAAAAAAAGTATGGGCCAACATAAAAAAGAACGCAGTTGCGACGGTCGCGTGTCCGGAAGGAAAACTCCAACCGTTAACAGCGACAAGCTCGGAACCCGGCCGTGTAATTTGGAAGGTGTTCTTGAGTATCGTCAACGAAACAACCGCTATAATCAACGCGGTGACAAAAAGCGCGGCATCATAAACACGTCCGCGTATGATAAGCAACACCGCAATAAAGACCGTCGCCGACGAGAGGATAAAAGGGTTGCCCAATCTGGTAACGGTTACTAAAATAGTTGTCAAAAATGGGGTGCGCATATGTACTACCACCCGCTCTATGACAGTATTGAGAGGTGTCAATTCCGTACCAGAAAGCAGGCCCTCAATAATAATCACAAGCACCAATCCCGAGATCATATAGACTAAGAGAAAGAGAATATTCTTCGCCCAATTTGGAAACATCATACCTTTAAGATTATCATAAAATACTTGCGAGAGCTCCTACCAGAATATCAAGCTCCATGGTGGCTACCCCGGTAACTTTATCCGCGCCACCATAATATATATATAGTAGATTATCACGCACTACTATGCCACAAGGAAAGACTACGTTTCTTACTATTCCCTCTTTCTCATATAATTCCTCCGGTTCAAAAATTGGGTCGGCTGAACGTGACAGTACAGTTGTCGGGTCTTTAAGATCCAAGAGTACCGCTCCGACGCGGTAAGTGTGGTGGCCTTTTGATACAGCATGATATAGGAGAACCCAACCTTGTTTGGTCCGAATAGGAGAAGCCGTAATGCCAACTTTTTCACTATCCCACATTCCGACTCTCGGCCCGAAAATTCGAATACATTTATTAACTGTCTCCGTTTTAAAATCTAGCGATCTAAGAAAATCACCGCAAATATCCGTCCCAATGCGATGAAGTATCATGTATTTACCTCCAATTTTCTCCGGGAGAATACAGGTATCCTTGTCATCAACGCCTTTTGGAGTAATGAGTTCCGGCTTCTTCCACTTCCAATATCGCGATAAGAAATCTTGTTCTTTGATAGAGGTAACTGCTACCCGTGGCGGACCAATGCCATCAAAAGCGGTGTAGCACATATACAAATTATTCCCGATTTTGGTAAGACGAGGGTCCTCACATCCGGAATTGGCTCCTTCTATTTTCTTAGTTTCGAAGTCTTCGCGTGGAGTATAAATTGGTTCATCCAGACGTTCGGTTATTGCTATCCCATCAATACTTGTGGCATAACCGATAGTAGAAGTGTTATCGTCCGAAAGTGCGCGATAGAGAATATGAACCTTACCTCCGAGATCAATAGCGCCGGGGTTAAATGTCGCTTTTGATTCCCACCTGTGATTTGGATTAGGCACAATGATAGGGTTATTTTCAAGACGTCTGAAACGCCATCGATATTTAGTTTTAATATCAATACTTGAGATTAAGTCGTCGATGTTGATATATGCGGAACAAATGGTGGTATCGGAGGCACCGTAGTAGATTGTCAAAGTTTTGTCGTTGAGAAGCGTACCGGACGGAAAAATGATATTGGAAACGTGGCCAGAAAGTTCATAGGGCTCCTCGGGCACCATCATAGGGCCGTTCGTGCGACCGATAATTTTATACGGATTTTCTAAGTCAAGGAGTAGCGCTTCGACACCGAATTGGGGCCTCAAATTTTCCGACGAAGGAAAATAGTGCTCAATATGCGAATAAATAAGAAGCCAGCCATGCTTGGTTTTAATTGGGGCAGCTCCTACCTCTACATGGTCGTAGTCATTGCGACGCAATTCCAATTTATGATCATCAATATGTTCGTGCCAATCTTCCCAAAACTCTTGAGACCAAAATTCAGAGATATCATCGGCTTGAGCAATGACCATCTTAGCCACGGAACCGTCAGTATGGGCGCTGAAAATGACTGTGACTTTGCCATTTATCCGCTCCGGGAAAAGAGTCATGGCTTTGGCATTGAAAGGCGTCACTAGATGCCGTTCATTGACGCGCTTCAGGTCATTTGATATCGCCACGGCGACCTTAATACCTTCCGCAACGAATGGAAAGTGAGACAAAGCCGTGTAAAAGATATAATAGCGGCCCTCAAAAAAAGTTATTCGCGGGTCCTCACAGCCAAATTTTTCCCACTCCTCCAAAGGCTCTATAAATTGCCTGCGGTCCTCAAAATGTAAACCGTCTGCACTCTTAGCTATACCGATGGTAGATATCTGATCAGGAGTCCTTAACGGATCCTTACTCGATATCGCCCGATATAGGCCATAAATGCCTCGACCTCGCCTCACCGGAGACATATTGAAAGTGGCAGATGCTTCCCAGTAATGGTCACGGGTAGGTACCAGAATGGGATTATCTTCTGTTCGTTTGATTACAAACATATGTATCTATACCACCTTGACGGATTTGATTGAAAAAACAGTGTGTTCATTCTTCATGAGCTTGCGAACAAACTCAGGCAGATTGGTATAGGCCACACCAATGTGCTTATCTCCTCCTCCGTAATATATGAGAAGAGTGCTACCTCTAACTATAGCTCCGGAAGCGTAGATGATACCTGGTTTCCAATCGTTCTCGTACCATTCATCAGGTTCGAGTATTGGATAATTTGAACGGTAGAGAACTTTTCTCGGGTCTTTTAGATCAAGTAGCAATGCCCCGAGTTTATAACGACCTGGATCGTTTTTATCCATAGCATGGTAGAAAAGTAGCCAGCCGTATTTAGTCTTCACGGGAGGCGGACCAACACTGCGAGTGCGATTGTGCCAACCGATTATCCGGTCAGGTAAAAGTTGCGGGTCCGGACTGTCCAAGACAAGCGGTTCGCGCAGATTGATATCGTCTAAATATTCGATGCGTACCCGCGCCTGGTCAGTGTCATAAAGATTGTGAAGGATGGCATATTTGCCGTCTATTTTCTCCGGGAAAAGTACCCAGTTTTTATGCCTTTCATTGGGAGGAGACAAGTAGATAACATGTCGCCAATCCCACCGACCGTCTTCAAGATCTTTCTCATCAATGGAAGTCAATCCGACTCTTATCGAATACCATCCGTTGAACATATTAAACGTCAGATATATTTGATTATCAATTTTAACCGCCCTTGGGTCTTCACACCCACCCCACCCACCTCCAGAAGCATGAAGCGTTCTATTGTAGTGAAGTCTTGCCGGAGAAGTGTGAGAATGATGTTTAGCAGATTCGGCGGAAGTCTCTGGCATATAGACAGGATGGGGATACCTCTTGTCAAAATGAATACCATCTTTACTCGAGGCATAACCTATACGAGAAATACCGTCAGGACCCAAAGCGCGGTAGAAGAGGTGAACCCGTCCTTCGTGCACAACTGCGCCGGGATTAAAAACCGCTTCCGATTCCCAGTAAGAACCTGAAATTGGACTCATAACAGGATTATGAAAAGCTCGATGCAAGTCCAAAGGTCTTGGTTTCTTCCATTTGCGCGCAACTTTATATATCTTTTTGGGGACTTTCTTCTTTTTTATTTTAACCGTCCTTTTTATAGCCTTCTTTAAAGAATCCTTGGTTTTCTTTTTGGAAACAGTTTTTTTCTTAGATGCGGCCATATTTATCTTCTATTCTAACGATGTCATTTTCATCAAATTTTCCTCTTGAAATCTCCAGTACCTCGACCTCGTTTATAGGCGCAGATATCTGATGTTTCATTTCCGGTGGAATTTCAAATTCATCGCCTATTTTAGCACGAACCATTTTATCTCCTATTATAATATCTGGGTTGCCCGAGAGGACTCTCCAAAACTCATTTCTATAGTGATGTTTCTGTAAACTGAAAACCTCGCCTTTTTTAATAAAAAGAATTTTTACTGTATTTCCCTCGTTCTCCGCAAACTCCCGAAACCCTCCCCAAGGACGTTCTTCAGTGAAAGGTTTTGATCTCCCCATTCAACTATTGTAACACCAGTTTTACTTATTCCAAGAGTCCCATAATGACCTTCTTGGTTTCTCCCTGATCTTTTACCGCTCTAGATTCTCCCGCCACAGAGAGAGCTGGGGCATCGTTGCCGTCTGGATAGAGTTCGTTTCCGACATATAACAACTTTTCGTTCGGTAAATTAAGATATTTCAGAAGTTCGCGAAGTCCGTAGGCCTTGTCTATCCCTTTTCTTGTCACATCTATGGAGGTAGCCCCGCCAATATGAGAAGCGAAATCGGGCAGATATTTCTTAAGAACCGACACCATTTGTCCACGCTTACTATGGCCCTTGTCCCAAGCTTCTTTGAGTTCGATAGGTGCATTCTGCCCGAAAGCAGAGAAAGTGATCTGTGAACCGCGGTCTTCTATAACTTCTCCGTAGGCATGTTCAGGTATGACAAATCCAACTTCAGTGAACATTTTATTAAACGCAGCATATATTTCTTTTTTCTCGCTATCGGTTAGAGCATTAACGGGCGGGCACTGCCATGCGCCTTCTTTATAAATACAGAGAGTAGTGCCATTGGTCGGTAGGAGGTAAAGATTTTTGAGCAATTCACCATCCTTGGTCAGATGCGCCAAAATTTGGGATTCGAATTGCTTATAGGAGGCACCGGATATTATCGCCACTTTGTACTTATTCATTAACTTATTCAAGAGGTCGGACATGTCCGTATCAATCAGAGGATTATCCTCAAGCGGCGATTTGCTCCTAGTCAGAGTGCCGTCAATATCAAACGCGATGACCTCAAATTTCTTCATTTTTATTTCGTATTACTCAGTTTTTCAAGCATTTTTTCTATTCGATTTATTTTATCTTTGAGACTAGAAAGAGATAACTCTTCCTCTTCTATTTCCTTGAGAGTTTTTTCTTCTAATTTCTTTTCCCCGCGCAGGCCAGAGATAATAAGGCGATTGCCCAAGAATTCTGTGACCAATACACCGATAGCAAGTAGCACCAGAAAACCGAACAGAAGGGATGCTTGTGGTGGTATCCCAATAATGTCTGAAGTTTCCCAGACGCCGCGCCAGAAGGACACAATCCCCACACCAGAAATGAATCCATAGACGATTGGATAGCGGCTCAAAAAACCGCGAATTTTGTTCTCAAATTTGTCGAAAAAATGCGCTATTTTACTCATCTCTAAATAATACACCAAACGAACAGATTTTGAACCGCGCTTCGGGAATACTGGGGGTGCCTACAGGGAATCGAACCCTGATTGCAAGCTCCACAAGCTCGAGTGTTAACCGTTACACCATAGGCACCATGCATCAGCTACATTACCACGACAAGGTCAAAAATAGAACCGATTTTTACTACAAAATTTTCTCTTCAAATCTAAGTTCAGACGATTGCGTTCTTACGTCAAATCTCACTCTGCCGATGATCTGGTCTCTTTCTGTTTTGACATCCACTCGCCATTTCTCCGCAAAGAGACCTTCTTTCTTCGAAAAGCCACGATAACCTTCTCCTCTTCCTCCTTCAATGGAAAAAGTGATTCTTGTGACACTTACCCATTTACCCATTGCCTGGTCAAAATACTGCCAATCATGGACAATGTTTGTATCTAAATCTGTCGGAGCAAACACGGAGCTGAAAACATATAATGAAGCGCCCTTCTTCAGATGAATCACCTCCAAAACAAGAGGGATTCGTTCGTACCACGTTTTTCTCTCTCCGACAGCCCTATAGTCTTCCCCCACTCTCTCTACAGAGTAATAGACGCCCGCATCTTTCAATGAGAGTGGAATCGGCGGAATTAAATTTGAGAAATATAAAACGTTGATAAGAATAAAAATAAAGAGGATGGCATTTCTAAGATTTATTCTGCTTTCTCTATATCGATTTGGCACAATTTTGAAGAGGAGTTTGGAAAAGAGGAAGATAAAGCTCAAACTGACAACGCCACTCAACATAAAGACGACCACACCCATGGTCTTAAGCAGAACCGGAACAAAAAAGATGGAGAAAGAGAAAATGGCGACGAAATAAATGGAAACTTGGAAAGCTATTTTCTGATAATGCTCTCTGAAAAATTCGTTACCGATGAGAAGGAAGAGTAAGATAGAAACAAAAGGCCAACTCGAGGAAAGAGTAGCGCTTCTAGTGTAGAAAACAAAGAAGGCGCTAAAGAGGCCTCCAAAGGCAAACTGGATAAAAAGCGATAAAAAATTCTGTACCCTGACAAAAAAACTTCTTCGAGGAGGATGCTCTTGGTAATAATTAAGAGCGATAATGCTTCCGCCGGAAATTACAAGATAAGAGACAATGGTAAGATTTTCGAAAAGTAGATCGATTCTGCGAATAGTGAGATTATCGAAAATAAAACCGACAACTAAAGCGAAAGATGAGATATGCTTTTCATACCTTTCGTATAATGTTTCCGTTTTTTTCAAAAGAGACTGCATCCGAAGTGTGCTCGGGAGAGGATTTGCACCTCCACGCCTTGCGGCACAGGAACCTCAATCCTGCTTGGCTACTAATTACAACACCCGAGCATATTGCCAATACTACTTTGGTTCGATAGTTTCTTCAACCACTTCGGCATTCTTCGCCATTCTCTGATTTCTCATCTGACGGCTAATTTCTTTGGCTGCTTTTTCTCGGATGTGATAAAGCTTGGCACGACGAACCTTAGAACGCTTCACAACTTCGATCTTTTCGATCACAGGAGAATAGAGTGGGAAAATTTTTTCTACCCCTACACCGGAAGACATGCGACGGACAGTGAAGGTGGCCCCGGCTTCCTTGCCGTGTTTACGAGCGAGTACTAGTCCCTCAAAAGCTTGCAGACGGGTTTTGCCCTTCTCAACAATTTTCTGCCAGACACGCACAGTATCCCCCGCGCGGAGCTCAAGTTTCTGCCTTTCTTCAATATTTACTGGACTTATGACCCTATTCATTAGGAGACCAATCTAACACAATATCTGCCTCAAGACAAATTAAATATATATGACTTTCTGATACCTTAATTTAGGCTTCTAAATAAGGCTTTTTATGGTTTTTTGATTACCTATACGCGCTACCGCGGTTATCTACAACCTCAACTAGTACCGTTTGTTTTTCGGAATTTATTGAAAATATAATCCTATTCTTCCCTACTCGAACGCGCAAATATCCATCCCATTTGCCGGAAAGACGCTTAATATCAATGGCAACTGTTCCTCCTCGCAATTTTTGGATAGCTTTTCGTATTGGTTCAACAACGAAGTTGTCCGATAGATGATGCTGTTTTAAAAATTTTTCCGCCTGTCTTGAAATCTCGATTACCCAAACCATGAAGTCTATTAGATACGAATACGGATTGTTCGTACCGCGCGATGAGATGGTCTGTTATACAATTTTTCTATTCCCTTCTGCTCTTTTATGGAGATAAACGACAAAACACCCGCGCGCGCTTTCATCAGCTCTTCCACGAGAGCCTCTCGCACGCTTAGGCGGGCTAGTTCTTTTATTTCATTTTTTAATGCCGTGGTCATATGGGCTAGTTTAACATATTGAGAGCTTGTTTGAAATCTTCTGGATACGGGGCTTCTATTATCACTTTTTTATCATTCACGGTTTTGAAAGTAATAGCACGAGAGTGGAGAGCGAGACGAGTAAAACCGAGGAGGCACGGTTTATTGGGCGCATAAAGCTTGTCACAGACGATCGGGTGATGAAGCGCTTTGAAGTGCACTCGAATCTGGTGTGTTCTGCCCGTCTTAGGTTTAGCTTCCATGAAAGTAACACTCTTGCTTTGCCCCTCCGAAGCTTTATGCGAAGGAGGGTCACTTACCCGTTTAAGTACTTGGAAATATGTTATCGCCTCGCGCATCTCCCCTCTCGCCCCTCTCTGCGCAGATCTTTTTTTAAAGTTAGAAACACTTCTGCCTATAGGCAAGTTTATCGTGCCATAATCGTCTTTCATATTGCCGTAGATAAATAGATGGTAAATTTTTTCAATTTCTCTTTTCTGAAATTGTTCTTTTAAAACGGCATAACCTCTTTTGGTTTTCGCTAAAAGTAAAACCCCGGAAGTTTCTCGGTCTATCCTGTGCACCACGCCCGCTCTTTCTATCAACTCGCCACTGGTCTTCTTTATAGACTCCCCCACATCTTTTGAATCCGGATAAGTTTTAGCAAACCACTCCGAAACGCTCGGCTCAACAATACGCCCATCAGGATGCACTATTAACCCAGCGGGTTTATTCAATACAAGAATGTTCTCGTCCTCGTAGAGAATATTTTTGGATAAATCAATCATGGGTGGTTTACCACGAGCTTGTCGAGTGGGCGGTAGAGGGCTCGAACCCCTGACATCCTCAGTGTAAATGAGGCGCTCTACCAACTGAGCTAACCGCCCTAATGGCACGATGTTATCATATAATGTATTGTCTTTGCACGGGCACGTGGCGGAATTGGTATACGCGCACGATTCAGAATCGTGTGCCGCAAGGATTGAGGGTTCAAATCCCTCCGTGCCCACTAAATAAAAAACTTACAACATGTTCAGATGCTTGTTCATCATCGTAATATCTAGTATCATATAAGCGATATGTCCCTACGCCGGAAACAGTACCAGAATGCCATCCTGTATTTGTGCCGGAAGTTAAAAGGCGAGGTGCGCGGTAAGAAAAAGTTAGCGAAATTACTCTATTTTGCGGATTTTGACTTGTATGAAAAAAGTCAGAAGTTAATAACTGGCGATATTTATTGTGCGCTTCCCATGGGTCCCGTACCCTCTGCGTTGGAAGAAATTACTGCTGAAATGGTAAAGAAAAAAATGCTCAGTATTGAGCAGATCGAGGAGCGCGTAGGATATAATCCAACTGAAGTGTACAAATGTATCGTCGAACCTGATATTTCTGTCTTTAATGAGGAAGAGAAGAAAATGCTTGACAGAATTGTCATAAAATACGGCCATCTCAACGGTAAGCAATTAGAAGAACTGTCCCACGCTGAAGCCCCATATATTGGCACAGAGTTGCGAAAAGAGATTCCTTACGAACTGACATACTATCGTGGTACAGATTTTGGTGATTCATGATTCAATTCCTTTACCACGACGGCATTCAAAAAGAAATCGCCGCCCTAGGGCGGCGATTTCACAATATAGATGATGGCCTTTCCGCATTTGAGAGGTTATGTGAAAAACAATTCCACCCTACAAACCCACAACCAGCAATTGGACCGGGAAAACTTCATCGCATTTCACAGAATGATATTTGGACACTTTGGAAAATTGAACTCATTGTCCCAAATTCTGGTCTGCGTCCAAATCAATTTCCTAGAATGTGGTTTGTAGTAAAGGGTGCGATTATTGCATTTTTGTGTATTACCTCGCATATTGACAACTATAATGATAATGAGATGAATCTCCTTGCATTATCGAGAGTATCAGACTTATTTTGAATATCATTTTTTATCTTAAATGGAAAAAAACTATCAAAAATTAAGTATCGAAGCCCACCGGAAAGCTCGCGGGAAAATTGCAGTTATTAGCAAATTTCCTGTTAGGAATCGCGAAGATTTGGCAATAGCATACACACCGGGAGTAGCCGGACCAGCGCTAGAAATAGCGAAAAACAAGAAACTTGCCTACGATTTAACTTCAACTAAAAATGGCGTGGCCATTGTTTCGGACGGCTCGGCAGTCTTGGGATTAGGTAATATTGGCCCCGAAGCGGCCCTGCCTATCATGGAAGGCAAGGCTGTACTCTTCAAACGTTTTGCCAACATTGACGCCTTCCCGATTGTGCTCTCCACCCAGAACACTGATGAGATAGTGGCTACGGTTAAAGCCATCGCGCCAACCTTCGGTGGCATTAATCTGGAAGATATTTCCGCGCCGCGCTGTTTCGAAATCGAAACACGTTTAAAAAAGAATCTTCCTATTCCCGTGATGCACGACGATCAACACGGTACCGCTATTGTGGTTCTTGCCGGACTTATCAACGCATTGAAAGTAGTCAGAAAGAAAAAAGAATTGGTACGAGTGGTGATAAACGGCGCGGGTGCGGCCGGAACGGCCATTGCGAAACTCCTCTATCTCTATGGGGTACGCCACATCGTAGTCTGCGATAGTCAAGGAATTGTAAGTAAAAAACGACATGACCTTACATCTGTAAAAAAAGAAATCCTCAAAATCACTAATGGAAATAATCTCTCGGGTTCGCTCTTCGAAGCCCTTAAGGACGCTGATGTCTTTATTGGAGTCTCAAAGGGCAATCTGCTCAAAGTTTCTGACGTCGGCACTATGGCAAAGCGGGCGATCATCTTCGCTATGGCTAATCCCGTGCCCGAAATTATGCCAAGCGAGGCCAAGCGAGGCGGAGCAGCCGTTGTCGCTTCCGGCCGTTCTGATTTTCCAAACCAAATCAATAATGTCCTCGCCTTCCCGGGAATTTTTAAAGGAGCAATAGAATCCCGCATAACACAAATTACCGATAATATGAAAATTGCGGCAGCGTTGGCCCTCGCTTCGGTAGTCAAGAAACCGACGGCAAAGAGAATTATTCCCGATCCGTTTGATAAGAAAGTAGTGCTTGCTGTTTCTAGTGCTGTAAAGAAACTTGCCAAACAAAGAAAATGAATTATGCCGTTTATTGTATGACGTTAGAACCTCTTTGTTGATATCGGATCACGTAGAAAGTCTAAGAACTAACAAACAATTGGTTTTCTTGTATTCTCCATGTGTAATATATATACTGAACAAGTTGATCACCATAAAAACGGTGAAAAAGACTTTATTAATAATAAATAAATACGATTATGATGGAAAATAAAATTGTAGGTGGTGCTATTGCATCCGCAGCGATTATATCGATGTTTGCTATAGCAAGTGTAGCGTTCGCGGCCAATCCAAGCGCGGACATAGATTGCAGTACGATTGTAACTGATCCTTACGGTCTTCTTGGAACAGGAACACGAGCTGATATATATGGTTGTAAGCCCATCGGTAATTCTGGTGAGGAGCAGGGAATATATACACTAAATGGTCCAGCAACATTGTTTGGTTATCCTGCGGATTACGGTACATGCAAAATACTCGTAAAATGGTCTGGTGACTATGGAGAGACGCCTTATCTTGATTTTGGGACGGTCTTTAATAACACAAAATGTTCCAACGGATATGTTGAGATTTGGGGAGACAATTTTGGCCCCGATGACGCATATGGAGCAACACCGTACGTTTACTCAATTGGAGGACAAGGTTCGCAGATTCATCCATAAGGATATTGGGTCCACACAAACTAATTAAATTAGTTTTGAGACAATCCATTGAAAAATCAGTGGATTGTTTTTTATTAATGAACCAGAGATGATAAGAGGATAGATGATTGACTTATCCGGCTTGAAAGTACTCTCACCTTTACAGAAAGAGTCAGAGAGGAATTCAAAAATGGTGATATTGCCAAGAGAAAGCAAATTCTCACATCAGGATTTGTACTCAAAAAGTTCACTAATGTGCAGTATTCTTGAATTAGTCCGAACCGCTTTCCCCGCCGCAGGCGGGGAACCGCACGAATGACAACCTGCCCAAATGAATTCGTTCAGACGGATTTCAAGTTTTGCTTTGCATTACCCTATGAAGCCTTGGCGAAGTATGGGGCGGCAGAATTCTTTGAAAAATTTAGAGTCCCTGATTTTTAGATTGGCGAGTGCGCTGAATTAGTTCGTCTCGAAGTTGTTCACCGACTGCCATAGAAACTGCGGGCAATCTCCCCTCTGCACCACCGCCCATTACGCCGTAACGTGATACCGTTGCGCTCATACCAGCTGTTTGGATATTAAGGTCAGACAGTCCAAGAATGCGAGCCAAGATGCCACGATTGATGTCAACGTTTTGAATTCGGTCGTAAGGAATAGTTACATACTTTTTGTAGATAACCCCAAGCTCCTTGCGAAAACCTGCATCAGTAAGTTCATAGCGATAAAAGTGGTAAGTGAGTTTAGCCCAAACAAAACACAAAACTAGGAAGACAGGAATAATAATCCACAACCAATTTAGAAAACCAAATGAAAACTCGCCACCGTTATCAAGACTTTTGCCAAGATCGCTCAAAATTACTGCACCATAAATGCTCAAAAATATGATTGGAATAAACGCACGCAAAACGAAACTAATGAAGAATAACCAGACTGCTTTTGGATCAAGTTGTTTCATAGTTTATGAATTTAATGATTTTAATAGAAAAGCCGACCGACCTTTCTCTAACTTATTATAATGCATAATTATCTATTTATGATTAAAAGGATTAAAAAATTTTCTTTCCCTAAAATGCGAAATCGCCAATTCGTGTTTGCCCCGAAAAATCCATACGATTTGGTCGCCGAGACCCGCCGAAGGCGGGGCGAGGCATTGACTTTTCCAACATGGTGCGGGCGCTAGGAATCCAACCGTACCTGAAAATATGCCTTAAATACTCACTTTTTAAAAATGATTTTTCGGTTCGGCTTGCACTTTTAGCATAATCTAATATAATCTCATACATGTAGAGTATTAGATTGGATTCAATCCAAGCTTTATGATTAATTACAAATTCAACAAAAGAATCAAAGACCCTCCACAGTCTATCTGGGAACTTTTAAATCGCATAGATGAAATTAAGGGTAGATGGGTAGGGGGCGCTACACTCAACCCGCAGGCCTTAGGGCGCCTGGAAAAGTCCACTCTCATCACTTCGACCGGCGCTTCGACTCGCATTGAAGGTGCTAAGCTCTCTGACGAAGATGTGGAAAAACTAATGCGAGGACTTTCCATGGAGAAATTTGCGAACCGAGATAAGCAGGAAGTGAAGGGATACTATGAACTCCTGAATAATGTTTTTGAATCTTGGAGAGCTATCCCATTTTCCGAAAGTACCATTAAACATTTTCATCGTGAGCTTCTGAAATATGTCGAGAAAGACAAACTCCATAGAGGTGAGTACAAGAAAACTGAAAACAAGGTGCATATGGTTGATGAAAAAGGTCAGTCGATAGGTGTTCTTTTTGATACCACTCCCGCATATCTTACTTCCAAAGAAATGTTAGAACTCGTAGATTGGACCAAAGATGCTCTAGCTGCTAAAGAGTTTCATCCGCTTCTCATCATTGGCAATTTTCTGGTCGAGCTCCTAAACATCCATCCTTTCCAGGACGGCAACGGCCGTATTTCCCGCATCCTGACCAATCTCTTAATGCTTCATAGCGACTATCCATATGTGCCATACATCTCTCATGAAAAATTGGTTGAGGACAATAAAGCTGATTATTACATAGCTCTCCGCAAAAGTCAGAAAACAATCAAGACTGATAAAGAAAATATTTTAGCTTGGCCTGAATTTTTCCTGAAAATCACCTTGCTTCAGGCAGAACAAGCGATTGATCTGCTCTCACGAGAAAACATCGAACTCCTCCTCTCCCCCAAGCAACTTATTGTGTGGCAGTATCTTGAAGATGTATCCGAAGCTACTCCGGGAGAAATATCGAAAGCAACCAAAGTTGCAAGGCCTACTGTCTCTCAATCTCTCGTGGTTTTGATGCGTCTGAAGAAGGTTAAGAGAATTGGTCAAGGAAGAACTACCAGGTACAGAAAAATTCAAGACTAATTCGCAAACTTTCGAGTTAATTGTCACAACGATAATCACCCAAAAGTAGAAGATCTAATCTCCCCCACGACGTAATTACATTGCTGTGAACTATGCTCATCTGGTCCTCCCAAATATTTCTTTTTTATTAACATTTTTGAGTTTTTAGGATGATATTCTTCGACATTTCCATAAAGCATATTCAATCGCCATAGATTGAAATCGTGTAACGGCATTCCATAAAATAAAATCATCACGAAATAAATAAGCCCTGCCACTATAAAAAATACAAAAAACTTCATTGTATATTTCTCGATCATTTGAGCCATTCTTTGGCGAACTCGTAGAATTCACTTGCAATTTGAAGGCCACGGTCGCTTGGTTCTGGTTTGTTGTGCGGTTTTTTATAAAGTGAGTATAAAGTTGCTAGAATTGCCTGCTTATGAGTAAGATCGATATATTTTCTCCAACCTTCAATAACTGAACGGATATATGCCTCAAGAGAAATTGCTTCTAATTCATCTGTAACAAAAACTAGACTTTTTCTCCTGGAGTCTGTCAGCACAAGTATTATTTTCACATAAAAATTATATCACGCTAACTATCCTGTTATAAGTCAAACTGCATCTGAAATATTGCTCCGTTGGTCACGCATAAAACTCTGCTGAGTTTTTGCGCTACCCCGCCTCGCAGCCAAGCTGCTCCGGCTGTCAAAACTTGCGTTTTGACCCCTCTCGGTAGGTCTCACTAGACTGTGCTCCCGGTAAGAATCGAACTTACGTAACTGGCTTAGAAGTCCAGTGTTCTATCCATTGAACTACGGGAGCGTGTTGTGATATTAACCTTTTTTAAAGCGAAGGGTCAACGGCCGAAGTTTTTGCCTTTTTGATTCTCTCGAATTCAAGAGCTTTGTTCTGATAATAAGAAACGGTTTCTTTTAAAAGAGACAGGTCTAAAGTCTTGCTTCCCTGCTCTACCGGCTCTTTCACCACGAAAATTTCTTCCCTATCAATCTTGATAAAGATAAAAATACTAAATCCAATCATCAAAACGGCTAAAACCGCCGTAGAGACAAAAATGATCTTCCAGTCGGCTTCTGGACTGGTACCATAACCGAATAGCCGGCCATTCTTCTTCAAATTCAGTCGAGCAAAAAATGCATGTAAGTTATCCATATCTTAATCAAATGAGTATAACACCAAGGTCACTGCCAAATGCCAACCATCCTCCTCTTTTGAGAGACTTAGTTTATCTAACTTGACCCTGTGAGGCAGATTCTCAATAGCGTGAAGGAAAGAAAAGGTTCCGGCCCAAGGACCTTGAGTTTCCATCGCGATATAAATCATGTCGGGTACAATAACTTTTTTATCCTCTATTTTACTAACGGAAACAATCTTGGTTTCGAGATCAAGAGTCTGGCCCACCGCTTCTATACTTTCAATCAGCGCCACAAGCTTATCATCAGAAAGAACGAAGTCATCAAAAGCTTCTAGATCTTCTTTGGCGCTATTCTGCACGGCTCGTATGGACCGGGCCATAACTTCTACTTCAGAGGCTTGAGTTGCCAGATTAATAAGTTCGGAAATCTTCTGATTCTTGGCTCGAATACTGTAAACACCAATGATTAGCGCGAAAAGAAGAATAATCGTAATAAGTGAGAAAACTGTCAGGAGCAATTTAGAGTTTTTGAAAATCATGGTGTCTTGAGAGACCTGCTGGCAGATGTGGCAAGCGAAAATTTGATTTGGAAGTCAATATTTCTATCTTTGGCCAAGTTTGATACCGGCAGAGTCACTTCCGAAAAGTATCCTGAAGATTTAATGCCGTTTTCGAATGCGATAAGCGTTTGACGGTCCAGAGCTACGCCATTGATTGAAAGGGTTATTTCATCTTTCACCCTTACCCATGAGAAACCGGTGATATGTGTTCCCGAAACTTTTTGGTCAATAATTTTCTCGATGAAGATTGACGGCCGGTCCGTGTCAAGCACGGGGGATAGTATCTGAAGTTCGCGATTGATCTTTTCAAGCCATGCTTGAAGTTCTACTTCACCTCCTTTCTGTCCAACACCCTCTACAATTCTTGTACGTTCTGTCATCTCATTCTCCCGAATATCAGAGAGAATGTAGGATGGAAGTAATCCTACAATGCCTATTATTAACACCAGGATAAGCGCGAACAATATAACAATGACCCGGCGCAAAACATACTCATGCGCCACTTTTTGTTTTTCTTCATCTGTAAGTAATTTGAACATATTTATCTGTCACGAGGTAGAATCAAACCTACAGTTGAGACATACTCAAGTGATTCATCAAATGACATCTGCGGAGCATAACTACGAGAAACAGACATATTCTGCCACACATCCGCCAAAACGTATGGAATCTCGCTTCCACTCATCAGTTTTCCGACGAAGTCATGCTTACTTGCCCCGAATCCACATAAAATGATTTTTTCAATCTTCTTTCCCGCTTGACCTGATTTGTCACTACGAGCATCCCAGAAAGCAAGCACCTTATACATCTCCGCCTTTAAATCATTGAGATTAGAATATGAATCATCCTCTCCAATACTATAGGCCGATGTAGTACTGAATTGCACTACTTTATCCTCGACCACGTAAAAACCGGTCTTTTTCCGAGAGAGATTGATGATGAGATTTGGTCGTCTATCTCCGCGATGGATTAGTGTCCGGGCAATGGCCTGTGATTCAATATCAAAGGAAATGGGAGTAATACCGGCGGATTCGAAAAGTGTTATGTAAGCATTGACGATATCTTTCGGCAAGACAGTGACGGTTAACTTGATTTTGTTAGAGCCAGGCATTTGGTCGATAATTTCGAAATCAAAAACTGATTCAGCAAGGGAGACGGGTACATTTTCTTCGACAATAAAAGCCACGGCATCACGCAATCCTCCAAAAGGCACTTTTTCGATACTCGTGGTGAAAAGATACACCTTCTCCTCCGGCAAGGTAGCGCAGGCGTAGCGAATATTAAAGTGTGAGGAAAGTTTCTTTAAAACAGAAACAAGTTCATCTGGCTTGTTTATCAATCCGGCTTCAACAGCCCCTTGAGGGTTATTTATCTTGCTAGCATGCGCCAATTCGAAACCATTTCCAAACGTCTGCCTCCGCAATTGCACAAATTTCGTATCACTATCCGTGACAGTAACACCGGTAGTCGAAAGAAGAAGAAACTCTGGAGCAGGGAAAAGGTCAAAAAAAGCTCTATGTCTCGCAGGCACAATCATATCCCTTCATTATACATGGTATCGAGGAAACTTTTAAGAATCAGAGCGGCGGCCGAAGCGTCAATCATTTTACTCTTTCCCTGCAGTCGTCTAGCTTCAACAGTAGTAAAGATTTCTGGATGCAAGACTGTTTCCACTCCGTGTTTTTCGAGCTCTGTCTGAAATTGACTTATCTCCGCTTGAATAGGATTGGCGCTATTGTCAAGATTTCTTGATTCGCCGATGACTATTTTCTCTATTCCCTCATCTTTCTTGAATTTCAGAACTTTGTCTAAAAGAGTTTTATCGTTCTCGAGTATCATGCGAGGCAGAGCAAAGCGCCCAGTTTCATCAGTTGAAGCGATACCAACGCGTTTTTTCCCGTAGTCTATAGCCATTAATCGCATACAAGAATTATAGTATAATTATGACCTAACTATGGAACTTATAAATTTATTAGATAACTGGGCTGGAGTACACCCTCTCTTCATAGCTCTCATCATATTCTGGTCGTTAGTCTGGAAAGGTTTTGCTCTCTGGAGGTCAGCCGAACTTAGGCAGAAATATTGGTTTATAGCTATTCTTCTTATAAACACTCTTGGCATTCTGGAAATAATTTACCTCTTCGTGGTGGCCAAGAATTACAAAGTGGAAGTGATTGAAAAAAACGAGTAGCAATCTTAATAGATATCGTGTTTGCCTATGCTATAAAATCTTACGGTGTCTTTGTCGGCAAAATCAAATATGATTCTGTATTGGTAATTTATTGAGAAAGCCCAGAAGTTGCCAAGCTCTCCGTGAAGTTTGTGAGTTTTTAAACTATGATCAAGAGGATTATTGCGAAAGATTTTTTCTTTCCTTTCAGCGAGATCTTTTATATTTTCAGGTATTCTCTTATAAATTCTTCTAAATTTCGGTAAGTAAAGAATTTTCATCAAGAAAAAGTCAGCGCAGATCTTTAAGCGAACGTAGCACCTTTCCTTTTCCTATTTCAAAATCCCTCTTAGCTTTATTAAGCTCTTCAGCTAGTCTGTGGTTGCGTAGAAGATAGCGAAAGAATTCGCTTACGCTGGCATAGTTACCGGTTTTTACTTCTCTTTTCACCACTTTAGTCAGTTCTTGCGGAAGAGATATATTAATGACATTTCTCATGTTATGTAATAATTTATGTTACAATACTAGCAGGCCTGTCGGGATAGTCAATTGATTTATTGGTCTTTAAATGTTTTGATAAATTAGATAATAAGAGCTCTTGGCAAGGCGGAGGAGTGGCTCGAGAGGTTGAAGGCACCGCACTTGAAATGCGGCATGGGCTAAAACCCATCGTGAGTTCGAATCTCACCTCCTCCGCTTTGTTCGGAATTCAGATAGACAAAAGCGTTCCCCGCCACTTTTATTCCGGAGCCAGATTGGTTACTAGCTAAAAAGAAATAAACGAAAAAGGAGAGATGGGATTTACCATTCAAGGTATCCACCATCTCTCCTTGTATTGCTACTGTACTGATTGAGACTACGCGGCGTTGATCTTCTTCGGCGCTTCCATCGCCTCGAACCGCTTGCGCCACTCGGTGGCCTTGCGACTCGATACCTTGATCAGGTGATCCAGATGAGTGAAGATCTTCATCGCCTGCTTGTGCGAAACGTCACCGTCCTGGTACGCGTCCAGAAGCCGGCGCACGGTCGCGGAGTTGCGTTGACCGAGCGACTTGTACGACACCGAGAGCTGCCGCTGGATCTCCTCGATCCCGCGCTTGGTCTTGCCCTTGACCCGTGTGGTCAAGAGCGCTTTGAGCTGGTCCTCGGGCACGTCGTACTGAATGGCCGCCTTCGGCACCGTCAGTCCGCCGTTCGAGATGGCGAGGGCTGCCTTTTGCAGCTTCGCGCGCTGCATCTGGCTCTCGACGTCATTGAGGTACTTCCTCACCAGTTTGCCTGGCAGCATCGAGAGTGTCTCCGCGAGCTGCTTTTTCGGCACACCACGGTTCAGGAGATCCTGAATGGTGTGCTCGATGTCGCCCTTGCTCGGCGGCAGCGACCCTCCCAAGTTCTGATTGAGTGCGAAGACGACGAGCTCGATGTCGTTGTCGGCTTCAACGATCTTGCATTTGATCTCCGGCCTCTTGGCGAGCTCGTGCGCCTCCATGCGATGCCGACCGTCGATCACCTTGTTCTCACGGGTGATGTAGATCGGATCCATCTCGACGCCATGCTCGACGAGATCGCCGAGCTGAAGCGCCCAGTCCGCGTTGAGTTCCTTGCGGACGAAGAAGTCGAAACTGAGATCCTTGACATTGCGTGTCACCGAACGATCCGAGATCTGAATGCTCATGGCTGTTTGCTCCGCGCCCTTAGGCGCTCTGCTTGTTGTTGTCGATGTCTTCCGGTCTGAAAAACCGAGCAGACATTGCGCGCCACCCAGCACGCTTCTTCTGGAAATCCTCCAAGACCACTTCTGACCCGGATTCCGGTAACCTGTTCTCCAGCCAGACATCTGGCGTGAGGGAAAAAGTTACTGATCCAAGCTTCTCGTCTCTCGCTACCGCGTATGGGCCGTGCTGGCCGTCACGAACGACTTTCTGCACCACCCAGCGAAGCACATTCATAGAACCTCCTTTAGCCAGGCCTTACAAGCCTAGCACTGAGAGTGCTGAGATGGGAAGAAAGTCGAAGAATCATACTGCTTGAACCACGAAGAGCAGTCCAATCAGTATCGGAGAGATCCTGCAAGACCCCACTATCGAGTAAACGAAGCAGGCCTTGCATGATGTCGACCACCCCATCTCTGGGACAGCCGTTGTTGTTCGTTGCCACGAGATTTTCACTCATCGACATCAACGACTGATTCGATACTTTCGAAAAGTTCAACCGATACTTTTCAGTCACCTTCTCGATAGTCTCGTCCAGCTTGTCTTTTCGGACCTTCCACATATCCCAAAGCTTCTCCTCTACCTTGCTACTTGCTCTTTCATTACCTCGAAGCATTTCAAAGAGGGTAGAAGTTGGAGAAACCCCGGAATAACCAAGCATTTCGGCAGCTTGCTGACTTGTGATCAGCCCGAAACCAATGAGCCTGGCGAAGTTGCGACACTTCTGTGACAGTCGCTCGAATTCAATCACCTTGTAGCCGTTGATTTCGAGAAAGCACAAAAGCTTGATGTACTTCTCGCCCCGCGGCAGGTGATCGGAGCGATAGAGCCAGCCAGTGATAGCGTGGATTTGAACTCCACAAAATTCTGCCATCGGCTGTCGTGCCTTTGCGGCACTCTTCGATCCTTTCGGATACGCTTCAAGTAGACGCACTGTCAAGTGCTTGAGGCACTCTTCCAAGTGCCCACGGAAGTTATCATTCACATGTAGTCTCCTTTCAAAGAGCGGGTGTGAAAATGGGTAATCCATTCCACATATCCGTGGCGGATTGTATCATGGCTTATGTTCTATGTCAACTTGACGTTTATTGCTTTATATTACAGAAAAACACTCTGCTAATAGCTAATAAAAGACCTTGAAAAATAAAACTGGGTCAGGTGGTTAATCTGACCCAGACTAGAACAAGTGTGCAGTCCGAATCTTTGGCATTGCGAGCGTTGGCCACCTCCTTGGTTTCCAACTTAGCCGCTCGCGCAGCGATCCGGTTGTCCCGATTACTCGGAACCATCCGCCTTAGGGAATTCCTAAGACGACTCAATTAGTCCTCTGGCCTCTGCACCTGCCTGGACCGCGAAAATTTCAGGAGGGAGATGATTCATCATCTCCCCGCATATATCTCAGCAGCCACTTTCTGAAATATGCGCGACCAATTTGTTGAGCAAGGTTGGTTAGACCCGCCGCTACCGTAGTAGCCTTAAGGGAAATGACTAGGCTGGCAAGTACCATTAATTGTCAGCCATTTCCCACCAAAATCATCAATTAGATTTAATAACTTTGGTGGGAACCGGAGCATGTAGTACACGCTCCGGTTATGGACATTCTAGAACTTCATGCGTTTGAAGAACGCACCGTTCCTCAGAATGTGTGATGGGCCGGCGGATCCGACGTACGTGGCAACCTTCGCAACCTCCATGCCACGGCTTGCGAAGTACTCGACGATGCTTCTCAGAAGCGGTGTCGCCCGATCCATCTTGTTGAATGGTGGACACCACTCGAGAGTGCGCTCCGTGAATCCTTCGAGATACTTCTCGATCTGGCCGTCGACGTCGACATGCCAACCGTCGGCAACGTCACCGTGGATCTTCTGATCCTTGAACGTGATGACGAGAAACGGCTGTTTGAACGGCGCCGGATTATCACCGTGAAGTGGTAGTTCCTGTTGCCGTTTTTCTTCCAAGTAAACGTCGAAAGAATCTCTTGCTGTTTACATCTTTTGTCTCCTCAAAGAACATGGAACGAACCATTCGTCCCATCAAAATTTTTAATAAACTTAAAAACTTTGATGGGAGGGCGAACAAATTGCGTTCGCCCATAGGCTTCTTAATTCATTGCCTGAAAGGCTTTGAAGGCAGAAGCGAAGAGCTCTGACATTTCCGAGTCAGAGAGACGTTGAACTTCTTCCAAAAGTTCAAGTGTGGTCTGGTCAGGTTTGGGACCGAAGAACGATGCGAACACGATTACCCGAAACGGAAGACCTGCGTATTCTGGCTTCCATCCAGTTTTCCACGTTTCTTCTGTCATGTATGTCATTCCTCAAAGAACAGTCGGGACACAATTGTCCCACCAAAACAATCAAGAACTTAATTGCTTTGGTAGGACCCGATCATTTCTGATCGGGATGGTTGGAGGGAGCGATGATGGTCTTGAGCGCTTCAAACGCTTGCGACCAATTTTTCGACTCGGCCTTGTCTTGGCCCGTGTCGATCATCGCCGGCAGGCCGAGATGGCCGATCATCTCGTGGATCCACTGGAGTCGCTTGCCGTGGTGGTTGCCGTCAGTGTTGAGCACGCAGGGAATTCTACGTTCCCTGCAGAGTATCATCACGTAGACACCAACTGGTTCAGGCTCGCTCCAGATTGAATCGTTGAGATAGGGAAAGTAGATGTCGGAGATCACTCCGTCCACCTTACCCTTTTCCTCAAGGAAGCGCTTGGCGCCGCCCCAGTCCGACGAGTAGATGGCTGTGACACCACTCTCTCCAGCGAAGAATCGCTTGGCGTCGTCGCGGTGCTTTGGCGTGTCTTCGATCACGAGAATCTTCATCGCACGTCTCCTTGAAAGTTGTTAGATTTCGAGGAGAAGCTTCACGATTGCTTCTCCCATGATTGGCAAGCGGACGTACTGTGGGTCAGAGCGCGGAACTTCCGGCTCTTTGCCCCAGCCGAGCTGGACGATTTTTTGTCCAGGCCGGGCGTTGTCGCAGGCAAACGATTGTAGCGGCTTGTCATTGAGTGCCGCTACGACCATCGCTTCAGCCGGAAACGTACCCAGAGCGTCGACGAGTTCGTCCTCGTTCTTGACGATGAGAACTTCCATGCCACCCTTGAGTTCGAGAACCGACTTCAATGCTTGACCGATCGGACCCGGATCAACGATGATTACTTTTTTCATTACTCACTCCATTCAAAGAACACGGGACCCAATTGTCCCATCAAAATTTTCAAGATTTAAAAACTTTGATGGAAGTCCGAGGATTTATGACCTCCTCAGACGATACCGGGCTGACGCGCCGGCTGACGTGGTTATTTGTTTTCTCGGATTTCACCTCTCCGCGTACGCATTTTCTGTTGCCAGGACTGCGATAACATCCCCGCTAACCCAAGGTTAGCAGCACTGGGCCTCTCACCCGAAGTATTCGAGGTGGCAGAGCCAGTGGTAGACTTTCGTCCCCACGGCCCAACCGGTCGTCCAACCAAATACCGTCCAGAAGCCAACGAAGGCCCAGGAAGCGATTTGGAAAGACGGGTGATTCGACCAGTCCCACGAAATGGACAGGCCGAGCCACGCCCCGACAACCGGGAGAAGCATCCAGCAGACGATTGCCGGCGTCGCGCTCATCATACTGTTATCCTCCAGACCACTCATGTGTGGCAGCAGTTGAGGAACTATTTCCTCAATTACATGACCTTCTCCGACGCCGACGGCTCAACCAAGAGCACGATCAGTGTCGTGAGTTTGTTCGAGCATTCCTCGCACTCCAGAAGATGGAGCGCGATGTGCGGTGGCAGGACCAATAGGCTTATCGGTCCCATCTCGAAGATTTTACGAATCATCTTCTCGCACAGATGAACATCACACATGTATCACCTCAAAGAACATTTGGGAATCATTTCCCATCAGAACTTTCCAATCTTGAAAAACTCTGATGGGAGGGCGAGCGATACTCTGCCGCTCACCCATTGCGGCTCTGCTTCCGCGCGGCTCACAACTTTAGTATGTGACACTGCTTGGATTCGACCTGCGCTCCAAGTGGGGCGCATCCGTGTTTAGCGAGAGTCGGATTCTCGTATGCATTTTCTGTTCCCAGGACTGCATAATATCCCGGCGGGGGCACCGTCTAAGCTTTCGCTTTGACGATCTCCACGACTCTGCCGTTGGGAAGCAGGTAGTGCAAAACTTCGCACCCCTTCTCTTCTCCTCGGGCGATGAGCCGGGAGCCGCGGAGAGCCTGAAGGAGTTCCCTCATCTCTCAATCTTTTGTAAAGAACATCCGGGGAAGTGGGTTCGGGCTGGGACCTAGCACACCGTGCAGCAACACGGGGCCTCAGGCTGAAATAGTCCCATCTTGGTTTGACCCGACGCGAGTCTGTGCTCGCGACTGGCTCCGCACACTTCCCTTGCTGAAGGGGAAGACTCCCTATGCGGTATTGAAGGCCACCCTACACACCCCCATCCCATAAGGTAAGTTTTTGCCTTACGGGACGGAGGAATGTAGTTCCTCCATAGTTTGTAAAGACCCTGCACGCTTCACAGTTGGTCGCCGCTCCGCGATAATTATCTGGACGGTTGGCTGTCGCTAACCAGAACTGAATTTAGCGTACTTGCATAGTATATACCTACGTGTTATATTTGTCAAGCAGTTTTGACATTTCATCTCAATCAATACTAAAAATAGCTCTAAATAAAGCCATAATTTAGAATATGAATTTAATTTTATCTGACTTTAATACATCAAAATTGACACTTATTTAAACAAATATTGTTATTCACAGTTGACAAATAAAGCGGGTGGGTATATACTAGCCGTTAGACGAGTAGCCGGTGCGTTATCGGTGAAAGGAGGGTTCCATGAACGACTAGTGCGGCTGGGGAGCAGGGGTGTTGTCTACACCCCTGTGAGGCCTCCAGTTCGGCTAGTCATCAGGGTGATTAGGAGGGCAATGAAATGCACGACTAGCACAGTAGGTGGTTCAGTGCGTCCGGCCAAAGAAGTATGATGCTTCTGTTGCCGAAGGGTTGCGCCACGAAGACCTGATCTGACGCAACCCACACTGTGCCGTGGTGGAGATTCATTTCTCTGCCACGGCACTCCTTATTTATGATCGAAAATGTATTTGATTAAACTTTTTAGTGTCTCTGCAAATTCCTTGCTTTTTATAGAGATACCCGAAATTCTTTTGCCAAACACGGCAATTTTTACCTGATCACCATAAATAGTTATATCACTGGTAATAGGGTATTTCCTTTCATCAATCTTTACTCTGTCTCCAGTTTCATCTGATGGTTTTTCTCCTATTTTGGAGTTATAGACGGCCTTTGATTTTATTCCCATTGAGATTCTCCTTTCTCTCATTTCTTTAGCTTCTTTCTCGGAGAAAATATCTGTTACGGTATCTTTTGAGTAGACGATATATACCGGTTCCTCACCTAACTTTTCAGCAAAAGTATTGTAGTTAGAGCTCAATACTCCCTCTTTTCCATCGAAGAATTGTACAGCTGGCTTCTCTCCCTGTTCTCTTTGTATGCTTTTTAGCTGGGGTACGATGATATCTAGACTTTTTTTGTTCTCCTCTAGTAGATGGATTTGTCTTTCAACGAATAAACCCAACTTTTCAGGTGGTTCTGCTATATAGAATGTTTTCTTACCGATATTAGATTCACTAACTAAGCCCTTCTTAGCTAGACTCTCTAGGATGACATAAGTAGTAGGGCGCTTAATTTTTGCCTTCTCTGAAATCTCTGTAACTTGCGCCTTGTCGAAAGAAAGAAGAGCGACATAAACAGCAGCTTCCTTGTCTGAAAGACCGATATCTTTAAGGTATTTCTCAAACATATTAGTAATATTATTACATAAATATGAATTATTCCATCATGAGCCTGCTTCATTTGGAATATCAACTAAACTGATACTCTTATTTTTTAAAGTTCAAACAAACACCGCCTTTGCAGATTCTTAATGCATGGTAAACATATTGATGATGAACATTAGAATAACACCCATGAGAAACCATAGTAGATGTTTCGAGTAAAGATTTTTTTGTTTTGACGCTCTGACTGAATGTGGAATAAGATCGTGCAAAACAACTACCAGGAAGGCTCCGGAGGCGAGACCCAGGAGAGATACTTCAAGTGTTTTAAAACTTTCCAACAAGAAAAAACTGCCAAGTGCCCCCAATATCGTCGTACTAGAAACCACGAAATTCAAAACCAGAGCTTTCTTGGTTGAGTAACCGGCTTGCCTAAGGACAAAAAATTCCGATATCTCTTGTACCAATTCGTGTATAAAGATACTTAAAGCAGTAAGTATCCCAAAAGAAGAACTGGTTGCGAAAGAGGAAGCTAGTAGAATGCCATCTCCTAAGTTGTGCAGAGCATCACTAGCCATAATCCTCCTAGCATCAAGTCTGGAATGAGGATGTATCTCCAATCTTTCGGTGTGGTGATGGTGGAAAGACGGCATAAATTTGAACAAGAGCCAGACCGCAAGCGCTCCGATAATTATCCACTGTAATCCTGAACCGAAAGTATTCGAATGTTCCAGGACTTCTCCACCCAACTGATAGGCAATGATGATAAAAACTCCCGCTGAGAAACTGACCAAGCAACTCAAGTTACGTTCAATGGCCCACCCCACTCTTCGCCATATGGAAAAAACTCCAACGAGTGAAGCGAGCATGATAAGAACCGAATATAAAAGTAATTCAATCATTAAAGGTTATTGACATGGAAATTATGATACAATTTTTGTATCTACCTGTCCCGTCAGAAATTCAACGGGCATAGAATAAATAATGAACGTTATCAGTTTAAATTTCTAACGGGATGCCACAGTCATCTTTCAAAATAGAGTGGGATGCTCACGAGTATGAACACAAAGAAAGAAGTCCAGACTGGTTTTGGGCAGTGGGCATTATCGCTGTTTCTATAGCTATCGCGGCTATCATTTTCGGCAATATCATTTTAGGCATTTTGATACTCATTGGTGCTTTCGCGCTTTCGCTCTTTGCCAGTCGTCCACCCGACACCCTCCATATAATCATAGATGAAAAGGGTATCACTAAAGGCAAGATTCGCTATCCCTATTCTACTCTAGAGTCATTCTGGATAGATATCGAGCACCCGCACAAAAAAATTATTTTACGGTCTGGGAAAATATTCATGCCTCTAATCATCATCCCGCTCGGCGATGAGGCCGACACGGAACAACTCCATGAAAAACTTCTGCACTCTATGCCAGAAGAATTCCATTCTTTACCCTTCGTTGAGAGACTTCTCGAATACTTAGGTTTCTAATAAAAACGTAGTGCTCCCAGGAGGAATCGGACCTCCATTTTAACTTCCGCAAAGTTATGTCCTATCCATTGAACGATGGGAGCGAACGAGAAACAACTAAAGCTTAAAGCTTTTTAATCAGTTTTGAAAGGCGGGACTTCTTGCGAGCAGCGGTATTTTTCTTCAAAGTCTTCGCCTTGACCGCCTTGTCGAGTGCGCTTTGGACCTCACGCATCATCATCTGGGCCTCTTTTTCATTACCAGAAGCTACTAATTTTTTGAGAGACTTGATAGTCTTGGAGACCTTATCTTTGCGACGTAGATTAAACACCCGCTTGCGGATCGAGCTTCGGTGGGCCTTTTTAGCTCCTCGTGTTATTGCCATTTGAGAGATGCTACACTAGAGCGCATATGATATCAAGTCTCGAAGGTACCATAAAGCACAAGGACTTAAACACCATAGTGATAGATGTCAGAGGCGTCGGCTACAAAGTTTTGGTCACTACCGAAACCGCGCTAGAAGCTGTACCAGACTCCACTATCTTCCTTTGGACACATCTTGTAGTTAGAGAAACTTCTCTCGAACTCTTCGGCTTCTTGGATAAAGAAACTTTAGATACTTTCGAACTTCTTATCACTATATCCGGTATTGGCCCGAAAAGTGCTCTAAGCATCTTAAACGTTGCCACTCCTGCAACGCTTCGGCAAGCGGTGGCAAGTGAAGACACGACCTATCTGACGCGAGTCTCCGGTATTGGCAAGAAAAATGCCGAGAAAATCGTGCTAGAACTTAGAAATAAATTGAAAATTACCAAAGAAGACAAAGGTGTGGATATGCGTTCCGAGGGCGATGCCCTCGAAGCTTTAGTCTCTCTCGGATACACCGAACGCGACGCCCGCGAAGCCCTCAAGAAAGTGCCCAAAGAAACGGAAGGAGCAAGTGAACGCGTCAAAGCCGCGTTGAAACTTTTATCTACTAGAAGCTAGGCAATAATTTTATGATTCCTTCTGCGTTTAGAGTATATGATCGTACAAATGAATCATCTACGTGAGCGTATAAAATACCTTCTCCAGACCCAGTTTCCACAAACTGACTAGCAAATGTAATTGCCCTGCCTCCACCCTTTCCCGCCTCACTATCTTGAATAAATGGTTCGGACGAAACCCAATCTATTTTGCCATTTTCATAATCATAAACAAACAATCCTACAGAAAAATCACCATATTTAATTTCATTTCCAACTTTCTGATTTGCTTCGCACCCGTTTATTATTCCAAGTAGTTTTCCTTCTCCGACATCTATAAAACTCTTTGGTAAAAGTGGTCCCGGTGATGCATGTCCAGCAATCCAGGGTAATTCATGTTCCGCTGGATGAAAAGCTATCTCGCCATATTCCCAAGGTTCTCCCATATTATGCGCAATGACTACTCTAACGACAGAGTATACAAAATCAGATTCTTTCTTACTCGATTCAACTAAATTAAGTCTATATCCTTTTGAGTTCGCTGGGGCAATAGACACTTCCTTGGCCCCATCCCCTAATTTATCTACCATAAGTACAGGGTTTGTCATTTCCAGAGAATCTAAATCTGTGCCAACAGCATGTCCAAGATAAGTTAAAGATTTGTCCTCAAACTTTTTGTTACGAAAAGGCATTGTGAAATATAAATGGGCGAGGCCTGTTCTCTCATCTATAAATATATCTGGATCTTCAAGCCCTAGAAGATCTAAATCTTCCCCGTTTAACTCTTGGGTTATTCTATCTTCATTTTTAAGATTTAATTTTTCGCCTATTATAAATTTTTCCAAAGATTCTCCAGAAATTTTGTGAAGTTCACTTCTATCAATATTTCCATGAAAAGATAGATCCCCAGAGCGACTAGTTATACAGCGAAGGACACCCTCCTTGTAGTTAGATTTTGGATCAAGAGTAACAGCCATAACATGTTTAAATCGGCTATCTGCCTCGATTACCTTTCCTCTCTCAATATATGCTTCCCCCATTTGCTAATTGTATCAAAAACTAGCAGCTAGAAGTTAAAAGCTAGTGCCATTATGAGTACAGTTCACTATGGGTGCCGATATCGACAAATATTGCTATCTCCCTACGGCTTCTATCGAATACCACCCTGACATCTCCAGTAACATTAAAGCTCCATAGGTCTCTTAATTTTCCAGACAATCTATGAATCTTTAGGATGGGGTCATCGCTATTTTTAAGAAAAATTTCGACTCGGTTCTTGAATGCCGTCTTAATCTGTATTGATTGTTTTCTGAATTTTTTGTCGAACTTCCTCGTTGTAGTAACTATCATGACTACTTACTCAAGTGATCCATCAATTCCCTTACGTTATCAAACGGTCCCGAAGTCTTGCCTTTCTCATACTCTTTTCTAGCCTCGATTACTAACTTTTCCAAATACGGAGTTGGCATAGGGCCAGAAGAGAGAACGAGTTCTCCGGTGCGAGCGAACTGTTTAAGGGTAGCATTTATAACCGAGCTTAAAGAAAGTCCCAAGTCACTGGCTCTTTTCTGAGCCTGTTTTTTAACCGCGTTATCTATTTTAATATTTACTTGCATCTTCATATACCATAAGTATATACAGATGGTATTTGGTGTCAAGCGCATGCGCAGAAATTGCCTCTGTCTACTGTTTACTACATACTATCTACTATTAATATGCCCGAACTGCCAGAAGTCCAGACCACCGTTAACGGTCTCAATCGCACCATAAAAGATAAGAAGATTGTGGATATCTCCACTACTTACAACAGCCCATTTTATAAAAATAAAGAAGAAATCAAGAATCCAAAATATTTTAAAATCTTTAGAAAAAAAGTAACCGGCCAGAAAATATTGAGAGCGGAACGAAGAGCCAAGAATATCTTAATTCATCTCTCGGGTGGAGAAACTATTCTCATCCATATGAAAATGACCGGTCATTTTGTTTATGACAAGCTCAACTACCCTTTCTCTCGTCTAGACTTTACTCTAGACAACAAGAAGCACTTGGTTCTTTCAGATATGCGCAAGTTTGCCAAAGTGACACTGGTCAAAACTGTTGATTTAGAGAAATCTCTCCATCTTAAACATTTAGGTCCAGAACCACTAGACCCAAGCTTTCAGCTTAAAGATTTTAGCTTACAGCTTAAAAAGAGGCCGGGGGGAAAAATTAAACAGGTTTTGATGGACCAGAGTTTGATTTCCGGTATCGGAAATATCTACTCCGATGAAATTCTCTGGCGCGCCGGAGTTCATCCTCTATCACACATCAATCGCATTCCGGAGAAACATCTTCGAGCCATGTTCAAAGCCACTAAAGAAACTTTGAAAAAAGGTATAAATTTCGGCGGAGATTCGATGTCCGACTACCGCAATATCAAAGGAAGAAGAGGCAAATTCCAAGACCACCACCGCGCTTATCAGAAGCATAGAACTAAATGTTCCAAGAAAGGTTGTTCTGGTGTTCTTGAGAAGATGAGAATAGGCGGACGAAGCGCCCACTTTTGCCCAGTACACCAAAAGCTTTTTAAATAAATCTTCGCTGTGCCAGAAGAGCAAATTGCATGAAGTAGCGTTCAATATCCACTAAACTGCTTTTGTATTCTCTACCTCCAAGCACCGCATCGGCAAAAACCTCTCTCGCTCGATCAATTTCCGACCGGCGATTCTTCCATCTACCATCCATCTGCGTTAGGTCGAAAAGTTCTATGGCCCGCGTGACAGCTCCCCAGAAAGATTTCTCGTCCTTGCCTTGCCATTTGGCCGCTCGACCGACTTCACTACCGATATTGCTAAACTGTTCGGCCAAAGAGAGCGTTAACCATCTTTCTTTTGACATGCCAGACATTTTACTTGTAGTGAGTTTATCGAACTATTTGACCAACTTGCCCACAATCTCTCGAATTTTATTCTGGACCTCTAAACTTTCGACACCACGTGTTTTGTTGCCAAGCAGAGGCTTAAGATTAATCATGGAATCAAATTCGATAAATTCGTCTCCCGTCTTTTCCAGATATAAGTTTATACCCCAAGTATCTTGTCCTTGAGAATTTTCCTGTTCAATCAAAAGAGATTGGATATCGATATGCAACTCTCCGCCAACGCCCATAATTTCTTGCGTCACGTCCACAGCAACTTTGATAATATCCCCATATTGTTCGTGCGCCAAAGCCTTAAGCTCTTCTTTACTTATGGTATCTTTAATTATCCTTGTTTCCATGAATCTAGCTTAACATGACCAGCGTCTTGATTCTCGAAAACATTCGAAGTGTGGAGAACGTTGGATCTATTTTCCGCACAGCCGATGGATTTGGTGTTTCTAAAATAATTCTAATCGGTACTACCCCTGCTCCTTTAGACCGCTTTGGTAGAAAGCGCGCGGATTTTGCCAAAGTTTCATTGGGGACGGAAGATTCAATGGATTGGGAACATCAGCAAGATATTGGTAAGGTGGTCGAGGAATTAAAATCGCAAGGGTTCAAAATTATTTCCCTTGAACAAACCTCCGACGCAAGAGATTTGAAAAGTCTGTCGAAACCAAATAAGTTTGCGATTATTGTCGGTAACGAAGTTACCGGAGTATCAAAAGAGATTCTAGATGCATCAGATGCAGTAGCAGAAATACCTATGTTGGGAAGCAAGGAGTCACTGAATGTCTCTGTTGCGACAGGTATCGCCTTGTTTGTGTTATCATAGATTTATGCTTAATCCATTTCCAGACTTTTTGATGTACTCCATGCTCGGTCCTTTTATCTTGCGCATCGTAATAGGCCTGATATTTATCGACCTAGGATTCTTGAAATTCCGTGGCGAGAAAGAGGGGTGGCTTGCTTCTTTTGAGACGCTCGGCCTGCGTCCCGCGGACTTATTTCTATCTATCTATGCTCTCCTTCAGATGATCGGCGGAGCTCTCCTTTTGATTGGCCTCTGGACACAAGTAGCGGCTCTGGTTTTTGTCATCTTCTCCGGCATCGAACTTTATGTCGAATGGCAGGCGCGCGAGATTCTAAAACGCGATATAGTCTTTTATATACTTATTTTTACCATTTCTCTCTCTCTTCTCCTGACCGGCGCCGGCGCTTACGCCATAGACATCCCGCTTTAAATCATATATTTTTAAGCCGCACCCCCCATAGCTCAGTGGTAGAGCAACGGACTTTTAATCCGCTGATGGAGGTTCGATTCCTCCTGGGGGGACTAGAGTTTCAAAAGTATCTTCTCTACAAGCGTTTCTATCTCCCTTTCTCCACGCCGAGCTTGGTGATAACCGATAACTAGATTTTCTGAGAATTTTTCGAGTTCTTCGAGCTTAAAATTTTTTAAGAAAGATTTCGCTTTTGAATAAGGAAACGGCTTCATGTCTGTTTCCTCGACATTTTTCGTTCTTGCCGCTATGAGCATAGACTTAACCTGCCAGACAATCTTGAAAAAAATTTCTTCAGCCGAGAGTCCGGCACTTAGCGCCTTTTGGTATAGAATCCATGTTTCCTTTTTCTTTCTCTCACCAAGAGCATCGGTGAGGGCAAAAATATTGAACTCTCTCCCCTTTTTGTCAAAAAGTGGTCGTTCTTCTTCCTTCTCGACTGCCCCGAGATTGACATCAACTACCGTGCCAAAGATATCTTTGTGATAGTATTCTTCATTCATAAATCTTAAATCCTAAATCATAAATCCTAAATCTCTAACCTCTGCATCTCCCCCCAATTATCACCCACCGAGACATCAGCAATAATAGACACACCAAAAGTTTCTTTTTCCGGCAATATATTTTCCATAATTTTCTTAAAATGTCCGGCAGTTTCTTCGACCAGAAAATTTTTTACCTCATAAATCAATTCGTCATGTACTTGTAGAATCAGATGTATATCACTCTCATGTTTTTCTAACTTTATGTGCTCATCAATTTTTCTCATAGCAATTTTGATAATGTCAGCTTGAGTACCTTGTATTGGCGCATTGATAGCCATCCTCTCGGCTTGCGCACGCACATATGATAAGGGTGATTTAAATCCTGCAAAGTAGCGCCTTCTACCAAAGATAGTTTCAGTATATCCTTTCTGTTCGGCTTCATGCTTTACCTTATCCAGATATGCAGCCAGATCAGTGAAAGTTTCGAAATATTTATTATAGAATTCCTGCGCCTCTTTGCGGTCAACACCCAAATTAGCTTTGAGAGCGTTGACTCCCATACCGTAGAGAATACCAAAATTAATGGTCTTGGCTTTGGTGCGCATACTTTTGTCCACTAATTCCTTTGGAACCTTGAAAACGCGCATGGCCACGCCAGCATGAATGTCTTCTCCATTCTTGAATATTTCAATAAGTTTCTTATCCCGCGAGAGAATGGCCGCAATTCGCAGTTCAACCTGTGAGTAATCAAAAGAAACGAGTTTGAATCCTTCCTCTGCTACAAAAGCATTGCGTATAACTCGGCCAAGAACAGTTTTATTGGGAATATTCTGAAGATTGGGGTTATTAGAAGCCATACGACCAGTAGTAGTGCCCGCCTGAAGAAAAGTAGAGTGCAAGCGTGAGTTCTTATCCAAAAGAGGTGGAATAGCATCAATGTAAGTCGAAAGAAGTTTAGAGAGCTCGCGATATTCGAGCACTAAAGCAATAATCGGATGTTTGCCTCGAAGTTTTTCCAATTCTGATTCCTTGGTAGAGAGCGCTCCTGTGGGAGTCTTCTTCTGATGCTTTTCGGCCAGTTGCAGTTTACTGAAGAGTATATCGGAAAGCACTTTGGGTGAGTTGATGTTGAATTCTTTTCCAGCCTCTTTCCAAATCGACTGTTCAAGACGCGTCAATTCTTTGTGATATTTTAAAGAAAGATCCTTCAAAACTTTTTTATCTATCTTGATTCCTCTATCATTCATTTGTTCGACCACTTTCATAATGGGCTTCTCAATTTTTTCGAACACATATCTCACTTTACGTTTATCAAGCTCCTTTTCAATTATTGTTTTAGCCTCTTTCACATTCTTAGCCCGGGTGAAGCGCATAACATCTTCGAGAGTAGGATTTGTCATATTCGAATCTATGACCCATAGCGCCAAGCAAAGCCCCTTAACTTCCCCGCTTGGAGGCTCAGCCTCCAAGTTGTTATTTTGCTTGATTTTTAAGAAATTTTTTACCCTTTCTCCCATAGTTCTGAACTCAAGATCTTGGAAAAGATTTAACAATTTATCCAGATTCAGGTTTTTCTTCCATTCCGGTGGGAGAACGAAGTTGACAGGCGCATCCGTGCGGATAATGGCTAAAGTTTTCGAGAAGAGCGCTTCTTCCTCGTTTTCTAACAAAATATTTTTAATGCGTTCGTTGATGCCAGCCTTTTTATAAGTATCGTCTTTCTTCTTGAGCGCCTTATAGATATCTTCCACGGTACCGAAAGTGATGATAAGCGAAGTGGCAGTTTTCTCTCCAATGCCCTTCACTCCGATAATATTGTCCGAGGGATCCCCGCGCAAACCTTTGTAGTCCACCAGAAGCTCCGGCGGGAAACCGAAACGCCCAATTACTTTTTTCTCGTCATATAGAATGGTATCGTTAATACCTTTTTTCAAAGTATAGACTTGCACCTTTGTGCCACTCACAAGCTGTAAGGCATCCATATCTCCGGAAGCAATGATAATTTCGATATCTTTATTCTTTTTCAAATCATGGACAATGGTGCCGATAATATCGTCTGCCTCAAAGCCCGGGTGAGAGTAAATCGGGATACCGAAAGCGGTAAAAATATCTTTAGCGCGTTCAAGCTGAAGCACCAAATTGTCATCTGTCTTGGCACGGCCGGATTTATAGGTCTCATAGGCAATGTGCCTATGAGTAGGTCCGGGCAGATCGAAACAAGCAACCAAGAAATTCGGTTTAAGCTCATCTATAATCTTGATAAGCATGGCTGTAAGGCCGTAGAGTGCCCCGGTCGGCTCTCCCGATGAGGTCGCAAATTCTGGAAGCGCGTGGTAAGCGCGGTGAATGATAGCGTGAGCGTCAAAGAGGATTAATTTTTTCATATTTCTTTATCCTGAGCTTCGTCGAAGGAGATTTCGCGAGTTGTGTTGTCAATAAATTTAAAAGAAATTTTTCTCGCATCCTCCGGAATTATTCCGGCCACGTTTTCCGGCCATTCTATCAAAACGAGATTTTCCGGTTCTTTGATTAAATCTTCCCAACCTAAGTGAAGCAGTTCTGATTCTTTCTCCAGCCGATACGCGTCAACGTGTATCAGACGTTTGAAATGTTTAAAATCTATCTCGTAAATTTTTTCTATGACAAAAGTGGGGCTGTGCATATTTTCCGCCACTCCCAGAATTTTTCCAACCTCCTGCGCGAAAGCAGTTTTACCAGCCCCCAAGTCTCCTTGTAAGGCCATTACCGTGGCTTGATCTTTCAGACCAAGACTATTTAAAAAATCACCTGCAATTTTATTGGTTTCCTCAAGACTCTTGGAGAGATAATTCATGAGGGCATTTTAGCATTTTGGAAATGAAAAAGGGCGGAGCGAACGAGTCGCCCCACCCTTCGCGCTCACTACTGACAACCACCGCGACCGCCGGGGAGGGTGAGCCGGTTTACCTCCCAGACATCCTCCCGTGAACCCTCGTAAGGATTCACGTAGAATTCTCGCGTCGCCGAACCGAGGTACTCGTTTTTATCGGTGTACCCCCTGACCATGAGGGGCATTCGGCGGTTATTCCCGCCGAAAGGCGCTGAAACCAACGGTACGCTGGCCGCTTCTCCGTATGGTAAACCTTTCACCATCACCCCACCAACTCGCTCCACGTCTAGAAGTGGGGCGCAGTTATTTACCACGCGCACCACCACCCCGACTTGGTACATCACGTACCTCTGTGTCGTACCGTCGGGCATACGAATGGTCGCACAGCCGCTCACCGCAACTGCAACAATAAGCGCGACAAAGAGCTTCTTCATAATCCACCTCTGTTGCCATTATAACATAGTTTATATCATAAAGTCAAGTGGTTAAAATAGCCCTATTTTTAAGCTAGAAACTAGCACCTAGAAGCTAGAAGCTATAGAATGTAGACATGGTCATCTTTGATGAAGAAAAGCAGGACGAACGCGTGAGTGCCCTTCGCAAGAAAGAGGAGGAGGAACTTGCTTCCACCCTATCCGGTTATCATGGCGTTCCCTATCTTGATTTATCGACACACCCTATAAACATCGACGCCCTGCGCGTTATCAAAGAAGTTGACGCGCGAGCGGCTGAAATCGCGGTCTTCAACGCTACGGACAAAAAAATTGATGTGGCGGTCCTCTCACCCAAAAATGAAAAGACGGTGGCGGCTATTGAGGACCTGAAGCGCCGCGGTTATATACCGGAAATCTTCATGGTCTCGCACCAGAGTCTCGGTAAGGTCTGGGAAAGATACAAGGATCTTTCATATTCATTTGAAACCAAGTCAGGCGCCCTTGATATTTCGAACGAAGAAATTCTTGAGGTCACCAAGAAAGTTAACTCACTTGAAGATGTTAAAAAATTGATCGAAGGGGTGCTCTCTTTGAAACGCGCCTACCGTATCTCAAAAATTTTAGAAATCATTCTAGCCGGAGCTATCAGTCTTCAAGCGTCCGATATTCACCTTGAGCCGGAAGATAAGGACTTGCGCCTGCGTTATCGGCTCGATGGTATCTTGACCGATATTTTGCACTTTGATTCCGAAACATTCGAACTTTTACTCTCCCGCATCAAACTGATAAGCGAACTAAAACTCAATGTCAAAGAGAAGGCACAAGACGGTCGCTTCTCCATCAAACTTGCCGACATCGAGATTGAGGTGCGCACTTCACTCTTGCCCGGTCCTTATGGTGAATCAGTAGTACTCCGAGTACTTAATCCAAATGCCATATCCGTAGAACTCGAAAGTCTCGGAATCCATCCGCGCCTGCTTGAAATACTTGAGAAAGAAATCAGGAAGCCTAACGGGATGATTCTTACTACCGGCCCAACCGGTTCCGGTAAGACTACCACCCTCTACGCATTCTTAAAACAAATCTACAAGCCGGATATCAAGGTGGTTACCATTGAAAATCCGATTGAGTATCACCTCGAAGGTATAGTCCAAACGCAGGCGGAAGTGGAGAAAGGATACTCTTTCGCCGAGGGCCTGCGCAGCGCTCTGCGCCAGGACCCGGATGTGATTATGGTTGGAGAGATCCGCGACAACGAAACTGCCGCCGTGGCCGTCAACGCGGCTTTGACCGGCCACTTAGTGTTCTCGACACTTCACACTAATAATGCCGCTGGCTCTTTTCCGCGGCTCCTTGATTTAGGCATCAATCCTAAAGTGATCAGTTCGGCTCTGAATGTCTCGATAGCCCAACGACTAGTACGCACCCTCTGCCCGAAATGCAAGAAAGAAATTCCTCTTGAGGGGGCAAACAAAGAAACTATTGAGAAAGTGCTGGCTAACGTCCCAGACCCGATTTATCTCGAAGGCGTCCAAAGAAAACATCTCTGGACTGCGATTGGTTGTCCGGAGTGCAACAATCTCGGATTTAAAGGCCGAATCGGTATTTATGAAGCTATTCTCGTTGACACCAATATAGAGAAAGCGGTTATTATAAACCCTTCTGAGCGGGATATTCGCGAGGCGGCCAAGGGTCAGAAACTTTTGACTCTGGTTGAGGATGGCGTGATTAAGGTACTTTCGGGCATTACCACGCTTGAAGAGCTCGACCGAGTTGTTGATTTGTCAAATGTGTCGTAGAAACCGTGCGCAGAGTTGTACTAAGAGTGGTAAAATGAATAATGAGAGGCAGATCCAGTGCATAAATCTCTAAGCAACACTTTTAGAATGCACCAAAAGCTAAACGAATCTTTTAAGGATGGCCTCAGAAACTTTACTCCGCCAAGGCGGGGCAAGGAGTACCAAGAGCGTCCTTAGAGAAAAGTCCAAATGCCTCGAAAGGCACGTTGCTTAGAGATTTATGGTCTGGACAAGAACTAATTACTTCATCGATAGTCTAGCACATAATATTTTTTATGTCAAGTCAAAAGAATAAAAAGATTAGAGAAGCTAAAGAAAAAAATACACCGGAAGAGAGCGGATATGTCTCATTCTTAGACAACGAACTTAGACCTTCAAGCTGGCAGGATTATGTAGGTCAGAAAGCGGTTAAAGACAACCTTAAAATTCTCATTCAAGCAGCCACGGAACGCGGTGTTCCTCCGGAACATGTCTTGTTCTACGGTCCTCCCGGTCTTGGTAAGACCACTCTTGCTCACTTGATGGCCAAAGAAACTGGTCGAGCAATTAAGATAACTTCCGGACCGGCTATAGAGAGGATCGGCGACCTTGCTTCCATACTAACCAACCTCTCGGCGGGCGACGTTCTCTTCATAGACGAGATTCATCGCCTCAATAAATCGATTGAGGAAGTACTTTATCCCGCCATGGAATCTGGAGTACTCGACATCATCATCGGCAAGGGTCCGTCGGCACGAACCATTCAACTTGAACTGCCCGCTTTCACCTTACTCGCGGCTACCACGCGCGTAGCCATGATTTCTTCGCCTCTGCGCTCACGCTTTTCTGGAGGAGTCTTCCGTCTGGAATTCTATAATGAAGATGAGATTGCGGAAATTTTGCGCCGGTCGGCCAAAATTATCGGGGTCAAAATAGAAGATAATGCCGAGAAAGAAATTGCCAAGCGCTCGCGTTTTACTCCACGCACCGCCAACTACTTCCTCAAACGCGCTCGCGACCTCGCCCAAGTGGAAGGTAGGCCACTTAATCGGGAAACGGTAGAACTCTCTTTGAAACTTTTGGGTGTTGATGAGAAAGGACTTTCTCCTTCTGATAGAAAACTTTTGGAGGTCATTGCGGAAAAATTTGCCGGCGGGCCAGTCGGACTCTCGACTTTAGCGGCCGCGCTCTCGGAAGAAGAGGCAACTATAGAAGAGTTTAACGAACCCTATCTTTTGCAACTCGGATTTATCGAGCGCACTGCGCGCGGTCGCGCTTTAACTGCTCATGCATATGAGCATCTCAAGAAAAAGCCTCCGGCCAATCTTCAAAAGAAATTATTATGAGCGGACACAACAAGTGGTCTAAAATTAAAAATAAAAAAGCGGTGACAGACGCGGCCAAGTCGAAGATTTTTTCCAAAATGGCAAAATTAATTTCCACGGCTTCTAGACAAGTGAAGGGTGATGCCACTTCCCCTCTTCTGCGCGCGACCATAGACAAAGCACGGGAATATAACATGCCAGCGGATAATATCGAACGCGCAGTCAAAAAAGGCGCGGGCTCGGACGCCGAGGCGCTTGAGAGTATTACTTATGAGACTTACGGCCCGGGTGGTTCGGCTCTGATAATAGAAACTCTGACCGACAACAGAAACAAGGCGGCGCAGGAAGTTAAATTTATTCTCTCTAAACACGGTTTTTCCCTTGCTACCCCTGGCTCGGCTACTTGGGCATTTACTAAAGAGCAGGACGAGTATAAACCAAACACAACTATTACTCTGTCGAAAGAAGATGAAAAAATTCTGGGAGCATTAATAGAAGAACTCGAAGATAATGATGAAGTTCAGGAAGTCTATACAAATGCGGAATAGAGTTATCGCCATTGACCCAGGCTTCGATAGAATTGGGGTTGCTGTTTTAGATAATAACGAGATTTTGTATTCTTATTGCATTGAAACTGACCGCAAACTGCCACATGATAAGCGCCTGCTTAATATTGGTCAATCTGTAAAAGCAGTGATTAAAAAATGGAAGCCCCAAACTCTAGCTATCGAGAATTTATTTTTTAATCAAAACACTAGCACGGCATTTAAAGTTTCGGAGGCGCGAGGAGTTATTTTATATGAAGCTTCCTTAGCCGGACTTAAGATTTATGAATACAGCCCGCAAACAGTGAAGATGGCAGTTACAGGTTATGGTAAAGCAAACAAGATTCAGATGGCAACTATGGTCAAGAAACTCGTCAATCTGCCCGAAAAATCCTCTAAAAGACTCGATGACGAAATAGACGCAATCGCCCTGGGTATAACTCACCTTGCAACGAAAAAGGGTATCTGATACAAATAAGTGCATTCGAAAAATGCCTTTTAAAAACCTGGGCATTTTTATTAGAAATAATTAGATTATTTGCACTATGGAAGACGATATTCTTAAAGACGAAGACGATCTCGATATTAAACTTCCTCCAGATATTGAAAAAAGTGGAGATGTGTTAGATGAAGAGCCAGAAAGTGTCGAGGAACTGGCAGAAGAGGAGGAGGAAGACGAGGAGCCGTTCGATGACGTTAATCCTATTTAGATAACCTTGATACGCAGAAAACGGTGTTTGCCAATGCGGTAAACACCGTTTTCTATTTCTTTAATCGCCCCTTCCTTATTTAACCGATTGAATTCCGTTTTAGAAGAAACTAACCCCTGTTTGAGCAGAACCTCAACCAGCGGAGTGTCTTTGTTTACTTTTACTGTCTCAATTTCTTTTGGTATGCCACCCTTGGAAAAAGTTTCTTCGAAATTCTCTTGAGCTTGCTTAGCATCCCCTTCACTGTGATAGAGTTTTGTGATCTCAAATGCTAAACGCATTTTTGCCTCTTTTGGGTGGATCTTCATTGTCTCTGCTATTTCTCCCATCTGTACTTGAGTGCATAGCTCAAAATATTTAGTAACCAGTTCATCCTTAACTGACATTATTTTCCCAAACATATCATCTGGCTTGTCCGTAATATTGATAACATTCCCCCAAGATGAGCTCATCTTGCGACCGTCAGTTCCTTCCAATATATCCATCATCATGATGTCTTGGGGCTCTTGATTGTAGAGCGGCTGAATGCGCCGCCCAGCCAGAAGATTGTAACGCTGATCCGTTCCTCCAAGTTCTACATCAGCCCGAATAGCAACTGAATCATAGCCTTGCATAAGCGGATAGAACATTTCTTGGGCAGATATTCGCTGGCCAGTCTTGAGCCGTCTGGCAATTACCTCTCTAGATTCGAACTCATGAAGACTAAAAAGGCTTGCCATCTTGCTAATTTCCAAATAGCCAAGTTTCGAAAGCCACTCGGAGTTGTAGTGTGTTTCCGTTTTTTTAGAATCTAAAATTTTGAAAGCCTGATTTAAGTAATCTCTCATGTTAGTTTTTATCTGCTCTTCGGTAAGCATCGGGCGTTCAGATTCTTTATCCGAAGAATCACCGACAATACCCGTAAAATCACCGACTATGAAAACAGCTGTATGCCCAAGATCTTGAAAGGCTCTTAGCTTCCAAAGTTGAACAGCTCTGCCTATGTGAATATTTGGACTCGTGGGGTCAATACCAAGTTTAACCCTTAATTGTTTACCCGAATCTAGTTTCTCCTCGAGGTGCTTTTTATCAATCACTTCTACAACCCCGCGAGTCAGCAGTTCCTCTACGTTTTTATCCATGAAAGTATATTAACATATGTTAAAATGAGCTTTCTGGCGCAAAAATGATTAAAAAACTCCGTCATCCCAACTACCTTTTGGCCATTACGGCCATAGTTCTGTTTACATCGGGCATATCTATCTTGTGGGTGGCATCGTTGCGTATTCCGGCTCTCGAAGATATCTCCGAACGCAGAATCGACCAGTCCACCAAGATCTACGACCGTACCGGAGAAATCTTGCTCTATGACACTTCACGCGATACAAGAAGAACTTTTGCGCCTTTTACAGATATTTCCCCTTATGTCAAAATGGCGACTCTGGCTATTGAGGATAAAAATTTTTACTCGCATGATGGATTCGAATTTTCTTCATTTCTAAGAGCGGTGCTCGTAAATCTGACTACTCTATCTTTCAGCCAAGGTGGTTCAACTATCACTCAACAAGTAGTCAAAAATTCTATTCTCACTAAAGATAAGACCCCCACCAGAAAATTAAAAGAATTAATTTTAGCAATCAAACTAGAGAAAGTGCTGACTAAAGATGAAATTTTATCACTCTATTTAAATGAAATTTCTTATGGTGGAACCACTTACGGCATCGGGGAAGCGGCACAAAACTTCTTCGGCAAAGCCGCTTATGAACTTACTTTGGCTGAGTCGGCATATCTCGCTTCTTTACCAAAAGCGCCGACCTATTATTCTCCTTACGGTCCCAACCGAGATGAGTTGGAAGCAAGAAAAAATTTAGTGCTCCAAGAAATGCTCGCCAATAAATTCATCTCGGAAGACGAACTAGTGGCTGCAGTAAACGAAAAAGTGGAATTCAAGCCCAGACAGAATACTGGCAGTATCAAAGCTCCGCACTTTATCTTCTTCGTCATCGACCATCTAGTTAAAAAATATGGTGAGGACACGCTTACCAACAGCGGTTTCAAGGTTATTACCACTCTAGATTACTCGATTCAACAGGAAGCCGAGGCCGTAGCTAAAAAATATGGCTACATCAATAAAACAAATTTTAACGGTGAGAACAACGCTATTGTGGTGATAGATCCAAAGACCGGAGATATCTTGGCTATGGTCGGCTCAAGAGATTATTTTGATCAAGAGATTGACGGAAACTTCAATGTCGCCCTCGGGCACCGGCAACCCGGCTCAACATTCAAACCATTTGTTTACTCTGTCCTTTTCAACAAAGGATATACCGATAAAACTGTGCTCTTCGACACCCCTATTCAATTTTCCCCCACTTGCCCACCAGATAATTTTACGACTGACGATATATGTTATTCGCCAGGCAACTATGATGACCGTTTCCGCGGTCCGATAATTATTAGAGATGCTTTGGCACAGTCGGTTAACATTCCAGCTGTGGAAGCGCTTTATCTTGCTGGGGTTAAGAATTCGATTGATCTAGCCAAAAGTATGGGCATCGAGAGTTTGACCGAGCTTGACGCTTATGGCTTGTCCTTGGTCTTGGGTGGCGGGTCTGTATCACTCTTAGATATAACATCCGCTTATTCTGTTTTTGCCAATGACGGCGTGCGCAATCCCTATAATCCTATACTTTGGGTAGAAGATGCCGACGGTAATATTGTAGATAGATACGTCGTGTCCCCTAGCCGAGTACTTCCAGCCGAAACTGCCCGCACTATTTCCAGCATCTTATCGGACAACACGGCACGTACCCCCGCTTACGGCGCTAATTCGACCTTGTACGTGGCTTCAAGAGACGTGGCGGTTAAGACCGGCACTTCCAATGATTATAAAGATGCCTGGATTCTGGGATATACTCCCAATATTATTATCGGCGCCTGGGTTGGAAACAACGATAGTTCTCCGATGGAGAAAAAGGTGGCTGGATTGATTGTCTCGCCGTTGTGGCGAGAACTTATGGATAAAGTTTTACCGTCTCTGGCTCTTGAATCATTTTCCCGGCCGGAGCCAGAGGACCCGTCTCTTCTTAAACCCATTCTAAAAGGTGAGATGGGAAGCGAACCGCACTCCATTCTTTATTGGATAGATAAAAATGACCCTCGTGGCCCTATACCTCAAAATCCGTCAAATGATCCCCAATTCAATAATTGGGAGTATGGTGTGGAACTTTGGACACTCTCTAACAAATCGAGTATTTAGATTTACGACTGATTCATGGGCATCACAAGATAGAGAAAACTGGTATCTCCCACTCCTTGAACAATGATTGGCTTGGATTGACCACTGAAACTAAGAGAAACACTGTCAGTAGCAATGGATTGAAAACAGTCTGTAAAATAACGATGATTAACATTAATAGAGATATCGTCTCCTTCGAGCACGGCCTCAACAATATAAACACTCTCACCTACGGTAGAATTCTTTGATTCAATTTCAAAATTTTTGGCCTCGGGAGATAATTTTAAAGTAAGTTGATTAAAAACATCAGAGAAAACTAGACTGGTCTTGAGTGAATTTGTCAGATCTTGCTTAAGTAATACGGCTTTAGAGGTAATTTCTTTAGGAATAATTTGTTTGTAGTCGGGAAAAGTCCCTTCGATTATACGTGAGGTCAGGTAAACATTTTGTGAACGCAGAGCCATTTGATGCTCCTCTATAGAAATCGAGATTTCTTCTTCGCCTCTATCAAAAATTTTTATTATTTCCATAGCATTCTTCTGTGGGACTAGAATTTGTTTGAAATGCGGGACTTGTCTTACTCTTATTTTCTTCTCTGCTAATCTAAACGAATCTGTAGCGGCAAAAACCAAAAACTCTCCTTCGTGAGTTATAGAAATGGATGACAATTCCGGCTTGATACTGCCTACCGAGGCCGCGTAGATAACCGACTTTATGCCAAAAATAAAATCTCTGGCAGGTATTAAAAAAGTTTTATCATCACTTATTTCCGGAACAATCGGAAAATCTTCACTTGGAAGAGTTTTAATAATAGTTTTAGTGGCGGAAGTTTTTACTTCAAGCACTTGGTTTTTAGTATTAATGGTAATATTTTTATCTTTCGATAAAGAAGAGATAAATGAAGAAATCACATGAGCGGGAACAACTACTATCCCCGGCTCACTCACCTTCACAGGTATGTCAATAGAAATACCAATATCCAGATTAGTAGCTTTTATCGAAAGAGAATTTTGATTGGTGCTTAAAAAAAGTCCAGATAGTACCGGCAAGGTGGTATTTTTATTAACAATTTTATCTGCCTTACTCAAGGCATCTTCTAGTTGTTCTTTAATACATTCTATTTTCATATATAAAATTTATTACTAGTATTAAGGTTGTGTATATGTGTACAATTTATTATATGCCTCTAATAAGCTCTGTTTCGGATTTTGTTTTTGGCCAAGATGAGGATAAGTCATAAAATATTAAGAATGATTAAAAATATGAACCCGTTTATACTCTCCCCTGAACATCTTATTAACATTATTATCAGTATTTTTCCACATAATACTACACAGCTAATAAATTTCTGATTTGGCCAACTTCCTCCACTAATGTTTGATCTTCTTTAATATTCGTTTTTATTTTTTCACATGAATGGATAACTGTGGTATGGTCTCTTCCACCTAGCTTCTGTCCGATTGATGGATAAGATATATTAAAGTCTTCACGTAATATATACATGATAATTTGTCTGGGTCTGATAACCTCTTTATGTCTCGTTTTTTCATAAATACTATCCTCCTTGATATTATAAAAGTCGGAGACAATTCTAACGACATCTTTAACCGCTACAGTCTTCTTCGGTTTGGCGTTATTTTTTATGTAATTTCTAACATCAATCATTGTTATCTCCCTATTTTTAAGCTGTGCATGACAAAGTAAGGTGTTAATAGCTCCCTCAAGGTCTCTGATGTTGCCGTTAATAGTATGAGCTAGATAATCTATTATTTCCCCGGATAAAGAAATGCCTTGTTGTAATGCTTTTGCGGAAATAATAGCGATTCTTGATTCTTTGTCAGGAGCGGGTATGTCCACTGTCATACCGGCCGAGAGGCGTGATTTGAGTCTTTCTTCAAGACCGGTAATAAAGTAAGGGTGTTTATCGGAAGAAAAAATGATTTGTCTATTATTGTCGTATAAGGTGTTGAATAGATGAAATAATTCCTCCTGAAATTTCAGTTTTTCTGAGAAAAATTGTATATCATCGACTATTAGGACGTCATATTTGCGGTATTTTTCCTTAAAGACGTTCATTTTTTGGTTTTGGAGTGCATTCATGCAGTCTTGCCCGAACTGTTCAGAGGTCATGTAATAAACCTTTTTACCTGGAGAAGTGGTCTTGATGTGATTGCCAATAGCTTGGATTAAATGAGTCTTACCGTGGCCGGTAGAACCATGAATAAAAAGCGGGTTATACATAATACCTGGTTTTTTAATAACAGCTTGGGCTGCGGCATGAGCTAGTTCGTTGAAAGGGCCTACAACGAAGGTCTCAAAGGTGTAGCGCGGATTTAAATTGTCGTCTTTATTGACTGCAATTTCCGGCAAAGGTAATTCTTTAGTGCGAAGTTCTTGACTTACTCGTTCTTCTTTTTTACGAGATTCCTCTTTATTTACAACATATTCTACGGTATGGATAGAACTTTCGAGGCCTCTTAAACTTTTAAGGATAGTATTGTGATATTTGGTCAGGAGCCACTCCTTAACAAAAGCGTTTGGAACAGAAAGAATCACCACTCCGCCATCTTCTTTCACAATACGAGTATCTTTAAACCAGGTAGTAAAGTTCGCGCTTGATATACTTAACTCTATTTCTACCAAAACGCTTTGCCAAAGTTGTTTGTAGTCAATCATATAAATTGCCAGGTAACATAGTATATCTTTTAGAAGTCGAATAAAAACTTGTTTAAAGCTCGAAAAATGTTTATAATGTGTTTATAACTTGTTAATAAAAAATGTCTACAACATATAAACCGAAAAAACGCAAAAGAGCCAGAACTCACGGTTTCCTCTCTAGACAAAAAACTTCTACTGGCAGAAGGACATTAAGAGCTAGACGAAGGAAAGGCCGTAAGCGTTTGGCTGTCTAGTTCGACTCCGCTTACTATAAATAATGACTCATTTTTATTTAATGGTCAAATCTTCTCCGACGGTAAAAGTAATAATCTCTGTCTCCAAAAAGATTTCTAAAAAAGCGGTTATTAGAAATAGAATTCGTCGACGTGTTCGCCCGATCATACGTGAATTTATCTCTAATCTTAAACCTGCAATATATTTTATTGTTGCTAAACCTGGCGCTGAAAAAGTAGAGGGAAAAAGTCTTGTAGATGAACTGGCGGAGCTCTTTAAAAGGGTATAAAATTAACCGATGTCTTTTCTATATCACACCCTTTTCTTCGACCCGCTTTATAACATCTTAGTACTTCTGTTTAAAATATTTCCCTGGATCGACGCTGGCATCGTGGTCATTTTCCTGACCGTTTTGGTTCGTTTAATTATTTTTCCGCTTTCGAGAAAGGCGGTGCTTACTCAAGTAAAAATGAATGAAATAGGCCCAGATTTGGCTAAGATAAAGGAAAAATACAAGGACAAGGCTGAAGAGCAGGCAAAATTGACCCTAGCTCTCTATAAGGAGAAAGGAGTTAATCCGTTCTCGGGAATATTGGTTATTATAATTCAGATTCCTATTATTCTCGCTCTATACCAAATATTTATCCACCTTCCGGAAATTAATTCTTCGCTACTCTATTCATTTGTAACAATACCTGACCACATCAATACCACTTTTCTCGGTGTCCTCGATATCACGGCCAAGAGCTCCTTTCTTGCTCTACTGGCCGCCATCTCTACTTTTTTTCAATTCCAAATTTCTGCGAAAGGGCAAATCCAACCTAAAGGAAATTCATTCAGTGACAATCTTACCCGTAGTATGCAGACTCAAATGAAATATATCTTTCCGGTAATAATTTTTCTCATCTCATACCGTATTTCCGGAGTCATTGCTCTCTACTGGCTTACCACCAATCTTTTCAGTATTGGGCAAGAAATTTTTATTCGCCGAAAACTTACAACTACTCAAGTCTAAGCGCCCAGAGCGAAAGGTCAGTTTTGTTAACGAAGATAAGGTAATCTTCATTTGGAGAAAGTTTTGGTTCAATCACATCAATATCAATACCGAGATTTTCCTTTGGTTCCGCCAAGATTTTAGCAATCTCAATGCTGGTATCGAAAGACCAAATGCGGTCAGAGAAATGTGTCACCCCACTGTACCAGTTGTCCGGTTCTCCCGCTTCGGGGTTATAAGTCGGCGCGCCACAGAAGACCGTATTCGTATTTTTTGCACTCCACACACACTTTTCAGCCAGTGTAGCAGGTGATATTTCAGAGACATCCTTACTTTGGAGATTTTTGGCAAATAATCTTGTCTCGTTATTTTCTACGTACGAATACAGCACTTGATTGCCAGAAGCGTTTGGAAGAGCTAAGAGTCCGTTGAGCGGGCCAAGAATTTTTGTGAGAACTCCGTTTGATGTGTTTAAAGTATAAGCGTAACCCGAAACATTTGTACTTGCTTTGGTATGTAAAACTAAACTATTTCCAGTCATAGCCAGTCGCCAGTCACTAAAAGGAGATGTGAGAAGGGTTTTTGAACCCGTGCCATTGAATGTTGAAGATACGACAGAAGAAACATCTCGCAAGGCATAAAAGAGGGTGTTACCCGTCCCTGCGACAGCAATAGTGCTTATATCTCCGCGCAGAGCGGTAGATGACACAGTGTAAAGATTGTCTGTTGAAGTACTTTTGGGAGACGTCAAGGTGAAAACGCGATTTTCTACCACATCGGAGTCATCTTTGAGAGATCTCAAGAGAACTGCATTACCGTCTGGCCTAAAATAAGCTTCATAAATTTTAGGCAAAGTTTGATTAGTAACTTTAATTTTTACAAGGGTTGCCAAATTGGTGTCGTAAATATGACCAGTAGCTCGGTCGACGTATCTAACTATTGCCTGGCCATTTTTTGTCAATGCTATTGCGCCGGCAACCGGTGTATTGGAAATGCGAAAAAGTTTAGCGGTTGGTGATCCAAATTCATCAAAGGCCGCCTGTTGCCCATCCTCTGTCGTTGGTCGTTGGTCGTTGGTCGTTGGTTTTGTTATATCCTCTCCGGAACCGAAGGGTAATGAATTTCTTATTGCTTCTTTTAGAGGGACTTCTTGTTTATTTACAAAAAAGTACCATCCCAAGATAAGAACTAGAGTGATAGAAACAATTGCTATTAAAATTATAATTATCTTTTTCATTTTATTATAATCCTGGAACGCTTATGTCCCAATGATTACTTTCCAAAGCATAAATGGCACCGCTTGGAGCCAGATACATTTTAGCACCATCACTTCTGTTCAGAAGGGAGGTGTAATTTCCAGTAATATGACTAGTCAATGTATCATTTAATCTCAAGTCAGCTTTGTAGCCGTTTGCATGACTGAATGTCCCTGGCGCATGCACTCCGCTTGTTGCTGAAGTTATTGTTATATCACAACCACATGTTAGTTTGAGACGAGCAATCTCGTTTACAGTGCTTTGTTTGATACCTGCCAATGAAATTCCGCCATCGACATCAATATTTGTGGCATCAAACTGACTCATGGCCTGTTGTTGGGTTAAACCAAGACCACCAGTCGCACCTCCCACACTACTTACAGGAAGATTAGTGTTGGCTGGTATCGATTGTACCGGAACACTTAGATTAAATGTTGTTAATTTAGGGTTAATAGTGTTGAGGATGAGCCATGCACTGATGGCTAAAAGGAGTCCCCATAATGCGTGTTCTATGGTAGTTTTTGCTTCACTCTTTCCAGCAAAGGCGTCGGTTGACATATATTTGATACCGCCGAAAATTATCATGATAACAGCGAGTCCGGTGGCTATGGCTATAACCAACATAAAGATGCCTTTGATATAATCGGAAGCCTTAGCAGTCTGGCTATCTCCACTTTGAGCCCCGCTTAATGGAATTGGCGCCAGGAGTTTATAATCGGTTTGAGCCAACACGTGAGTAGCTGTAGGTAGTAAGTAGTAGGAAGTAAGAATAATAAGGATTAGCACTCCATTCCTAAATCTTAAATCTTGAATCTTAAATCTATTCATTTCATTGGTTTCCAAATTCTATCAAGAAATTTTTACTGGCGTCCTGGGTAATTTGATTTTTGTTTGAAGCGCTTACTGACACTTGCGATGAACCGACAGTGTTGTCTGGGCTGCGATACGTTACCGAGTTCTTAGTTTCCGCTTCTCCGACATTGGTGCGCCATTCGTAGCTAATAATATCGTCCATGCGATTGGAGGTACTAAAGAAGAATGGAAATGCTGTAAAAGTAATCTCTTTTTCTTTAAGCGGGTGCGTCCCGCTGGTTTCTCTATGAAACATGAATCCGTACAAAGGATTGTTTTCATAGACGGCAAGAGCTGAAGCGGTTGGAGTGACGGTAACGAATGTGCTTGCTAACACAACGTTTTGGCCGGAGAGAATCTCCACTTTAATAATTTGCGGTCTGGAAAGGATTGAATCTAAGAAGGAGATGTAGTTTCTACCAATACCGTTGATATTACCCAAAACAGTCCCGTTCCTGGTCCATTTGTAATTTAGATTAGCCGCACTTCCCAAACCCTGTGGAATAGCAACCAGAGTAATTCTTGATTGCTTAGACCAAAGACTTCGGCCCTCGTAGAACGGCGGCGTATAAGTCTCCCCCTGCCAGAGAATGTCTACCACCTGCGCTCTTAGATGCAATATGGGCAGAATAAGCAGTAGGAGAATGAAAATAACGTAGAACTTTTTCATTTCTTTATTATACCTAATCCTGGCGCAACTTTCTTTATCTTGGAATCAAGCGCCAAGTAAGTTACAGCAACAGTCCAAGCTGGTAAAGCGGACAGTGGTATAAATGGGAACATCTCGATAATAGAGGACGTGCCGAAAGCCGCGAATCTTTTCGGCTTCATGAAACTCATGCCGCGCAGTTTAAACCAAATATAGAAAGTCAGGCCGGCGAAGATGCCCACCAACCACCCCATAAATATAAAAGTCAGAAGCCACTGAAGTGCATCGTAAAACACAGCCACGGATATCATTAATGCGATTGTTGTATTATTTAGCCCTTTTTTCTCATCCTGCATTTTGTGCTTGTTTTATTTCTGCCTTTGCAGTCTCTTGAGCAACCTCTTTAGTTTCTGCCGCTTCCCGCTTGGCTTGTTTGATAGCCAAAACTTGCGACGGGTCGGAGGTAATAATCTGGTCTTCCGTGTATGACGAAATATTTTTTACCGCCACGTGTTTAAGCCCGGCGAAGAAGATACCCTCCCCTCTATCTGATTCAAGCAATAGATACTTTTCTTCATCCGTAAGATTAAAAGTCTTTTGGAGTTCATCTATAGTCGTGGGCGACTGCTTCAGAAGAATTTGAATGGAGGAGTTGGTGATAATTGGCAGACCGTAAGGGCTCTTCAAGAAGTCTCCAACATCTTGGGTAATAGTGGCCACGCCGAGGAAATATTTGCGCCCGCGCTTTACAAGACCCATAAGGAAAGAAGCCGTGTCCTCCGACTTCATCATCCACCATGCCTCGTCTATGACCAGAAGGCGTTTTTTAAGCTCTTTCCTTATAGCGTTCCAGATGTAGTGGGTAACTATGTACATGGCAATAGGCTTAAGCTCATCTTCCATGTCGCGGAGAGAGAACACCACAAATTTGCGGTTGATGTCAACATTCGACGGCCTGTTAATGAAGCCGGACCAAGTGCCTTTAGTGTATTTAGACAAACGTTGAGCCAATGACTCACCACCTTCCATGCCGGAGAGGACGAGCTCAAAGTCCGACATTAGTGGTGGTTCGATGGTGCGAAAGTCGGACTCAACGGTAATGTCTTTGAGAGCATAAGTTTCGGTAATGGCTCGGTCGATAATGGCATCTTCTTCTGCAGTAATGCCGCCCATCATTAGCCGGAAGAGACCTACTAGGTTGATAATATTGGAGCGCAACACGTTAGCGGCGCTCTCGCCCGGTCCCGGTACAGGCAAGTCGAATGGATTAATGTGATGTTCAGAGTTAAGGGAAATTTGGAAATATCTTCCATCTGTAACTTCCGCCATGTACTCATATTCTCGCTCTGGATCTATCACTATCACATCAGTGTCAAACATCAAAGTTCGCAAGATCTCAAGTTTAGTAGCATAAGATTTGCCAGCTCCAGACTTGGCAAACATGATGGAGTTATAGTTTTCCAGCGAAAAACGATCAAAGAGAATCAGGGACGAGTTGTGCCTGTTGATGCCGTAGAGAATGCCTTTATCAGAAGTGAGGTCAAATGAGGTAAATGGAAAAAGAGAGGAGAGCGGGGCAGAGTTCAGTTTAGAATGCACTTCCAGAAGGTCATTGCCAAGAGGTAGAGTGCTTTTGTACCCCTGCTCTTGCTGGAAAAGCGCTGGTTTGACATAAATGAGTTTTGATTCGAGGATGGATTTGATTTCGGATTCCACTTTGTCAAGATCTTGGTCGCTATCGCCGTAAATAGTGATGTATAGACCGACATCAAAGAGTTTTTGTTGCGCTTGTTGAAGTTGATCACGCAGACTCTCTAAGTCCTGATAAGCAACATCTAGCATCGGGTCGCGAACCAGACCTTTTTCTTCCCGGCCATGGATTTGGCTTTGGACCTCGGCTACCTTTCTCTGAAATTGACGCAAGACTTTCGAAGTTTCAATGGGATGGACGAAAATGGAAACGTCGAAAACTTTGTCCATGTTGATAATAGGCGAGAACCAATCCTCGGAGAGAAAACGCGGGTACGAAATTACGAAGTAGCTTCGCAGAATCTTTTCACCCAGATTAATTTCTTTTGGCGTAACTTTCAGCGCTGATGGGGCGATAATATCTTTCAATTCAAGCATTCCGGCTTCAAAAATTTCTTGAGGCAGGATAGAAGGAATGTCAGTGTTTTTTGTCTCTTTTTTTCCTAAAAATTTATCCAAAATACTCATGGCTAGTTCATTTTAAGCGGCTTCTCTGTTTCGCCGGGATTAAAGGCTTTGTAGAAAAGCTCAATAACTTCCTCCGTACCGAGACGAGCCACGCGAATGCCGGTGCGGATAAGTCCCTGTTCAACTACCGACAAACGTTCTTCAAGTTGGCTACGATTCTCATCGAAGCTCGCTTCCGTGGCAGCGGCCTGTTCTTTCTTAGTACCAAGCCCTAAACGCGAACGTATGTCTCCAATACCACCAGTTTTTCCGGCACTGATAATAGCCGGGCTGTAAGGTATCACTATGAAGAAGTGTTTGGTCATGATGTTCGTATTCTCGGTAAAGCTCTTGATGAATTCGATGTATTCTCGAACCTGAATCTTCATCAAATTGTTGGTTTGCGCCTTCTCTTGCTCTTCCAACAGAGCTATATAAGGCCGAATATCGAGCTTGCGGGATTGAGCCACTATCTCGATTGAAAAATCCAGGGAATTGAGGAAATCTTGAAATTGGAGGAGGATAGCATTTTTTTCATCTTCGGATTTGAGCGAGAAGTTTATGGATGAACATAGAAGAATGGAGCGCATGCCACCATCTTTGAGCATAATAATGCCGTCACGCACTTCCCTAATGGGAACGAACTCTTGAGTAGCGTTTGTAGTTGCAACCATTCTTTAATTATACACTAGACTCACTATCGTTTGGAGTAATGGGGTTTTGATTTTCCTTAATGTCTAAACTCCAACTAAGTTCTTTAAGCTTTGATTCGGAAAGTTTCGGCACGTAGACTTGTTCCAAGGGTTTCCCCTCGGCTGTTCCCTTAGCCGTGGCTGTCTTTTCCTCTTTTTTCCAAATATAAAGCTTGTTGGTGAGGGCATACTTCACAAACGCTTCGACCACATTGATAAACGGCTTATCGTTCATTTTATAGAAGGCCAAGGCTGCGGCGAAAATGACTATTGGTAGAGAGATAATAATAGCCAAGAATTTTGGCAGAATAATGAAAAGAATCGCAGCAATACCCACTCCTCCGGCCACGTAGATAAATTGTTTGAAAGTGAGTGGCCCGAAGATCTTGTCTTCTACTTCGATAAATTGTGGAACTTGGAATCTCATAGGAATATTATAACAAAAATCTACTTATACAGGTTGCCATGAGTGTCTATGTCTATAAAATGAACTGTGCTCTCACTTACAATTTCGTAAATGGCTCTAAAATCTCCGGAAATATTAATACTTCGACAGCCCTTATATTTCCCTCTCAAAGCATGATTACTCAGCTGTTTATTAAAGGGCTCGCTTATGAAAATGAAAAGTCTTTCATTGAATTGGTATCTAATTTTTACCGGAACCTGCTTGTATTTTTTCTCGAATGACCGATGAAATAATACTTTCATTTACGAATTTAGATAACGAATCGCGTCTTCAGCATTGTCGAAAGTCGGGGAAAGGTTCTTTCCTTCCCGAACGTCTTTCCTAACTCGCTCAATGAGTCTCTCCAGTCTAGGAGTCATCTTCGGTATGACTCTGAACTCGGCTTCTTTAGTAGCGATAAACTGCTTTAAATAAGCGTTAATTAGTGTACTTAAAGGCAAACCAAGCTCTTTGGCAGTTTTTTGAGCTTGGATTTTAACTTCTTTATCAGTTTTAACAATTAATTGAGTCTTCATAGCTAAAGTATATACAACAGGTTTAGTTTGTCAATCTACTGAAACTATGCAAGTGGTTCTCTATAGGGATCTTTGCCTTGCTCATAACGATAATCAGGTAAAGATGCTTTTGGTTCTGGTTTCTGTGGTGCTGGTATTGGTGTAGTTTGTTCAATATGCGGTACCTCATGTGCCACTTCACCCGCTTCGACCATTGGGAGATTTGCGGGCGGGGTTGCCGGGGCAGAGACAGGGGTGATAGCCGGAGTTACCGACTTTTCGAACTCCTCACTTTTTCTTAAAATTGGCTCAAAAATTTTATCAACGACGGATCCTGCGATTGTATACGCAACCTCTTCAGATACACCGACTTCTTTTATAATATTCGAGACATAATCATTGGGATTTTCTAACCCGTAAACAACCAGCATCGTTTCTTGTTCCAAAGAAACGATTTGTTCTGTATCGAGAGTATTTGCTTTACCGATTTCCTGCACAAGCGCTTTCCACGGCACGGCACTGATTGCCTGCTGCAAACTTGGTGGCAGGGTCTTCAGCTGTTCTGCTATGAGTTTATCTGTTTCGTTCATGTTGTTGATGGTGCACTCGCGGAGGGCTTTGTCGGTGATGTTTCAGTCGTAGTTTCCGTTGCCTCTGTTTCAGGTTCTACATCTTTTGCGACAGCCTTGTACGCCTCTGCAAGTTTCTTTTCATTACTCTTTCCTCTTCTTATTTGAGCGGCAGCAGCCCTATTATAGCCGCGTGCTCTAGCCCAGTACGAGTTTTCCATTTTATTGGCGTAAGCCAATTTTCTGACATCTCCGGCACTCGTAATTGGTTTAATAGTATTTATTCTCGCGTCAAATTCACTGGTAATTTTCTCCCGCTCCTTTTTGGCTATTTCTGATATTAATTTCTTTTCTTCCTCAAGTTTTTTTAACTCTTCATTAAGTGTTCCCACAGTCGCCTCATCAGACATTCTGTCTGCCTCTTCTCGTTTTTTCTCAACTTCTTTGATCTTCTCTTCCATCTCTTTCTCTCTTTTAGATTCAGGCGCTTCTTTTAGTGCAGCATCTTTTTTCCTATCAAGATCAGTTTTTCTACTGATAACCTCTTTTGGAGTTACACCTTTGAGTTCATCCAGTTTCTTTCTGGCGGCGTCGCCTTCTGCTGTTCCTGCATTTGTATTTTTGACGGCCTGTTCTGCTTGGTCCAAAGTTTCTTGTGATGGTCCCATGGCTTTGGCAACTTTTTCTGCATCTTCGGCTTTTTTCTTCCTAAATTCTGCGAAGCCACCCTTACCGCCTGCCTTACCGGCATCTAATGTGCCGCCTAACCCGGTACCACGAATATCAAAACTTGCTCCAGAAGTCTTTCGTCCTGTTGCCAAAGCCAACCGAGCCGCCATACCTCCTACACCACCCTGTGTTGCGCGTTCTTTTAATTTTTCACTATCTCCTACAGCTGCACCAGCTCTACCTAATGTACCTCTTCCGAATCTCCCAGCTACACCTATTGTCGCACCCCCGGCCGCTCCCGTGACCCAGCTCGTCAGCTTACTTACCCCTCCACCGGCCTTATTGGCCCATTCTTTGGCAATCACTAGAGAGGCGATGAGAAAAACAATGACAATAATAAAATTGATAAACATGGCGAAGGCTCCGGCAGATACAGCCACCCCTTGATTTGTCAGAGCAAGGCCACTAAGGGCCGCGTTAGTTGAGTTTATGCCAAAAGAGGTTTTAATTGCGCCCGTAATGCCTCCCGCGCCGGTAGCGCCCCCCAGTACATGAAGTGCTACCCAAGTGAGCATGAGGTATATGGGTGCGAAAAATGCCTGCCCTATAAGAGCATCTTTCCATCTATCTCCGTGCGACTTGAGCGCTGGTAGGACAAAAGCCATAAATGCTATAGGTGAGAGAATGAGCACCAATATCAGAATCACATAGCGGATAATAAACATGAGTGCCGCGGCAAAGAAAACAAATGCCGCTATAAGAAGCATGATGGACCCCATAATACCTATGGTGATAATGTCTTTCATGCCAACTTTAACATCGTAGAGACTTTGCAGATTTAAACTTTGCATAAAAGCGTTTGAGAGGCCTGCCTGCTCTAGACTAAGTGTGGCTGTAGCATTGAGTGCCCCTGGCGCTATGGCGTCATAGAACATAATGGCCAAGATATTGGAAATATCTATAATTAATTTGGTAAAAAATAAACTGAAATTGATGAGAATGGCGACTACAATAATATTAACAATCAATTTCTTGGCATCGCTACCTATTCCTAGAATTGTTTGTATTGCCGCATAAAGCAGTATGAATATGAAGCCCATATTGGCGAGGTCGCGGATGGCACTCCATGCGGAATTTATGGTCGTCAGGTTCGAGTAGTTCACGGACATTTGACCTACCGTGTAGTATATGATTCCGTTAAGAATTACACCGGCCAGACCCGTAAGCAAGCCGACGGTCCTTAACATTATCTCTGCAACGGCGGCTAGAGCATCCTGTGCCCACGTGAGAGGATTAATACGGTCAAGTATGTCTCCAAATATACTACCCGCGTGTGCAGTGTGAGGAAACAGAAAACCACTTACCGCAAAGACAAGTATAAGGATGGGAATTAAGCTAGAAATTTTTGGCAAGTATCTCCTCATAATGTTTTACAGCTGGGCTGGAGCAATAAATTGTCGGTTTGGGTCGGTATTTGGAGCTATGACAAGCCATATTGCTCCCGTGTCTGTAAGAGCATCGACCCAGGTATTTGTCGGTTGATGAATTAGAATGTCACATGCTATCGGACCAGCTAGTGACGGACAGAATGAGCCAAAATCTTTGTGACTTAGACCCCACCCAGCGTTGCGATTGTTCCAAGCAACGGTATTAAGTATTGCTCCTCTGTCTACATCTGTCAGCGGATTTCCATATTTCGTTCGTTCATTCTGAACATCCGCAAGCAAAGATGGTGCTCCACTTCCTCCAGTTGTTACCCCGGGCCAAGTAACCATAACCACATTGCTTCTTTCGGTACAGTTCCTGGTACTGTTTCGAGCAAGACAACTCACCATGAACCCGTAGGCGTCGCCTGACTGAGCGGAAAAATTCGACAATTCGCCTCTTGTAGCCGCCGGAGGATAAAGGTTATCGGCACCTTTACTTGTTTGTCCCGGCCGCATCCATTCCCATGTACTGGCGTGCCAATTGCCGTTGCGGTAAACAAATATCCAAGCATTACCGTTAAGTTGGGTAGTAGCATCCAGCGGGAAACCTGCCGGCCAGACATCAGCTTTGTCATAATTAAGATTAACGCTATTTCCGCCAATATTTACTGACAGATTTGCTGTTTGTGCCCAACCGGAGACATTAGTATCTTCCCAAACAACATTACTAAAGTCGCTGGCGATAGCCGGAGGATTGGCGACATCATTGCCATTACCAGTGCCACCCCCACCTCCACCCCCACCTCCTCCGCCACCTCCTCCTCCGCCACTAGTAGGCGGTATTATGGTGGCCTCTACAGAACCACGGCATGGTGGTCCCACAGGCATATTATCTGTTCCCGCGAAGTAACATACGTCCGGTTGGCCGTCGCCAGTCGTATCTATTCCGTCATAGTTCCCATCACCATCAATATCAACTGACTTGCTTTGTGGAGGAAGATTATTACTTGGTGTTGATTGCGGCAAAGTCGGGTCATCGCTAAAGAGACCTTGTGAGCCGAAAACATATCTTGTCAGAAGACCGGTGGCGAAAGCTTGGATTAATTGCTCCCAATGATTAACAGTTATAAGACTATCTAGGCCGGATGGCAACACTTTATCAAGTTGAGCCTTAATTGTGGCGCCCGGAGTGACAATCTGTTTGGCTCCAATACAAGTTTTTTGCCCCGAAGCTGTATCAAGTACTTCTGTCCCTAAACATTTTTCATAAGATAAAAATCCCTGATTCCAATCAAGTTGCTGACTTTTGAGACCAATCTCCTTTGCAAGACGTCGGTCAAGTTCAATTTGAGTCTCAAGAAATGCTCCATAAGGGTTATTTAGGTCGTTTTGGGTCATACTAAACCACGCATCCCACCCTCCTTGACTGAAATCGTTATAGAAAGCATCGATATTGCCGATTACTTCTGTTAAGGTACATTGAAATCGAGGTACCTGCATATAACTTTTTTGTAGAGCCAGTCGAATTTGTGTTTGAAATGGCGAACAAAGAAAATTTAAATCACTTCCAGCAATAAAATCACCCGCAATGCCATCGGCGATGTCTGTAAAGTATTGTCGCGGATTAACTGCATAAGCCGGGTTGCCTTCAAAGCCGTTTTGGGCCCATTCAACTGTTGATGCCACTATGCGTTGTATGGCTACTCGGGCTGCAATCATAGCAATTGAATCAGCCACTTCTCTAACCGTTTTTCTTACTTGTTCCGCGATGCTTATAGCGGTGTGTATCGGGTCGTTTATAATGCCAGCTACAGGAATAATGGCTTGGGTTCTTGGAACAAAAACAGGAAGATAAATAATGGAAGAAACCAGCGAAAGAACTAAAAGAAATGTTATTGATTTTTTCCCGAACATTTTGTCTAAATTATATCGCATTTGTCTGGAGGATCTGTTCAATTTCTTTGAGGACAGTTATTTCTTTATCTAGATTTTCATTAACGATAATGAAACCAGCAACAGCTGTTATTGGGTCTTCCTCCGCCTCAAATATAGCATTCATAGCCGACGCGCTTGATAGGTGAATGTTGACAAGTTCTAAGTGAGTGGCAGCGAGAATAAGGGGCACAGTGAGATTTTTGAGCTCCGTAGCGGTATTTGTATAAGTTGCGCTAGCATTTTTAGCAAACGAATAAGACATCTTGTCCAGAGCATCGGCACTGGGTTTTTCGGCATAAGCTTTGTTTATAGCTCCAGCGTGCTTCATGTAAATTTTTGCTAAGTTGTCGGAGTAATTTTCTAAATTTACTTTCGTATTGGACACCGTTTTAATGTCCTGCGCCCCTATTTTTGTGGCTTTATTGAAAATCGTTATGTTCTCGGCATACTGGTTGGCTAGAGAGATAATATTGGCTTCCGTTGCTTGTCCACTTCCAGCTAAGCCGACATAATCCAAAATGAGCTGACGACCAATTAGGTCGGTATTAGTAAGAGGAGCCGATATTACAGAAGAAGTACTTGTTTTGGGTATAGTGAAATCATTAAGAATTTCTGCATAATCGTCGTTACTTGTTCCTAATTGATCTATAGCAACAACATTTGGTTGAACATAACCAGTAGTTCCGAAGCGATACCAAGAAGATACTCCGATAAGTACTACTGAAACAGAGATTGCTAGTGCTAATCTAAATCCCATGTTAGCCTATATTGTATCAGACATTAAGTAAATTTTTATACTCTGTATCTGTTAACACTCTGGCTTAAAACATGTTCAATTCTGAAACCGCGCGTCAATTTGTCTGGTCAATAATTTTAATCACAGTCTTCATCGGACTAAGTTACTTATCGCCAGAGAGAAAAGGGGGGTCTAGGCTCTCTGACAATATTATAACAGCCACAGAACAAGATGGAATACAACTTTATCAGCTTGCAGTAATGTATGATTACGAAGGAGATAAAGATAAAGCAAAATCACACTTTCTCATGGCTATTGCGGCATTGCCGCAAGGAGATGAAAGAATTTTCAATTCTTATATTTATCTTGCACGTTTGGTTTTTCCTGCCGACCAGCATCTTAGTGAGCAAAATAAAGAAGAACTAACAGGATACATCAAAAAACTTGATAGTTTAAAACAAACAAACACTGATAAGGCGTGGGTGCATGCTCTACTAGCAGAATTTTATCATAGTGAAAATAATCAGGAATACGCAATTGAATCAGCTAGAAAAGCAGTTGAATTGGATCCTTCAAATGCCGCCTTCCCACACGTCTTGGGTGAGGTAATGCTAGAGGGTCATAATCATGGGAAACATGTTTTTTATACTAATCATCTCGACGAAGCGATTTATTTTCTTAAACTTTCTTTAGAGATAGACAAAATTCCCTCGCACTCTTATTATCTTCTCGGAGTGGCTTATTGGTTTAAAGGTGAAAGAGAGAAAGCAAAAGCAATTTGGCAAGAAGGCCTAAGAGTAATTCCAATTGATACTTCTTACCCTAAGTGGTTCAAAGTGGAAGTAGAAAAAGATATCAGAGCTGCACTCGCGGCTCCCGAAGAGTTAGAGCATATGAAATTATAACGGGAAGAGGTTCAGTGTCAATTTATGCCAAATCTTAATATCTGCATCTTCGGCACGCAAGTTCCTATCTAATTTTAGTTTCTGAAACACTTCCTGAACCTTGTCTTTATGGAAGATTGTCGAGAGATTGGAAGAAAGTTTCTTGCGTTTGGATTTAAAGCCGGCGCGCACAATTTCGAAGAAATCTTTTTCCGTAAGGTTTTTAAAGTAATTTTTAGAAATATTCTCTATAACGACGATAGCCGAATCGACTTTGGGCATTGGAGCAAATGATCCGGCTTTGACAGTCTCTACATATCTCGGTATTCCGTACGCTTTCACTGATATAGACAAAATGCTTTCTTTATCGTCTTGAGCCACGATTCGCTTGGCGACTTCTTTCTGCATTAGGAGCACCATTTGTTTCGGTTGATGTTCCGCCGATAAAAACTTTTTTAGTATCGCCCCGGTGATGTTGTACGGTATATTAGCTATTAGCTTATAGCTTTTAGCTGTCAGCTTTTTAAAATCAAATTTCAAAATATCATCGTGAATTAATTTTAGTTGACCAGACACGATTTCTTTTTGAAACTTTATCTTCAGTGTGTCGTACAAATTATCATCCTTTTCTATTGCTAACACTTGACAGTCGATAGCTAGAAGCTTTTCTGTCAATGTTCCTGTTCCAGGCCCTATCTCGAGGACTGTATCTGTTACGCTAAGGTTGCCGACTTCGACAATTGTCGCAAGCGCTCGTTCCGACTTCAAAAAATGTTGCCCCAATGATTTCTTCGCTCTCATACCCTTTTTCTCCCACTTGGATGCTGAGCCTCTAAGTGTTCGTTCTCGAGTTCAGCCAGTAACTCTTTCCTTTCTAAAATGGATACCAGTGTGTTTTTGGAAAAACGTTCGTAATCTTCCAATGTCTTAAATTGTTCACGAATAATATTCTTCGCGCAAATGCCGGATAAATTGTCGTCCAAGTATTCATTCCAACTTGAAAGAAAGAGATCTTTTTTCCTATTCAACTTGTGAACTTTGTAATTGAGATTCACGTATACGCTGGCATGTAAGAGATATTCGTTAGAATCAATATGACTAGCTTTAAATCTTCCCTGAAATAATGACCCAGTTCTTACATGTCTTTCATTAAAGTATCTTGTATAGCCAGTACCAAGTCTATGCATAAACTTCTCGATGCCACGTTCTTCAAGTTGAGTGATGATAAAGTGATAATGATTTGGGTTTTGGAAAAATCTTTCCAAATCATATTTATTAGAAAATATTAACCGCCTATCCACTCCTCTGTTGTATATATGGTAAAACTCATTTGCCACGAAAGAGATTTTTCTCATACAAGTTATTGTATCACTTGGAGGTTGAGCCTCCAAGTTGCTAGGATTAGAAGTCAATTTCCAGTAAAGGTTTTCGGTGGAGATTATACTCGTCAAATGTTCCTTCCTCCACCAATGTTTCAGGAATGTCAAAAATAAATTCAGACGGGATGCTGACTTGTCTCCTGCCAAACATAGTGCGTGTCTGGGCGTATGTAAGAAAGATTTTTTTGCGTGCTCTAGTGAGCGCGACGTAAAAAAGTCGTCTTTCTTCTTCCGCCTCTTCTGGAGTAATATTTGTCTCGTTCAATCGCTCGTGAGGGAAAAGTCCGTCTTCGAGACCAGCAATGAAAACAGTATTAAATTCAAGTCCCTTGGAAGCGTGTACGGTCATAAGACGCACCGCTTTTTGTTCTTTTTTCAATTCGTCTTGGTCGCTTTGGAGAGCAGCATCTGCCAAAAAATTTAAAGTCCCATCTTTCGGAGAGAAACTATCGTATCGAGAAGCAAAATTCAAGAGCTCGTAAGCGTTTTCAAGTCTAGTCGCACCATCTTCCCCATTCTCCTTCCACTCTTGTTCAAGTCCCGATGTTTTAATAATAAGAGCGAGAGTCTCACTTGGTTTCTTTTCTCTAGAAGCTTTCTCAATTTCTCCAAGTAGCGTTCTAAAATTTGCCAGTTTGATTTTTATCAATGGCGACAAAGAAGTTTCGTTCCCCGAAAATATTTTCAGCACTGTTGTTTTACCCATGCCTCGCGTTGGCACGTTAATAATACGTTTAAAATCTATGAGATTCTCTGGATTAAGAGCCAAACGCAAATAAGCGACTATATCTTTGACTTCTTTACGTTCGAAAAAGCGGGTTCCCAAAATTTGATAAGGAATACCGTAACTCATGAAAGCTTCTTCGAGCACGCGTGATTGGAAGTTGGCTCGGTAAAGCACCGCGATTTCTTCCGGTTGAGCACCGTTTTTTATGAACTCTTCCGCTTTAGAAGCGATGAATTCTGCTTCGCCAAGTTCATCCGAACTTCCAAAAAGACCAATCTTTTCGCCGGAAGAATTCTCGGTAAAAAGATTTTTCTTACGCCTTATTTTATTTTTTTCTATAACGGCGTTGGCAGCCTCTAGAATAGTTTTGGTGGAGCGGTAGTTTTCTTCCAGAGTTACGACCAAAGCTTGCGGATAATCTTTCTCGAAGTTAAGAATATTCTTGATGTCTGCTCCGCGCCAAGAATAGATATTCTGGTCCACGTCCCCCACTACGCAGATATTTTGGTTTTTCCCCACTAACATTTTTGAAATCTCATATTGGACACGGTTAGTGTCTTGATATTCGTCTATGTGGATGTAGTGCCAAGTATTCTGATAATATTCGCGTACAGTCGGGTTTTTGCTCAAGAGATCCATAGTTTTCAAGAGAAGGTCATCGAAGTCAAAAGCATTATCTCTTGTCAAAATTTTCTCGTATTCCGACCAAACTTGTCCCACTACATTCCGAAAGTGCCCATACTCGTCTTGATTATTGTAATCTTTGATACCTGTACCACGACCCTTTTCTCTGGAAATTATACTCATCAGGTGAGCAGAATCGTGTGTTTTAGGATCAAGCCCGAGAGTTATAAGTGCCTCCCTCACCGCTTTTTTGCTATCATCTCGGTCGAAGATGGAGAAGTTTTTTTTCTTGCCGATTTTTGTCGATTGTTCCCGCAAAATATGTACTCCGAGAGAATGAAATGTGCTTACAAACGGCCGTTCGGAGAAGTTGACAGGTTTATTTAATAATTTGTCATCTCGAAGACTTTGTTCTACTCGCTCCCGCATTTCTTTGGAAGCTTTATTGGTGAAAGTGATAGCAAGAATCTTTTCAGGAGCTATTCCTGTTCTGACCAAGTGTCGGATTCTCTCCGTAATAGTCTTGGTCTTGCCCGCTCCCGCTCCCGCCAAGATCAAAACTGGCCCCTGTGTGGTTCCTACCGCTTTTTTTTGTTCGGAATTGAGATTTTCCGAAGGTTTGGACATGCTGGACACTATAGCATATGAGGGTACAATGGGTTGATGCGGCAAGAAAGCACTGATTTTATGGCTTAGTTGAACAGTTTAACCTCATTATATTAGTAAAAGAACGGTCAAATATATATTTATTATCTTGGTTATCCTCCCTATCTTCGCTTATGCGCGGAGCCAAGGAGGGCAGGTTTTGCGTGTACCGGAGATGTTGGAGATGGGCAATTCTCAAACTATGAGTCTTTTAGAGGGTTATTTAAACATTAATCCTACTGGTACGGGCGGTGCGGAAATTGCCATCGTTGATAGTGTCGCCCTGGAATCTAATGGCGGAGACAGTGAGGTATTCGTGGATCTCGGCAAATCTGGCGCTGGTCAGATTAGCGTCTATGTGGTGCGAGAAGGTGATACCTTAAGTGAGATTGCCGACATGTTCGAGGTTTCTGCCAACACCATTTTATGGGCAAACGATATCAAGAACCGTTCATCTATTAAAGTAGGCCAGGAGCTAGTTATCCTCCCTATCTCCGGCGTGCGCCATGTTGTCAAATCAGGAGATACTTTGAAATCTCTAGCTACCAAATATAAAGCGGATCTCAATGATATCCTTTCATATAACGGCTTGACCGCTAACACCAAGATTAAAACTGGTGATATCGTGATTATTCCTGATGGTGTCATCAGCATAGTTCAGACTCCTCTGGCATCTGGGTCACAGGTATCTCAAAGCTATCCTACCTATGTCGGTTACTATCTACGACCGATAGTCGGTGGGAGAAAGACTCAAAGCATTCATGGCCACAATGGTGTGGACTTGGCGGCTCCAATTTACACTCCGATACTTGCTTCAGCTGACGGAAAAGTTATTGTCTCGCGCACCGGCGGACACAACGGCGGTTATGGGACCTATGTAGTAATAAGCCATACAAACGGTACTCAGACAGTTTATGCTCACATGAGCGTAAATAATGTTTCGGTTGGAGAGTGGGTTAATCAAGGACAGATAATTGGCGCTATCGGTATGACTGGCAAAACTACTGGTCCTCATGTCCACTTTGAAATCCGTGGCGCCAAGAATCCCTTCTAAACATCAAATTTTTTAGGACGATATTCGACTGCCTCGAGAATGTGATTGTTGTTAATTTCTTCACTGCCTTCTAGATCGGCGATGGTGCGCGCCACTTTTATCATCCGATGGTAAACGCGCGGAGAGAAACCAAGTCGCTCGGCGGCGAGGTCAAGTGTTCTCCGAGACTCTTTATCAAGAGTAATAAGATTTACGATATCTCTAGCACTCATTTCCGAATTACGTGACAGTTTCTTGCCTTTTTTATCGAAACGGACTTTTTGTGCTACGCGAGCCTGCGTCACTCTAGTTCGAAAAATTTCGCTTCTATCTCCTTCAGAATTGCCGTGGAGATCGCTTGGTAGCACTCTATCCACTTCGAGCCAGATATCTATGCGATCCATGATAGGTCCGGACATTTTTCTTCTATATCTCGAGAGTGCGGAAGGTGTACAGATGCACGGCTTGCCTCGGAAGCCGAAATTCCCGCAAGGGCATGGATTCATAGCCGCTACTAATAAAACATTTGCTGGGAAGTGTGCTGTGCCCTTGGCACGAGAGATAGATATTATTTTGTCTTCTAACGGTTGACGCAGACTTTCTATCACTCTTCTGTCGAATTCCGGAAACTCGTCCATGAAAAGGACTCCAAAGTGAGCCAAAGTAATTTCTCCGGGTCTAGGAGTAGTTCCGCCGCCAACGAGCGAGACATAAGAAGCAGTATGATGTGGCGCGCGAAAGGGAGGATTGGTGATGAAGGTCTCGTATAATATGCCAGCTACCGAGTGAATACTCGTGGCTTCGAGCGATTCTTCAAATGAAAGTTCAGGTAATATGCCGGCGAAAGCTTTGGCGAGCATCGTCTTGCCTGTACCGGGCGGGCCGTACATGGCAACATTGTGTCCGCCTGCCGCCGCTATCAAGAGTCCGCGTTTGGCTCTTTCTTGACCTCGAACATCGGAAAAATCTATTTTAGATACTGATTTGACTCTATCAACCACAGTTAATTCTGCTTTAGGAATTTTTACAGAATCGATGAGGTGGTTTATTAAATCTGAAAGGGAGCGAATACCAAAGATAGAAAGTCCATCGATGATCGCCGCCTCTCGAACATTTTCCATTGGTACATAGAGTTCTTTGAAGTTATTTTCTTTGGCGAATTGGGCAATAGGTAAGATGCCGTGAATTGGCCGCACCTTACCATCGAGAGACAACTCGCCGAGAAACAACTTACTTTCGTGATCGAAATGGATATCCTTATTGGCAATGAGATAAGAGAGAGCAATAGCAACATCAAATGATGGACCCTCTTTCTTTTGATCTGCTGGAGCGAGCGAGGTGACTATCTTGTGATTCTTAGCCTTTGGGGAGTCGAATCCAGAATTCTTGATAGCCGCTGAGACACGGTCGCGGGCCTCTTCTATTGCCTTATCGGGTAAACCGACGATAGCGAAAGCATTGAGACCACGTGAGATATCTGTTTCAACAGAAATGAGAGTGACGGAGAGAAGATTTGTCTGCGCGCTGTAAACCTTGGAGAAACTCATTACATATGTTTGCGGCAGGTGCGGGCGGAAGGGTTGGCTTCTAGCCGTTCCGCGTCTATTTCTTCTTTACAGACTTGGCAGAGGCCGTAAGTGTCGTGCTTGATTTTATCCAAAGCGCTTTTGGTGTCCTGATAGCGTGTTTCCAGAGTGTTGACAATGGCCACGTTGTCCTCATAATCCTCTATGCTGTCGGCGACAGTGTTTTCATCTGCTTGTGAAGTGTCTCTGTCAATTGGGATAGCTTCCCAATCTGAGAGATTGTCGGGATTTATTCTACCAACCGCCCCCAGTTCTTTTTCTAAAAGTTCCTTTTCTGTTTCTAGCTTTTTTTTGAAATGTTCATAGTCTATTGCCATGACTTTCATTCTACCAGAAACACGGCTAGCGGGAAAGTTTTTCTCGTGTCAGGCGGTCAATGAGCGTGCGAAGACTCTCAAAACTGTCTGTAATGATAAGCATATTGTTGTCCAGGAATGAATATAGAAGGATAGGCTGGTTTTCCAGCATAAGTGCCCGAACATCTTTGTTTTTGTCCGTGACATCTGTAAAGACGGATTCATGCGAGATATTTTTTAACAGCTCGGCCGTAGCAAATAAGGGGCCGATGTCTTGACCCAGATTTTTTTCCCAGGAGAGCATTCCAGCAAAGGCGTTTTCAAAAGACGAAAGTTTAATAATAAGAAAAGTACTTTTACCAAGAGCTCCGAACATAAAGGACGGGTCAAAGGCGCGGATGAGACTTTCGGGTGCTCGACTCTCGAGTGTTCGCAGAAACTCACTGGCCGAAATAAGAGATTCTCTAACTCCCGTTTTTTGTTTTAGAATTATATGTCTAAGTTCTCCCTGGGGCACATTTTCTACGGCGCTTTTTAAAGTGTCGATGAGAGTGCTACGAGAATCTAATTTGGGTTCAAGACTAATCTCGGTGTTGGGGGATAAGAATCTATTCGCCGGTGTGTCTATGGTTGGAGTGCTAACTTTCCCCAAAAACTCGTCATAGGTATAGCGAGCCCCGAAGATACCCAGAGCAAAAAGTAAAAGACTTCCCAAAAACAAAAAGAAAAACTCCTTCTTTTTTTTATCAGAGTCTTGCAATGTTCCGGAAGTGTCGGATTGAGTCGGATTCTTTAAATGCTCTGCTCGTTGAATTGAGACGAGTGACTCTTGTTGTCTCTTGAGCGCTTCCGCCACATCTCCTTGAAAGGTGCGGATTTGTTTTAAAGGAGTTTCTTTGGGATCCATTCCACTATTCTAACTCATTGGGGACCTTCTTCGCGAATTTTTGGAATCGTCCGTACCTATCAGATATTTTTTGGGATTCTGGTCAAGATCAAGAAAATCGTCTGCCGCCTCGATCAAGCGAGCCGAGGATGATTTGCCGAAAGCCACTACTTCTACCTGGCAGCCGTGGGTATTTTGTAAGTATTCTATTAAAGGAACATAATCGCCGTCGCCAGAAAGAAGAATAATGCTGTCCAATTTAGGCGCCATAGTAACGGCGTCAATTGCCAGTCCGACATCCCAGTCTGCCTTTTTGGCTCCACCTAGGAAGATTTGTAGCGGTTTTGAGCGAATTTCAATACCCGCTTTTCCCAATGCGCCGAAGAAAGCATTTTCTTCACCACTCTCCGTAGTGACCACGTAAGCCATAGCGCGAATAAGAACTCGTCCGTCCAGAACGTCTTTGACTATCGCACCAAAGTTTGCTTTGGCATGATGAAGATTTTTGGCGCTGTGATAAATGTTTTGCGTGTCTATGAAGATGCCAACCCGTTGGGCTTTGTGTTTTATTACTGTCATCAAATTTTCTAATCTATTAAAATTATTTCTTCAGACCAAGTTTCTTTTGCAAAGCCGAAGCGCGTTTTGGATTTTTCTTTTCCAAATATTTCATATGCGACTGACGGTCTGCCACCATGGCAAGTAACCCTCTGCGCGAGTGATTATCTTTGGCATGCGTCTTTAAGTGCTTGGCAAGCTCTTCAATACGCTTTGTCAATATGGAAATTTGCACTTCAGGAGAGCCAGTGTCCCTTTCATGGATAGCAACCTCCTTAATTAGCTTTTGTTTCTTGGTCTTTGAAATCACCCATTAAGTATAGCATAGAATTGATACTTTGCAACCCCTCATGTTCAGGTGGCTAAGTGGTATAATGTCGCACAATATGACGAATATCAATGAACTCGAACAATTGAAGAGAGAATTTCTTGAATATACAGAGATAGAGAAAGGGCGGAGTCTCAAGACAGTGGAGAATTACGATCGATATCTGACGCGCTTTCTAGAGTTTTCGAAAGCGAAAAAACCGCAAGATATCAACTCGGATGAGGTGCGAGAGTATCGTCTGTGGCTCAATCGTCAACCCCACTCCGCTAAAGCTACGCGGGGTGAGAGTGTCGGAGACACTCTCAAAAAGAAGACTCAGAATTACTATCTAATTGCTCTGAGGGCTTTTCTTAAGTATTTAGCCAAACGCGGAGCAAAAACTCTCTCGCCTGAAATAATTGAGCTTGCTAAGGTTGGCGAACGTTCCATTGATCTCATCACTCCGGAAGAATTGAGACGTTTATTGGATGCTCCGGATATTTCCACTCCAATGGGGTTACGTGACAAAGCAATACTGGAAACCCTCTTTTCAACCGGTTTGCGTGTATCCGAGCTTTGTTCTCTTCCCTATGATTTAGATCTAAGAGCTGAAGAATTTTCGGTGCGGGGCAAAGGAGAGAAAGTTAGAGTAGTTTTTCTATCTGGAGAAGCTAAAGAAGCTATCAAGAAATATCTTGAAAAAAGAAAAGATATAGATAATGATTTGATGTTTCCGATAACTACCCGTTCTGTTCAAAGGATTATCAAACACTATGCCATTAAAGGCGGCATATCAAAGAAAGTTACCCCACACGTAGTGCGCCATATGTTTGCCACTGATCTCTTGGGTAACGGTGCTGACCTACGTAGTGTCCAAATGCTTCTAGGTCACGCCAACATTGCCACGACCCAAATCTATACTCACGTCACTGATAAAGCTCTGCGAGAAACTCACAAAAAATTTCATTCACACCGCAAATAATCTAAACTTTTTCATTTTTTCTGCATACGTTATCATCTTGCTATAGCATGAAGATAACGTATGTGTGCAAAGTCGAGCTTTGCACATAAACAATATCGTCTGGCTCTTGATGTTGTTGCTTGCAAAATTTTCAGAGGTTTGCTATGCTTGCTGGTGAAATGGGTTCGCCGCAAGGCGGACCTATTTCATACCCAAAATACTTATGTTCGACCTTAAAGTAATAAATTCAGTATTAGGAGAACTCGAAGAAGTGCGCGGTATTCCGCGCGCGTCAATTATTGAGGCCATAGAAGCCGCTCTTGCCACTGCGTACAAAAAAGAATATGGCAAAAAGGGTCAGATCATTAGAACTACTTTCGATATTAATACTGGCGAAACTCACTTTTTCCAAGTAAAGATTGTGGTGGATGAATCTCGCGTTGTTTTTAATAATGAAACGGAGAGAGGTCTTGCGGAAGAAGGTCTGATCTTGGGAAGCGAAAAAGAAAAAGTTGTCTATAACCCAGAGCATCATATTTTGATAGAGGATGCTCGCAAAATTAAGAAAGATGCCCAACTTGATGAGGAAATTATCTTCCCTATCGAGAGTAAGGGTGACTACGGTCGCATTGCAGCCCAAACAGCCAAGCAAGTCATTATGCAAAAAATTCGCGAAGCGGAAAAGACTTCTGTAGTCGCCGAATTTGGTAAACGCGAGGGAGAAATCGTGAACGGCACTGTCCAGCGTATCGAACGTGGGAACATTTTCGTCGATATGGGCAGGGCCACCGGCCTCTTGCCTTACGAAGAACAAATTCCCGGTGAACGTTTTAGTCAGGGTGAGCGTGTACGTGCCTATTTATATAGAGTAGAAGAAAGCCCTCGAGGGGTATTCCTTCGTCTCTCACGTTCGCACCCAAAGTTTCTCGAGAAGCTTTTTGAGGCCGAAGCACCTGAATTGGCGAATGGCGTGGTGGTAATTAAGGCCATTGCTCGAGAGGCCGGCTATCGCTCCAAGATCGCGGCCCTTGCTCTCGATAACCATATTGATCCTATCGGCGCGCTTGTTGGCCAGCGAGGAGTACGAGTTTCGACCGTTATGTCTGAATTGCGCGGAGAGAAGATTGATATTATCGAATGGTCGACAGAGCCGAAAAAATTTATCGAAGAAGCCCTGTCACCTGCGAAGATTCTTAATGTTGAAATTAATGATGTGGAGAAGGTGGCAGTAGTTAGCGTTTCCGAAGACCAACAGTCTCTCGCTATAGGTAAGGGCGGACAAAATGTGCGGCTGGCGGCCAAACTTACCGGCTGGAAAATTGATATTCAATCTGCCAAGGGGGTTGAACTTGCAGTTGGTGACGTTCCAGAAGATAATAGAACAATATGAATCTCTGGCATGACATAGAACCCGGTACCAAGGAGGCGATGAATGTTATCGTAGAGATTAATAAGGGTTCGAAGAATAAATATGAGATAGATAAAAAGACCGGCTTGATTGCTCTCGACCGGGTGTCTTATACTGCACAAGATTTTCCTTTCGACTATGGCTTTGTACCACGCTCGTTCTGGCACGATAAAGACCCTCTTGATGTGGTATTGCTCACTACTTACTCGCTTCTACCGGGAGTTTTGGTGCATGCTCGTCCTGTTGCACTTATGAATATGATAGATGGTGGCGAAGGTGACGATAAAATTATTGCCGTACCTGTTGATGATCCGCGTTTCGATACTATTCAAGACCTCGGTGATATCAACCCTCATACACTTAAAGAGATTGAGCATTTTTACTCTACCTACAAGAAACTGCAGAATAAAGTAGTGGAAGTGAAGGGTTTCAAAGGGAAACAGGAAGCTCAAGCCGCTTTCGAGGAAGGTTTGAAACTTTATGCCACCAAATATCGTCAAATCTAGGATAGCTGATATAATTAATCTGGACTCGAAACGTCCAAATTAAGAATAAACACACATATATGAAGCATCGTGTTACTGTTTCTGTTGTAGTGTTTGCTGTTATTGTCATGGCCCTGCCGGTTTTCGCTGAGGGACCTAATTTTGAAGCCAATGACAAGAGCAGTACCACACCAACCAAAGTTCGTGCTATCGAAATTAGAAAGGAAATGGAGGCAAGACGAGCTTCTACGACAGAGCGTCGAGCAGAGATAAAGAACAATATAGAACAGCGCAAGGCCTCCTCGACCGAACGTCGAGTGGAGATGCAGAGAAGTTTGGTTAAGCGTAAAGTGGAACATGTTACCAAGGTCATACTGGCCACCATCGAGCGACTTGAGAAAATTGTCATTCGTATTGAGTCAAGAATTGCGAAGATTCAAGAACGCGGCGGGGATACTACCGAAGCCGAAGGTTTTGTAGCAGTTGCCAAGGGGAACCTTGCAGATGCCAGAGTAGCTGTAGAGGTCTTCGCGACTCTTGATTTGTTCGATAGTGCTGTTGCAAAGAATTTTGAAACAGTTCGTGCCGCAGCTGCCGAAGCGAAGGAGCATATTCGTGCCGCTCATCGAAATATGATGATGGCGGTACGAGCTCTCAAAGGACCAAATACAGGTGTTAAACGAGAAGAAAGAGCCACGACAACGGCAACATCGACTTCGGATTCGGACGATTAATTATTGTTAATAAATTATCAATATGGACGAACAAAATAATATTAATGCGGGGACAGAAGAAAATAGTGGTAGCTCAATCGGCCCAATCATCGGCATTATCGTAATACTTGCCATCATTATATTGGGAGGCCTCTACTTCTGGAATCAGCGGGCAGATGTTACGGACCAAACGGTAGAATCCATCAATACGCAGAATGTTTCTGATGAAGCCGCTGCCATCGAAGCGGACCTGAACGCGACTGACATAGAAAATCTTGATGCAGAACTAAACGCGTCGTAAGTAAGAATCTTTTTAGAATACAAAGAGCCCAACAGTTGCACTGTCGGGCTCTTTGTTATACTCTATTGCCCATGAGTTATCTTATCCCGACAGTCATAGAAAAAAGTCAGTTCGGTGAGCGGGCGTACGATATTTATTCGAGGCTTCTCCGCGAACGCATTGTCTTTCTCGGCGGGCCGATTGATGACGATACAGCCAATATTGTCATCGCCCAACTTCTTTTTCTTCAATCGGAAGACCCAAAGAAAGACGTCTCTATATACATTAACTCCCCTGGCGGATCAGTGAGTGCTGGGCTGGCTATTCTCGACACCATGAATCATATTAAGCCGGACGTATCTACCATATGCATTGGTATAGCGGCTTCTGCTGCTTCCGTGATACTTTCTGCAGGGGCAAAGGGGAAGAGATGCTCTCTGCCTAATTCGGAAGTGATGATACACCAGCCTTGGGCTGAAGGAGTAGGAGGGCAAGCTACCGATATAGAAATAAGGGCCAAACATATCATTAAGACCAGAGAAATTCTAAACAAGATACTGGCTAAAAACACGGGTAAACCACTCTCCCAAATAGAGAAAGACGTAGATAGAGACTTCTTCATGAATGCCGAAGAAGCTAAAAAGTACGGTATTATAGACAAAATTCTCTAGTTATAGTACACTCTGGTTGTTCACTTATAAAAAAGATTGAAATTGTTTCCAGGTTTGTTTTTACGGTAACGGCTGGCTAACTCTTTAAACGTGCATGTCTCTTAAACTAGCTCTATTGCTCGCATTGCTTGCCGCATCTGCCGGTATTGGCTTTGGTTATTTATTGCGCTTGATAATTTCCCTTGGCAAAAAGGGTTCAATGGAGCTTGACATCAAGCAGATGGAACTCTCCTCCAAAGAGGAAGCCCAGCGTATTATTGGGAATGCGGAAATTCGTGCGGAAGAAATTATCCAGAAGACCCAAGCGGGTATTAAGGAGCGCGAGGATCGTGCCAAAAAGGCCGAAGATCGTCTTATCAAAAAAGAGGAGTTTCTTGACAAACGTCAGTTGGATTTGGACAAGGAAGCTGGATATGTGAAAGAGAAAGTTGTTGAAATACATGTTATTCGAGAGAAGGCCAAAGAATTTGTCGAGGCGCGTATAGCTGAACTTGCCAAGGTGGCGGGATTCTCCCCCGTCGAAGCTAAAAAAGAACTCTTAAGGACTGTAGAAAAAGAATCCGAGGAAGATTTGCTTATTCGTATGCAAAAACTTGAGACCGAAGGCGAGGAACGTTTTGAGACGCGTGCCAAAGAAATCCTTTCCACAGTAATTCAAAGACTAGCGTCATCAATACCGGGCGAGATGATGGCTACTACGATTTCTTTACCGTCGGACGAACTGAAAGGTAAGATTATCGGTAAGGAGGGCAGAAATATCAAAGCGTTTGAACGTGTTACCGGTGTAGAAGTAATTGTAGATGACACTCCAAATTCCGTCACCCTTTCTTCTTTCGACCCAGTGCGCAGAGCGGTAGCGGGACTTGCACTCGAAAACCTGATTGTTGATGGTAGAATCCAGCCGGCCAGAATCGAGGATTTTGTAGAAAAGGCCGAGATCGAGACTAACAGGATTATTAAGGAGAAAGGTGAACAGGCGGCTCTTGAATGTGAGGTCTATAATCTAGACCCCAAATTGCTTTCCATTTTAGGTCGTCTCTATTTTCGTTCCAGTTATAGTCAAAACGTACTGAACCATTCTATAGAAATGAGTCACTTGGCTGGTATAATCGCCGAAGAACTTGGAGCAAATGTTTCTGTGGCAAGAGCAGGCGCGCTTCTGCACGACATTGGCAAAGCTCTTGACCACGAAGTTTCCGGTACGCATGTTGAGATAGGTCGCAGAATTTTACAAAAATTCAATGTTTCCGAAGACATCATCAAGGCGATGCAAGCGCATCACGGAGAATATCCGTACGAAACTATAGAGTCTGTTATCGTGCAAACAGCAGATGCCATTTCCGGTAGTCGACCAGGAGCTCGTCGAGACAACTTAGAACACTATCTCAAGCGCCTAGGCGATCTTGAGCAGATTGCTCTCTCATTTGAGGGTGTGGAAAAGGCCTATGCTCTGCAAGCTGGTCGGGAGATTCGCATCTTTGTATCACCAGAGAAAGTTTCCGATCTGGAAGCCAAGAAAATGGCTAGAGACATAGCTATTCGTATTGAAAGTGAACTTAAATATCCGGGCGAAATCAAGATTAATGTTATCCGTGAGGCCCGTTCTATAGAGTTCGCCCGTTAAATCAAGGGTTTACCTTGAGTTTGTCGAAGGGTGGCGGAAAAAAACGGCTTAGTATATAATCGAGGATGTGTTATGAGGTAAGGTTTATTAAATAAACTAGTAGATAATGCATAATGAATAAGGTAGATATTGCAAATGCAGTGCACGACAAACTCGGTGGCACGAAAGTGCAGGCGGAAGAAGTAGTAGATACCGTGATTGATTCGATCGTTTCTACTCTCAAGAAAGGGGGCGAAGTATCAATTGCCGGTCTCGGCATCTTCTCGACCAAAGTTCGCGCGGCGCGCCAAGCTCGGAACCCTCGTACAGGGCAAGCCATTTCGGTGCCGTCCATGCGGGTACCCAAGTTTCGTCCTGCCAAGGCATTGAAAGAGGCAGTCAGATAGATTTTTGGTTTTTGGTTTGAAAACAATCCCGCTAATGGCGGGATTGTTTGTGAAACTATTGAACTTTGTATTCTTTTTTAATTTTTTCTACCTCTTTTTCTTCCTTGTCTTCATTTTTGATACGAGCAAGTTTGCCGAGCCTGACTAACTCTTCCGATTTTAGAGCGCATAACTCCCCCACTTTCTTTTCTAGGTATTCACGACTGTTAAGTGCGGGATTTTCCAATACTTCAGATAATAAAATTTCCAAAATGAAACCGATATGAGGACCGGGAGTTACTCCGGTTAGTTTCATCACATCCGCACCGTTTATATCAAGTTGCTTGACTGAAATTGGATCACGCAACACTTCTTCAATCATCGATTTATATTTACGCAAGCGGTATGGCGTTTCTTTCGGCCGGCCGGTACCGATACGGTCAGCTGTACGTACATCAATCAAGTTCCAAATTAAATCGGTTCCGACATTTCTGACGATGCGGCGTACTGCGCTCAAAGTAATTTCTTCGATGTCGGAGAAAAACATATGCCAACGCACGAGCTTAACCGTCTTCTCAATAATTTCCTTTGGAAATCGCAGATCTGTGAGGACAGCTCTTACTAGTCGTGCTCCGACTACCTCATGGCCGTAAAATGTCCATTGATTGTTTTTCCAAGCTTTGGTGTGTGGCTTGGCTACGTCATGAAAAAACGCAGCAAGGCGTACGTATAGCGGGAAGTTCTTTTTGGCGGCGTGATTGAGGCTTCTTAGTAAGTGTTCCCAAACCGTATAAGCGTGAGCTTTGTTTTGTTCTACTCCTATACCCTTCTCGAGCTCTGGAGAGATGAATTTCAAGATTCCAAGACGGGCAGCCAGTTCCAGAGCAAGTGCTGGCGCATCCGACATCATTATTTTTATAAACTCATCGCGCACTCGCTCGCGAGAGATGTGTCCCAACAGTTCGGCTTGTTTGGTTATCGCTATTTGAGTTTCGTGTTCTATGGCGAAATTAAGTTCGCTTGCGAAACGAAGCGCTCGAAACATACGCAAAGCGTCTTCACCGAATCTGTCTTCCGGTTTCCCGACGGTACGAATCAGTTTTTTCTTAATGTCTTCTTGGCCCTTGAATGGGTCAAACAATTCCTCTTTTCTAATATCATAAGCGAGCGCATTCATGGTGAAGTCTCTACGCGCGAGGTCATCCAGTATTGTTTTACCCCATGTTACTTTATCCGGTCGGCGAAAGTCCGAATATCCGGATTCTAGTCTAAACGGTGTAACTTCGACAGTTTTTAAACTATCGTCCATGGCACTTTCATTAACCACTCCGACAGTGCCATACTCGTTTTCATAAAATGTTTTTGGGAAAATTTTTATGATTTCTTCTGGTGTCGCATTCGTAGCGATATCCCAATCCTTGGGTTTTTTTTCTATCACTAGGTCGCGCACGCATCCGCCGACGAGATAATTCTCAAATCCGGCATCATTAAGTGACTGCGAAATATTTTTCACCTCTTCTGGAATTTCAAATTTATGTTTCATCCTTTGCATTTCGTTGCGCTCCCGGCAGGACTCGAACCCACAATAACGCGTCCGAAGCGCGTCGTGATATCCATTTCACCACGGGAGCATTGCGGCTATCTTACACGATATTGGAATCAGAAAACAGAGATGTGCGGCCAGAGAGAATCGAACTCTCGCTTCGAACTTGGCAAGTTCGTGTCCTACCACTAAACCATGGCCGCAGGAGTTACTGATGATATTCATGCCCCAACAAACGTATCCAAATTAGCATTTTTTCCTTCAAAAATCTACTTGAATAGCTGATTCCGCAAATTCCATATGCCACTCTCTTATTTTTACTTCTTCCCCTTATAACAACACTTTTTGTGAAGCAATTTTCTGACAAACCCGCATTTTCCACCCAATATTTTTTGCAATTTTGGTCATTTAGGTCCGGATACAAAAGCAGAC
>Ga0209542_10000367_pt1 | contig 110463 bp, 128 predicted proteins | sample RifCSPhighO2_01_FD_184028 | JGI IMG/M metagenome (GOLD analysis project Ga0209542, IMG submission 184028) | Soil microbial communities from Rifle, Colorado - Rifle CSP2_plank highO2_0.1 (SPAdes) (version 2) | ecosystem: Environmental > Terrestrial > Deep subsurface > Rock core/Sediment ...
ATTGAAAGGGTTTTTGGTTTTGTTTCCCGAGATGTTTTGCAAAATAGCAATTTTAAAACAGTAAGAGAAGCGATGGATAGAATTTCAAACTATTTTGAAAAGGAGGGAAGTATTATGGTTTAGTGTAATTAACTAATCTAACTTAGTAGGTTTAACTTAAAATTAGGCATAAATTTTTTATATGAAAATTTAGTATGAGGTATTTAGCTAAATATTCATTTACCCTTTATTAGAGAATTTTGTTTTAACTCCATAATTAACAGCACAATTCCGCATACTAAGAAAAAAAAGCCAAAACTAAGGTTAAGTGATGTTGAATTATTTCCCAGGCCAATAACTGCCCCTAAAGCGCTTATTTGAATGCTTAAAATCAGGAGAATTCCTAGAATTATTGAAAGACTGCTTAAGACTCTGTAAAATATTCTTGATGCTTCCATTTTACCTATTTATCTTACGTATTTTTAGTATATAAAGATTTTTGCTCTAAGCCTAATTTAGGCGTATTATTATAAAAAACAGATTAAACTATAGTAACTTAAGATATATAAAGTAGGCAAAATTATGGTGTGATTCAAGAATGTTTTTGAAGCTATGCAATATCAAATTTTCCTAAACGGAAAATTTGGCATGATTTATCCACTATTTAATAGTAGGTTAGATTATTTATACCAAGTATATTCTAAATTTTTTTCTTTTCAACAACAATCTTTGTCTTGCACGGAAGCTTTGCTTTTATCTTTTCAAGAACAACTCTTATAGCTTTTATCTGTTTCTCTCCAGTTGTGGCTATTAAATATATTGTCTGGTTTGGGTCAACCATTGCAGCTCTTCCAATTGTTTTGCCGAATGATTTTGTCATTCCTGTCTGCATTCTGTCTGCTCCAGCTCCTGTAAGCATTTTGTTTTCTCGGATTATATGATGGGGATGAACTTTTACCTCAAAATAGTACTGGTTTTGTATAGCAATGTCAAGTTCTCTTGATATTGTCTGTCTTGCAGCTTCCAAAGCATTATCTCTTATCTGAACTTTTATTTGACTGACAAGCCTGATTATTGTATCAAATTTATTCTGGTCGTAGAATTGCCTGTTGCCCATATTATATTTGCTTATTTTCTGGGTCGGAGCTGCTTTTATAAAATTCTTTGTTCGCTGCTTAGATACTCTTGTATAAGGCCTCGCGTATCTCTTTGAATAAGCTCCTGCTTTTCTTAATGTTGCCATATAAAAAATAAAAAGAACCTAGGTTCTCTTTATGAACTTTCCTCCAATAATTTAATTTTCATTTTTAGCTAATTCCTTCTGGAATGAATCTAGTTGCTAAAACGAATTTTCCATTTTTAAATTTAAATTTTCTTTGAGATAATAAATCTTTCTCACCAATTTTAACTAAATATGCTTGAAAACCATTCATCCATTCAATTAATTCTTTACATGCTTTGCCGAATGTTTCATAACTTCTTGAATTAGCTTCAGATAAATTATCAAGATGCATATTAAATCTTCTTTCATAATATTTTAAAATACATTCATCGCTATTTTTTCTTTCATGATATGTTCTGTTATCTACTATCATTTTACCTCAACCTCTGTTGTAATGGCCTGTCCTGGAAGGCCTTTTTTAAAAACTGCTCTTACTAATCCTTTGTTTCCGTGAGGACTGGAAATCTTGCCTTTAATTACTTTTTTTATCTTTCCTGGAGAAGTCCATGCAACTTCTTTGCCAACAAACTTATTTGCCTCCTCTCTGCCTTTTAGGCCAAGGTCTATTAAAAAGTGCCTTTCATGAATAACATGTCTTCCACGCCTAAATTGAATAATTGTCCCTTTTGCCATTTTATTAATTTATTCTATTCTTTATATGTGATAATGATGGTTTAAAAATCCTTTGATAGTGTTTTTTCTTATTAAACTAATAATGCTTGTTGATTTGATGGGATATAGTTTTTATTAGATTTGTGTAATACAAAAAAGGAGGCTAATTCTATATCATTTATAGGCAAAATTGCTGAATTAGGCTTTTTATTAATTATAGTTGTTATATTTTCTTTAGTAGGATCAATTTTAAGAAAATTTTCTTCTAATATATGAGATACTAAAACATCAATGCTGAATCCTTCTTTTGAAAGTTTTTGGCCATTTTCTTTATCTTGAATTATAAATTCTCTAACAAATAGTTCTTTTCTAGGATCATACTTGATTATTCTACTCCATAAAACATACCTTGCATGAGGGTTGACATAGTTATATTGTTTTTCCATCATTTTAATTTTTTAGAATTAATAATTTAAATAATTATTTCAAAGTCTCCAAGCTCCTTGGTTAGGATTTGGAATATTTTTACATCTGTCTTTGTTTGAAGCTTGCCTTTTTGTGCTGAAACAGCTGCTTCAAATTCTTCTATTGTTGTACTTTCAAGTTTATTTGAATTAGACTGTATTTTATTTATTGTTGATCCTCTTACTAAAAATGCTCCTGCATTTGTAATTATTAACTCTGCTTTTTCAGTTCCGTTTTTGTAAACCAGCTGCATTCTTGATTTATCTACTGCAATTAAATCACATCTCTGGCCATAATCTATTAAATGGTTTATTAAAATTGCAGCGTCTTTTCTTGCATTTTCAACATCATTTTTCTTTATTTTTCCACCCTTGAATTCTTTCATTACTTTTTCAATGTCTTTAAGTATCTGCAGCATTTTAATTGGCATTTTTCCTTTTTTAATAAGTTCTTTTTCAAATATTCCTACTAATTCATTTTTTGATTTTTTGCCAAAAAGATTTTCAAGAAGCTTGAAAACATCTGATTCGATCTGCTCAATTGTATTTTTTTGAGATACTTTCTCGATTTCTTCCCTTAATTTTTTCATTCTTTTTATAAAATCATCAGTATCTTTTATTAATCCATCAACTTCAGAACCAGTTATCTCACTTACTTTTCCGTGTTCGTAGTCTTTATAGATTTTAATTATCTTTTCAAGTATGTCTGCATATTTCTTTTCAATAATTTTTTCTTTCTCTACAAATGTTTCCCTGAAAATTTGAGCAGTGTCTTTTGGAACAGGAGGAGGCAATCCGTATAGCATCAGCAATGCTTGTGCTGGAGTGAGTGCTCCCCAATAAATGTCTCCAACAACAATATCCAGCAATCGCCTTTTAGCTGTTTTTTCAACTTTGTCTCCCATTGACATAAACATATCTATTGCTTCTGGAGATGGTTTTATTTTTCCCATTTTCAAAAGAAGCTTCCATGGAATAAATGTTCCTCGGTCATATAATGGAATTCCATCTCTGATAAAGGTAAACATAACAGGATGAGCATCTTTTACAGCTTCCCAAAAATCAGTTAACAAGTAAATTTGCGGCTCTAACTTATTTTTTGCACCTGAGATTGCTGCTGCATCTGAAAGATAGCTGTAAATAATTCCTCTTAATCTTTCTCTTAACTCTAATCTTGGCATTCTTTTTACATCAGTGTCGTCAATAATTATAAAAACATCGACATCTGAATTTTTAGTTGCTGTTCCTCTTACTAGGGAGCCCGCAATTACATAACTGCTTACATATTTCTCAAATTTTCTGATGACCAGGGTTTTATGGACTTCTGCAACCCTCAATGCTCCTAGTAATCCTTTGTCATATAATGGAAATGCCATTGCAATTGCTGTACTGAGATCATATCTGGCATCCATATAGAAATTCCATATGTCTACCGGAGTTATAATATGGAACCATAATTTTGGCTTTATATTTTTAGAATAATCAACAATTTCTTTTTTTATTTTTGGGATGTTTTTAAATTGTTCTTCTGGTATAAGCACAAGAATATGGGTTCTTTTTTCTTTTCTTTCATTTTCCGGAATATCTTCTTCCTCTTCTATTTTTGGGACAAATTGTGGAGGCAGAATGCCGACAGCAATTGTAAATGGATATTTTTTAATAAGGAAATTCTTGACTTTTTCCAGTTCATCTTTTCTTTTCTCCATTTCTTTCTTAACTTCTTCTGATAATTCAGGCATTGCATCTTTTGGAGTATATTTTCTCTCATTCATCTGTTCATTCAGATCTTTTGGTTCTTTAGAACTTGGTTTTTCGTTTGCCATTTGTTGTTAATTATTATACTAAATCTCGATGATTTATAAAACATGTGGTTTATAAATGTGTGGTTTTGCACATTTATAAAATAGAAATATTCCATGTAATTTAAAACGGAAGTAATTAACAACTTTTTTAAAGCTTTATCTTATATAAATTATGGATAAAATATAATGCGCCGCTAGTTTACCGGTAGAATATCTCGTTGCCAAATAAAGACAACCTATGGTTTTCTTTATGAAACTTTCCTTGAGAAAGAAGAAATGCAAAGACGAGGTGAACCGGGTTCAATTCCCGGGTGGCGCATTTTAAATTCTAAAATTAGAAATGTTTATAAGAGAAAAATAGCTGTTTTGATTAAGGTCCAGTAGGCTAATGGCAGACCCTCTCGTTTACACCGAGATGACGGAGGTTCGATTCCTCTCTGGACCATATAACCTAAGACAATTCGGTGAAACATAATCATTCTAAAAAGGTTGTTCTTTTCTTAAAACGATAAAACAGGATTAATAATTCATAAAGTTTATATATTAGAATATTCTAATATGTTAATGAAAGAACTATACAAATTACATGCAGAGATGTGTAAGGTTTTCTCTAATCCGATTAGATTAGAGATTCTTAATTTACTTAGAGATAGAGAGATGTCAGTAACAGAGATTATAGACAAATCAAAATTAAGCCAAGCCAATATCTCTCAACACTTGTCAATAATGAAATCAAAAGGAATAGTTATATCTGAAAGAAATGGAAAAAATATTTACTACAAATTATCAAATCCAAAGATTATCAAAGCATTTGATATTATTAAAGAAGTTCTAACTGAGAGATTGGAAAAAAATAGAAAAATATTAGTGGAGGTAAAAGCATGAAAGTTTATTTAGATAATAATGCAAGTACACCTATTGATTCTAATGTAATCAAAGAGATGAAACCATATATCGAGGAATATTATGGCAATCCTTCAAGTGGACACTGGCTAGGTAAAAAAGGAAAAAGTGCTATTGAAAATGCAAGAAAACAAGTTGCTGATTTAATTGGAGCCAAGCCCTCAGAAGTTATTTTTACTAGTGGTGGAAGTGAGTCAAATAATCATGCCTTAAAAGGTATTACCTCTGCATATAGAGGAAAAGGGAATCATATTATAACTTCAGTTATAGAACATCCTGCAATAACAAATCCCTGCAAATATCTCGAAAGAGAGGGGTTTAATGTGACATATGTTAGTGTGGATGAATCTGGGAGAATTAATTTAGACGAGATTAAAAAGGCAATAACTGACAAAACAATATTAATCTCAATTATGCATGCTAATAATGAAACAGGGACAATTCAGCCAATTGCAGAAATTGGAAAAATTGCAAGGGAAAAAAATATTTATTTTCATACAGATGCAGCACAATCTGTTGGAAAAATACTTATTGATGTAAATAAATTAAACATTGATTTATTGTCAATTGCAGGTCATAAATTTTATGCACCCAAGGGGGTGGGAGCATTATACATAAGAGAAGGGGTTGAATTAGAGCATTTGATTCATGGAGCAAATCATGAATTTGGGCAGAGGGCTGGGACTGAAAATGTTGCAGGAATTGTTGCTTTGGGGAAGGCAAGCCAGATAGCTTTGGAAAATATGGATAAATACAATAAAGAAATTCAAAGATTGAGGGATTTATTGCATGAAAAATTAAAATCTGTAGTAGATGTGAAATTAAATGGACATCTTACAGAGAGATTACCAAACACGTTAAATCTTAGTTTTAAAGGGATTGACAGCACGGAATTGTTATCTAAATTGAATGATATTGCTTTATCTACAGGTTCGGCATGCCATGATAATGTAAAAGAGCCATCTAAAATTCTAATAGAAATGAATGTTCCTAAGGATTTGGCATTAGGAGCAATTAGGTTTAGTCTTGGAAAATTTAACACGGAAGATGAGATAAATTATGTAGTTGATGAAATAAAAAGATTAATGAAGAAAACAAAATGAAAGACAATAATAATTTGTTAATTGGAATAATAATCGCTGTAGCAGTATTTTTACTTTTTGGAATGTTTGGGCTTGGTGGAATGATGGGCAATTGGAACTATGGTTTCGGAGGCATGTGGATTTTTGGATTCTTATTTATGACTTTGATTTTAGTGGCACTAATTTTATTTATTTTATGGTTAATTAAACAATTACAAAACGATAATAAAAAGAGAAGATGAAACAAATATTAATATTAGGAGGAGGAATGGGGGGGTTAGTTGTTGCCAATGAGCTTAAGAAAAAATTAGGAAAAGAACATAAGATTATCTTAATTGATAAAAATTCAAAGCATATTTTCTATCCATCTTTCCCATGGTTGATGTTGGGTTTACGTAAACCTGAAAAAATTCAAAAACCACTTGAGCTTCTCAGAAGAAAAGGAATTATTTTTGTTAATGATAAAATTACAAAAATAGAACCAGAAAAGAAAATGGTTAAAACGACAAGAGATGAATTTAGTTATGATTATCTTGTTATATCTTTAGGCGCAGAACTTGCTTCTGAGAAAATTAAAAGTTTATCTAATAGCGAATATAACCTTTATCAATTTGAGGATGTTGAAAGATTGAGAGATGCTCTAAGAAATTTTAATGGAAGAAAAGTTGCTATTGTTATTTCTTCTTTGCCTTTCAAATGTCCGGCTGCGCCTTACGAAGCTGCATTTTTACTTGATTATTATTTTGAAAAGAAAGGAATAAGGAAGGAGATAAATTTACAAATTTTTACACCTGAAACTTTGCCTATGCCAGTAGCTGGGCAGAAAATAGGTGAAGCAATAAAACAAATGCTGGAAGAAAGAGGAATAATTTTTAATCCTGAAAAGAAAATTAATTCTATTGATGGAAAAAATAAGATTATAATGTTTGAAAACAATCAAAAAGTTCAATACGATATGTTAATCTATGTTCCACATCATAAAGCACCAGATGTTGTTAAAAATTCCAAGCTAACTGGTGAAACAGGGTGGATACCTGTTAATGCAGAAACACTAGAAACAAATCAGAAAAACATTTATGCTATAGGTGACATAAATTCAATAAAATTGCCTGATGGAAAGATGCTGCCTAAAGCCGGGGTATTTGCTCATTACCAAGCAGAAGTAGTTGCTAATAATATAGCATCGGAAATAATGGGAAAAAATTCTCTTAAAGAGTTTAAGGGCGATGGTTTATGTTTTTTGGAAATCGGATTTGGTAAAGCTGGATTTGCAAGAGGTAATTTTTATGCTGAAAAAAGAGAGATTAATATGAAGAAACCAAGTCGTGTTTGGCATTTAAGCAAAATACTTTTTGAAAAATATTGGTTTTGGAGGTATTTTTAATTGAAAAAATGGAACAAGAAAATTTAAAAAAAATTGAATGGATATTAAGAATAGCAGTGTTTGGAACTTTTTTAGGACATGGAGTTTTTGCTTTGTTAGGTAAACAAAGTTGGATTCCTTATTTTACTTCTGTCGGTATATCTGAAGCTAATGCTATAGTGCTGCTTCCTTTGATTGGAGTTTTGGATATTTTAGTTGCAGTTTCTGCTTTAATAAAACCAATTAGAGCAATTCTTATTTGGGCGAGTGTATGGGCATTTGCTACTGCACTTATCAGGCCGATTGCAGGAGAACCAGTATGGGATTTTGTTGAGAGAACTGCGAATTGGGCAGCTCCATTGGCTTTATTGTATTTAAGAGGGTTGCCTAAAAATTTAAAGGAGTTTTTTAGTTAGAATGAAACTTGGGATTATAATTAGCACAAGTGAACCAGAAACCGTTTGGAATGCTTATAGACTTGCAAATTTTTCTTTAGATAAAGGAGATAAGGTAAATGTCTTTTTGTTAGCTAAAGGTGTTGAATCTGAATCTGGAAGTGAAAAATATAATGTTAAAGAACAAATTACCCAATTTACTTCTAAAGGCGGACAAATATATGCTTGTGGAACTTGTATGAAATCAAGGCAGTTAGACAGCAGAGATACTTGCCCACTTTCATCAATGAAAGATTTATATCAAATAGTCAAAGAATCAGATAAGGTTTTGGCTTTTGGGTAGACTTTGTTGTAACCAAATCATCTTAAAAACAACCAACTCGTTAGAAAAGGTTACTAAAAGGATACATTAGTTTACACCGAACAGGCGGAGGTCCGATTCCTCCAAGGACCATATTAAACAAGAGGGCTAAACAACTCGGTTCAACCGAATCACACTCAAAATAAAGTTTTTGTAACATAATAGAAGCTTTATGATATATTAGTTTACACCGAGATGACGGAGGTTCGATTCCTCTCTGGACCATATTTTAATATGAAAATTAAGTTCCTCGGTATTTCCTTAGGATGGGGTTAACATGTGCTAACCCTTGAAACAACAAAACATTTTCTCTCTTTCGTTCATCCTCTAGTAACCTTTCTAAATTCCTGATATTAACACTCTCCCAGCAGCCTATCAAATCATTAAATAGAGAAGACTCAATTATACCACAAAATCCAGGGAGATAAAAATCAGGAAATCTTTTATTAATAACCCTAATCACTTCATCTTTACTTTTACCTATTAACTTTCCTATTCTTTCTAAAAGCTCTTCATTTCGCTTATTCTCTCCTCTTGAAGCTAATTCAAAATGGATAATTAAACAATCAACATAATCGGGGGATAACCCTTTACTTATTACAGCATCCTTTACTTTATTTGATTGAAGGTCTTCTATATGATTTGCCATTGAAATTCCAAATTCATTAGAAATTGCTAATAAATATGCTCCCATTGGATCTAAGTTCCAGTAATCTTCAGGGACTTCATAAGGAATCTTTGATTTGGTCTGCTGTATATATCCATCTGAAAGGCGATTACCTTCTTTTAGGAAATACCATGAAAAAGGACTCTCATGGATTCTAGGTAAAATCTTTTGATAAAAATGGTCAAGTATTGAAAGCGTAAAATGATCATCTCCAATAATGTTTAGTGATCTTCCAGGTATTTGAATTACTTCGTTATAAACAATTGTTGGACCTCTACATAGCTTTCCCAATTCATTAGCTTTTTCTATTATTTTTTCTTTAGTTTTTTCATATAATCTATCCATGAAAATAATCTTCTTACTCCCTTTATAAAATTTTGTATGATTATTCCATTACATAATTTGTATTTAGCCATAACAAAAAGCATCCTAAAAAATGCTTGTTACAAAGTATATCCTTTTAGATATATTCATTTACACCGTGCATTCTGGAGTTCGATTCTCTTCAGGGCTATTCTTAGTTAGTTATTTAAACATGTTTCTCTTACAATAAAGATTAAAGAATAAAATGAATAAAAAAGAAATTTCTAAGGGGGTGGTACATGTAGTTCCAGTAGATTTACGAAAGGCTCTTACTTCTAACCAAGCAGCGCTAGTAGCATGGGAAGATCTTACACCTCTTGCACGCAATGAATGGATTTGTTGGATTATCTCTGGCAAGAAGTCGGAGACAAGGAACATTAGAATTAATAAAGCCATATCAAAGATGAGGGGAGGTATGCGCCGACCTTGTTGTTGGGCTGGTTGCATTCATCGTTAAAATATAAATCCAAAAGCAAAAATGAATGAAGTCAAAAGAGAAAGAAATAAAAAGCAGGAATTATTAACTATAATATAAAAAATAAATTTATCAGGAATAACATTTCTTGTGGTGGATGTGGTTCTGCAGGAGCTGTTTATGGATTAGGAGTTGTTGGGGCAGCTATTTATTATATTATTAATACTGCAACTAGTTTTTGGATGGGAGTTTTAGGAATTTTAAAGGCAATTGTCTGGCCTGCTTTCTTGGTTTATGAAGTCTTAAAGTTTCTTGGGGTTTAATAAAAGTTCTTCAATTAGAAAGGACTGGGTGTTTGGATTATTAGGATTTCTTGGATTATTGGGAATACATGGTATTATGGTATTGTAACCCTATACCAAATATTAATGTTTCTTTAAAGTAGTAACAAATAAGAAGGTTTAAATACTAGTTATGCTTATGTAAACTATGGCAAATAAAAGAGAAATTCCCGGAGACAGGTCTTTTGTTGATAGACAAGGCAATGTAGTTTATCCTAGTACAGAAAACTCTCGTTTTTTAATCCTCCAAAGAGGGGAATCTGAAAACCCAGGTAAAGCATACGCATTTTTTGATTGTGATGCTTCAGAGAGTTATTTAAAAGAAGTTATGCAAGGAATTGTAGAAGATTCCGAATCTCCAAAAGGTTTAGAACTTTCAGTTCAAGAAGGAATTTCTGGACTTAAACTTGATGAAAACCTTGTTAAAGCAATTCAATATCCTGATGATTATAGAATTATGACAAGTAAAAGAATTATAAAAGAAAGAGAGAGAAAAGAGAGAGAAAAGAGACCTGCGGTTAGTCTAAAGTATTCATTAATTACTAAATGCCCTGGTCTTAGTAATGAAGATACTGCTAAGAGGACAGGAAATGTTATGAATTATGTGAGAACTTTAAATAAGGATTCTGATGTATTTAGATGTGCTTTAGTTTATGAAAAAGAGGGGGAGTATCATCTTTTATAATAGAAGAGTTCAAAAATTTTTCAATATCTTAATTATGTTATTTCTATTAAGTGATGACATATAGAAAGATTTAAAAGTGAATGTTCTATGCCAGAAAAAAATTATAAAGAAAACCCTGACTATATTAAAAGGAAAGTTTGATAAAGAAAACCATTGGTTGTCTTTATTTTACATCTCATCCCTGCAGGATTCACAGATTATTCTGCCGTCAATATTTGTTAATATGTCATAATTGCCGCATTCTTCGCATAGGTCTTCGTGAAACATACCTTTCATTGCAGACTCGCTTTTCTGCATTTTATCTGTTTCCTCTTTTATTTTTTCAAATTCTCTTGTTGATTCAAAGACTTCCGGCAGGAATTTTACAATGTCTTTAAGAGTTACATAACCAATGATTTTTTTATTTGATATTACCGGCATTCTTCTTATTTTATGCTTATTCATCTTGTCAAGAGCTTCGTGAATGCTGGCTTCTGGCTTGATTGTTATTATTTTTCTTCTTGCAACATCTTTTACAGGGATATTCTCAAAACCTTTGTTTGCTTTTTTTGTCAGCGCCCATACAATGTCTTTTTCAGTTATAATTCCGTGAAGCTTATCACTTTCTTTTACAACAAGGCTTCCAACCCTGTTTTTTATCATTGTTCTCGCGCAGTCAATAAGTGTTGTTTCTGGCTTTACATGGATAAAGTTACGAGTCATTACATCACCTACACGTATTCTCTGTTCCATGAAATATTAAGGCATTTGAACTTTAAATAATCTTCGCAAGATTGTTATCTCTTTTCAGTTATTGTTTGAAATGGGCTTTATAAATCACTAGTTTACCTATGGGCTAATTGATAAACTATTAGTAATTTAGTATAAAAGCTAGGCATGAATATTGTATAACTTCAGAATAATTTTGAAAATGCTACAATAACTTTACATAATTTATTAGTTTTAATCTACTAATCTTGGCAATTTAAGCAATTTTGGTCTGTATTTTTTGTATATAAATCTTTAAAAATTTTAGCTGTAATATACAGAGTAGAATGAATTAAAATGGTGTCAGAAAAACAACCTATTTATGTCGTGCCTGAAAATGTCCAGAGGATTTTTGGCCAAGATGCACAAAGAAATAATATTCTCGCTGCAAGAATAGTTGCAGATATTATCAAGACTACACTTGGGCCTAAAGGCATGGATAAAATGCTGGTTGATTCTGATGGAAATGTTGTTGTGACAAATGACGGCGTTACAATTCTTAAAGAAATGGAAATTGAGCATCCTGCCGCAAAAATGATGGTTGAAATTGCCAAAACACAGGAAAATGAGGTCGGAGACGGAACAACAACAGCGGTTATGATTGCAGGAAAACTGCTTGAAAACGCGGAAAAATTACTGGATAAAAAAATTCATCCAACTATTATAACTAAGGGTTATCAGATAGCTGCTGAAAAATCGCTTGAAATTCTTAATTCTTTGGCAACTAGGATAACTACTGATGATGATTATACTTTGAGGCAGGTGGCTATTACTTCAATGACTGGAAAAGGAGTTGAAAATGTCAAGGAGAAATTTGCTAATATTATTGTTGGGGCTGTTAAACAAATTGAGGATTTTGGCAAAATTGACCTTAATAATATAAAACTTGAGAAGATTAAAGGCAGCAGCATCAGGGACACGGAAATTATTTCTGGCATAGTCTTGGATATGGAAAAAGTGAATATAGACATGCCTAAAAGTGTTGAAGATGCAAAAATTGCGCTTATTGACTTTTCAATTGAGATTAAAAATCCGGATATTGACACCAAAATCAGCATTTCAACTCCCGAGCAGTTGCAGGGATTTATTGATTCTGAAGAGAGAGCATTAAGGGGGATGATAGATAAAATAAAAAAAACAGGAGCAAGCGTTGTTTTCTGCCAGAAAGGAATTGATGATGTTGCCCAGTATTATTTAACAAAAAATAAAATTTATGCTTGTAGAAGAGTTAACAAAAGTGATATGGAAAAATTAGCAAGAGCAACCGGCGGCAAAATAGTGAGCAATATTGATGATTTGAGCAATGAAGATTTAGGGGGCGCGAAAAGTGTTGAAGAGGTTAAACAAGGAGAGAATACTTTAACATATGTTACTGGCTGCATAAATCCCAAGGCGATTACAATAATTATAAGGGGAGGGAGTGAACATGTCATGGATGAAACTGAGAGAGCTATTATGGATGGATTGGGAGATGTTTCAGCTGTCTTGAAAGACGGGATGGTTGTTTCTGGCGGAGGAGCAATTGAGATTGAGCTTGCAAAGAGATTAAGAATTTTTTCTCAAAGCTTATTTGGAAGAGAACGGCTGGCTGTTGAAGAATTTGCAGCTGCTCTTGAAAGCATACCTATTACTCTTGCAGAAAATGCCGGCTTGGATCCGATTGATATTCTTACAGAATTAAAGGCGAAGCATGATGAAGGAATGGAACATTTTGGACTTAATTTATTCAAGGGTAATGTTGAAGATACTTTTGAAGCAGGAATTATAGAACCGTTAAAGGTAAAAACTCAGGCAATCAGTTCTGCTTCAGAGGTTGCAAATATGATTTTAAGAATTGATGATGTTATTTCTTCTGGCAGAAGAAATAAAGAAGGAAGAATGCCGGAAATGGAATGAAATGAAAAATATTGCAGTAATTTTAGGAGATCCAAGATTGCCAGATTCGGCCAAGCCTGGCGGGAAATTTGATGAAGATGATCTTGACACTGTTGAAAGGCTTAAACAAGCGCTAGCTCAACTTAGGGATTATACGTTTTCTTATTTTGATAATCATAGTACATTAGAAAGTGATTTAAAGGCAAGAAAATCTGCAGCAGGAATATCATTTGCATTTAATCTTTGTGATGAGGGATTTAAAAATGATCCTAGAAGAGAGGCAGATATTCCGGAAATGCTGAATAGACTTAATATTCAACATACAGGTGCTGGAGCATATGCCATGGGATTATGTTACAATAAATTAAAAACTCTTAGGAAAGTTAGAGAATTAAAATCTGATATTGGTATTCCACAAACAACCTTACTTTTAAAAGGAAATTGGAATCCAAAAAAATTAAATAAATTTAGACTTCCAGTTATTGTAAAACCAAATTGCGGTGATGGAAGTGTAGGAATAACTCAGAGAAGTGTTGCATATAATGTTGAAGAGTTAGCACAAGCTCTTGAAGAAGTGTCCAATGTTCTCCATGAAAGTGATTTATCTATCTTAGTTCAAGAATACCTAACAGGAGCTGATTTAACATTTGGAGTTATTGGAAACCCCGGAAATTTTACTTCATTGCCAATAACAAAAGAAGATTTTTCACGTCTTGATTTTGATCCAAAACTTCCAAGAATAAGTGGTTATGAAGCAAAATGGTATGAAAACTCTCCATATTGGAATATTAAATCAGTTCCTGCAAATTTACCAAAAGAAACAGAAGAATTACAAAAAGAAACAAACGATAAAATTATCAAAGATTCTTTATTTTTATTCGAGAAATTTAAGTGCAGAGATTATGCAAGATTTGACTGGCGTTTAGATGATCAAGGAACTCCAAAATTATTAGAAGTGAATCCAAACCCGGGATGGTGTTATGATGGCCACCTTGCCAGAGCAGCTGAGTTTGCTGGAATAAATTATAGCCAAATGTTAGATAAGATTTTAAAATCTGCTGAAAGAAGGCTGAAGTTGGAATAAGAGATATAATTATTTTCTCTTATTAATAAAATAAACAATTGCATAAATTATATTGTATATAACTGATGTAAAAATAACAAGTACTAAAATAGTAGGCCAACTAGGTCTACAACCTCCCACTGCAGTATATGCCTGACGGCCTTCTGGACAAAAAGAAGTATTTGTTTTCATTTGCTCTTGATATTCTTGAATGGTTACATTGCATTTTTGCATTAAAATTTCTTGATCTATTTTTATTCCATCCCAACATACACTAGAATATAAAAAACCAAAGAAAAAAGAAACTATTAAGAGGATAACCCAGATAATAAGATACCATTTATTAATGAATTTCATATTACACTAAATAAAATTAAACTCTATTTAAATTTATTGATAGCTTCAAACCTTTTTGGTATTATTAAATTGGTCTGGCAAAACCCTTAAATATCCCCATTTATTATATAATAAATGAAAAAATTAGCTTTAATTTTGCTGTTTTCTTTAGTTATATCTGGAATTCTGCTTATTAACTTATCAACAAGTGTTTTAGCTGATAATGATGGAGATAGAGGCAATAGTGGAAATGGGAATTCTGGGAATTCGGGAAATAGCAATAATGATAACAGCAATTCTGGCAGTTCAAATAGCGATAATAACGCCGATAGAAAAACAGAAATTGAAAAATCAAGAGAGATTACAATTAGCGATGGTTCAAGAATAAAAACAGAAACAAAAGAAAGAACAAAAGACGGAGAGACAATCACCTCAACAAGAGAAGTAAAAAGAATTGTTGATGCTGAAGGAAATATCCAAATTGTAAAGACAAGAATTGTTGAAAGTTCTGAAGATGGAGTATTAAAAAGAAAAATAGAATTCAGATCTGTTAATAATAACAAAGATGAAGACAATGAAAGTGAGTTTGATGTTGAAACCAAGCTTGAAATTAGAGAAGAATTTGATGCTAAGAAAAATCAGACTAAATTAAAAGTTAAGCTTTCAACAAATAATGAGACAGAAATTAAAATCTTGCCAGAAAGAGCTTTAGAAATAATTAAGCAAAGGCTTAATGTAAGTAATTTTTCAAAAATAGAGTTAAAAGAAACAAAACATAAAAACATCCCAAGAGTTGTTTATAATATTCAGACAAACAAGCATGGCAAGTTTCTTGGAGTTTTCAAGCTTGCAATGAAAGTTGAAGGACAAGTAAACCCAGAAACAGGCGAGGTTATTCAAATTTCAAAACCTTGGTGGGCATTTTTAGTAAAAGAATATGTTGATTCACAAAATCCTCCCACTCCAGGAAATGAAACCAATGGTAATCAAACAAATGGGAATAATACTGCTCCGGGAAATAATACCTTGCCAGGAAATGAAACAATACCTGGAAACGAGACTCTTCCAGGAAATGAAACTATCCCAGGTAATGAAACAATTACAAATCAAACTGAAGTTAATGTGACTAATACTAGTGTATAAGAAATCATCTCTAAACATACCATACCTTTGACTAACTTAAATGAATGAGCTGCAATTAAAATAACAACTTTAACTTAAATAACTGTAAATAAGGATAGATTTTTCATATAAAAAATTTAATATAAACAATTAACAGAATTTTTTTAGGCATAACTTTAAAAATAATTTTTATTATAATTATAATACTTAAAATGGAGCAAAAACAAGAATCAATTCAGCAAGCTAAGGATAATCAATTTATTTATGTTAAGGATTCAGAAATTCATGGCAAAGGCGTTTATACAGCTAAAGATATAGCTAAAGGAACTAAGGTTATAGAATATGTTGGAGAAAAAATATCAAAAGAAGAGGGAAGTAAAAGAGAGAAAATACAAGAAGAAATTTCTAAACAAAATAACTTAAAAGGGGCTGTTTATATTTTTGAATTGAATGATAAGTATGATATAGATGGGAATTTTGAGTATAACACTGCAAGGCTAATAAATCACTCATGCGATCCAAATTGCGAGATTGAAATTATACAAGATAGAATCTGGATAATTGCTATAAAAGATATAAAAACCGATGAGGAAATAACTTTTAATTATAGCTTTGATTTTGATGAAGATTATAAATATCATCCTTGCAAATGCGGTTCAAAGAATTGTGTAGGCTATATTCTTGATGAAGATCACTGGGAAAAATTAAAGGCTAGTTCTTGAAATATAAGTTATAAAAATTAAAAATAATAAATAACCATTAAGTGAGGCTAAATTTTTCACATAGAAAAATTTATTATTGTGTGCTTTTCAGAACAATTTTGAAAATCCTGAAATATCTTTACCTAATATAAATGGGTAAGTTGCTTATTTATATCTTGACCAGTTTAGTAAAAAATAAAAAATAATTAATAAATAAAAAAGAAAAGAAGTTTTATTCAATTAAAACACTTCTTTCTTCTTTTCTTTTTCTTGAAATTTTTCTGCTCACATCAATTAGTTCAGAATACAGTCCATTTGCAGTTGCTTCACTAAATCCCAAGTTCTTCATTACTCCCATATAGTCATCAGATGTTAGCCTGCATCCTTCATTCATTCCAAAATACAAATGTGTTTCACTTTCAGACCTTTTTTCTTCTATCATTTGGCTGAGAATTTCTCCTGGCTTTGGGTAATTTGTTATAAATTCGTCGACAGCTTCACTTATTTTTCTCGCTTTAAGTTTATCTTCAATTACAAGTTTTCCATAAACTCTTTCTCCTTGGTATTTCCCTTGCCATGGATTTAAGTCGATTTCCTTTGCTAATTTAGGCTTCTGCCTCTTGATTTTTCCAGACATACTGGATATTGGTATCTCAATTCTGTCAGTTGCTATGAGCTGAACTAACTGTCTTTCAGTTTTTGAATCCATTTTACTTTTTACCTCCATAATCATTTAGATTTTCAAAAATATGAAAGAAAAATCATTATTATTTTTATGAGGTGATATTTATCACCACAAACAATAGATTTAAATATTAAATACAATTACAATTAATTATGATAATAGAGTCATTAACACAAGCAGGCTTGACAAATAACGAATCCAAAGTTTATCTTGCTCTTTTGGATTTAGGCCCGAGTTTAGCCGGCCAGATATCAAGAAAAATAGGTCTGCATAGAAGAACTGTTTATGATACAACAGAAATGCTGATAAAAAAAGGTATCATAGGATATATATTAAAAAATAACCGTCGTCTTTTTCAGGCATCTAATCCTAAAAGATTTAGTGAAATATTAAGAGAAAAGCAGGATTTAATCTTGCCAATAGTTCAGGAACTTTCATTGAAATTTGCAAAAACAATTGAAAAAGAAGAAACAAATTTTTACAAAGGAAAAGAGGGATTGAAAAATATTTTTGAAGATCAGCTGAATTACAAAGAGGTTTTAATTCTTGGTGCTTCTGTAAAAGCATATGAGGTTCTGCAGTTTTATTTTAAATGGTATGACAAGACAAGAAAAACAAAGAAAATAAAAACAAGAATAATAGCACAGGACAGAAATATAAAAAGAATTCCTTTGGCAGAAATAAAATACCTGCCGGAAAAATATGAAAACCCTGTTTCTGTCAACATTTACGGAGATAAAGTTGCAATAGTTTTGTGGGCTTCAGAGCCACTGGCTATTTTAATAAAAAATAGGGAAATTGCTCAAGGATATAAAAATTATTTTGAGCTAATGTGGAGAGTTGCGAAGAAATGAATATTAAACAATTAAAAAGAGAAATAAAAAATAGTAACTTTCACATATAAATCATGTAAAGCTATGGGGATATTTCAAAATCTTGAATCTACACAATAAATAATAAAGACAACCAAGGTTTTCTTTATTAAACTTTCCTTTTTTTGGAAAATTTATCTTGCTTTAAGGTTATTTACTTATTTGTTTTAGTAAATTGCTTAATTTCATAGCTTATATTAATAAGAATAATCGCTGCTTTTATTTTTAATATCAATATATTTCTTCATTTGCTCTTCAGTCAAATTATCGGGTTTTCTTGCATCATATTTCAAGCTAAGAGTATCATAAGAATTTTTTAACTCTGATTCGATCAAATGTCCGTCATGATTTGTATCTGCTTTATCTTTGAATTGATCATAAACATTATCTTTTGCCTGCTGCGCGCCTGTTTTGGTTTTTTCTATTTCTTGAATATCTTTTGTATTATCTCTATTTGGAGGAAGAGTTAATGCTCCAATAAATCCTAAAACTAAAGTACTTGTAACTAATTTATCTTTTAAAGTCATTTTTCTGCATCAAGGGAAAGACATAAGATAATGATAAAAAATTTATACCTTTCATTATAATTTACTTCTAAATCTATAAACTAATGTATTTTTTAAGTATTTATATGCTAATATTACAGAAATGGGTTTTTGAATCATCCCAAATTAAATTTTTCACATGGAAAAATTTTATATTGTTTATTTATCTAAACTTTATTTTAGAATTATTGCTTTTAAAATATTTTCTGTTTTCAAAACAAAAAATAAGACGAGTGCGAAATAATTGTGAAATGTGGCTTTTAGTGACTGCGAGCTGAACACGTCGTTGCCTTCGTGCTTACACTCCAGTTCTATCAACGTTGTCTTCTTCAACGGCCTAAGTTGTCTCGTTTTGCGGTTGGCTTCGTGCTTAGATGCTTTCAGCACTTATCCATACAATGCGTAGCTGCGCAGCTTGCTCGTAACAACTGCTACACCAGAGGCATCCAAGTCAGGTTCCTCTCGTACTACTGACTCGTTCCACTCAGACAACAACACACCTAGTAGATATCATACAAACTGTCTCACGTATATAACTCCAATTTTTCAATTGGTATGGACTATACCTTCATCCTTTGCTTTTTTCAAAGGAGATCAGCGTCTTAGCTCTGCATTTTTAATTAGCAGAACTCCAGAGTTTTAAACTCTAAGTCTCTACGGGGATAAATAATTATTTTAATTAATGCAATAATAAGTTTATTGAAAGTATGATTGCATTCATAATTATCATCTTCCCTCGGTATTGCCATATCTTTATTTTTTAAAGATTTTAGGTTTCACCGATATGAGCTGATTTTATTTTTCATAACATTGCTGCTATGCAACGCCGTGTAAATTTCGTGCTCTTGATTTCTCAATCGTTAGCTGCAAATGTTGACGTTCTTAACCCAGCTAACGATCCCTTTTAATATGTGAACTCCAGCACCCTTGGTGGCTTATGCACCACCAGGTTAGGAAGAGCCGACAGCGATGTACCAAACCGCGCCGTCAATATGGACTATCGGGCGCGACAAGCCTGTTATCCTTGGGGTAACTTTTCTGTCATATTTGTAATCTATTAAAGATTATCAAATGTTCGCTAGAACCGACTTTCGTCTCTGCATCCTTTACTGTTAGAGATACAGTTAGATAAGCTTTTGCTCTTGCACTCAACTCCAGATTTCCACCCTGGATGAGCTTATCTTTGTGCCCTATAGATATATTTTCTACAGGGTGCCGCCCCAGCCAAACTGCCCACATGCTGCTGTCCTCATTGAGAGTTAGCAACTTCTTAAACAATAAGTAGTATTACACTTTTGCTCCCCCTTTGCCGAAGCTAGGGTTCGACGCTCCTACTTATTCTATGTATTCTTCAAAAAGCTACAACAACAAGCTGCAGTAAAGTTCCACAAGGTCTTAGCTTCCCACTAGGTGACACCGGCATTTTCACCGGTCAGTTAGTTCAGAAGGTTCTGGTTAGGGACAGTGACTACCTCGTTAAACCATTCATGCACGTCGCCATTCAGACGACAAGGCATTACGCTCAATTATGTTACAATGTTCTTAGAATTATTTATATTTTGACTAAAAACTTTTTCTTGTTAGTTTTTCAAGGTTTTGTTTTTTAAGTCTTTCTAAATTATCACCTTTAGTCCAAGGCAATTCTCTCCTTATTTCTACAGGAATTTCTTCTATTTTACTAATAATTAAGTTAACACTCTCTTCATGACCATACTTAGAATCATCTTTTATGATTGGTATACTGTCTACAAACATAGAATACCACATTATCATTTCTCCAACTTCTTGAAATGAATATTGATGATTTTTCATAACTTTTTATTAATGTTCTTATATTTAAACTTTTATATTCTAAGGAACAAGGCATTACATTTCTACAATGCTCTGAATATCGCTATTCAGTTCGGACTATATCTTCTTCATATAATAATGAAGTCTAGCGTATAGTCTCTGAGGATTCTAAATAGTTCAATTTTGGTTTACGATTCATTTCTGAAATTAATTTAGCAATTTTATCAAGTCCTTCTTTAGTAAGATGTTGTTTTTTATTCATTAAATCAATAACTTCAGAAAAGATTTCAAAATCTTTTCTTTTTGAAGTATTTAATTTATTTAATTTAAAAAATTCAACTATTTTATTTAGATTTTCTAAACCCCTTACTCTAAATTCTTTTCTTGTTCCATGAAAGTCTTTTCTATTTATTTTTACATCTCCAAAACCAAAATAGTTTTTTATTTGATGTAAAACATATTCATCTTTTTCATGTTGAACAACTCTAAATTCAGGAAGAACTTGCCATCCCAAAGTCATTTCAGGAATTTTATTAATGGAAATATGGAAACATCCTTCTCCATCTGTAAAACCAACAATCCATGAACTTTCCAGTCTTTCCTGCTGATTGTCTGCACTCATTGTATTTTCACGCGAACTAAAATTAAAAACTTATGGTTTAATTTTATCGTCGTAACATGAGATTCTCAGACTTTCCAGCATATAGCTAGATTTTACTAAGGCAATGCGTAGTTTACCTTAAGCTTACTGACTTACATTACTGTAAGAGTCGGACTGTAACATGCTAATATTTAAAGTTTATTATTAGCCTCGACGTTCAGTCTCTGAGGGTTATTTAGAATTTCATCTTTAGAATATTTTCTTTTTCCTTTACTTTCTTTATTTTTTTGAAAAACTAATTCTAGTATATTTTCAAATCCTTCTTTTGTAAACTGCTCATTATTATTGAGCTTTTTCACAATTTCAGAAAAAATTTGAAATTGTCTTTGTTTTACAATTAAAGGATATTTTTGAAAGAAAGGAATTACTTTTTCAGTAATATTCTTTCTGCTCTTTTCAACCAAAACTAATTGATTTGGTTGTCCAGATTTTATTGAAATCTTTCCACAATCTAATGCTTTTTGCAATATTCCTAAAATTTCGCCATTATCTTTATGTTGACTTATTTTAAATTCTGGAGTTATTGTAAACCCAAATTTTGTCCACGGGGTTTTTCTTGTTTGTACAGGAAAAGCTCCTTCTCCATCGACAAAACCTGCAAGATGATGAAAGATTTCTTCATTTAATTCTAAATTCTTCCCTGCTGATTGTCCTTGCGCTGCATTCATTTTCACTCAAAAGAGTAAAATGCAACTTAAATAATTTTATTACAATTATTAAGGAGTTCCAGCATATAGTCGAGTTTATTGAGGCCCTTAAATTATTATAAAGCCAAGCCTCATAGTTAGGCCCGCCGTTTAATGGGCATTAGCTCCCTTGAAAAGGAGTTTCAGACACCACCACTGGACAGGTCTCACCGAGTATACACATCCTTTCGGATTCGCACTCGGCTATGTTTTTGGTAAACAGTCGGGCAGTCCTTGTTACTGAGATCTACAAATGCCTTCTAATATCAAAGACAAATATAGACACCCTTTCTACCGAAGATACAGGGCTAGTATGCCGAATTCCCTTAACCAGGTTATACCTTTCAGGTCTTAGCCTTCTCAGCTAGAACACCTGTGTTGGATCTAGGTACAGCTAACTTAATTCTATCTATAAAACTTTTCACTGGCTCCTGGAACCAGCAATTCTCATTAGCAAATTCTTTTACTTCTTATCATTACGATCCATAAATTTCTTTGCTAAATTTCCTTTCGGAAACTTGCTTATCCGGAAGCGATTCTATAGCATGACAAATTAAGCCAGTTCAGGAATATTAACCTGATGTCCATCGACAAACTCAGTTAAGATTTGTCTTAGGCGCTGACTAACCCTCGGTTAACGATTAGTGCCGAGGAAACCGCGTTCTTTCGACCTTTTTCATTCTCGGAAAAATTTGATCCTACTTCAGCCAGGATTTGCATTCCTTTTCGCTCCATCCCTTCTCTCGAAGAAACTTCTGCGCAAAAAAGACGCCAGTTTACCAGAACACTCATCTGAGTGCCTCTAAAGTATCGGTAATATGCTTAGCCCCGTCCATTTTCAGGGCCTCAAACCTCAATAGGTGAGCTGTTACGCTTTCTTTAAAGGGTGGCTGCTTCTAAGCCTACCTCCCTAGTGTCTCAGGTTTAAGACGCCTTTTGATACACTTAGCATATATTTTGGGACCTTAACTTTAGTCTCCCTTGTTCGGGTCTCGGAACAGGACCTTACGCCCTGCCCCCGTTTCTCATTTTAAGCAATGTACAAATTCTGAGTTGGAAAAAGTTCCGTAGACAAAAGTCTCTGCAAACTTTATCCGTACTTTACCTCGTACACAAACAAAATGAGGCTATACTGAGGCATATTTCAACTGGAACCAGCCATCGCCAGATTCGAGTGGCTTTTCACCCCTAATCGCAGATCATTCAAGTGCATGCACACAACACTGGTTCAGGCCTCCATTTCTATTTCTAGAAACTTCGCCTTGCCCACGATTAGATCATCTGGCTTCGGGTCTGTCCTCTGTGACTCTCGCTCTTTCGAACTCGCTTTCGCTTCGACTCCTTTTTCATTAGTCTTGCCACAAAAAATAACTCCCTGACCCGTTTTTCGAAACGTACGTTACAACCGCTTTCCATTTGCATGGATCGGCAGTAACAATCATGTGACTGTTAGATTTCAAGTCTTTTAACCCTCTGTTAAGAGTACTTTTCAGCTTTCCCTCGCGGTACTAGTGCGCTATCGGACTTGAGTTTATGTTTAGGGTTAGCAGTTAATCCTGCTGTATTCATGCCTCCAAATCGGGAGACACTACTCTATTAAGAGAATTCATATGTTATAATCTACGAGACTATCACTCTCTATGGTGCTTTTTTCCAAAAGACTTTGATATCACACTTAGAATCTAGCTCTCACCACATCTCTGCCTTCTTTTCAAAAGGAGATTCAGTTTGCCCTATGCCCTTTTCACTCGCTGTTACTAAGGGCATCATTAATTTATTTTCTTTTCCTGCCGCTACTAAGATGTTTCAATTCACGGCGTTTGCTTTCCTCTCGGAATTTCTTTTGCAAGAATCGTTCTCGAATTAGGATATTTCAAGATCAAAGCTCGCATGCAGCTCCCCTGAACTTTTCGCAGCTTGCCACGTCCTTCATCGCAACTCAAACCAAGCTATCCGTCTAACAGCTTCATAGGATCACAATTATTTCGCACTCGTCTCATTAATTGAACATGATTTCGTTCAATCTCAACTCCATTCACAAGTTATTGATTTGCGAACTTCATATGTTAATTGAAAAATAAATAATTTCATTTACTGAAAGTATTTATCATCACACAAAACAGCAAAAAAGAAGTATTATCCGACGCTGACATACTTTTCAGTATTTATTGCGTCTGAGTATAAATAATTCCCTATTGCCATTTTATATTAACTTGAGAAGTCAGGGGTTTTTAAATGTTTCGCAGATTTTTCTTGGTTTTTGCGACGGGATTTATTTCTTTTGAAATAAGCTCCAGATGATATAAATTAGGATTCCAGGAGATAATAACTGTAAGATATTAAAAATTAATCTAGGGTAAGAATAACATTCGCAGTTGGGGCAATGAGGAATAAAATCTTGAAGATAAACACTAACTTCCGTGCATGATTCTCGGAGTTCCAAGGGTAAGCATTTATATTTAGGACAATTTAATAAATAAAAACCCAAAATATATGAAACAACAATAATCCCTATAAAAATTATTGCCTTCCATTTTGTAGGTTTGAAATTCATAATTTAATAAATATTTTTCAATTTAAATATCTATTGATAACTTCAAATTTTTTTGATATCCCACAATACCTTTTCCTAATTTATTAGCTTGAACTGATCTTTTACACAAAGTAGATGTGTTTTTTGACCAAACTTTTAAACACATTTTATTATATGGATTTTAGTGTTATATATTCCGCTAAAAATCATTGATTAAACCTATAATTAGTTATATCTTCAATTTTTACTATTGTTGTCAATATCGGGGAAATGCCCCAATTTTTTAACCTTAATTTTTATTTGAGATTCATTAAACTTATTTAATTTTGCTATTAATGGGACACGAATAACTTTAATTCCAGCATTTTCTACAGGTTCTATTTTCTTTGGGTTATTTGTTAGTAGTCTTATTTGTTTAAGTTGGTAATCTTTAAGAATTTCAATTATATCATCATAATCTCTTTTATCAATTGGTAAACCTAAAACCTCATAAGAGGTAACGGTATCTTGTCCCTTATCTTGTTCCATATATACTCTTGTATGGTCCCATTTTCCAATGCTTCTACCTTCATGAGACCAAGCGTATATTATAAGCCCATCATCACTCTCTACCTTAATCATAGCTTCATCAAGTTGATATTTACAATCACACCTTTGAGAGTTAAACACATGAGCAAAACTACAGGCAGAATGTATTCTTACTAAAGGATTTTTAGAGTTCTTAACCTCTCCTTTTTCAAGAACATAGTATTCTTCTTTATTTGGAAATTTATAAGTATATAATTTAAAATTAGCTATTTTTCCATTAGACAGCATGGAAGGTAATCTCATAGGTCCAATTTTCTTGAATTTCTGTTTCATAGTTTAATTAGCAAAATAAACTATAAAAACTTAACTTTTTCTATACTGATAATCTTGCGGAATCTTATACTCTAAAAGTGTTTAATTTTCCTACCCAAAAACATCTCCTAGTGTTTACACAAAGTATATCAAAAAGGATATACTTTCTAAATTTCATTTTTACTTAATTTCTTTTAATAAGTCCGTAAATAATTTTTTAGCGGATTCTATCTCTTTTGGATTATAAGCTTGAATACCAAATATTCCTTTAAAACTATCATCAAATTGTGGCTTTTCAATAAATGAAGCCTGTTTTTTTATTGATGCTTTTAAATTGTTTAAATTTCCTCTTAATAAAAATTCTTTTAATTTATCTTTATCATAGGGCATCAATACGATAATGTCTCTTACATCAGAAAGTCTTCCACTATGTATTTTCATAGATAATAACAATTCTCTGTCAGGAGTTAAAAATTCCAAATAATCCAATTTTCTTTTTTGAGAATTTTTGTCTATACTATCAAAGCTCCATGTTGCATCAGTAGTTCTTGAAACTAGTCCATTTATCAATAAATCTACATCTACTGGCAAATCATTCATCTTTTTTCTAAAACGCTTGAAGTTCTCACCATACAAAAGAGCAATATCCTTTTCATAACCCATACTGAATCCTTCTTTTAACAATAATTCTTCAAATTTTATTAAATCATCTTCTTTTATCACAATATCTAAATCTACAGAAAATCTTTTTTTGTAAGTTGAAACAGCATATCCTCCGATAACTATAAACTTAAGATTGTTTTCCTCAAAAAGTTCAATTAATCTTAAAACTTCTTTTTCTCTCTCCAATAAACCTATTTTTGAATTAGCTTTCATAGTTTGTATAAACCTCTGAATATTTTCTATTTAAACCTAAACCATATAATAAATCTAATTGTTCTAAAACATTATCTAAATATAATTCTTTGCAATAAACTATTAATTCTCTTAAAGGCATAACTGGCAAGTTATTTATATCTTCTACATCAAATTCTTTTTTAGGAATTATATAGACTAAAGGTCTTTTATTAGTTAATTTATTTTCTGTCCAAGACATATTTCTCTCATCCAATACTTTTTTCAACAAATTAATATCTTTTTCAACTACTTCTAAAAAATAAATCTTATCGTAAAAGTCTCCTGTTATGAATCCCCCTTTTGTCCAGATGGTTATTGCAGTTCCCTTTACGAATCTTATTTTTAACTTCATATTTTTAATAGACTCCCAGAATTCCTTATCTTTATCTATAACAGAAACAGCATTATCCAATTCTCTGAATTTATTATATATTAAATTTTTATTTATCTTTATTATATTTTTGTTGCCTTTTCTTATTATCCTGATTACCTCATATTTTTCCAATTCTAATATCCAACCATAAACCGCGGAATAAGCAAATCCTATTTTACTAGCCAAGCTACGAATACTTTCCCCATTTCTAGCATTTTTTATTATTCTTACAGTTATTTCATTTATTATTGTCATTATCTTTTAAAAGATAATGAATATTTAAAGGTTTCTATATGGTTAATAGTAACTAAAATGGATTATATTCTCAACAAGATGTTGATGCTGCACAAAGAGAGTATGAAAGGTTACATAAGAAAAGATAATTAAGGCATTATTCTTTATTAATTGTTATTAATTTTTTCACCCAAAAAAAATATCCTCGCGTTTAATTAATCACATTTTAATAAACTTAATTTAGTTTGTAATATTTTCAAATTATTCGTAGCTGTGAAATCAACGAGCTTCGAGTTGATGAAGCATACTAAGTTAAAGAATGGTGGACCCGCCGGGAATCGAACCCGGACCCCATCCTTGCAAAGGACGAATTCTGCCATTAGACTACGGGCCCGTAGCCTAAATAAATAAGTTAAGAGGTTTTTAAATTATTTGTATTTGAAAATTATGTTTTCTCTTTAATTTGAAATAGAAACCGATATAAACCATATTAGATTTAAGAGTGAATGGGGGCAAAAGAGTTTGATTATTATATTTTCATTGATTATTCTGAGGGTTTAATTGGGTATCTGATTTTAGGGAGAGATAATCTGAATGATTGTTTATCTAAAATTTCAAGGTTTAGACATTATAGAGAAGCTAAACAAAGAAAACTTTATCTTAAAAATGCAAAAAAGACTTTTGACAAAAAAGAAATTTTGAATTGTTTTCTTAAAAAGAAAATAAGAAATATTCTAGAAACTCCAGAAATCTTTACAGATATAGCAGAATTTCTGAAGAAAAATAATTCTTTTGCAATATTTATCTCTGTTGATGACAGGCAGTATTCAAATTTTGAAAAATTTGTTAATATCATTGATGGAAAAAATATAAAAGTGGTTAAGGAAAGTAAGCTAAGAAAAAATACATCAGAATATCAGATTAACCTTGTTTTAGACACTTGGTTGAATATGCAGAGAATCAAAGATAATTAAGACAAAAATATAGGGTAAGTGCGTCCGTCTATCCTACTAACCACGTCAAGCGTGGGATTCGTCAGGTCGCGTTCCCCTATAAACGATATAGTGTCTAAGAGTATATAATTCTTTCGTTTTTGATTTTACAAAGCTAATTAAAAAATTTCAAAACTATATTTCTTCCTGAACAGAAATTTCAAGTTTTCCGCGAATAACTACTTTTACTTTTTTATCAGGATGGGCATATTTCAAAGCATTGACAGCATCTTTGTTTGCAATTAAATAAGCGCTTATTATTGCCTGTTTTACATCTTCATAATCCTTGCCGCTTTTAGATTCAGAGGTAACTTTTAATGGAAATTATGATAAATTTCCATTACATCCATCAACTTCAATTTTTCCTATTTCTCTATATTTTTTATCCGGAGTTTCTTCTGCCATTTTAGGAATTATTTTTTCTTTTCAAAATATTAACATGTATGCGAAGCAATTGTTGTTATTATCATCAATCTAAGTTTATATTAAACTTATAAATTTCCCTTTTGAGGAAATGTCATAAGAAGAACCTTGGTTCTTTTATAATTTATAGGAGGTGATCCATCTGCAGGTTCCCCTACAGATACCTTGTGACGACTTAACCTACCTTGTCTTACAAAGGTTCATTCTTAATAGCCTTCACCAATGCAAAACTCGGTTGGTTTGACGGGCAGTGTGTGCAAGGGGCAGGGACATATTCACTGTTCTCTGATAAAGAACAATTACTACGGATTCCGGCGTCATGAGGCTGAGTTTCAAACCTCAATCTGAACTAAGCTGGATATTAAAGGATTAGCTTCTCTTTTCAGAGTTGCATCCCATTGAATGCAGCATTGCCGCGCGCGTGTAGCCTAGGGGATTCGGGCCGTACTCACCTAACGTAGCCCACACCTTCCTCAGTGTTACCACTGCAGTCTGTATATTGTTCTTATTTCTAAGCAAATATACACGTGGGTCTCGCCTGTTACCTGATTTAACAGGTCATCTCACGACACAGGCTGACGTCGGCCATGCAACTCCTCTCAGCGTGTCAGGTAAGCCCTTCAGACTGACCTTCATTCTGCTGTCGCTCCTAGTAAGGTTCACGGTGTAGAATCTAATTGAACCGCACGCGTCACCCGTTGTAGTGCCCCCCCGCCAATTCCTTTAAGTTTCGGTCTTGCGACTATACTTCCCAGGTAGCACACTCTACGGCTTCCCTACAGCACCAATGTCTCTCGAGGAGATACTGATGTTTAGTGTGCAGTGTTTACTGCTAGGACTACAAGGGTATCTAATCCTTTTCGCGACCCTAGCCTTCATCCCTCACTGTCAGATCCGTTCTCGTAAGATGCCTTCGCTCTTGTTAGTCCAATTAAGATCAACGTATTTTACTACTACATTAATTGTACTTCTTACGTCTCCCGGTCTCTAGCAATGCAGTATCTCCTGCACGCCCGATACTTAAGATATAGGATTTCACAGGAGACTTGCAAAGCAAGCTACGGATGTTTTAGACCCAACAATTGTGGCTGCGACTTGAACCGCTGGGATTACCGCGGCGGCTGGCACCAGTCTTGCCCGGTCCTTATTCGTCTAGCTTTTTACACTAAACAAAAGTTTCTCATTTGAGAAACACTCTGGCTCGCTCTGTCACGCTTGCGCGCATTGCAGAAGATTCTTAACTGCTGCACCCCGTAGGGCTGGGAATAGTGTCTCAGATTCCCTCTCAGGGTCTCTCCGCTAAGAGCCCTTACTGATCATTGGCTTGGTGGGCTATTACCCCGCCAACTACCTAATCAGCCGCAGCCCCATCTTAAGACCTTGCGTTTCAAAGATAACTCATTCCAGAAATCATCTTATATCGAGCATTATCCTCAGTTTCCCGAGGGTATTCTCGATCTTAAGTTAGGTTAGCTACGTGTTACTGAGCAGTTCGCCTTCTTTCGAAAGACTTGCATGTCTAAGTACAAACCAGATAGCCGCAGCCGCCAGCAGGATAAACTGGAATTATTTAATTTTATTTAAAATAAAATTAATTAGTTTGATCTTGCAAGATTCAAACATTTTTTATTCTGATCCTCCGACGACTTTTTAATTGTTAAAAATTGATTGGGATTTTTTAATTCATAGAATTAAAAATCTACAACATGATTGCTCCGCATACATCATACCTTAGCTTGCGATGTGATATGTTAAGGCACTCATGTTAATATTTTAAGTTTGAAAACTTAAAGTACAAAAACTATAAAGTTTTTGATGTTTAATGATTTACTCTAATAAAAATAGTTTATAAACCTTTCGTTATAAAATACGACGGAAAATAAAGTCAATTCCTCCTATTTAGCCTATTGTTAGCTTCATAAAGTCCATAAGGAATAGCCATTGCAGTTATACCATAACCAATCCATTTAGACTGATTATATTTCCATCCAAGAAAACTCAAGTTTGTTCCATTAATCGCGACAACCCATAAAAAATCAGAAGTATATCTTTTTTCAAATAATTTTTCCAATTCAGTTGCTGCAATATTTTCCAGAACTTTTGAAATACTTTTTATGTGGTTCATTTTAATTATCTCTGGGTTTGTATTCCGGCCTTACAAATAAATATAAAGCAGACAAAGCAGTTGATTCAATACACTTGCCATAACCTAACCCATTATATCCATCATTGCCTATTACTGATCCAACAAAAATCTTTCCAATACCAATAACTCCGGTAGATATTGATGATGATATAACAATTATATCAAATTTTCTTCTAACTCCTCTTCCAATTTCATCTTCTCTGTTAATATCATTCTTATTTTCAGGTTCTCGTGTTATATTTTCAAGATGATTCTTCATTAAACTGATTGTTTTATTAGAATATTTAAAGTTATATATATTAAATTTCAATAATCTTTCTTCATTAGCTATAGAATTAATTGCCCACTTTATTTTCTCTAGCCATCTTTTTTTCATGATAACTATCAAATAATTTACTAAAATATTTTCCAGCAACAAATGCAAATATTAATGCTGTAGCTCCTGTTAACTCTGCTAACAAATGGGCATTATCTGTATGGTCATATTGAGTAGTTATTGCTCTATCATGTTGAATTAAATAACCTTTTACATCCTCTCCATTTTTTAGATATTCTGTATATTCTGGAAATTGTGCAACTCTAGCAGCTTCATTAGATGCTTTTTGAGCTTTTTTCAATTGTGCGTAAGTAGCATAACCTTCAACTCCTGTTAAAATTCCGGCTCCTAATGCTATCAGGCCAAGATCCTTTCTAGATTCTCTTTTCTCTTCTTCTAAGTCAAATTTATCTAAGCTCCAATTGTCAGAATTGCCAAGGGTCTCTCCTAGGCTGCCAATTAATTCTCCTATTGATCTTTTATCTTCTGTGTTCATTTTAAGCATTTGCAACCAGTCTTTCAGTTTCAGTTGATTGAGCTAATTTAGATTTAGGTCTGTATGGGCATTCAGAATCATGCGGATTAATACAATAAGCTTTTCTTACTTCACACATTCCAATTGAGTTGCAATTAGCACAATAGCCTTTAGCATATCTATCGCTATTTTGAATTACATCACTATTTAAAAATCCAACTGTATCGCTTAATGCTGATTTAGGTATTTGTGTTTTCATCCTTTTCCCAGAAAAACCCTATTTATAAATCTTTTGGTTTTGTTACTACCTAAAAGGTATAATAAAAAGAAAGGCATAGATGTTCTGAAAATATTACCATGCTAAATTTCTCGCCAAGAGAAATTTAACCTGATTTATTGATAGTTCAAGTATTCAATCACTTTCATTGAATAAAGTAGGTAAAGATATCGCGCATTTAGCTAAATCCTAAACAGCTGCCTGCTCAAATTCCATTGGCCTTTTAAACTCATAAACTTCCTGAACCGCCTGCATATCCTCTTCAGTAAAGTCTTCCATGCTGGGAATCTTATTCTTCAGCTTTCTTTTTTCAAGATATCCTTTTGCAATAAGGTAAAAAACCAAGCCAAGACTTTTTCCACCTTTGTTGTTGCACGGGATAACATAATTAACATCTTTTGTAAAATTATTAGTGTCGCACAAACCAACAATTTTTTTATTTGTTTTTACAGCATCTCCTAAAGCATTCCTGTCAATCCAAGGATCGCAGATAATTACTAGTTCGGGCTCGTAGAATGTTTCCAATTGAATATTGGTCATCATCCCAGCAGGATATTTTTTTGTGAAAACTTTTATTCCTGTAGCTTCTGAAAACAAAGCAGCAGCTTTCCAGCCAGCTTCTCTTTTGCAGACTAAAACTATTTCTTCAGGGCTGTGCTTTGAAATAATATCAATTGCTTTTTTAATATATTCATCAATCAAAGAAGTATTTAAAACTCCGATGCTGTCAGCTCTTCTTCTGTAAACAAACTGCCTCATGCTCGGTGTTATAACTCTAGTCCCCAAATGAATTCCTGTTTTGACATAATCGTCTAATTCAACAAGCAACTCTCTTTTCTTTTCAAGTTCTTCTTTAATATCCTGTGTTTTTATGCCTTCAATGCCTGCAGCAAGTTTTTTTGCTTTTTCTTTTAATTCCCTAATCAGAACGCTTCTGTCAGAAGTTCTTTTTTTCTTATTTAAATCTGACTCTTCTTCAGTTCCAATAGCCCTAATTTCTCCAGTTTCAATAACATTATTTTCTTCACTAGCTTCAACTTTTTCTTCTTTTTTCTTCCTTCCTTTTTTAACTTTTTCTTCAATTTCAGTTTCACTAGCTTCAACTAGTTCTTCCTTTTCATTATTTTCAGTTTCTGACTCATTTGTTTCAGCTTTTTTCTTTCTTCCCATATTCCTTTACTCAATTTATGTAAATAATATGATTTAAAAATCTACCTATAATGAGATAATTAAGTTATTGTAAGTATAAAAACTACATATTTAGGATTAGCTTTATTCTTTAATAATATAATCTAGAAATTATGTTTTTAAATTCTTCTATCAATTATTATATAAATCTTATTTTTTATGCAGCTTTTATAGTACATCTAAGACTTTTCCATGCATAGTATTCATACGATGAACCATATGAAAGAGATGAAAGACCAGAAGGCACATAATATGTAGGGCATACAGTACTTGGAGTGCATTGTGTTCTTGTTGTTGCAGGAGCAGAGGTATATCCAACACATTCACGGTCATACGCATAGGTAGTTTCAGTCCTGTCTCTCCATGCTCCACAAATACGTCCTCCTCCAGATACAAATGATTGGCATTGTTCTACATTTTTAACTCTGATTGTCATATCTCCATTTAAGGTATACACATAGAATGCAAAATTATCACTTCCGCTAAATTGATTATCAACCCAAGGCAAAACAGAATCATAAACAAAATGTGGTTCACTATTTCTAGCAATAACCTGTTCTGTTTCATTTAATTGAATAATATTTATTTGGGGAGAAGTTTCTGTTCCATAAGTGCATGAAAACTCGTAATATTTTCCAGATTCTATAACTAATCCAGGATTTAAGGTTATATTTTGATTATACTGAACAAATTTATTTCTATCTATAGGCACAACACTTCCGCCGAAACAGCTATGTCCTACAGGACCAACAAATCCAGTGCAACATTGTCTTTCTCCAGTAAGTAGATTGGTTACTATTTGCTTACATTCTGAACATTCTTTTGTATAATCTTCTTCACTTCCTGCAGGCACGGCAAATGTTTGAAGAACTCCACCAGTAACAATTGTAGTTGAAGTTCCTCCACTGCCTGTTAAATTATAATCAATAGCTGTCTGAAGATCATAATATGTATTATTAATTTTTACTCTAATATCGCTGGCATCATGCCAAACAGGATGTTGTGAGGAATTCCACAAAGGAATTGTTGTCTGTTGTGCAATAACCAATGCAATTCCAGAAACTGCAACAAGCATGAATAAGAATAAAACATATTTCTTTTCAATATTTAGCTTAATCGTAGGTTTAAATACAAATTTCATGCAGCCTCTTTTATGATATTAATAATCCGTTTCTGCTCTTTATAAAGTTTTTTATGATCTTAATTACAAATGGCGTAGCAATTCCTAGGATTAATAATGGGGGCGAGAACACGCCAGAGGCTATGAAATTAATAAAAATAAGGATAATGGGAAGTATTAAAGAAGCTAAAATTGTCCACTTTAATTCGTTCCAAATCTTATTCCAAAACTTTTTATTTAATTTTTTTCTATTATCAAAGATTTTTGTAATAAAATAAGGGTAAGTTAAAAGCGCAATCCATATAAGGGTAGTGGGTTGAATAGGGCTTCTCATCATTATATTTTCTAATAATATGCCTGTAAGATAAGTTGTAATAACAACTTTCCACCAAATAAATTTTTTATAAAATAAAGCATAAATAAGCATTAGAATAAAATATCCTGGAATAAATGCTATTTTTCCGCCCTCCCCGAATATTACTCCCGTAACTGCCCCAAACATAGCAAAAAACCAAATACTTTTTATCTTGCTGTAATCATTAACATATTCTCTATGTAACCATAAAGGAATCCCTATTAAGATTAAGTCTGCGATTAAAAAGACTAACCACCATTTTAAACCATTGAAATTTTCATTTTCATTAGTTATTTGTTTTGAAAAATCAGGAATTAGATGAATTATGGTCAATGTTAAAATTGTAACTAAAAGGATTATACTAACAAATAAAATACTTTTTGATTGTTTATTCATATTTAACCTCTTTAGCATATTTTAGATTTTATCCCAAGCTTCTCTCAATCTCAATCATTCTATTCAATTTTTCGTCTCTTCCCTTACCACAGATTCCAGTTTTAATAAAGTCAGCCTGAAATCCAAAAGCTAAATCAGCTAAAATATCCTCGCTTGTCTCACCGCTTCTATGAGAAAAAATTGTTTTTATCTTATTTTCCATGCAAAACCAGACAATTTTCTTCACTTCCATCAAGCTTCCAATCTGATTAGGCTTGATAATAACAGCATTTATTGAAGACTTTTTGCAAGCCGCAGTAATCCTGTTGTAATTGGTTGCAGTTAAATCATCACCAACAATCAAGCTTTTAGTTTTATTCTTAATTTCGGAAAATCCGGAAAAATCATCCTGCTCAAGTGGGTCTTCAATGTAAAAAATCTCATTAGCAATCTTTATAATTTTATTGATTTGTTCTTGTCTTTTTAGGTTTTCTTTTTTATTCTTGTAAGTGTAATTTTTATTTTTATTGCTGAAAAATTCACTTGCTGCAACATCAATGCCAATATGCATCTTGCAGCCGAATTCATCAATCATATTTTCCTTAACATCCTGCATAATTTCTATTACTTGTTCATTATCAAATGTTGTCTGCCAGGCATTCTCATCATTTGTTTTTTCCTTAAAACCAGAATCAAGATTTTTCAAAATTGTTTTGCAGTTTTCTCTAGCTCTTTTATTTATCTTAACAGCATCCTCAAAACTACCCGCTTCTGGAATGAAATGAAATTCCTGAAAATCAGGTTTTTTTCCGTTGCTATGCGCTCCGCCGCCAATTGCATTTCCAACAGGCATAGGAAATCTGGGATTTCTTAAGTTATTATTTATTAACTGCCAAATTTCCTTGTCATCTTTTGTGGCAAGAGCTTTAAGGAAAGCATATTCAAGCGCAATCATTGTATTTCCTCCAACTCTTTTAATAAAAATATCTTCAACTAAAGAAAGATCATCAAACTTATTTATCTCAATGTCATAAATAGGATAATTATTAACTGCCTGAACATCACTTTCAATCCTGCCCCTCCATGATTTCATTTCATATTCTCCCTTAGATTTTCCATTTGGAGAGCTGGAAATAAAATCTCCAAAATCAGTAGTTAATGAAATCTGAATTGTTTTATCTCCACGAGTATCTTTTATAATTGATGCTTTTAACCTCTTTATTTTCATCCTTAAATAAAGAGTTAATCAGGTTTATTAATCTTGTTAAAACAAAGCAAATAAAGGAGAGGTCATAAGAAGAACCTTGGTTCTTTTTATTATTTAGTTAAGAAAACCTCAATCTGGTCTCCTACACCGAATATATTGCATAAATATGCAAACGGCATTAAAATAACAAATATCAGGGGATTGTAAAAGATTCTGCTTTCTGATAAATATCTTTTTTTTCTGCTATGACTGTTAAGCCAGTAAAATACTGAGCTTGAAAATTGAAAAGGCGTTGAATTATATCTTGTTTTCACAAATTTAAATCCAATTTTTGTAGCATATTTTTCAAGTATTTTAGTTGAGAAGATAAATAAATGCCTTGGTACATCTAACTGAGTCCAGTCTCTTCCAAAAATCTTATATGCAATGCAATTGCTTTGTGGCGTGGCAATTATCAAAGTTCCGTTTGGTTTTAATATTCTATAAAGTTCTTTTAAAGTTTCTTCAGGATTGCTGACATGCTCTAAAACATGATTTATTGTTATAATATCAAAATAATCTTTTTCATATCTGGCTTTTTTTAGCGTCGTATTTAATACCTTTATGCCATTTTCTTTCATGAGTTTTTTATTAAATTCTCCAGGCTCAACACCATAACACTGCATTCCGTGTTCCCTCATAAAAATTAAAAAATCTCCGCTTCCACAGCCAACATCAAGAAGCTTTCCATTTAGTTTTTTAACATAAGATCTCATAAAGGGTTTTAAAGGTGAGAAAATAATTTTGAATAAAAAACTTCCATTTTTTGAATAAAATGTTCTGTAAAGCATCTTATTTATATTTGTTGGGCTGTTTGACATAAAAGGAAAATATTTCTTTGGATAGTGCTTTAAAATTTCCTCAGCATTCGGCTGCGGATTCATAAATATCAATCCGCAGTTTCTGCATTTACAGTATGAATATTCTCCAGGAACATTGTAATTCCTGTCACTTGATTTAAATAAAAATTCAAGATTGCTTTTTCCGCATAAATCACAATTAGTTATTTTTTTCATAAAAAGTGAAGCAAATTTGCGTTTATTAATATTATTCTTGTTAAATAGGTAATATCTTATGAAAATACCGCAATAACTTTACCTGATTTTTACAACTTATTAAGCAAGTTTGACTAATATAATTAAGTATATAGTGTATAAATCATGCCTAAGTTTTTCACATAGAAAAATTTAAAGATTATTCAATCAATTTAATCTTAAATCCTGATGTGCAAGTGCTTGGAGATGAAAAAACATTTATAAATCATATTTTCCCAGTTATTTAATGAAAAGAGAAACAACTTCAATTATTATCGCCGTTGCATTGATGCTGATTATGGGAATAATTTCTTATCTACTTGTGACTAATCAAATTGGCGATAATGCTTCTAATAATCAAATCAATAAGGGAAAGGAAGTGCATTTTACAGAAATCAAAAAAGGTATTACAAATGATATAACCCAAAAACAGACGCGCATAATTAAAAGTTCCGAATCATGGTCTGACTTATGGACGGAAATGTTTCCTACAGAAATGATTGCTTCGGCAATTAACTTCAATGAATCTATGGTAGTTGCAGTATTCCAAGGGCAAAAATCAACAGGAGGATATGACATAAAAATTAATAAAATTGTAGAAACCAGCAATAAACTTTTGGTTTACATAACCGAAACCCCCCCAGGAAAAAATTGCATTGTAACCCAAGCTCTAACACAACCATATAATATAATTCAATTAAAGCATTCTGAAAAGCCGATTGAATTTATTTTTGAGCAGAAGATTAATGAATGTGATTAAATATTAATTTTTGAATCTCTACAATGCTAAATAATAAAGACAACCAATGTTTTTCTTTATCAAACTTTCCTTTTATTAGGAGAAATTTAAAATAATTTATTAGCTGATTAAGTATACTAAACCCTAATTAGTTATTCTTAATCATTAGTGGCTGCAAAAATCGATAAAAACAGTAAAAAACTATCATTATATTCGGTAAAATAAGCAATTTATTTATCAGAAAGAAAATGTTAAGATTATGCAGCTGTAAAAAGATTTTGCTATATTTCAAGATAATATTATGATTTTTATCAATGATAATTTACTAAAAAGGCGTTATAATGTGGATTTTATCGCATTTTTCAATTAAGAACAATCATTTATGACTTGGGGTAATTAAGTTATGATAATTGAACTTAATAGATTTAACATTAAAATAAGGTAAAGATGTTGTAATACTTTCAGAAAATAATATTAACTATTAAAAGGAAAACTCATAAAGAAAACCTTGGTTGTCTTTATTACTGCAGCTCTTCGCTTCCTTCTCTTCCGCTAGCTTCTTCAGTAACCTCTTCGTCTTCAGGATTTGCAAGTTCCATAATTTCTCCTTCTTCAACTATTTCTTTTTCTTCACTTTCTTCTCCTTCAGCCATTTGCTGTTCGCCCTGCTGTTTTGCTTCATCTGGCTGAACTGCCTTTTTAACTTTAACACTTTTCTTTTTAGGCATTGGCTGTTTAACGCTTATTGGCAGAACATCCTCATCAAATTCTATTTTTGCAATTTCCATTGGATCATAGTTAAGCTCTTCTAATTTATCTTTGTCAATATCAGTTAATAATGGGGCATCCATTGCTACTTGCAAAGCTCTAGCTCCAAGAATTCTTGCTGTTTCATATTTTGTAAATTCTACATTTCCTTTTTCTTTATTTTTTGCCATTTTTAATATAAATATAGTCTATTATTGATTTTTAAATCTTTGTATGTAGCTTGTAAAAATAATCTAAGGTTAAGTAACTTTATCTGTAAATTAGGTAAAGATATTGTGTGATTTCAAAATATTTTTTTAAATTGTTTTTTTGATTAATATTTAATGTAGTAACTTAATCTTTTTATCATTCTTTCTTTTTCTTTACAGCCTCATCAATCAGTTTATTAATCTGCGAATAAAATGTTTTGTATTTCTTGTCCACAAACTCAAGCATTTCAACAAACTTTTCATGGCTTACTTGCAATGTATTTCCTTTCTGCATACTGCATATTTTCGGAGGATTTCCAGGAATCATTGCCAATATTAATCTGCCTTCAGCTGCAGCTTCCTCTTCAGTATTTGGATCAAAGAATATTGTATCTTCTATCTGATGAACTGAAAAATTTATCGGCATATTATCTGTTAAAGGCAATTTTTCTTTAGTCGGTTTTTCATAATATATTTTTTCCTCTTTTTCATCATAAAAAGGCATTTTTGCCTCTTTAAGGGCTGCTAAAGCCCCAATAAATGCTGCATCTAATAAATTTCCATCATCATTAATTGAATAAATGTCAATCATTATTCCCCAAACCTTTTCTCCTTCTTTAATACAGAGTTTTTCAAAATCAATATATTTTGATTCCCTAATTCCTCTGTCAACAAGCCTTCCAAGTTCAATTGCCTCGAATTTTGGAGGTCCGTATTCATATTTTGCGTTGCTCATTGGAAGCAATTCTGCTGTTACCATTAAATTTCCTTTGTCAGGAGAATCAGGATAGGGCTCTGCAATTTCCATCTTAACTCCAACCCAGACTTCTGTTTTTCCAATTTTAACTCTTGCGCTTCCCTCTGCTTTTTTTGATAATCCACATTCTATAACTATATCTCTGAATTCGTCAGCTTTTCTATTGTCAAATCTTTTCCCATGAACAAGATATTCAGCTATTCTGTTTTTTGTTAAATTTGATGTTTTTATCATTTTTATTCTCCTGCAATTTCTTTGATTAATAATTTACTATGTCCATATCTTGCTTCACTCATTGAATCAACAGCTAAATCAATTTCAACTAAAGCTCTAATTAATCCTTCTTTGTTTGTAGGCATTTCTCTATAAACTGCTCTTGAATCAAATTCATCTAACATTTTTAATCTTCCATTATATAAGCTTCTTAATTCTCCTAGTTCTAACTTTTGATATTTATCAAATGATTCTTTTCTTTTAATTTTATCAATTTCTTCAGTATGTAAAGTCATTTTAATTTTTCTCCTCCCTAATTTCCTTCAAAGCTTTTTTCTGGACTTCATAAATTTTCTTGCAAGTCTGTCTTCCCAGCTTTATTGCTTCTGCAAGCTCTTTTGCAGAAATCTTCCCATCAAGCTGAATATGTGTTAGTTTTCCCGATTTATTCATGAATGACATTGCCATATCCGTCGCTCCTTCACCTTCTTCATAATCTTCTTCAGCTTTGTTTACATCAACAACTAATTGAGTATCCATTTTCCCAATTGAAACACTGGCAATCATATCGCTCATTGGAATCCCGGCATGCGCTAATGCCAGGGCAGCTGCATTGATTCCAGCGCATCTTGTTGAAGCGTCAGCTTGAGGTATTGAAATATGAACATCTACTACTGTATTTGGAAATTCATTAATTAAAACAGACGGGTTTAGCGCCCATTCACTAACCTTTGAAATTTCAGTGCTTCTTTTATTAGGTCCTGGCCTTATTCTATCACTTACAGAAAAACTTAACATTGAGTAATTGCATCTTAAAAGCCCCTTTTCAGGATTCTGCATATGCTGTGGATGAAGTTGTTTAGGCCCGTAAACAGCTGCATAAGCAACAGTATCTCCAAATGAAAACATTGCGCTCCCGTCAGCATTTGGTATAACTCCGACTTTTGCAGTCATCTTTCTTGTTTCATCGAATTTTCTTCCATCTAATCTTTTATTGTATGCCATTTTTTTATAGGTTTGGGAACCTTTTTAAAAGGTTCATTGTGTATGCCATTTTAAATCTCTTACTTTAGTTATTAATTTAAGTCTATGACCAAATATTGATATCATATCTTCATGAAACTCTTTTATTCTTTTTGCTAAATCATCACTTGAAGTATAATTTCCAGTATCGTAATTTGTTTGTTCTACTGCTCCTTCATCACCCATTACAGATCGTATTGTATAATGCCTTTTCATTTTTCCTTCTCCTCTTGTAAGAATTTCTGTACTTTTTCAGTTAAGCCATTAACAAAGGATTTTTCAGTTACAAACATAATTGCTTTTTTTGCAAATAATTCATCTTCTACTTTTTCTCCTTTAATCCATACCAAGCCGTTTTGCCCGACTGTAATCTTGCAGTTTGTTTCATCTTTGATTAATTTTATCATGCTTCCTTCTTTTCCAATAACCCTTGGCACTTTATTTGGGTTAATGAATACAATCATGCCATCTTCTAATTTTCCTAAGCCTTTTCCATCAAAAGTTAAGTCAATTCCTTTTTGTTTTATTGAAAAAATCTTTGCGCTGAAAAAATCTCCAATATCCATGAATTCTGAAATATTATTCTTGTCAATAAATCTTGGCACTTCCATTAAAGGCAGGAATGATGAATACGGAGCATTAATGTCAGTCATCCATCCGTTGAAACTTATGTCTATTACCTGTCCGATAATTACATTGCCTCTTCTTGGTATGAACACTCCGGATAAAGGAATTACTTTAACTAACTTGCCAGATTGTTCAACTAGTCCGTATCTTTCGGCAATTATTTCTTCTTTTTCTCTTCTTGTTCCTTCTCCAGGCAAATAATCCTCGCCAGAAACAATTGTCTCTCCGGGAATAACGATTTCTCTTTCTTCTTTTTTTGTTTCTTTTTCTTGCATCATTTTATATTATTTTTGGGAACCTTTTGTTCTTAAAAGGTTCATTTTTATTGTTTTATTTCCTCAGCTATTGCAGCTCCGTGAGTTATTGAATTTAATTTATCATAAAATTCTATTTGAAAGCCTACTGGAAGATTAATTGCGCATTTTAAATCTCCATTTGACATCCATTCCTCTGATTCTTTGTATGACTGCAATAAACCATAAGCCTGTCCTGTATACTGTACAGGAATTGTAATCATAACTTTTTTAGTCTCAATTTTTATAGGGAGAATAGGTTTTAATTTATCAAGGATATCATTTATTTGGGATTCAATAGGCTTGTTTGTGATGTTAACTCCAGCTTCATCTAAAGATCTTTCAATCCTGTCAGCAGTGTAAGGCCTGTCTGTTCTCGGATCAACAGCATTTCTAACTATAAACTCAACTATCTGCTTTTCTTTGCCTTCTCTTTGCTTTTCTTTATATTCAGTAGGCAATTGTATTTCGCCGGTTTTTACTATTTTTTCAGCAACAAAATTAATATCATTTGTTCCAAAAGCTTCTTTTAAATCTTTTTCGCCAGCATGCATTCCTTTCTTAGAATCAACAAAAATTGCATCAACAGCCAACACTTCTCCAATAGAGCCCTTTCCACTTTTTTTAAATTCTAGAGCTTTATCAACATCAACAAGAATTTCAAAATGTTTGCCTCCTGTCTTAGTTCTAGCAATAACATTAGTCATTTTATAATTTAAATCAACTGAATTAGTATATTTTCTTTAAAGAATTTTCATCAAGTTTTTTGACTTTCTTATCTTCCTTATTAACATAAGCAACATCAAACCTGCTTAATTCAAAATTTTTTCCAAGGATTTCCTTAAATATATCTAATGCTAATTTTATTCCTCCGTTAATATTTAGATTCTTATTGTATTTTAGTCTTAATATCTCTTTTATTCTTTCATCATTTTCGCCAACTGCAATTGAGCTGTATGAAAAATAGTTTCCAGTTATATCTGAAGAAAACACCTGGCATTTATTCTGGTCAACTCCAGCAATAATTATTGCAACTCCAAATGGCCTTGCCCCGCCATATTGTGTGAACTGCTGTTTTGTATTTGCAATCTCTCTTATTATTTCTTCAACTTCAATTGGAGAATCATAAGTAACTCTGTTCTGCTGTGCGATAATTCTTGCTCTTTCAATTAATACTCTTGCATCGCTTAATATTCCAGCAGCGCTTGCGATTATGTGGCTGTCAATTTCGTAAATCTTGTTTGCAGATTCGGGAAGTATAAGCTTGTCATTAACTCTTCTGTCAGAAACAATTACAACTCCATCTGTGCATGCTATGCCTATGCTCGAGCTTCCTAACCTCACTGTTTTCTCAGCATATTCTACTTGTAGCAGATGCCCGTCTGGAGAAAACATTGTCGCAGCACGGTCATAGCCCATTGCTTGATGCTGAATCTCGCTTGGTACGTCCATTTTAATTATGTTTTTGTTTAATTTACATTAAATCTAACATTAACTTAGAAAGTTAATAATATATATTTAATTTCTTTATCTCTACCTCTTTTTAAACGAAGATATGGTTTAAAAACTTTGCGGAGCAAAGTTTTTGGCAGTTTCTATTTCTTTCTCAACCCTCTTATTGTCCCGCTTACTTTAGCAACTTCTATTTTTCCCTTGCTCAATACAAAGCTGGCTCTTACTTTATCAACCTCTTTCCTGTTCACAGCTAGAATTCTGTCAGAAACCCACATTGGAGCTGCTTTTGCATATCCTAATATACCAATATACTTTAAAACTGCTTCCTCAACATCGCTTTTACTGAAGCTTCCTTTTAACAATAAATATCTTTTATTCTCTTTCATACTCGGCTTTAGAGGTTTTAATGTCATAAAACATAAAAGCTATTTAGGTTGATAAAGGTTTCTGAAACCTTTATAAAACTCTCGTTATTTTCATATATATGAACGACTTAATTTCAGTAATTATACTAGCCATTATTCAGGGAGCAACAGAATGGCTTCCTGTATCCAGCTCAGGGCATCTTGTTTTATTTTCTAACCTGCTTAATTTTGAAGGTGGATTAGCTTTTGATGTTACACTTCATCTTGGTACTTTGCTGGCAGTAATTATTTATTTTTGGAAGGATTTGTTTGGGATTTTAAAATCATTATTAAGATTGGATTTTAAAACTGAAAATGGAAAGCTTATCTTACTTTTAATTATGGCAAGCTTACCAGCTGTTGTCATTGGTTTTGTATTTTACGATTATTTCAAACAACTTTTCAGTTCAACAGATTTTTTATCATGGGGAATTATCATAACTGCTTTGCTTTTATTCCTCGGATCTTTTAACTTTTCTTTTAAAAAAGAGAAGATATCTTATTTTGATTCTTTTATAATGGGAATTGGGCAGGCAATCGCGATTATTCCAAGCATTTCAAGATCAGGTTCAACCATTGTATTTGGATTTTTAAGAGGAATTAAAGAGGAGAAAGCAGCAAGATTCTCATTCCTCATGAGTATCCCTGTAATTTTTGGGGCAAATATTCTTATTGGATTTAAAGAGCTAACAAAAGATACATTAACATTAGAGATAAATTCAACATTAATTCTGGGAATTATTATCTCGTTTGCAGTCGGGATTTTAACAATTCACTGGCTTATGAAATCTGTTTTCAAAAACAAAAAGAACTTAAGGTATTTTGCTTTATATTGTTTGCTGCTTGGTTTGTATATTCAGTTTTTCGGGATATAAAAACTGAATTAAGTTATATTTAATCCATATAATAGTGCATTGTTGCGTTGTCGGGTGCTAACTCTTCTTTTAAAACAGAAAACTTTATAAAGATTATACTGATTACATCGATTATGAAAACAGATACAAAAAACTTCAAAGATAGGATAAAAGAGGAAATGAGCGTAGATTATTCTAATGCTTTGGAAAGAAATTTTGAGATAGCGAAAAAATTTATAAGAGTGACAAATGAGGGAAAAGTTTCTCTCTTAACTAAAGACAAACTTTCCGGCAAAGAGCAAATTTTACTTTATCTAATTGGCAAACTTTATGCAAAAGAAGCAGGATTCTCCAATAATCATGAAGTAGATAATAAAGAGTTAATGAATGAATTAGGAATTCCGAAGGGTTCTCTTTTACCTTGGTTAATGGACTTGCGAAAAAAGCCAGGAATAAAGCAAGTAAAAAAAGGAAAAAATACTAACCATTATGTGCCAATCCATTTAGTGGAAAAAATTTTAAAAGAAACTGAAAAGAAAGGTTCTCTAAAACAATAAGATGATAACTAATGAAGATTTTCGGAAATTAACAGAGAGAGTTAAGATTCTAGAAGAGAAAAGTTTGGAATCAGAAAAAAACCAAAATAGTAAGAAGATTTCTGAAGACAATAAGAAACAATCAATTAAAGAGTTTATTTTATCTAAAAAACCTAAGGACGATGTTCAAAAAACCCTTTCAATATTTTATTATTTAGAAAATAATGAGAATTTGGAATCTGTTTGTATTAAAGATATTGAAAGAGGGTTTAGAGAAGCAAAGGAAAGTGTGCCTAAAAATATTAATGATAAAGTAGCCAAAAATATATGTAAGGGACTTATCATGAATGTAAAAGAACAAAAAGGAAATAATAAGGCTTGGGTCTTAACCAATTCTGGAGAAAAATCTGTCGAAAATGGATTCAAAAAAGAATAAATTAAATCTTGAGAAATTTAGTGAAATAAGTGGCTTATTTCATCCATATAATCATTCTTATTTGGCTGACGATTCTCTCACAGATGTGGATGTTCTACTTTTGTCTATTTTTGTTATTGAAAAAATAAGTGAAAAAAATGGTGCGAAGTATGAAGAAGCAAAAGAATTATTCATATCGCTAGGTAGAAAAGAAGATAGTTTTAGAAAAATACTTCATAAGATAAAGAAAGACTCTCTGATAAAAGAAGATAAGAGACTTCTTTATTTTTTAATAAAGGGTTTGAAAAAATTACAAAAAATTATAGGGCAGACAGGTAAAGAGCCAGTTTATATTATAAAATCCGGACAAAATTTTACAGCCATAAAATTATTTGAAGACTTCTTGGTATCAGAAATGAAATCTGATGAGATATTATTATGTGATTCTTATATTTCCCCATCAACTTTACATCCCTTCTCAACTTTAAAAGGCAAATTAAAGAACCTGAAGATATTAACTACAAATGTCTTTGAACACGATAAACTTAAAGATTATGTTGCTAACTTCAAGAAAGAGTTAAATGTAAATATAGAAGTTAGAAAAACCACCAAAATTCATGATAGATATATAATTAATGGAGAAAGTGCTTGGTCTATAGGTTCTAGCATAAAGGATTTAGGAAATAAAGATACTTTAATAAAAGATTTGGTAGAGGTTCATGCCTCTTTAAAAGATCTATTCATGGAAAGATGGAATGAATCATCTAAAATCTAGATTTTACTCATCTTAATCAAACTTAGCCATTTATTAGTGCTTAAAGTTAATTCTGGTATCGCTTCTTCTTGTGGCGTTTTATTGTTTATTCCTTGATGTTTTCTAACAAAATTATAATAAATTTCCATCCCTTTCATGATAGATTTAGCACTCTCCAAACTTCCATGAAAGCCACGCATTATTTTTGTTCTATCTCTGATAGTGTTATGCAATCTTTCTATTTTATGATTAAATCCTCTTTCAGAAGCTATAACAATATTGTGCTGAACTTTTGGATTAATCTTGAATTTGTTATTAACTCCAAATGCTTTTCTTAAAACTCTTGGATAACCTTTTAGTCCATCTGTTGTAATTACCTTAACTTGTTCGCCTGTTGCAAACTTCCCATGCTTTAGAACTCTTGTTAGATTGTCTATGGTTCTACTTTTCATGTAATCAGAAGCAACCATAAAACGAGTTTCTGTATCCATGACATCTACAAACCAATTCTGCTCTCCTAATCTATGATATTCCATTTCATCAGACATTAATTCTATTCCGCTCTCTATTTGTAAATTATTTGTGAGTGTGCTTATCATGTTCGCATATTTTACAATCCATCGGTAGATAGTAGAATAATGAGAATTTTTAGGAGCAAACATCTGCAAGTGCTCTTGTATTTTTCTTAAAGACATTCCAGCATAATACATATTCATACAAGAAGTTATTTTATCTTCATGGTTTTTCATCTTCCAAAAACCATCGTCTATTGAAAATCTATGAAAACAATCTTTACACTTATACCTTTGAACATTACCTCTATTTTTAGTTTCTCTAACTCCATTTTTCTTAAGGTTCTTTCCGTTGCATTTTTCACACGAGATGTCTTGTATACTCATAGTATATTATTATAGGTATACATCTATTTAAATCTTTCGGTTATACTATATTACTATAGTAAAGTATTTAAAGTAAGACCTTCGTTAGATAGTTATGAGTAAAAAAGAAATAAAGATGTTTGAATGTAAATGTGAAAGGTGTGGGCATGAATGGATAACAAGAACAGAAGAAGCACCCGTCGTATGTCCAAAATGTAAAAGTCCTTATTGGGATAAACCACTAAATAACAGAGGCAAATAACATGGATTTTGAAAATCAAATAATAAACGGGGATGTCTTAGAAGTAATGAAAAAAATACCGGATAATAGTATTCATCTAGCTATAACTTCTCCTCCTTATAATGTGGGTAAAGATTATGACAACCACAATGATAAAATGGATTACCAAGAATATCTTAATTGGTTAAATGAAGTTTGGAAAGAAACTCAGAGAGTTTTAGTTCCGGGCGGTAGATTTGCTTTAAATATCGCTCCAACCGGAATAAAAGATTTTATTCCTATACATCACGATTTTACAAATCAATTAAGAAAATTAGGAATGAAATTTAGAACAGAGATTATTTGGTATAAACAAACCATGCTTAAAAGAACAGCATGGGGAAGTTGGAAAAGCCCAGCAAATCCTCATGTAGTTCCATCTTGGGAATATGTCTTAGTTTTTACTAAAAATGGAGATAAGTTATTTGGCAATCCTAAAGAGGCTGATATTACAGCAGAGGAATTTAAGGAATTTTCTGATGGATTTTGGCAAATCCAACCCGAAAGACAAAGAAACGGGCATCCTGCTCCATTTCCAGAAGATTTAATTTATAGATTAATAAAATTTTATTCCTATAAAGGAAATATTGTTTTAGATATGTTTGGTGGAACTGGAACAGTTGCAGTAGTTTCACATAAAACCGATAGGAAATTTATTCATATAGATATATCAAAAGAATATTGTAAAACCGCCAAGGATAGATTAGAAAAGATTAAAGGTGAGATGTCTCAACAAAAAATTAACCAATAAGCATCTTCTTCAAGTCTGATGGTAACTCCTCTAACTTCTTTATTTTTCCACCATAAGAACTACTATCATGCCTAATATAAACTCCGTCTAAATATTTTTCTGCTAATGCTCTATCTTTCGTTGGTTTTTCTTGAGTCCCCCATTCTGATTGCCATTGTTTTTTAGATTGTCGACCTTTATCGGGCGTAGCAAAGACAACTACAATCTTAGGTATCATTTGTTTCCAAACAACAGCATAAAACAAAGTTTCTGAAAATCTACCATGCAAACTTGTTTTACAACTAATAACGGCAAGAGGAATATGTGGTTTTTCTGTATGGACTACAACTAAATCAACATCTCCCTCTACTTTTCCATCTTTTACTGGAATGGCTAAATTATTCCATAACTCCTTATGTTTATTTTTCAAACCTCTTCCACGAATTACATTCAAAGGAATACTGTTTTTAGAGAAATAGTCATTAACAAAATCCATTACTACAATTTCCCAATTTTTACCACTGGTAGAGACATAACTCTGTCTGTCTTCAATACCGCTATATTCTTTACTCATAACAAAACAATTCTTTTCTAACTTAAAAAGTTATCTAAAACACCCGTAGATGCAACAATGCAATATAATAGAAACTTATTAATATTCTTAATACTTTAATAAACTATGAAACATAAGGAAAAACCAATTATAGCAACAACCCTCTCAGGATTATTTGTAAAACACGAACCATGGGATAAAGCGTATATTTTATGGTATGAAAACATGGCTAAAAAGCTTAATGATAATTCTGTAAAGCAATGGATTGACAGACCTGATTATTTTAAAGGCGTGGACGAAGTAATGAAGCGTCTTTATCCAAAATTATCTGATGAAGATAGAACAACAAAAGCAAGAGAGTTATTTTTTGATTCAGTTGTTTCTTACATTAAACAAAATAAAGATGTAAACAACAAAGAAATTTCCGATTATTTTAAGTCATTAAAAACAAAGTATCGAATTGCTTTAATCACAACAAATACTGAAGATGCCGTTAGTAGAATTTTATCAGTTACATATTTAGATGATTTATTTGATATTATAGAATGTTCTTTGCCAGAGGAAAAAGACGATAAAAGAATAGTTTTCAGCAGGTTTATAGAAAAATACGGAAAACCTTTGATTTATATTGGCGGAGGAAGAAAAGACAGCTATGACTATTGTGCAGAGCATGATATTCCAAGAGTTTTTGCTAATTTAGAAGGCGAAAAGGACATCCCTGGAGTTAGAAGTATTTATACATTGAATGAATTAGAAAAAAGAATTGAAAGACTTTGAGGCTATTTCTCCTTTAATCTGTATGCTCCTATAAGGGCTATAGTAGAAGCAGTCTGAGCAAGCGTACCTATTACAAAAAAGCCAGCAGCATCCTTTTCTTTAATAGATAATATATTTTCTTCTAGTCTGCTATTATTTCTGCTTTTTTTACTAAATGCAGTAGTCTGATTAGTGGCAGGATTTGAAAGTTCAGATGGAACTAAAGAATATCCATAGCTGCAAAATGAAATAAGCTGAAAAGCTAATCCAGTTACAAGCATTGCATAACTTCCCTTTACCATATAAAAATTCATAAAATAGCTGATTTATAAGTATTTAGATACTAAACTATCATAAAATATATTAACAAATTAATTTAACTGATGTTATTAAATAATCTCAATTAATTTTTCTGGAGTGATTATTTCAATACCTCTAAATTCTTTTATTTTTAATAAATGATCATCATATGTTAGAATATATTCAGATTCAGATGAAACAGCGCACTCTAAAATTTTATTGTCATCAGGATCTTCTGTTATAACATTAATTTTCTCATTTGGCTCTGTTATTGTAATGAATACAAAAACATTATCTACAATATTTTTTATTTCTTCTGCCGTGTATTTAAAGTCTCTTGAAAGAACTTCAGAAAACTCGTCTAATATTTCTTTTGTTGTAAAGATTTCTGCATTATTCTCTATTAATTTAGTTAGCAATTTGTGGCTGACACTATAATCCCATTGAGTTGCAGAAATAAGGAAATTTGTATCTGCGCTTATCTTCATTTTACGCTCTTTTCTTTCCTTAACTTATGAATAAGATGCGTAACATCAGTTTCTTTTATTCCAAGGCTTTTTGCTCTCTTTGATCCTTCAGAAGCTATTTTCTTCAATTCTTTTATGAGCAATTCCTTAGATGGAATTTCTATTTTTTTAAGAATCACACTATCTCTTTCTTCAACTATAACAAAAATACTTCCTTCTTCAGCATTTAACTTTTCTCGTATATGCTGGGGAATTACTATCTGTCCTTTTGAAGACATTTTTACAGTTTCTATTGGCATTTTTACCTTTTCCTATTATCTTATTGTAAGAAAGTAAGATTTATAAATCTTTCGTTAAATTTGTATAATTTATAGTGAAAGACATAAGTAATAACCCAAACTTGTATGCCTTTCCATTGATAGTCAAAACATCATGGGAAATATCAATGTCCTTGACTATAACTAATATTTTATAACAATCTTTATTAAACTGCCTTAGTTCAATTTTTTATGGCTCAAAAAAGAGCAGTTGTTGCTATTGTAAATTATAATGATAAAGTTTTATTAGGAAAGAAAAGAAGCGATTCTTCAAAGTTTCTGGCTGGCAAATGGCATATTCCTGGAGAAAATGTTGAGGGTAATGAAACAGATGCAGAAGCTTTAATCAGAGGGATTAGAGAAGAAGCAGGAATAGAAATAAAAATAGGGCAATATCTGGGTGATTCTTTAACTCCCACATCCCATAAGAAAGCTAGATGGTATGAATGTTTTGCTTCAAGTGATGTAGTTGTTCCAGGTAGTGATTTAGAAGATTTAAAATGGGTTTCTAAAAGGGAAGTTATTGAGATTTGCAAAGAAAGAATACCTTTTTGGCCAAAAAAGGCAATAGATTATTTTTCAGATTAATTAAATATGTTTCTCAAAATAATAATTAAAAATAAATAAAGTAATTACTTATTTTTAATGAATTTTTCTGGCATAGATTTTTAAAGAAAATATTATTAAATTAATAATGGAAAAGTATAAAGGGGAATTTATTAATTTTTTATTGAAAACAAGTGCATTAAAAGTTTTTGATAATTCTAATGAAGATAGATCATTAAAAAGCAAGAGAATTTCTCCATGGTTTGTTAATATTGGGGATTTTAATGATGGCGAATCTTCCAATGCATTAGCAGGATTTTATGCAGATGCGGTAATAAGTTCTGGAGTTAAAGCTGATGTTTTATATGGAATCCCAGATAAAGGTGTTGGATTAGCTGCTCCAGTAGCAATGTTAATGGCTTCAAAAGGGCATAATGTTGGATGGTTTTTTTCAAGAAAAGATGAAAAAACTCATGGAGAAGCTACAAATTTAGGTCCAGAAGATAGAATAAAAAAATTAACAGTTGGAAGAGCTCCAAAGATAGATGGTGCAATTGTTCAATTAGATGATGTTTTTACAGCAGGTGATGCAAAATATGAAGCAAATGCTTTTTTGAAAAGTTTAGGAAGAATAAATCTTCCATTATTGGCAATTGCTGTTGACAGGCAAGAAGTAGGTATTGATGCTAGCGGGAAAAGCGCAATAGAACAATATCAAGAAAAAACAGGGACACAAGTTATCTCTATTGTAAATGCCGTTGATGTTTATAATATTTTAAAAGAAGGAAATTTAGTATCAGGAAGAGCTTTAGAAAGATTGGCTAATTATATTCGAGTTTATGGAACAAGGAACGCACTTTCTTCTATTGGAAAAGGGTTGGAACAAAAAATAATTCAAAGAGATAGAAGTGTAATTCCTGCCTGTGATGTTAAAACATTAGAACAATTTGAAGAAATTGTAGAACAAACTGGAGATATAGAAGGTATTGGAGGTTATAAAATTGGATTTGGTCTCGGTTTAAGATACGGGCTTCAAAGAGTTGTTGAAGTGGTGAGAAAGCATACTGATAAGCCATTAATTTATGATCATCAAAAAGCAGGAACAGATATTCCAGATACTGGAAAAGATTTTGCAGAATTAAATAAAGAAGCAGGAATTGATGCAGTTATTCTATTTCCGCAATCCGGACCTGAAACAGAAAGAGCCTGGATTTATCATGCTTTAGACAATGGATTAAAAGTTATTGTTGGTGGAAGAATGACTCATCCAGCTTACTCTGTTAGTGAAGGCGGATTTATCACAGATGAAGGAGCTTTGGATATGTATAAGATCGCTGCAAGAGCGGGAATAAATAATTTTGTTGTTCCGGGAAATAAACCTGATGTTATAAAACAAGTTAGAGATGTAGTTGAAGCTGAAGGAGTTTCCCCAGTATTTTATGCTCCAGGATTTATTGCCCAAGGTGGAAAAATTGAAGCAGCCGCCAAAGTTACAGGAGATAGATTTCACGGTATTGTCGGTAGAGGAATTTATCAAGCTGCAGATAAAAGAGCTGCAGCAATAGAGCATACTTCTCAATTATAAATATTAATCTTCAGATTAATTAAATATGTTTTTAGAATGTTAATTAAAAACATATTTAAACCACATTTATCTTTTTCTGTCATGTTTAAAGTTTATACATTAGGTGGTTATAGCGAAGTTGGAAAAAATATGACTGCTGTTGATTTTGGCGAGGATATTATTGTTTTTGATGCAGGCATTTATCTGCCAGCAGTAATTGATATTCAGGAAACAAATAAAAATCCAACTGCTAAAATGATTAAAGATGCAGGCGCTTTGCCAGATGATCATTTAATCTACGAGCAGCGAGATAAAGTCCGTGCTTTTTTAATAACTCACGCTCATTTAGATCATGTTGGAGCTGTCCAGCATATTGCAAACCAATATCCAAATGCAGTTATCTGTGGAACACCATTTACAATTGAAGTTCTTAAAGCATTATTAGAAGACACAAAAACACATTTGAAAAACAAGTTAATTGCAATAAATCCAAATTCTTCTTATATGATAAGGGGCAAGAGAACAAATTATCAGGCAGACTTTGTAAATATTACTCATTCAACAATTCAGTCAACATTCATAGCCTTGCATTCCTCTGACGGAATAATTGTCTATGCAAACGATTACAAATTAGATAATGATCCGGTAATGGGTGAACCTCCAAATTACGAAAAAATGAAGCAGCTTGCTAAAAAAGGAGTTAAGCTGCTTATTGTAGATTCTCTATATTCCGGAGATGACCGAAAAACCCACAGCGAGAAAATTGCAAGAGCAATGGTTGAAGAAGTAATGCTTACAATTGATCACAAAGGCAAAGGATTAGTAATCACAACTTTTTCTTCTCATATTGCAAGATTGAAAAGCATTGTTGAATTCAGCAAAAAACTCAATAGAAAAGTCGTTTTTGTCGGCAGAAGCCTTTCAAAATATGTTACAGCTGCAAAAAAAATCAGAATGTGCCCGTTTGAAAAAGATATTGTTTTAGTAGGTTATTCAAATCAAGTTAAGTCAAAATTAAAGCAGATTAATGATGCAAGAAGCGAGTATGTTTTGGTTTGCACAGGTCATCAGGGCGAGCCAGGCTCAATTTTAGATAGAATTGTAAGCAATGAACTGCCATTTCAGTTCAAACCACAGGACAGCGTTATTTTTGCTTCTAAAATTATCCCAGTGCCGGTAAATATGGCTAACAGAGCAAACATGGAAAAAAAATTAAGACAGAGAGATGTCAGGATATTTAATGATGTTCATGTTTCAGTGCTTCCAGATACACAAGTTGTAATAAATGATTCTAATGGTATAAAACTAAAAGAAATAGGGATGATAGAAGAAGATGAAAAAAAGGAGATAAAAGTGCCCGCATTTGATCCTAATGATTTAAAGATAAAATGGTATAATGCAAAGGTTGTTGAACATCCTTACAATGGGAAAATATTTAATATAAAGACTAAATCTGGAAGAAGTGTTTCAATAACTTCGGGTCATAGTTTATTTAAACTAGAAAAAGATAAAATTATCTCTAAAAAAGGAGATTTGCTGAAAATTGGAGATTATCTAGCTATTCCCAAAAGATTTTCCTGGTATAAAGAGCTTGATGCAATTAATGCATTAGATTATATTAATATAAAAAATAATAATATAACTATAAAAGAAGATATTTTATACTATAATAAAAAGCATTTATTAAATATAAATCTAAAATTAAATAAAGATTTTGCAAGGCTTTTGGGCTATTATTTAGCAGAAGGTTCAGCTCCTAGGCATATATCATTTGTTATAAACAAAAAAGAAGATGATCTTTTAAAAGAAATTAAAACATCAATAAAAGAATGCTTTCCATATTCCAATATAAAAGTTATTGATAAAGGCACTTCATATGAAATTACATTTGGAGCAAGGATATTAGGAAATTTGTTTAAGTCCATGTTTGGAGAAAACGCAAGAACAAAAAAAATACCTAAGTTTGTTTTTTCTGCTAATGAGGAATTTAAGCTTAATTTTGTAGGAGCATATATAAATGGGGATGGATGTATTGACAAAGGTTCAGATCATTTTAGAATAAGAATAAAAACAGCATCTGAAAAGCTAGCTTCAGATCTTCTTTATTTATTTACTCAACTTGGAATATGTGCTAAATTTGATCATATTCAATTAAATAAAAAAAGATTTATTGCAGGAAATAAAAAAGAAACAAATGAAACTTATTCATATGTTATAAGAATTCAAAATATTGATTATTTAAATGCCTTAAAAAATTACTTGTCTGATAAATTTAAAATTCAAATTGAAGAAAAATCACTAAAAACAAAATTTTCTCAGCAATTTCCTCCAGAAGCCCTCCCAATTGAAAAATTAAATTTTAGTGAAATAGTGCCAAAGAAAGGCACTTATTTATGGGATATCATAAATTATAGTGACAATTCAGTAAGGAAAAAACAGAATATAAGCAAAAATCTTTTAGTTTCTCAATCTGAATCATTATTTGGATTTACTAGTAAGATTATAAATGGTGACCTTTTATTTGATCCGATTAAGAAAATTACAGTTTCTGAATATACTGGTCCAGTATACGATTTTTCAGTTCCAGGTGCACAGAATTTTATAGGAGGTTTTGGAGGGTTGATGCTCCATAATTCAGGCCACGGTGGCAGGGAAGATCTAAGGGATTTAGTAAATTTATTAAAGCCGGAAAATGTTATTCCCTCACATGGAGGCTTTGACAAAACAACTCCTGCCATGGAATTATTCAAGGAGCTTGGATACAAGTATGGAAAAACAGCTCATCTTTGCCAGAATAATTCTATTGTACAGATTAAGTAAAAAAGGAGATGTCATAAGAAGGACCTTGGTCCTTTTTATTTTGAAAATATTGCAATAACTTTACCTAATTTTAATGAGTAAGCTACTGACTTATTGATTATTATACTTTAATTATTAATTAATTTAAACTGCTATAAATTATTTAAATTTCTCCTAATAAAAGGAAAGTTTGATAAAGAAAAACATTGGTTGCCTTTATTATTCAATTATTCAAATTAAATAAAAAGTATTTTTGAAAATATTTTCATATCTTTGCATAATTTATAATAGGTAATAAATTATATTAAATAAATAATAGATTAAATTATAAATAAGGCTAAATTTTTCATCTAGAAAAATTTTATATTGTGTATTTAGCTAAATATAATATGCTTTAGCAATAGTTTTATTAACCAGTTTCTTTTATTATGTTTAATTAAAATGAGTATATTAAAAGGGAGAGTTCATAAAGAGAACCGTAGGTGCTTTTTATAATGGTTCGCCAGGATATTTTAGCAGGTTTAAGAAATGCAGTTGAAAGAGGTTATTCTATTGAACAAGCAAGAAATACACTGATTAATTCTGGTTATAATTTAAATGAAGTTAATGAAGCTGTTGCTTATATGACTGGAGGTTTAGCAGGAGTGGGCCAGCAGCAGCAGATACAACCCCAACAAACTCAAAATATCAAACCAATACAACCTCAAAATTCAGCTCAACAAACACAAACTGAAGAAAAACCAAAAAAGAAATTTCCATGGATGGTTGTTCTTCTTTCAACATTTCTTATTGCTTTAGTTATTGTCTTGATTTTAGTTTTAATATTTAAAGATCAGGTTACTGAATTATTGCAGAAGCTGTTTTGATTTGAAATTGTATCTTAAAATAAGCTTATCTGAAATTGTAAAAACAACTTAATTAATCTAAATAACTCAAATTTATAATAATAAATTGCAGACAATTAGTGAATAAATCTAATTTAACTTCAGAAATAATTACTTATCTTTAGTTTGAATTCAAGCCATAAAATCCATAAAACTAATAAAACTCCATCTAAAGCTGGCAGGAAAGAACCTCTCCAAGAAAGGGGCAAGGTATAAAGTATATTTAATCCAACAGAAAAACTGCTAAACGGATAAAAGGGTGTAATCTCCCCAAAAAAAGTAGCATCCAAAATTAAGTGTAACAAACTGCCAATTGCCAATATATAAAAAACAATCGGTATTTTCAAATGATGTTTTGAAATTTCCTTTAATTTTACATTAAATATCATTGCGATAAATCCAATTATAAATAATAAAAGTGGGACAAATAACGTATGGAGAAATGTTCTGTGTATTTCCTCAATTGAGAATCCAAAGCCAAAAAGAGATAAAGTATAGAATATTCCAAAATCAAAATCTGGTAATATGCCTCCAATAGCTGCAATTAAAATATAATACCTAGGAAAAATCTTGTTATTTTTTATTACATAATGCCTGAATAGCTCTGCTAAAAGTATTGCAGCGAGTATATGTGTTGCAGCATATGGCATATTTCATTTAAGACAGTATTGTTTTTAAACATATTCAAAAACAGGTATCTGAAAATGTAAAGAACAAACTAACTAAACCTTATTCTGAAAATATTTTAATCACTTTTACATATAAGTAAGGCAAAGGCATTATATAACCTGAAATTAATAAAACTAAAAAGTAGTAACATATAAGAAAGTTTAAATAACCTTAAAATATAATTCTTGATGGAAAATACTAGCGATTTAGACAAATACTTTCAAGAACTTGAATATAAATATGAAAATACTGGATGTGGTTCTATGTTATTATCGGGATTAGGTGGAGGGGCAATAACCGGAGCATTATCTGCTTATGGGGGCATTAAGCTCGTTGAAATGTTGGATTTGCAAAATCCTGCTTTACAAGTGGGATTGGATATATTAGGGGCTGTTAGTTCTTTTATTATTGGAGGAATTGCCGGAGGATTAGTTATAGCTTCTGGATCAGAATTTATTGTTGATTATATAATTAATAAAGTATTAGTAAGAGAAGAGAGAGCAAGAGAGAGTTATTCTCTTGATACTGAATCTAATGATTCAGGAACTAGAACAGTTTTAGTAGAAAGAATATCTGAAAGATTAAAAGGTAAAAATTCTCCTTATGATATACTGCATACAAGCCACTTTTCAGATACTGAATTTGATTGCACTTCCTTTTTTGAACACCATGATAAATTCTTTGAACCTATTAATCCATTATTTGGCTTTAAAGTTTTACCAAATGGTAAACGTATTATAGCTGAAGTTTTTACAAATGGGACATCAAGATCAAAAAAAGAAAAGATAAATGTTTATTCTTATGATAGAGAGATGTTGCCCAAAGAGGATCTTAGCGAGATTATAAGCGAAAGTATTGGTAGTAGTGCCAATTCTAAAAATATATGGTATTAATAAATCATAAAATTTTAAAATGATAAAAGCTGATTTTCACAACCATTTTTTAACATCCAGTAAAATGGAAAGGGTTGGGTTTAATAAACCGATTAATAGAGCTGTAAAAAGATTAGGGGAAGGAGCAGTTATGGGATTGGTTAATTTTGAAGATAAAAGATATGAAAAATATTGTTCTCTAGATGGTTATACTAGAATTGATTTTAGAAATGCAGTTTATGTTCCGGAAAAACAGGCATTAGTCGTCAAGGGGCAGGAAATCCAGGCTTCTTCAGGAGAGCATATACTAGTTCTTGGTTTGGAGAAAGATGTCCATTTAAAAGGGTTTAGAACAATTGAAGATACCCTTAAAGAAGCAAAAGATAATAATGGAATCATAATAGCTGATCATCCTTTTCATAAACATGGTATAGGTTTTTTTCTTGAATCACATAAAGAGTTTCTTGAGTTTTTTGATGCTATAGAAGTGCATAATGGGTTGGCTTGTTTTTACATTCCCGGGCAAACAATGCCTCGTGCAAATGCAAAAGCACATGATTTTTTTAATTCAGTAAAAGAAGATTTTCCAATGTTAGGCCAAGTTATAAGTTCTGACGGTCACTCTGTTTATGAAATTGGCTCAAGTTGGATGCATTTTCCATCTATAAATTTATTAAACAGTGAATCAATTTTAGATTCTATTAAAAAAGGGTTAATTAATTCAAGAGAATATAGCCCTTTAGGCCATGAACATAATTCTTATGTTGGTGCTTTGGATCATATGGCAGATTTGTATGCTTATATTCTAACTTTAAAAATATCAGGTAAAAAACTTTGGTAATAATTTGAATTAGGCAAAGATGTGGTGTATTTAGCTAAACTTTATTAAACACATTCTGTGTTATTCATTAAACTAATTAAAATGTCATATCCAGTTTATCAGCCAGCAGAAGACTCTTATTTTTTAGCTGAGGTTATAAAAGAATTTTTAGGAAGCAAAACAAAAAAAGAATTAGAAAAAATAAAAACTCTTGATATGGGCACAGGTTCAGGCATACAATTAATTAATTGTCTAAAAGCCGGCATACTGAAAAACAATATCCTTGCAATTGATATTAACAAAGAAGCAATAAAGCATTTTAAGAATTTAAAAATTAAAACAATTAAATCTAATTTATTTTCAAAAATACCTAAAAATAAAAAATTGAAATTTGACTTAATTATCTTCAACCCTCCATATCTTCCAGAAAATAAGTACGATAAACTTCCAGACACAACAGGCGGAAAAAAAGGCGATGAGACAATTATAAGATTTATTAAACAATTAAACGGTTATCTAACAAAAAATGGAGTTTGTTTTTTGCTTATTTCATCATTAACTCCAGAATCTGAATGGTTAGCTGAAGCAAAAAAACAAAAGCTAAATGTAAATAAGATAAAAACTAAGAGCTTATTTCAAGAAAAATTATATATCTGGGAGATAAAAAATAAAATATAGAATATAAACCAATAATTATTAGATTAAATGTAAAAAGCAGGCAAAAGGTATTGTAGTATTTCAAAAATTTCTTGAATCTATACAAAACTAATTTCTCTTTTTGGAGAAATTGGACCTGATTTATTAGCTGGATATGTTAATCTTTGTAGTTTAAGTAATTTTAATTAATAAATATTCGTCAGTGGTTTCCGCTGCCGTCTGCCTGCCTTTCTATAAATCCGCATTTCTTGCACTTAAATAAATACTTATTTGACTCATCGCTGTAAGAAGCCCCCAAATCATAAACTTCTGATTCATCACAACCGCATTTTTTACAGGTATGCGGAAATCCATAAATATCTTTTGAAGAATTTTCCTTAATAATACCCTCTCCTATTTTGTCAGGTTTTGGCTCTTTCTCATCAGATATTACTTCTGAACTAACTTCTTTAATAAATCCGCAGCTGCAAAAACCAAATTTTTTTCCGTTAATAGGTTTTACATCAAGGATATTTCCGCACTCATCACAAAAAATATTTTTATGCATACATTATAATCTGAAAATTACTTTTTAAGCCTTTACAGGCCCTTTGGAAGGTTTAAAACCTTATAAAAGGTAGATATTTTAACGGTTCCCTGGGAGAATTGAGAATATTTCTGATAATTAACTATTTCAATAGTTTAGTAAATAAGTTTAAAATTATTAAGTTAATCTTATTAAAACCAGTAACTTTCACAATTAAGTTAGGGAGAGATATTGTTATATTTTCAGAACATTTGATAAAATAAATATTTAAAAACCTGCATTCTCTTAAAAATTCTATGCGCTACTTAAGTAATCTTGAAAAATACGCTCTTGCAAGAGAGCAGGCAAAACAACAAATACAAAATGAAAAAGTAATAAGACCAATAATAAATATTGACTTTTTAGTTAAATCTCATAGAGATATTGAAGAAAGGTCTGCGCAAATTTCTGGAGTTGATTATCAGGGAAAAGTTACTAGATGTTGTTTAATCACATACGGATTAGGAGCAATTGCTGGGGGTGCTGCAGGATATTTTTTAGGGAACAACATGAGTGATACTTTTGAATTAGGAAAATTAAGTTCCTTATTTATTGAAGCAATTACAACCCTTGGAGGAGCAGCTACTGGAGGTTTGCTAACCGCTCCAATAGTTTATGCAAAACACTCTCTTGAGGAAAGATACATGAGAAATTTTCTTAAAAGAGAAAATAAAAAATTAGATAAATCTTTATAAACCGGATATAATTCTGTATTAGGTAAAATGTTAAGCAGAGAAAACTCAAAAGATGTTGTGAAAATAGCCAATGATTCTAATGTTAATTCGGATAGTAATTTTGATACTCCTTTTGATACTGATTGGAAATCACAAGCTAAAATGTTATCTTATGGATGTTTGTTAGCTCCTTTTTCTATAGCTATTAGTGCAGCTGTTGCAATTTTATTAATTCCATCATATCTTGCTAAGGGGTATTTTAGATAATCTTTAACTCTTTCTCCAATACTTTACCACAATTATCTTTATAAAATCCTATTTTTTAGAGCAATAATGATAAATAAAAAAGAGGGTTTATTAAAAAGGAAGCGTCATAAGAGAAATCGTAGGTGTCTTTTATAATGGTAAAATATAGAGGTGTAAGGTGAAGTTTGCCCATATGGGCGACTGCCATTTAGGGGGCTGGAGATTTCCAGAGCTTCAGGAATTGAACATGCAGAGCTTTGCTTATGCCCTTGATTTCTGTATTAAGGATAAAGTTGACATGGTTTTAATAACCGGAGATTTATTTGATTCTGCTTATCCTTCAATTGAAATACTAAAAAGAACTTTTGCTGAATTTAAAAAATTAAAAGATTCGGGCATTCCGTGTTATCTTATTGCAGGAAGCCATGATTATTCCGCTTCCGGAAAAACTTTTCTTGAAGTTTTAGAGCATGCAGGATTTTGCATTAATACTTTTAAAACAGAAGAAAAAAATGATAAAATATTCCTCCAGCCGACTATTATTAAGAATTTTGCGCTTTATGGATATCCAGGAAAAAAATCCAGTTTAGAGGTTCAAGAGTTAAGAAGAACAGTTTTGCAGGATGCGCCAGGTTTTTTCAGAATATTCATGTTGCATACTGCTTTGAAAGAAGCTGTTGGAAACATGCCAATTGAAGCTATTTCAATTCTAGAATTGCCAAAAGCGGATTATTATGCCCTTGGCCATTTGCATGTCGATTTTAATAGAACAAATATCTGTTATTCTGGCCCAATATACCCGAATAATTTTGATGAACTTGAAGAGCTTAAACATGGGCAGTTTTATATTGTTGAGATAAATGGAGGAAGTAGTGTAGGTAATATAAAGCAGAATAAAATCCCAATAAAGCTGAAAGAAGTTTTATCTTTGCATGTAGCAATAGAAAATTCCCTTACCGCTACTGAAAAAGTACTTTCAGAATTAAATAAGCACAATTTTCAGGATAAGATAGTTTTATTGAAACTATCCGGAAAATTAACAGAGGGCAAAATGTCTGATATAAGATTTAATGAAATAGAGCAGTTTGCAAAAGATCACGGAGTTCTTGTTTTGGTAAAAAACACTTCAAAGCTTGTTTTTGAAGAAACTGAAATAAAAATAGAGTCAAAAGATATGCATGTTGTTGAGGAAAATATTATTTCCACTTATTTTGAGAAAAATCCATCAAAATTCAGCGATAAAATTCCGCCAATGTTAAACGCCCTTAGCATTGACAAGCAGGAAGATGAAAAAAACCAGATTTTCCAGGACAGGCTAATAGGCGAGCTTCAAAGAATACTAAATTTTAACTAAAATAATAAAATGCTTTTCAAAAGAATTAAAATCCAGAATATAAGAAGCTATGATAATGCAGAGGTAGTTATGACTAATGGGTCTGTTCTTTTATCCGGAGATATCGGTAGCGGAAAAACTTCTATATTATTGGCCATTGAATTTGCGCTTTTCGGTTTGCAGCCAGGGCAAAAAGGAACTTCATTGTTAAAAAACGGAAAAGATGAAGGAAGAGTTGAGCTTGAATTTGAACTTGATGGCAAAAATATTATCATTGTAAGAACTCTAAAAAGAAAGAAAACCGTTGGGCAAGAAGAAACATATATTACTATAGACGGAAAAACAGAAGAAAAAGCAATTACAGATATGAAAAACCAAGTCCTTCAATTGCTCAATTACCCATTGGAATTTGCAAAAAAAACTAATCTTTTGTACAGATTCACAGTTTACACACCCCAGGAAGAAATGAAACAGATTATTCTTGAAAATCCGGAAACAAGATTAAACACATTAAGGCATGTTTTTGGAATTGATAAATACAAAAGAATAAAGGAAAATTCCCTATTGCTAACTGCTAAACTCCGGGAGCTTTCAAGATTAAAACAAGGCCAGATTTCTGACCTTGATTTGTTTAAAACAAGGTTAAATGACAAAAAAGAATCATTAATGTTAATTCAGGAGCAGATTCCAGAAATAGAAATAAGGCTTAAGGAAATATCTGCTTCAAGATCAAAAAAAGATGAAGAAATAAAGGAAATTGAGGGAAAAATAGAGGAAAAAAGCAGAATTGAAAATGAAGTTGAAAAATTTAATATTCTTCTTTTAACGAAAAGAGAGCAGATAGTAAAAATTGATAGAGATATTGATTTAATAAGAAAGAGATTTGAACAAGTGTCTAGCGAGTTTAATCAGAAAGAATTGGATAGCATAATTCTTAAATTAGCTGATAAAAAAAAATCATACGAATCTTTTAACCGCGAGGCAATAGAACTATCAACAAAGATTTCATCACTTCTTGTTAAAAAAGCAGAACTGGAGAAATTAAAAGAGAAAATTCTAAGTTTAAAAGTCTGTCCCACATGCCTTCAGGAAGTAGCAGTTACCCACAAACACGGAATATTTGAACAGACGGAAAAAGAAATTTATGGAATAACTAATGATAAAATAAATTTGGACAATGAAAAACAAAAAAAAGAGATTTTATTAAAACAAGCAAGTTTGGAAATATCAGAGTTGGAAAAATCTAAATTCAGCCTGGAATCAATTAAAGTAAGAATGCAGACAATTCAGGAAGACAGCAAGAAACTCGATGATTTTGAAAAGCAGAAAATATCCCTGTCTGGCGACATTGAAATGATTACAAGCCAGGTTTATAGATTAAAAGAGAATATAAGTGAACTGAAAAAATATGATCTTATCATGCAGACTAAAAAAAGAGAGCTTGAATCTATAGTTCTTGATGAGAAGCAGGTTGAGATAAAAAGAGCAGAGATTGTCAAGGAAATTGACATTGGAAAACTGGAAATTGCGCGCATGGAAAAAGAAATAGAGGGCAAGGAAAAAATTAAAGACGAGCTTATTTACATAACAGAATTGGAAAACTGGATTTCAATTCAGTTTCTTGAATTAATAAGTTTCATTGAGAAAAGTGTAATGTTAAGGTTAAGAGAAGAATTTTCTAAATTGTTTAATGAATGGTTCTCAATTCTCGTTCCAGACACATTTAATGTTCGTTTAGACGATGAATTTACTCCAATTATTGAACAGCAGGATTACGAGTTGGATTACAGTTACCTTTCGGGAGGCGAAAGAACAGCAATAGCCCTGGCTTACAGGCTTGCATTAAATCAGACAATTAATTCTCTGCTAAGTGAGATTAAAACAAAAGGTATTGTTATTCTAGACGAGCCAACAGATGGTTTTTCACAGCAGCAGCTGGATAAGATGCGCGATGTTTTACAGCAGTTAAAAGTTAATCAGCTGATAATTGTAAGCCATGACCAGAAAATGGAGGGTTTTGTGGATAATATTATAAGGTTAAAGAAGACTCAGGGCGTTACAAGCATTGCTGTATAATTTAAATTAATAGAAGCTCATTCTGGAACTAATGAAATACTTTTTGAAAGAGCAGGAGTGGATTTATCACTAGGAGAAAATAGATGGCTTAGCTTAATAAGATATCTAACAATTATTCCTTGGCTAACTTCCAAAAGGTATCGAAATAAGTCTTAAAACCTTTAGTTATTTCCTTATTTTCCATTAGAAAACCAACTGGTTCTTCAGATAAAAAGAAAATAAACGATTTATCCTTATAAAAAACCACAATCATATTAGACAAAAGATATTGAGGTAGAAATTTTATCTCTGCATTCAGATATGTAGTTTTAACTAATTTGTCTTTAACATTATAGTTTGCCAACATTTTTACTTTTATTTTTTTCTTTGCTCTTTGATTATGATAATTCTCAAAAAATTCCTTAACTCCCGGTCTATCTTCTCCATATGTTGCTCCAAGAACATAATATTCTTCTCCAGAATGAAGTTCATCAAGTATATTCTTATAGAAGTTTTTAATGGCTTTAATTCCAGTGTAGAGGGTTGCTTCTGTTTTTTCTTTGCTTCTTTGCTTCTCAAAACTTCGAATTAGATCTTCTATTTCTTCCCTTTTTTTATAAAATTCAGTATTTCTTTCATCCATATAATCTAAAATTCTCTTTGGATCCATTGCTTTGAAATAAGAAACCTTCCCCTTCAAAACATGACTTACGAGACCTTTTTTTGAAAGCTTATCTAAAATAATATATAACTTAGACCTAGAAACTTGAGATTCTTTTGTTATCCTTCCAGTTGAACTTTCTCCAATATTAAGCAATGCTAAATAAACTTTAATTTCTCCAGGAGTTAAACCTATGTCTTCAAGTGTTTTAATATTCATATTTAATTTACTCGTCTCGATTATTTAAATCTTGTTATCTGTGTCCCACTAAGGGGGATATAATATTTTATATATGTATTGGAGATGACTTTTCTATGGAGAAAGAACAAAATAAATCAAAGATTTAGAGAAGAAAATGACAAACTTAATTGGTAGATTTCTAGAAAGGAGAAGAGTCAAGAAAGAGAGAATACAAAAAAGAATTGAAGAAGTAAGAACCTATCCAGAGCCATATAGACATGCAGAAGAATTTATTAGAGATAATCTTATATTTGTTGAACAAGATGTATCAATAGAAGGATTTTGTCCCCCTAGATTAGAAATCAATTTTAATGATCCTATAACTATTGCCACTTTAAAGGGTCTTTCTAAATCCGACAGGAGATCTGATGAGGAGATAAAAAATTGGCTTAAGAGAGAGAAGGAATGGGGTAAATTTAAATTGGAGTACTTATCACCAAGCTGGCGTAATGATTATATTGGGGGAGTTAATGCTCATGAGGCAGACAGATTAACTAAAATTATATTAGCTTTTAGAATAACTGCCGATAAAACACTAAAACAATACATCACAGAAGGTGGAACAGGGAGGATACTTCAAAAAACATTCGTTGATTTTGGAGGTCCACTTAGACCCTACCAAGTTTTAGACATAGACTTATTTAACAACAGATTTGGTGTTTCCATGATTACTAATGACAATAGCAATGTGTACAGCAGCATAAAGCCAATGGAAGACCATTTAGAGGATAGAGAGTTAAAAACCAGTTAAAAGCTGACGTTTACTTAACAGCTCACTAAATTATATAACCTATAGTGAAAGACATAAGTAATTACCCAGAATATTATATATTTTTCTCTTGATAGCAAAGACATAAATGGGGAAATATCAATGTCTTATGCTATATAATGTATTAAAATATTCAGATGATAATTAATAAAAATCAGTAACTTTCACATTTAAATTATGGAAATTTATGGTCTGACCTAAAAATAGCTTGAAATCAATACAACACTAAATTTATCTTTTGGGATAAATTTAACATAATTTATTAGTTGTTTATACTAAATGGATTAAATTTAATTAATATAAACTCTCTAAATCTGCGGTATAAGCAATCTTTTTAAACCCTTTATCTTAATAACCCAATGCAAACAAAATTATATAATGCACTGAGATTTGCAGTAAAAACAATTAGAGAAAGGCTTAAGGGAAGAAAAGTATCACCAAGAAGCCATTATGATTACCAGAATGTTCTTTCTTTTTTATCAGGCATTAACCCAGAATTGCTGATTGATGGAATAAATTTAGATTATGATATTTCTGATTTAAATATTCGCGGTCGCGAAACTAGATCAGTTAAAGAAACTATAGTTTTATTTAAAGAATATTTTGGCCCAAAAACAGGATTGCAGGCAAGTTATTGTCATGGAGAACATTGCAGTTCAAGAAGTTACAGGGGGAAAAACGGCTTAAAGGCCGAAGAAACAGAAGCTCATTGGATAACTATAAATTATGGAGATCTCGAAAAACAGCAAGGAATGACAATTCAAGGTAAATTATATAGGAGAATAGCTTTAGAGTTTATTTTATCGCCTAACTCAACTAAAAATTCTTCACCGCAAGATTTATAAATCCGCCTTATATTAATAATTTATAAGTTCTAGAGGTTATTACGAATTATTCTAATAAATTAGCTAAAAAGAAAATGGAAAAAATAAACGAAGAAATAAACAGATCAATGCTAAAGACAGGCACTAGCATCGTAGGAATTGCTTGCACAGACGGAGTTGTATTGGCTGCAGACAGGCAGGTTAGCGCTGGAAACATTGTTGTTCAGAAAGATTTTGCAAAAATAATTCCAATAAATGATCGTTTGCTGGCTGCAGTTACTGGAAGTGTTTCAGATGCCCAGTTTTTAATGAGAATTGTAGGCGCTGAATTAAAATTAAAGGAGCTTAAGTCAAGAAGGTCAGCAACAATCAAGGAATCAGCAAGTCTTCTGGCAATGATTACTTTCAGAAATATTAGAAGTCCTTCAATGATTCCAAGTATTGTGGGAACTTTAGTAGCGGGAGTTGAAGAAGACGGAACTGCAAAATTATTTTCAGTCGAACCTGCAGGAGCTGTTGTTGAAATAAAAGATTATGATGCTAATTTCGGAAGCGGAATGCCATACATTCTTGGAGTTCTTGAAAGAGGATATAAAAAAGACATGAATGTCAAGCAGGGAGTTCAGTTAGCTCTTGAATGCATCAAGGCCTCAACACAGAGAGATACTGGAAGCGGCTTTGGAGTTGATATTTATACTTTGACAAAAGAGGGAGTAAAGAAAGTATTAAGCCAGGAAATTCAGTCAGTTTTCAAGTGATAATCAATCTAAAACAAGAATAATAATTAAACTAATTAATGAAGCGTCATAAGAGAAACCATAAGGTGTCTTTTATATTCTGAAAATGGTAACTAATTTATTAAAGGAGAGTTCATAAAGAGAATGCAAGTTCTTTTTATTCTTTGAAATGATAATCAAATTAAATGTTAAATTGGTGTTCTTTAGAGGAAAGTTTCATAAAGAAAACCAGGGGTTGTCTTTATTATGGCCGACATTTTAAAAAGTATAACAGAAGAATTGCCAAAAGTAATCACAGAAGCTGAATTTGAAGCAGCAAATATTGTTATTTATACTGATAATGCTAAATTTTTCAGGGAAGGCGAGGCACAAATTCGTGAATTAGTTAATAAATTCAAAAAAAGAATTGAGTTAAGAGCTGATGAGAAAATTCTTGAATCTCAGGAAAGTACAAAAGAAATAATTGAAAAAACAGTTCCCGCTGATGCAGAACTGACAAATATTATATTTGATGTTCAGAGAAGCATTGTTGTTATAGAAGCTAAGAGGCCGGGCATGGTTATAGGAAAACAAGGCAGTGTTTTGCAGGAAATAAAAGATAAAACCCTTTGGTCCCCGCAAGTTCAAAGAAGCTCTTCAATACCAAGCAAAATAACAGAGAATATCAGAGAAGTTTTGTATGCTAATAATAATTACAGAAGAAAATTTCTTAATAGTATTGGAAAAAAGATTTACAAAGACTGGACAAACGACAAAAAAGAAGAATGGATAAGGCTTACAATGTTGGGTGGAGGCAGGCAGGTTGGAAGAAGCTGTATATTGCTTCAAACTCCAGTATCAAAAATTCTTTTGGATTGCGGAATAGATGTTGCTTCTCATGGAACTGAAAGATTCCCGTATTTTGATGTCCCTGAATTTGATATTAATGAAATTGATGCAGTAATTTTAAGTCATGCACATTTGGATCACTGCGGATTGTTGCCTTACTTGTATAAGATGGGCTACCAAGGCCCGATATATATGACATATCCGACAAGAGATATTGCTTCATTGCTCGCATTAGATTTTATTGGCGTTGCATACAAGCAGGCTGCAACTCCTTTATTCAGTTCAACAGATATTAAAGAAATGGTAAAGCACAGCGTATGCTTGAATTATAATGAAGTTACAGATGTTACTCCAGATATCAGAATTACATTTTACAATGCAGGCCATGCTTTGGGTTCTGCAATGGTTCATATAAATATTGGAAACGGAGCTCACAACTTTTTATACGGAGCAGATATGAAATACACAAAGACAAGATTATTAGATCCTGCTGTTACAACTTTCCCAAGGCTTGAAACAGCAATGATTGAATCAACTTACGGAAGCAAGAACGATGTAATGCCTCCAAGATCTGAATCAGAAAATATTATTATAGAATTAATTAAAAAAACAATTGAGAGAGAGGGCAAGGTTTTAATCCCAGAATTAGGACTAGGTAGAGCTCAAGAAACAATGCTTATTCTGGATGATGCAATTAAGTCAGGAAAATTACCTCCAATACCTGTTTACATTGACGGAATGATCTGGGATATTAATGCAATTCACACAGCTTATCCAGATTACTTAAGCCAAAGTGTTAAAAATCTTGTTTTTCAGGATAAAAATCCCTTTGTTTCAGATACATTTAAGCGTGTTGGAAGCACAATGGAAAGAAAAGAAGTAATTGAAGGTGGGCCTTGCGTTGTTCTCGCAACTTCCGGAATGCTTGTTGGAGGAGCTTCTGTAGAGTATTTCAGGCATTTTGCAAATAATAAAAGAAATACAATTATTTTTGTCTGTTATCAGGGAGTTGGCAGCTTGGGAAGGCAAGTGCAGGAAGGGCTTAAAGAAATAAGAATGGAAGATGGAGAATCAGTTGAGATTAATATGGAAGTTCATAAAATAGACGGATTTTCAGCGCATGCGGGCCGTACAGAGCTTCTTAATTTTGTAAAGAATGCAAAACCAAAACCAAAAAAGATAATTATAAATCACGGCGAAGTCAGCAAGTCTTTGGATCTTGCCAGCACTATTTATAAAATTGAGCATATTGAAACAAATGTTCCAAGAAATCTCGAGACGATTAGGCTGAAGTAGAAAGATTTATAAGACCTTATATTATAAAAATATTTATGGCTGAAGATAAATTTAAAAGAAAAATAACAGAGTTCATAGAAGGTTTAGAAAGAAGCATAGAAGCATCATTTGGAAATAAAGATAGCGATAAAATGATAGGGGGAGATGAAATGAATAGTTATCAATTTAATGTAATGGGGCAGACTATTGTTCTAACAAGACTTTATGTTGCATTTCCCGAGATCAGATCTCCAACAGAAGCTAATAGAAGATTGGATGCATATAACAATTTCAGAAAGTATAAGCCTTGAATTTTTTGAAATCATGTAACATCTTTACATAATTTTTAAGTTGAATAATGTAAATTTAAATTATTAATAATTAAACCTTGATATTATCTTAATTAAAATAAATATTAAATAAAGCCAAATTTTTCACACAGAAAAATTTAGTATTATATACTTTTCAAATCTATTTTCAAACTTAATTTTCACTTTCTTAACATTTAAAAACCATACTTCCCTTTAATAATAAAATCAGCGAATCTTGGTATTATTCTTGGGATATCATAGGAGATGTCATAAGAAGAGCCTAGATTCTTTTTATAAATTTAAGAGGTAAACTAATATTAAACATAACATTAAAGTAACTTTATTGTTAATTACAATGTTCTTAGTAACACAGCTTATTGGATTGGCTGTTATTTATTCCTACACTCCAATTATTCAGCAGGTTGAAATTAACGGAACTTTGCAGAACATTACTGTTAACCCATTGCCATATGGCTTAGAACCTCCCGAAGTTGAAAAAGAAATTTCTTTATTGTCAATAATATTTGCATTTATAATCGCGGTTTTTTTTGTTTTTCTTCTTACAAAGCTTAAAGCTGCTTTATTTATCCGGCTTTGGTTTTTTGTAGTTGTAATTATTGTTCTTGCAATTACTTTTAACGCTCTTTTGTCATGGTTTATTTCATATAAGTTTTATCCGGAGATAATTTCCTTGCTTATTGCATTGCCTCTGGCGATTTACAAGATATTCAAGAGAAATTTAATTGTACATAACATAACCGAATTGCTTATTTATCCGGGAATTGCAGTTGTTTTTGTTCCATTGCTAAATACCTGGACAATTATCACTCTTTTAATAATTATTTCAGTATATGATATATGGGCTGTCTGGCATTCAGGATTTATGCAGAAAATGGCTAAGTATCAGATTAATGAATTAAAATTATTTGCAGGATTTTTTGTTCCGTATTTAAACAAAAAGCAAAGAGAATTAGTCAGAGAAGCAAAAGCAAAAAAATCTAAACTGAAGAAATCAATGAAAGTTAATCTTGCCATACTTGGTGGTGGAGATGTTGTATTCCCGATAATCACTGCAGGAGTTATTTTCAGAACACTTGGATTACTGCCAGCATTAATAGTTTCTTTATGCGCAACTATTTCATTATTTATCTTGTTTGTATTTGCAAAAAAAGGCAAGTTTTATCCAGCAATGCCATTTATCACCGCCGGATTGTTAGTGGGAATTGGATTAGCGTATTTAGTTAGCTTTATTTAGAGAGAGTCAATCATAAACTCTATCTCTTTTATCAATCTTAGATATAAGAATAATCTTTCTAGCTTCTTTTAATTTGTATAATACTCTGAACTTGCCAATTCTATACCTAAAAACTATTTCATTATTATCTCTTCCAATAAATTTTGAATCGCTTGGAACAGGATTATCTTCAAGACTCTTTAATCTTTTCTCAATTCTTTCCTTTGTATCATTATCCAGCTTATTTAGAAATTCCTGAGCTTTAATAGACAGCTCCACAAAATACATTTTATAACCTCTTTGTTCTTCCTTCTTTTAAATCATCTTCCGCTTCATTTAATGAATCAATATCATCTTGAGTTAAGGTTACATCTACTATATGCTCTTTTATAAAGTCAATTTCTTGTTTTAATATATCTAATTTACTTATGATTAATTCTTCATTTTCCATATTTTAATTAAATAAACAAGATATATAATCTTTTTGGTTTTATTATATAATTAAATATCAAGCATTAGAAACATTTCTTTCTTCTTCATTTTCCATCATTTCCAATTCTGTGCCAAAATGCCTGATTGCAGATAGTGTTTCATCATAAGCCTGCTGAAATCTTGCTAAATATTCATCTCTTTGGTTTTTATCTCCACTCCATAATTCTTCTGTTCTACCTTTAAGAAATTTGGCATTTTTCTCAAGCCTTTCAAAAATCTGCATATAAAAACCAAATATCAAATCCTTATCATTTCCTGCAGCTTTTAACCCGTTTAAAGAATTGATTAATCCATCTAAATGGCCTATATCATATAGTGTTATTTCATTATATTTAATTAAATTATCCAGTATTTCTTTAGCTTTCATTGTAAAATCACAAGATTTAATCAAAATAAGCTTTTTAAACCTTGTCCTTACTATACAAAAGTAACATAACGAAAGATTTATAAAGGGGTGTAACTGCTATCAAGTTAATACAAAATATGATTATAGCAGTTGAAAATGTTATCTAAAAATTTAACAGGAAAATTTGGCAGAGGCTTAGCAGCTTTAGCATTAGCAAGTGGAGTAGCAGGATGTGGAGGTGAAAAAGAAGTGAGAGAGGTAGTTGTTAGTAGAGAGAGAGTTGTTAGTAGAGATGGAGTTTTAATTAGAGAGAATGTCATTAAAGAGGGAGCGGATAATGGAAATGACGTAGTAATAATACAACGTCCCGATGTTGACTTTCCATTAAGAGATGTAATTATATATCAAGGACATAAAGATGCTTATCCCAACATCTTAATGCCGCGTGGAAGTATACATGCTACAGATAAAAATAATGATGGGATATTTGATTATATACATATAGATTTTCCTAATGCGCCAGAATTTAAGCCGTATATTGGAAATCTTTGTAATTCTTTAGAACAAATAGATAATAGAATTAACTCTCAAGCAGAGGCAGGAGAAACACAATGATAGTAAAACCAGAACTTGTTAACAAAGTAAAAGATTATTTTAATTTGAATATTTATGAAACCAAAGTTTGGCTAGCTTTGCTTAGCAAAGGCGTTGCTTCAGCAGGCGAAATAGCAGAGCTTTCTGGAGTTCCAAGATCAAGAACTTATGACGTTCTTGAAGGATTGGAAAAAAACGGATTTGCAATGCAGAAAATTGGCAAGCCTGTAAAATACTTCGCCGTTAAGCCTGTAGCTGTTATTGAAAAGCTGAAAAAGAACACTCAGGAAGAAATGAATGACAAAATAACAATGCTTTCTAACATAAGAGAAACTAAAGAATATCAGGAACTGGAATTGCTTCACAACACAAAAACTGAAATGATTAAAAAACAGGATTTGTCAAGCACAGTAAAGGGCAGATTGAATATTAACAGCCAAATTTCAGAAACTATAAATTCTGCTAAAGATGAAGTTATAATCTGCGCAACAACTAATGAATTAAAGAAAAGAATAAAGCTTTTAGAGCCTATACTTAAACAAATAAACAGCTCTGGAGTAAAACTTACTGTAGCACTAAATGGTCCGGAAATTGAAATAAAATCCCTAAGCGACAGGCTTGGCCTTAAAGCAAAGAAAGCTGATATTAATGCATCATTTTATCTTGCAGACAAGAAAGAAATTGTTTTCATGTTAAATGAAGCTGTTGACAGCCAGGAACAGCTTGCTGTATGGTTTGCTTCACCTTTTTTTGTCCAGTCATTTGTAAGCCTATTCGACTTAGCAATGAAGAAAGGGAATAAATAAGGAGATAAAATGATAGAACCTAATTATTATCCTAGGACTATGCCTTTAAATTCAAGTCATTCTCATAACGAGGGAGATATTGTTCTTATTAATAGAAAAACTATGCGTGTTCATAAAGCAATTGATTTAGAAGATGGCCTGCCTTCTATAGCTGATTTAGGAGATGATATTGTTCCTTATACTTTTAAAACATTTAGCAGAGTTTTCTCTGCAGGAAATTAAAATGCCGGCAATGTTTATTGGTGGAAGTAAAAACAATGGAGACAATCCTACTGAGTTATTTAATTATCTTTTTAAATTAACTAAAAATGAAAGAAAAGCTTGGGTTTTATTATATAAAAGAAAAAAACAGGAGAAATTGAAGTTTTTGCTGCCTCATCTAAAAGAAACTTAGATGGTTATTTTGGGTGTAATGTTGAAGATCATGTTCAGTTGCTTGAAAAAGGAATTGAGCCAATTAGGCTTTACAAAGATTTAGAATTTAGAGCAAGAGAAGTTAAAGAATATATAAGCGAAACAATTCTTTAAGCAAGTTCAACTTTTGTAATTCCCATCTGCTTCATCTGAGTTTTGTTTCTGCGATTAAATTCTTTTAGAAATTGTTTTACAGTTATTTCAGGGCTTTTTGCAGCACATATTTTCCCGTCTTGTATATACCATATCCTGTGTGTTTTCTTGAAATTTTCAACACCTTCCTTATAATTTAGCGCCGGTCCGTAAATAACTATCTCTTTTTTTCTTTTAATTATAAAATAATTATAAGAGTCTTTTCCATAATCATATTCAAAATGCTGTTCAATAATGTCAAAATTCTTTTCCAGCTCTTTTCCAAGAAAACTATGGAATTTCAGCAGTTTTGTGCCAGCTATATCTCCTTCCTGTTTGTTAGTCTCAACATGAAATACTGCAAATGCTCCCTCAATTTCCATTGCATAATTTCTCATTTTGTCGATGCTGACTTTTTTATGCTCAAAATGCTCAATGCTTGGATTATTAAGAAATCTCCTGCAAGCGTCTTTGAATTTATCAAATGTTTCCTGGCTTAAAGATGCTGCAGCATTCCGGTCTTTTGAAGTCGGATCTATAAGTATTATGGGGGATTGCCTTTTAGCAGGGTTTAATACATTTAAGACTTCACTTACATTTTTATAATGATTAGCAGAGTCAAAAACTATTTTTCCGCTAGAATCTGCTACTGCATTTAAGAATTTTTCAAAACTCCCGCAGTTTATAATTAATAATTCCAATGCATATCCTGAGAATCCATTAATATATGATTCAGCTCCGTAGCATTTTTGCGCATGGCAGAATGCCTTTGCAAGTATTATCTCATCAGAAAGTTTTTTATGTTTCTTTATTTTATCGTTTACATATTTAATATGAAAGTAGGATAAATCAGTTATATTTCTCGCTTCTTCAGGATTAGCTATCTTTATGCTTGGAACAACTTCAATCATTACCCCGTGTTTTTTAAATATAATTTGTACATAATCTCTTGAACCATGAATTTTTTTTACTTTTGCCTTAAATCCTGGAACTTTAAAAAGAAAGAATATTTTTCTCATAAACCTGTTTATTTGAGGTTCGGGATATTTTTTGTCAAATCTAAGAAATAAATCTATATCATGCTTCTCTTTTTTAACAACAGTTTCCTTTGCAAGGCTTCCTCCGATAAAAACTGAGGCATTAATTTTTAATTTTTTCAGCCTCTTTTCAATCTCCTTAATAGTTAAACGTGAAATTTCATTAAGGTATTTGTATTCCTCTTTTCCTACACTTACTCTTTTTATCTCCTCTTTTAGCACTTCATTTATATTGTTTATACTCATTATCTAATAAAGATAACATCATTTAAAACCTTTGCTACTTATGATAAATAGTAGAGATGATTTAATTTTAGTAGATGTAATGAAAATAACTAAGTAACTTAAGATGTATAAATAAGGAAAGAGTATAGTAATGATTCAAGAATAATTTTGAATCTATTTAATGTTAAATTTCTTTTTTAGAAGAAATTTAAAATAGTTTATAGCTGCTTAAATTAAGATGTTTAGTATTAAGGAATTAAAATAATATTTATTAAGCAACGATATGCCAGTCTTCAGCAACATCAAAACTAATCTCCTGGGAATAATTTTTATATAAAACTTTTAAATTAACCTTTCCAGCAGGATAAATGCCCATTAAATAAAGATATTCTGACTTTCCAGGATCAATTGTTTTCTGCGTCATTAATCCCATATTTTTTCCATTAACATAAATAAAAATATCATTAATGCTTTCACTTCCAGTATTTGTTATCTTTATTCGGTCATTTAAAATATCATCATTTGTTACATCTTCTATAATAAACACCTCATCAGAATTTTTGGTGTTATTAGTAACATTTGTATTATCCCCTTCAATTTCCCTTACAGCCTGTCCAGAAAGTACAATTTTATTATATTGCATAAAGAAAAGGATAATTATCAAGATAAATAGTATAATAGCCATAATTAGTAGCTTTACATTACCTCTTTTCATCCTATCCATACAAAAGTAATTTTAAGCCGGCTTATAAAGATTTATTTCTTTTAATTGAGGAGAAATCTACATTCTTAAGAATGTAGTTTCTATATTTATACTAAAGTATTTATTTCTAATTTGATTATGAAAAGTGAGCTTGTTTCAGCTCACTGAATTATCAAGTGTAGTTTGAACTTTCTCGAACTAAATAAATCTTTCGGAGGATAAAATGCAAATAGAAATTAGCGAAAGCTATCAAAAATATGAGAATAAATATGAACATGGAAACCACTATGTTGGAATTTCCATGTGGGAATTTGAATGGGTGACTAAATATCGATACAAGATGTTTAGAAAATGGAAATATAAGCAATTGATTGAGGCATGCATAAGAAGAGCAGCTTTTACGCATGGAATAAAATGGATTGAATTAAATGTGCAGCCAGAACATATACAAGGAACAGCGTCGATTCCAATGACAATGTCTCCGTCTAAAGCGCTGCATTTGCTAAAGGGAATTTCATCAAGGCTGTTTTTTCTGAATCATGAAAAAGCAGAATTAAGATATCCCAAGCATCATCTATGGAGTAGAGGCAGATTTGCAGCGTCAGTAGGTTTTGTGCAGATTGAACATGTGAATGAATATGTAAGAAATCAGGATGCGCATCATGGAACCGTTTGGATAATGGAAGACTAAGTTAAAAAGTTGAACGGGAAGCTGAAGCTTTCAAGCTTCAGAGGACGTCACTTTAGAGTATTGATATATCAAATATAATTCTGAAAATATAAAAAACAATTAAAATATTAGATTAGTTAATTTAAACAAATAATCAGTAACTTACACGAATAAATCAGGTGGAGGTATAGCGTGATATCGGAAATAATTTTGAAAATACTGCAATATCTCCACCTGATTTTTACAACTTATTAAGTAAGTTTAATTAAGCATCAGTAACTTATTTTATATAAATAAGGCATAAATTTTTCACATAGAAAAATTTAATATTGTCTGTTTTCAAAAATTAATTCTCTGTTAACCAGCCAGACCATCTTCAATAGAAACATGCCAGTCCTCTCCTAGATTAAAGTTTTTCTCATCACTAACTCCAGCAGAACTTGCGCTTAGAGTATGTTTGCCAGACGGGAATGGATTTTTTAAATAAAGATATCTTGTCTCCCTTGATTTTATGTTTTTCTGACTGATAATATCCTTATTCACTCCATCTATCCTCACAATAAAGCTTGTCAGTGTTCTTTCTCCTGTATTCATTATCTTAATCCTGTCATTCAGCAAATCTTCTGTTGTAAAAGGCTCTATTGTAAATCCCACCTTCCCAGTATATTGATCTAAAACTCCTTCTGTTTGCCCGCCACCTTTCTTGACAAAATTTATTATAACTATCGAAATAATTGTAATCGCTATAATAACAAGAGCTATTAAAAGCACTGTGATTATTACAGGACTTACTCCTTTCTTGCCTATTTTTTTATACTTCATTATTTTCATTTTTTTGTGGTTTAAATTATTTCAACATTAACTTCTTTAGTATAAGTTTTATCTAAACTATCGCTTGATCTTTCAACTCTTATTGTAACTAAATTCGGTCCTGATGTAAAATTTGCATTGTTAAACACAGCTGTAAATTCTCCATTTGAATTTGATTGATCAGTTGCTTGATAGCTTCCAAGAGTTGCAGTTACATCACATAAATTACAAGGAGTTCCTGCAGCATCATTTTTCTCAACAATACCATTAAATGTCAAAGTTCTTCCAACATATTGAACAGGAGGCAAACTTATATCTCCACCACTGCCACCCCCACTGCCACCACCAGAACCTCCACCTCCAGAAGTGCAGTCCGCAGGGCATGTTGCAGCAATTTCTGTTCCATCACATATACCATTACCACATCCGGCTAAACTACCAACACAACTTGAAACATTAATTAAGCAATTGGAACAAATTAAATTGCCAGAAGTATAACTTGCTGAATAATTTGTACATAAACCATTATAAACTCCAAAATTGCTTCCTTCACACTGTTCTCCAGCTTCTATAATTCCATTAGGGCATACAGGTCCTCCGCCAGTATCACTTATAAATTCATAAGCTCCTATATCCATTAAACTTCCTCTTATTTTTCTTTCAATATCATAATACAACAAAGCTCCTAAATAAGCTCCAGCGCCAATTGCAGGGCTTCCTGTTAATAGTCTTAAATTAGCATCAAAACCACTATCTTCTGAAAATATTCCATCAGGACCGTTAACATCGATAAATAACGGATTTGCAAAAAAGCTGTTAGAATCCTCTCCTGTTAAAGATTGCCATTGTGTTAAATTATAATTTGTTGCCCCAATCCTGAACTTAATCTCTGCTCCAGTTCCGCTTGTAGAATAGTACAGATTATTATCTAAAGTAATATTATTTATTAAATCAAGGTCATTAACATCAACCTTTATCATTTTAGTAGTTGTTCCACTTCCTAAAACATAGAAAATATTGTTTTTAATTAAATAATCTTGATTATTTTTATAAACAAATGGATGATTATTTGTCTTTGAATAATTTTCTATGTAAATAATTCCAGGGGATAATGATGAAGCCTGTTTTATTATAAATGTATTGCCTATAATTTTTATATTTTTATTTGGCTTTCTTTCATATCCGTGATGGCTTGTAAGATAAATGCCTGCAGCATCATCGCCATCAGGACTTGTATTGTTATTCATAAAAATATTGTTTCTCAAGGTTAAATTTTCTACATCAGAAATATGCATTAACTTTTCTCCGTTTGTTACAATATTTTCTTCGAAAATAATATTTGATAAAGATTGATTTTCATTACTATTTGGGCCTAAATGTATTGTTCCCGGATTATGGTATCTTATTCCGCCACCATTATGCCTATCCCATCCTGAATATGGATACACATAATCTAGGCTAGGTTGTATTCTACAAGTCCAGTGTTTGCATAAATTACCGTTTTCACATTCATCATTAGTTATTGAATTGCCATCATCACAATCAGAATTAGTTGAACATGCCATGGCTTGGCTGCTAGTTAACGCACATCCTATAGGATCAACCCAACCTAAAAATTTATTTTTTCCAATATAAATATTGTCGCTTGGAATCCAAGAATTTCCTGCTGCTCCACTTATTCTAAATGGTTCAACTCCAAATGTTCCTCTAGTAAAAATATTATTATATATAAATCCCTTATTTAAAAAAGGAAGATATACTTGATGATTATTTGAATTATCTATTAAGGTATTTACAAATGCCAATCTATGTGCAACTGCGAAAAATGAAGTTCCTTCAACTGTATCTCTAATTGTAGAATCAAAAATAAATAGCCCACTAAAAACATTATAAAGAGTTGCAGTTACTGCATCTTGCCCCGCCCTATTTGATGCTGTAATTGCCCTACTTGTATTTTTAAAATCATCTCTCAAAAATAAAATTTGATTTGTTTCTTGAGAAGTAAACATTATCTCTCCAGCAACAACACCATTATCTGAAGTTCCAATAAAATTTAAATCCTGAAAAGTTATCCAAGCCATCCCATTTCCAGTGCCCAATATTAAATATCCACTAAAATCATTAGCAGGTTTTATTATTGGTTTGTTGCCAGTTCCATAAGCTCCAAATAAATATCCGTATTTTGCTTTCCCATGTCCCGGATTAGAAGTATATTTATCGTTGATTATTGCTGTTCCATTCCACATAGAAGTTACATTAGCATAATAGAAAGTCTGCCCTCTTTTGAATAAAATCTGATCTCCAGGAGAATATATTGAGGTTGTTTGAGGGCAATCAGTTTCATTACCAACTGTCGGACAAGTTTTAGTTCCCATATTTCTAAAAGCTTTTGTAGCAGTTCTCCAAGGTCCACAACCTTCACTAACTGCTTGGCATTTTCCATCATACAAAGTATCATCTCCAATTGCAGAATCAACATAATAAATATTTCCTGTTCTTGCCCATACACTTATAAGTATAGAATCACTTGAAGTTGCTCCACTTGAATCAGTTATAGTAAGTGTTGCAGTGTAACTGCCAGGAATTTCATAAACATGCGCTGAATTAAACATTCCAGCGCCCTCTAAAATATTCCCATCTCCGAAGTTCCATCTATAATTAACAATATCATCTCTTGGCGACGAAGCCCATCCCTCAAAAAAAACAGGTAGTGGAGCATAAAACCCAGTTAAATTTGCCCCACCAAAACTACTATTTTTTTTCCAAGTATACCACGGATCTTCATTTACCTGAACATCAGCAGTCAGCGCAGAAATCATGGAAGAAAATATAATTACACTTATAATTAAACTAATTCCTAATAAAACAAAATTCTTCCCCTTTTTCATTTTTTGTAACTTTTTTAAAAGTTATTTATATGATTTTGGAAACCTTTAAAACCTTAAGGTTTTTTGCTTGTCTTTTCAAAGGTTTATTCTTAAAAGGTTCATTCCCATATCACACTCTTTTTAATTTATTATTAACAATAGTTTAGATGGTTTAAATATCTTACTTTATAGCTCTTGTATTCTTAGAGGAGATGGCATAGGAAGAACCTTTAAGATTATACATATAATCTTGATGTTAAGTTAAACTTAACATATAGGTTCTTTTTATAACTTACTTTATTTCTTTCTTATCTTTCATATCTGACATAAATGTAGAAGCTAAATCAATAATATACTTGCCCTCTTCTAATTTATACACTAAAGGCCTTTTTGTATCAAAAAGCCTGACAAGATCTATTTCAAATTTTCCAGGCCCTAAAACATGCACAGCCTCTAAATCTAAGATAACCGGTATTTCCTCGTCTTCAACACCCATCATCTCTCTAACATCATGCTCAACCTTTTCTTTTTCCTCGCTTGTCAGCTCAATTACAGGCTGATCCATTGCTTTTTTCAGTTGCTCTTCGCGAATGTAAAAGAAAAAATGGCTTCCGCACTCGCAACCTTCCAGTAATTCTTTAGCAGCATTTGGATATACTTTTGAGCAATGAACGCATTGATGTGGCATAAAATAAACAGCAAGACGCTGTTTATATATTTTAGTATAATAAAATGGCTTATTTACTTCACTCATTCCTTCGCTCGGCTCTTCTCCCGCCACCTTCTCCCATTTCCTCACAACCTCGCTCATAATTATATTCAAGATACTTTCGCAAAGTTGCTCGCCACCCGCCCTTAGAAAAGTTAATGATTTTAAGATTGTCTGCTTCGCAGTTATTTAATACGATTTTGAAAAAATAAAGAAAAATAATTTAAAACAAATAATTAAGCCAAGAATTAAATCAGAAGCTACTCTGATAAATAAGGCATAAATTTTTCACATAGAAAAATTTAATATTGTGTGTTTAGCAATTAAAAGGAAAGTTTGATAAAGAAAACCATTGGTTGTCTTTATTTTGAAAATATAAAAACAATGTATTAAGCAAGTTTAATTAATAATCTTAGTAGTTATATCATATAAATAAAGCCAAATTTTTCACATAGAGAAATTTACTCTTACATTAATTCAAGAAAAAGTTATTTCTTCAGCATCAGCTCAATTTTTCTCGGATTCTTTTTTATATCCTTGACAATGCTTGCAGGACCTATAATTGTCATTGCAGCAGTGTCTCCAACGAGCATTTTTGCAATTCCGCTTGTAAATTTTCTCATTACAGGATTATTTCCATTATCAGCGCCGATAACTGCCAGTTCTATTCCTTTAAAATGCTTGACATGATCAATCATAGCCATTGTATCTTCAATCAGCCTTGTTTCCTCTTCCGGCTTTAATCTTCCCTGTAAAACAATTATTCTGTTTGTCAGAACAATAGACAATAGTTTCTTAACTCTTTCCCCGCTGTTCAAGTCTCTTATTTCCGAATACGGAATAAATTCAATTGTCAGTCCTTTTATTTTTTTTGCCATTTTTATATGATCTTGGAAACCTTTTTTAAAGGTTTATTTTTATTATTTCACTAATTTAAACAGCGCCTTGTAAAACTCCTCCATGTTTTCCCCTGTTCTTGCGCTTATTCCCACAACTTTATATTCTGGAAAAGCAGATTCAACTTTTTTAACATCTGCTTTTTTTAAATCAATCTTATTTGCAACTATCAGGACAGGTATTTTTCTTGCAGCTAAATTTCCTATTATTGTAATATTAACCTGAGAATACGGATTTTTAGACGAGTCTAGCACAACAACTACAGCTTCCATGTCTTCAATCCATTTTATTGCATCAATAACTCCCTGAGTTGCTTCTTTAGCTCTTTTTTGGGCCTCTTTTCTCTTAATTCCAAACTTGATAAAATCTTCATAATCAATTTTTGTTGCTATTCCAGGAGTGTCAACTAGTTTAAAATTCATTTTTTTTCCATTATACTCAATATTAACTTTTTCCTTGAACTGAACATTTCTTGTTTCATGGGGAATATGGCTTACCTTGCCAAGTTCTTCTCCAAGCCAGTCTTTGCACAGCTTATTTGCAAGGCTTGTTTTGCCAGCATTAGGCGGGCCGTAAAAACCAAGGCTTATTTCTTTTTTTCCTCTGAACAATTTAGAAAAAAAATTCCTGCCAAAATTCTTGAAAAATTTCACCTTCATTTTTTATTAAATATTTAATTTATTTTTCTATTTAAAGCTTTCTTAACCCATTGTGTTACTTTAATGCAATTCTAAATTATTCTTCTCGGCCCTCTTTTCATTATCTCCTGCCGTATTTTCTTCTGTTCTCTTCCCCTGAATATTGGAAGTTCCCACATTCCAACTCTTTTTCCTTCAAATTTCTTTATAGCATAACCTATTTGCTCTGATTTCCATTGGCTTTTCAGCCTTTTTCTTATTTCCTCATCACTCAAATTTCGCCTTTTTGCATTGCTTATGAAATAAATTAAATTATAAAGCTGATTTTTGTCTTTGAACAAAGAATTTTCATAATTTTTCTTATACCATTCCTGAAGAAAAATGTAAATTGCCAGAGCAATTATTAAAGTTATTAACATACCAATTAAAAATCTAACTAAGAAACTTTTAGGTTTTAGCCTGCTGATTATACTTTCTCCCATACTAAGATCACTTGATTTTGGGAGAATAAACATTGGGAGTTCAAAAACATTAACACTATCTTTTATTGCAAATTTTATTGTTTTCCCGCTTGTTCCTGAAAAATCAACCTTCACTCCAGTTGCTTCATCACTATCTAAAATTTCATAATCTCCATCAAACAAAATTTTCTCACTGTTTGCATTGATCATAATATACACTTCACCTAGCTCGGCTTTTGGTTTTATTTCCAAAACAAATTCACTTATCGCGTTTTCAGTTCGGTCATTATAATAAACGCTTATAATCTTGTGCTTTACTTCAGCGTCAATATTATCCAAAAACCATGCCAATATTGCATTTTTATACTCGTCTTGCATATCAAGATCATAACTCTCATCAAAAACATCATTTGCCTTGCTTAAATCAAGTTCATTTACATCATTAATTATTTTTATTTGAGAAGTTGAACTTGATTGAACCGCTTGAGGAATGTCTAAAGCGTTTAGTTCAGTCATAATTGAAACATAATCCGAATCCTTGGTTGTTGCACTTGATAATAATTGCTTATAAGAACTGTCAATTGAGTTTAGTGTCGAGGTTATTTCATCTGCATCTAGATTATGCTCCTCCTTTAGTATAGTTTTATAGCTTGCAGGCAGAGCATTTATTTGAGTTTTGGCCTTTGAAAACTTGTCCTGATATTCTTTTAAAGTTGAATTTATCGCTTGTTTTGGGGATTCTGCAGATATATTAAACACAGAGCTTCCTAACTCATTAGTTCCGTTTAATAATTTGATTCTAAGCGTATAATTTCTTAATTCATTATAAGTATGCTTTATTTTGTTTGTAGAAGTTGTTTCTATAGAACTTTCATCTCCGAAATCCCAGACAAAATTCTTTCCTGAAGTGTTTATTGAAGAATCAACAAATGCAACAAATAATGTAGAAGTAGCTGTTGCGACATTTTTTGGATAAACCTGTTTTATTGCTTGATTTCTTGGTTTAACAATGGTTATATTCTTATTTAATATTTCATTGTCATTTAAATAAAGCCTTAATGTTTTATTTCCCTCTCCATTAACTGAAAAATTCATTAAGCCAAAATCTAATTTAAGGAATTTTGTGTTTATCTTTGGAAGTGTTTTTCCGAGAAAATATAAAGTGCCTGTTTCTGTTCCAGCGCTTCCTTCAGAAGTGTATTCTGCTTTCAAATTATTAAGTGTAATATCTTGGCCAGCCCCATAGAGCTTTATAGGCATTAAGCAGCCATTATCACAATTTCTTGAATATCTGCTTGTTAGGTAATTGTTAATATCTGTAATAATTCCATTAGCATTTTGTTCTTCATATAATGTTTCATTTATTTTAAAGCTGCCAACAGCATCAAATTTTTTTGCAGAAACAACAATATTATAATCTTTTGAAAATCCGCTTGTCTGGCTCGGCTCTCCAAGAAACCCGCAGAAACTCCCGCTTGATTTTCCCTGCAGTTTATATCCAGATATTTCAACATTATCAATTGTATAAGCTTCCACACACAAATAATGCTCGCTTGTTTCTTTTGCAGCATAATTAACAATACAGCTTACTCTGCTTTCTGTTTCAAGTGGTGAGGTTAGGTTGCACTCTCCTGCAAAATTCTTGTTCTTGTCATAGATTGAAGCTTTTAATAATCCATTACTAAATGCGGGCATTGCTCCAGCATCTTTTTTCATCATAGCTTTTATTTCAAATGCCGGCGCTTGAGGCAGGATTATTTTCTCGCAATAGGGCTGAGAAGATACCATAAACCAATCACTGAATCCACTTCCTGAACTATAACATGAAGATTTTACCTCGCTTACACAATCTTCAAGTATTGCTTTTTTATTTCCCCAGTTAGATTCATTATTATCAAGAAAATCAATTCCAAGCTGGGCATTGCACGATGCCTGAGCATTGCTTGCAATATCTAAAGAAAATTTAGTAACTTCAACATTTCTGCCATCAACCCTTATTCCGATTAATTTTTCATTTCCAGAATTAGCATTTAAAGAAAATGATTTTGATGCCTCCCCATTGGAACTTAAAATGTAATCATTTCCACAATTTGATGGAATACAAGAATAATTTTTAGGATAATATTTATTTAAAAAATCTATAAATCCAATTTTATTTCCAAAACTGTCAGAAAATTCAGAATTATAGCTTTCATTTGCAATGCTTATGTTTATCCATCCAGAAATCTTTTCATTCAAAGAATAAACTGCATTTATCTGCTCGCTTTTATTTCCTAATGTGAAGGAAGCGCTTGCAAAAGAGGATAAAAATAATATAAATATAATTAGTATTAATGTATAAACTATTCCTAAAAAAACATTATTTTTCACTTTGCCTCTTTTTAACATTCTCTAATTTTATAGTATTTTAAGATTTTTAAAATGTTTGTTATTCGAAAAGTCATAATATCTCCTTAATCAGCCTTTTTGCTGTTTGAACATCTTTTTGATTGTAGACATGTGGCCCGAATATTCCCTTAAAACTGTCATCAAATTGTGGCTTCTCCAGAAAAGAAAGTTGTTTCTTCATGGACTGTTTCAATTTTTTAATATCTCCTTTTAGCAAATGTTTCTCAAGGGCTTCTTTATTGCATGGCATTAAGGCAACAATATCTCTAACATCTGATAATCTTCCACTATGTAATTTCATTGCAATAAGAAGTTCTTTTTCAGGGGTTAAAAATTCCAAGTTATTCAGCCTTCTTTTCACAGAATGTTTCTTTATATAATCAAAACCCCATGTTGCATCTGTTGTTCTTGATACTAATCCATTAATCAGCAGATCTATATCTACAGGCAAGTCTCCCACATTCTTAATAAAACGCTTAAAATTCTCTCCGTATAGCATAGCTATTTCTTTCTCATAGTGCAGCGAATATCTCTCTTTTTCTAATATTCTTTCAAATTTCTCGAGATCATCCTCTTTAATAACAATATCTAAATCAATAGAAAATCTTTTTTTATATGTTGAAATTGCATACCCCCCAACAACAACAAAATCCAATTTCTTGTCTAGCAATAATGCCAATATCCTTATAACTTCCTGTTCTCTTTCAAGCAAGCCAATTCTTGAATTTATCTTAGGCATTTGTTGAAACCTCCGCATATTTTATATTCAATTTTAAATTATATAATTCATCCAACTGCTCTAAAATATTATCCAAGCGCAATTCTTTGCCCCATTCTACCAATTCTCTTAAAGGCATAACAGGCAAACCATTTTTTCTTTCTATTTCAAATGCTTGTTTTTTAATGATGATAACAAAAGGCCTTTTATTATTTATTATATCTTCGCTATATGCAATTCCACGCTTTTCTAAAATTTTTTTTAAATCATCTGAATCTTTATCCTCAACCTCTAAAAAATAAATTCTGTCATAAAAATCCCCAGTTATAAAACTTCCACGAGTCCAAATAACTGCGGCTGTCCCTCTTACAAATCTTATTTTTAATTTTAAACTCTTAATAAATTCCCAGAAAGCATTATCTTTTTCAATAACTGAAATAGCATAGTCTAATTCTCTGAACTTGTTATAAATTAAATTTTTATTAATTTTAATAACATTTTTATTCCCTTTCCTAATTAAATTAATAACTCCATATTTTTCTAATTCGCAAACCCATTTATAGACTGCAGAGTAGGCAAACCCTGTTTTAGAAGCCAAGCTATAAATGCTCTCTCCATCTTTGGCATTTTTTACTATTTCAACTGTTATCTCATTTACTATTTTCATTATCTTTTTAAAGATAATGGATTTAAATACTTTTCTATTGTAAATATCAGCAGCTTTCAAATTAACATCAGTCGCTTTCTCTAATAAATCAGGAAAAAAGTGGTGTATTTCGCTAAACATTATTCTGAAAATGTAAAGAACTGTTAATTAAGTACCACAAGTCATAAATGATTGTTCTTAATTGAAAAATGCGATAAAATCCACATTATAACGCCTTTTTAGTAAATTATCATTGATAAAAATCATAATATTATCTTGAAATATAGCAAAATCTTTTTACCGCTGCATAATCTTAACATTTTCTTTCTGATAAATAAATTGCTTATTTTACCGAATATAATGATAGTTTTTTACTGCTTTTCTCGATTTTTGCAGCCACTAATGATTAAGAATAACTAATTAGGGTTTAGTATAATTAAGCATGATCATGTTGATAGATTGATAAACCTCAGCAACTTCTATGAAAATTCTGCATTTGAATTATTTTATTAACATTTATATTACATCACTTCTTTTCTTTATTTACCTCCATTTTATGTTTTAGTATTTTCGATATTTTTATCAGAAAAATTGTCTTGGACATTGGACAGATAATTTTTTATATGATATTAAAGCCAAAGGTTTTAATCTATTTTTCTAGAATTCTCATATCATCTTTCACATATAAACCATGTAAGGATATGGTATGATTTCAGAACTATTCTTCAACAAACTTTATTCTCTTTCTAAACACAAAATAAATCACAGAAATAACACCAAGGCTTATCATTAAACTAAATAAAGTGAAAAATGGAAGTTTTGTTATCACAGGACATGGCAATGGCTTGCTTCCTGATGCGCAGCCTTTCTCAGGATTTCCCTCGCTGATAGGACTTGAAGCTGATGTTTCTTGGAATGTTGAATTCCATATAATTTCATTATCAGCCCCGCCCTGTTCACAACTTCCCGGAGAATTTTTTATTCCTACATCTGTTAGGCATAAATTTATTTCTGTAATCCCTCCAGGTATGCATCCTTGAATAGTTTCAGCTTTTTCTGTTCTTTCTAAACATCTGCTGTTGTTAGTATCCCACCAACAGCTGCATTTTGTATAAGTCCCGCAGCTATCAGGTCCGACTTCAAAAGTCAGGCTTTTGTCAGAACAAAAACCATATCTGACTAATTCAGGTATAAATGAATGTTCTTCTATACTTGTAAAAATTAAATTTTTTTCATCTTTGGGCAGATTAACCCAGTTATTGCACTCATCTTCGCTTGTAAACTGGCTGCACGAAGCTTGCAACGGTAAATTTGAAATCCCGGTGCAGTCTATTTTAGGGTCATAACAATCACTTTGGCACGAGCAGAATGTTTCATCAGTTTCGCATCTTCCATTAAAATTACATATCCCCCCGCTAGCTAGACATTTTCCTGTAACTGAATCATATAGTGTTCCAGGATTTGGACATTCACAATATCCTGTCCCATTATTCACAAATGTGGTATTGCACCAGACCGCGCTATTTCCATTTACTGAACATACAAAATCATACGGAGGATTAGCAAATCTGAATCCATCTGGCTGGCATCCAATTCCATTAAAAAAACACTGGTTTGATGGACAACACCACGCAATATTCGGTATTTTATTTGGATTTACTCCAGTATTCCACGGTACTCCTTTTGTACTGGGCGGATTTGATGTATTAACATTTCCTGCAACAGGATAGGTTAGTTGAGGATTATCTCCAGCGCACAAATTTGAAGGGCAATATTCCCTGCTTGCAGGATTATCTGCATCAGCCATATCTATTAAATTTCCTGTATCACCATCATCATTTACAAAATTTCTACATACATCTACAGGAAAAGGGCATAAAACATAGCCTGATCCGAATTGCGGCCACACTCCGTCACATTGTCGTATGCTTGTAAATTGGTTTCCTGTTCCAAATGTATTTGATCCGCTAATACAATAAAAATCTTTATTTGTATTTTTACATGCAATATTATCTTCTAAGGTATTTTTTTGCCCGCTTTGCAGAGTTACTCCATTGCCATTGTTGCTTATATTATTTTTTGTAAAGTTTTGATTATTGCCATATATTGTTAATCCACTATTTGTATTATAACTTATGTTGTTATAACTTACACTATTGTTATCGCTTCCAATTGCGCTAATTTCTTTTCCTAAATTTAAACCATTAGAGTTAAGGTGGATATTATTAAATAAAACAGAGCTGTTAGATAAATCTGAAAGATAAATTCCCCAGTTGCTGTTCATGCTGGCATTATTTTCTTTGACGGTTATATTTGCTCCATTTAAAAGGCTTATGCCGTTTGTGTTTAAATTTAAGGAATTATTTGTTATTATAACATTGGTAATAAAATTAAGATTTAATCCATGAGTATTTGATTTTAATATATTATTTATTATAGAAGAATTGCTGATATAGAAAAAATTTATTCCATTGCTAAATCCATTTATAATTGTTCGATTAATTGTTATATTTTTTTTGCTTAAAACTTCAATTCCTACAAGGCTTCCACTTACTCCTTGAACTTTCTTTCCATTCCCATTTAGAATAACATTATCTGATAGAATCCTAATGCATGATTCACCGCTTTTTCCTGTTATATCATTTATTAAATTATAAATTCCAGGAACTTTAATATCTCCGCAGCTTGATATTTGGTAACACGGAGTGTAGTCTGCAGGAGTTGTTGGCCATGTGCCTACGCATTGCGGCCTGTAAACATTTAGAAATTCATTTCCAGCGCCACTAGTTCCTGAAGCGCCTCCATTGCAATTAATGTCATAAGTGTTGCCACATGCAGCGGTATCTTCTATCTTTATATTATTTGTATTAAATAATGATATTCCAGATCCGCTTGAAATGATTGTGTTCTTTTCTATAGATGCTGATTCGGATGATCCAGATACTCTTTTAAATTCTATGCCGCTTCCAGCGCAATTTTGTATATTTAAATTTTTTACAATTATATTGCTAAAAGGCCTATCTACAAAAACGGCATTTGCTCCAGCCCTAGAATCACAGGTTATTTTATATCCTCTTCCATCTAAAGTAACACCATTAACACCTATTACAATACAACTTGTTTCAAAAGAAGGATCAGGATCAAATGGGTTTTGAGGAGTTCCAATATCCTGGGTTAAAAAGTAGGTTCCAGGATTGGTGAGAATCATGCATCCAGTTACAGGTGTTCCAGAAGGAGGAGATATGGGGCACAAAGTATAATCAGTCCCTTGCTGAGGCCAGCCTGAACGGCAGTTTGTAACCCTTCTAAGTTTATTTTCATTGCCATAATTTCCTTCTCCATCAAAGCACCAAAAGTCACGATAAGAATTTTCACATGCTTCATTATTAGTTATATTATTTTCATTCCCATCAATAATTATGCCATCATAAGAATTTGAAACTTTATTTCCTACTAAACTATTTTTATTTCCCACAACAAAAATTCCTTTATAATTATTAGAATAAACCTCATTATTTTCTATCAGAGAATATTCAGTTAAATATCCGCCAGGCTCATTTCCAAACATATAAATGCCGATGTTAAATTTGCTTATTTTAAGCCTTTTTATTTCCAGATTTTTTTTGCCATAAGCATATATTCCATTAACATTCGGATCGTTATTCCCGATTATTGAGGAACTCCAGCCATCAAAAGTAACAAAATTCGAATTAATGTTTATGCAAGCTCCGCTTGTTTTACCGCTTAAAATATTTTGTTTTAAAACATAAGTTCCAGGGCTTATAATGTCTGTGCATGAGGATATTTGAATATTGTCGCATGAAGTTGGATCTGCAGACGGTTCTTTTCCTCCGCAACTTTCATAAGAAATTTTTGTAAATTTATTACTGGATAGATCGGGAGATGTAGAATAATAGCAAAAAATATCATCATTAATATTCCCACATGCCATATTGTTATTTATGGTTGTAGCAACACTATTATATATGCCAATTCCAATTTCATTATTAGAAAAAACATTATCTTCTATAACAGAATTTCCAACTTCGTCAAAACGAATACCTTCTCCCTTTTGATTATTAATGATTTTAAGGTTTCTAATATGTATATTAGTTACATCTGCGGCATATACTCCTCTTGCAGATTGTACAGAAGAGTCGCCTTTAATCATATATCCATTACCATCTAAAATTACATCATTAGCTCTTATATTAATGCAACTAAATGTTCCAGGCGCAAAACTCTCTGCAGTTAAATCAATATTCCTTGTTAACACATAAGTATCGGGTATATCTATATTCTGGCATCCAGTAATGTATCGCAAAGCGCTTACATCAACACTTAAAAATATTAAAACTAGAGCGAATAATGCAACAAAAAATATTCTTAACTTCCACCTCATTTTATTAATAAATAAGATAGAAAAATGAAATTTATAAAACTATCTTATAAATGGTTTATAAAGTAAATCTAAATTGCTGTATTAGAAAGGTTTATAAATATGTCTTTACATGTCTTTACATAAATATAAATTATAAAAAAGCTTACTGGAAAAAAGAAATAGAGGAGAAATTCAAGAAAATAAAGGAAGAAGATGAAGAATATCTAGACGAAGAGGAAAATAAATAACAAGTGAAATAAATAACAAATAAAAATAAAATGGAGCTGTTAAAAAAAACAATAAAATCAGGAAATGCATCTGCAGTTGTTCTGCCAAAAGCATGGCTGAATAAGCAGGTAAGAATAGAGCTTGTAGATAAATCTCCAGAGATGATATTATATGAAGTCTTAGATGCTGTTAAATCCATTATAGATTTGCAGGATATAATTGGCATTTATCTCGTTGGAAGTTATGCAAGAAATGATCAGGAAGGAATAAGCGATATAGATATTTTGATTATTTCTGAAAAAACAAGTAAAGAACTTATCAAAATAAGCAATTATGAGATAATGATAGTGTCATTGGATTTGCTAAACTATAAATTGAACGAGAATTTATTGCCAATTGGGACTATGTTAAAAGAAGCGAGGCCTTTGTTAAATAATAAATTCCTAAAAGAGATAAAGATAGAAGTAACCAAAAAGAATACTAAATGGTTTTTAGATACAACAGAAAATAGCTTAAAGGTAATAAAAAATTCAATAGATAAAATTGAGAAAAAAAAGCCCGATGGAAAATTAAGCGACTCTATAGCTTATTCACTGATTTTAAGATTAAGAACTCTTTATATGATTGATTGCTTGATAAAAAATAAAGATTACAGGAAAAATGCTTTTATTAAGTTAATAGAGGAAATTTCATGCTCTTTAACCGCTTATAACAGATATGTTTATGCAAAAGATCACAAAGAAAACAAAAGGTTGCTTCCATTAGAAGAAGGAAAAATGCTTTATGAGTATCTTAAATCTTATTTGCAAAAAATAAGGGTTTCTGTAAAATAAGGAGAATATAAATGTTATAGAAATGAAAATTGCTTATATGCTAAAACTTAGCGAATGAGTATAAAAAATTAGGAAAAATTATTATAATATTTCAAAACTTTTCTGAAAATAATACAATAATAAATTTCTCGTTTATGAGAAATTTAACTTGGTTTATAGTAAGTTAAATTAGTTATGATAATTTTAAGGTTATTAGATTAAGATTTTTAATAATTAATATCTTTTATTTTTATCCCTTAATAACAGCCATAGGCTTCATTCTGGCAACTATATTCCCAATGCCTAGCTCATCACTCACTTTAACAACATCGTCGACATTTTTGTAAACCTGCGAAGCTTCTTCAACCAAAGATTTCCAGCTTCCGGCTGTTACAGCGATATTCTTTTTTTCCATTTCATCCTTAATTTCCTCGCTTCTGAATCTTTTCATTGCCTCATTCCTTGACATCATTCTTCCTGCTCCGTGAGCAGTGCTTGCAAAGCTTAACTCTTCTGCTTTTTTAGTTCCGACTAAAACATAACTTGCTGTTCCCATGCTTCCAGGAATTAAAATTGGCTGTCCTGTAACTTGGTATTTTTTTGGCAATTCTTTTTTTCCGGGTCCGTAACTTCTGGTAGCACCTTTTCTATGCACACATACTTTTACTTTCTTGCCATCTATTTCATGCTCTTCAAACTTGGCAATGTTATGGCACACGTCATAAACAACTTCTGCCTTGAAATCTGGAAGAAATTTCTTCATTGCCTCTCTTGTTAAATGAGTTAAAACTTGTTTATTGCAGAATGCGAAATTAGCAGCAGCGCACATTGCCTTATAATAATCTTTTCCAAGCTTTGAATTTATTGGCGCGCAGATTAACTGCCTGTCTGGAAGATTTTCAAACCCGTATTCATCTTCCATTAGCTTCATGTAATCAGAAGCAATTTGGTGTCCAAATCCTCTTGAGCCACAATGAATCATTATAACAATTTCATCTTTTTCCAAACCAAAAACACTAGCAGTTTCTTTATCAAATATTTTTTCAACATACTGCAATTCTAAAAAATGATTTCCCGAGCCTATACTTCCAAGCTGATTAATCCCTCTAGCAATTGCAGTATCAGAGACGCAAGAAGAATCAGCTTCTTTCATGCAACCATTTTCTTCACTAAATTCATAATCTTCTTTTACTCCATAGCCTTTATCAACAGCCCATTTTGCCCCATATTGCATTATTTCTTTTAATTCTTCTTTTGTAATCTTAACTTTAGTCCCTTTTCCAACTCCTGAAGGAATTGCTTTATACATTTCCTTGGATATTTGCTTTTCCTTGCCTTCAATATCTTTTTTTGTTAAATTAGTTCTTAAAAGTCTGACGCTGCAATTTATATCAAAACCCACTCCGCCCGGACTTATAATTCCTTCATCTAAATCAAAAGCTGCAACACCTCCGATGGAAAAACCATAGCCCAAATGCGCATCAGGAAGGACGATTGAATATTTTTGTATCCCGGGAAGCATTGCTACATTTTTTCCCTGCTGCAAACACTGGTCTTTTTCCATATCTTTTAATAAATCTGAAGATGCGTAAACTCTAACAGGCACATTCATCTTGCCTTCTTTCTCTATTTCATAAATATTTTCAGATATTTTCCTTATTTTTTCTTTGCTCATTTTAATTATCTTAGGAAGTGAATACTTGTTTATTAAACTTTATGTATTATAGTTTTGAAATTAATTCAACACTAAATTTCTCGTTGTGAGAAATTTAACCTGTTTTATTAAATGGATTAATCATATTACATTTAAAAGGAGAGTTCATAAAGAGAAACTTGGTTCTTTTTATTCAATCACTTTCTCTAATAATCCATGTAAAGATATGGCATGATTTCAGAACAATTTCCTAGATAAATTTTATCTTCTTTCTCGCAATTAAATAATAAATCATTCCAATTGCTAAAATGCTTATCATAAAACCTAAAGCTCCGAAAAAAGGAAGGGTTGATTTTACAGGGCACGGGAATTCTTTGAATCCGCTTTGGCACGAATTCCTTGAATCTAATGCTCTTGTGCCATTCAGATATCTAAACAAAGCATTCCACGAGAGGAGTATACTTTTTTCAGGTTCATTACATTTATTTTCAACTTGATTTGTTGTGTATTCGCATCTAGGAACATTATTAACATTATTTGGATCAAATCCATCAACGCAAGGGTCTCCGACTAAATATGTTTCTTTGCAGACATCATTTATCCAATTACATGCACACTCGGCCAAATAAAGGCATATATTAGGATCATCATTTAAATAATCTTCATCACAGAATCTTATTAATTCCCCATCAACTTTTATATCTGCCTGTTCTTCAATAGAATTTTTTATTTCTTCAGTTAAAGGGAAAATTCCACAATCAGCCTGGCTGTAATCAGCGCATGATGTTGCTGTTGGTGGAGGTGGTTGGATAGGACCTGCTTCACAATTTCCTGTTTGCTGATTGCAAGTATATCCGCTAGGACAGCAGCTTGTTTTTGTATCTCCATTAATGTCAACCCCATTTTCATTATAACAATCATTCATTCCATCAGTTGGAACTCCTCCCACTACCCATGATGAACCCGAACTGGAAATACTGCATATAACATTTCCTCCTGTAAAAAAATTAGTTCCAGTATCATCACTCCAAATTGGAACTGCAGTTGCAAATCCAATACTTACAATACTAATTAACACAAGTACTAATCCTACCAATATTATTTTTTCTTTTTTCATCATCTCTTTTTTATTTTTCTTTATTTCCATTTTTAAGGGAGAGTTCATAAAGAGAACCGTAGGCTCTTTTTATTGTTCAAAGCCAACTCTCAATGAAGCAAAATGCTGACCTTCTCTTGAAAATATCTTGTCAAATTCTACAACTTGAGTATAATTCTGATTCCATGTGCCTATTAAAATTTCCTGATTCTGGGTTCCGGCGTCAAATGTCCATTCAAACCAAAGCCTATAATTCTGTGGAGGTCTTGGCAAGTTATAACAATTCAACTCTCCAACTGTATAGCATGTTTTTCCATTTTCACACTGATTCAAGTCGCATTTAGCAGCATAACTTCCGCTTGCATTAAATGAAACTGCCTCTCCAGATTCAATTCTCTCCCCGGTTTTAGGGCTTGTTATAATTGCAAAAACATTAATTCCGGGTTTATATACTAAGATATCTACAAAACTATTATTGGATCTTACTCCTCCCTGCTCTCTGACAGTTGCAAATATAGTGTAATGTGCCTGTTCCCTATATCTATGGGTCGTATTACAATTGCCATTTGTCAAGCAATTTTTTATTCTAGCAAAACTTCCGTCCCCAAATGCCCAGGTTATATTCAAATCTTTTCTCATACTGTAACTTGATTGATTAAATGTAATATTTCTTGAATTGCTGAATTTTTCCCATTGTAAAGGAGAAAGAATTCTAACACCAATTCCTCTATCAGGTTCGCATGTTTTTGTTCCAGAGTTAAATGCTGTTCCACTCGGACATTGCTGGCATGTATTTGTTCTGAAACTGCAAGTTAAATTAACGTTACATGAATCCTGGAATCCATGGCAGTCATTGCATTGACAGCCTTCTCCAGCCTCACATTGAAGATTGTTATTGCATGTAAACTCTGTGCATGTCTGCCTGCAAATTCCATCAGAACATAAAGTTGTTCCAATTGCGCAGTTGCCTGTTTGTAGACATGCAGTATTGCTCCCACAATCAGCAATATCAGCGCAATCAATTAAATTATCATTGTCATCATCAATATTATTATTGCAGATTTCAACTGGAACTTGATTCGCTTGAGCAGAACTGCAGCATATCTTAACGGGATAATCACTTGAATTTGATAAATGAGCGTTTTCCGAGGAAGAAAGAGAAACAATTAATTTTTCAGTTGCATTGCAAGTTCCAGTTACATTTCTGCAGGACAGATCACCATAACAAACTTTTGTTGTTCCACCAATTATTAATCCATGAGCATTATTATAACTGCTTAAGTTAACTATCCAATTATTGGCATTGCAAGTTCTAAGGGGGGCTATATTATTAAAAATATATTCTTTTCCAAATATATTATTGTAACAAATTTTAACCGGGTAATTAGTATCGGTTCCAGCATGCGCATTTGTTTCAGAAGATAATCTTAAAATTGTCTGGTTGTCAGGACAAGCGCTTATTGCTGGAGTTGGTTGTACTTGTGAATAAAGATTTTCAATTTCCACTTTTGTCAATGCCTTATTATAAATTCTAACATCATCAATTGAGGCATTTAAAAATCCGTAGTTTGTTCCTTTTGATCCTATCCAGATGTCTTTGTTATTATTAAAATTCCCGCTTAAAATCGTATAAGAAACCTTGTTGTTAAAATTGCCATTTACATACATAACAATATCACTGCTGTTATAGATGCAAGTTATCATATTCCATTGGTTTTCTTGTATAACATCATTGGATTTTGTAGATATGCTTGCGCTTCCATTGTTTATTCCGCATATTATTTTTCCCGTTATATTTTCATAGCTCATTTCAAATGGAATCATTATTGATGTTTCAGTATCCTCCCATTTTTGTATTATGGCAGGATAAGATCTTTTTGGATCTTTTTTTGATATATTAACCCAAGCAGAAATTGTATAATTATCCCCCTTGGCAAATGCAAATTTTTCATTATCAATAACTTTTAAATAATCATTTACTCCGTCAAATTTGTAAGAGTTATTTATCTTGCCTTCAGCTTGAACAGGGCAAGAGCCGCTTCTGCAGCTGGTATCATAATTTCCAGTAACATCATCTTTTGAGTCATTAAAAGGAATATAAAGAATTAATCCGTTTTCATCAGGGTTTAATCTTACCTCCTTTTCTCCCTTTAGCCATTTAAAGAAATCATTAAGGGAAAATGCAGAAATACTGAAACTTAATATTATTAGGAATATAAAGAATATTCCAGCTAAAACCAATATCCTCTTGCTCTTCATTTTGATTTTTGGAACCTTTTTTAAGGGTTCATTTAATATTTAATAAAGAGAAATCAAATTTATAAAGTTATTGGGGAGGACCTTTGACATATAATCTATAAAGATTAAATTAATAAGATAATAAAGCAGATATAATAACACTAATAGAAAAATAAGGAAAATTATGGTATATTTTCAAAAGGTTTCTGAATCATATAATATAAAATTTTTCATCAAGAAAAATTTGGCATGATTTAATGGTTGTTTAACTTTATTGCAAACTAATTAATCTGTATGATAAATTATCTTATTAAACGTCCACCACAACCTGGCAAACCCACTTACCCTTTATTTTCTTGACAAATATGTTATTGTAAGTAATTGCTTTGACATCAAGGCCAATTGAATAATCTCCAGCATTATCTCCCCATAATTCTGCAATTAGCTTCAGGTTTTTCTCATTAATTTTAACCTTTGCGTTTGCCAAAAAGAAATTTTTAGAGTCTAGCAAAACAAGCAGCTGTTCAAGAAAATTATAAAGCAGAGATTCAAGGTCTTTTCCGCTGGCTTTTGCTGTTTTTTTTATCTTGCTTTTAATTTTTTCTTTATGCATTGCATTAAACATTGCCAGAGCTGAATTTTCAAAGCTTTCATCCAGTGTTTTTCCATATGCCTGAAATTTTATGTCTGCTGTATGCGGCAGGAATTTATATCTCATTTTATATATAAATAAAACAGACTTATATATCTTATCAATTTAATATTTTGTTGTCCCTTTAAGTAAAACAAAACATTAATAAAGCGCTTTTTCCTGCTAATAGAAAGAGAGGGTTAGGCGTTTAAGTTATATTTACTTGCTCTAATAGGGGAAAGAGGTGATGCGCTTAACCTTTTTTTGATTTTCTCGAATATATTTTTGAGTTAAAATATATATTTTAGAATCTTATTTTGAAAATATAAAAACAACTTAAATGATTACTCTAAATAACCAAAATTAATCAATTAATCTCAATCACTTATACATATCAATTAGGTAAAGGTATTGCATATTTAGCTAAACCTATATTAAAAATCTTTCAGTCATTTAAATCAGGCAAAGACATTGTTAATGAACTAAATTTCTGAAAATAGTCTATAAACAAATTTATATCTTTCTTTTTCATTGCATTTAAGAAAATTTTAAATTCTTCCTCATTAATATCTCCCAAATACCCGTCGCCGTAAATTTCCTTGATTTCTTTATAAAAAAATAATGCCATTTTCCTTGCTCCATTCCATCCAAACAGATCATAGCAGTATAAAACACTCTCCAGAACTTGTTGCTTTCTGAATTCATCCCAATTTTTTATATTTCTTGCAGAAAGCTCAGCCTCTCTTTCAAGTTTTTCAGAAAGTTTATCATCAATTGTTGAAAGCAGGTATTCCTTTGGGTTTAATGCTCCCTGTTTTATATGTTGCATTTCATGAGCTATTAATGGGATTAATGCTGCTTTTGATAAAAATCCAATTCTCGCTTTGTTTAAAAAAATCAGGAACTCATAATTCTGCTTTTTTGAGGCAACAACAAGGTTTGTCAGGCTGTAGGAGAAGTAATCAAATGGTTTTATTTTCGCATTATTTTTCTCAGAAAAATTACCTACAATGATGTTTATCTTCCATTTTTGGGGTATTTGATATTGTTTTTTAAGCAAATTAACTAGAAATAAGCAGTTTCTTTCGCAATTTTTTTTATTCTCATGCCAAAATTTGTCTCTATTTTTATAAAGCCTTCTTCTTGCAGCATAATTCTCTTTTAGAAAGTCCATTTTTGTTTTGCAACTTTTACAAAAGTTATTTATATGATTTTGGGAACCTTTAAAACCGATAGGTTTTTTGCTTGTCTTTTCAAAGGTTTATTCTTAAAAGGTTCATTATAATTAGAATATTTTTTCTTATATAAATTTACCTCTTGTAAGAATTTAAAATAAATAGAATAAAAAAGGAATAAAAAATAAAAGAAAAAGATAAAATAACTAAAATTATTTCTTAATTGCTATCCAAATTGTGTATAAAGCTGCTAAACCTATTAGCCAGTATATGATATTAGTTATAAGAGATCCTGCTCCAAGCAACCTTTCAATTACATTATAACCAAATCCTGCTATTCCAAGGTTCAGTCCGCCAATTATTACCAAGATTAAAACAATCCAATCTAAGGCGTTTTTTGCCATTTCACCCTCCTTTTATTTATATTTAATGCAATCATCCTATGTTTATAAAGCTTCTTCTTTTTAATTTTTCTCCCACATAAATAATCTTATTTTCTTCGGATCATATTCTTCACGTGTTGAACTCACAGAAGATCTCTCAGAATAAATTTCATTTTCAGTATAAAAATTGCTGCGCTGATCCAATCCGCATATCTCGTTTAGCTCGCATATTTTAAAAATAAAAGTATATCCTTGTGGAACTAGTTTTGCAATTGTAGAATTTATTAATGTCCTGTTTCCTTCAGCAGTTTCGCTAGTGCCAAAGCCGTCCAAAACTGCCTGCCTTAGCTGATCATCATTAGTAATGGACTCAAGAATTATTCTCTCCAGATTCAAAATATCCTCTCTCTGATTTTTTTCCGGAATTTCTCTTACATAAATAAAAGTCATTGCTCCTGCAATAATTAGTATTGCTATAAAAGCTTCCAGTATCCTAAGAAAACCTCTTTTCCCCCTCATTATACTTTAAACAAAATATAATTAATAAATGTATTGCTATTAAAAGGAGATGTCATAAGAAGAACCTTGGTTCTTTTTATTCTTTAAAGATTTTTGGTTAATCATTAATCCAAGATAATTAAATCTATTAGCCTCAATCACTTTCTTATGCCAAATTATATAAAAATATAGTGTGATATCAGAAATAGTTTTGAAAATATCATAATACCTTTACCTGACTTTTAAGCTGGATTAATTATGTTGAAATTAAAAGTTTCAGTAGTTTACTCTAAATAAGCTATGTAGAGATAAGGCATAATATCAAATAATATTATCTTTCTACCACACAATAATATTTATCGTGCTTTTTGTAATATTAGCATTTTCATCAAATACGTCTATCAGGGTTGTCTTTGCATAAACATTTAAACCACGCGGAATATTTCTTTGCCCATCAAATAATATTCCTCCTGTTTCAACCTCTTTTATAATAAATCCAAAATCATTCACTTTTTGTATAAAATTATCTTTTAACTCACTGTATTCTTCATTATAATCACTTTCAAAACGCATTAAATTTTTTTCAGACCATAAATTTCTGTTGGTAATTATTCCTAGGGCATATTCATCAACTGCGAGATCTTTGCAGTTGCCTTCAGTACTATCCCAAAGCCGTCCATTTACAATTAATTTTGGACGACCAGCTCCGCCAGCGTTTGCGTTAAATTCTATATAATGCCTACAGTTATCATTACCGGAACTTGCGCCAGAATCAGGAAATATCCCTATTGCAAAAAAATCGTTTGATAACTGGCTTCTTAAGTCATCTATTCCTTGCTGTCCTAAATCTAATGTTTTTTCTCCAGCATCAATATATCCAGGCAAATTACTTGCATAAAAACCCTCGTTATTATATCCTGTTGAAATATCATTCCATAATCTATCATTTTGATCGGGATCTGAATAACTTGAGATTTTTTTCCCGCGAAATTTTGAAAAGGCTAAAGTAATGTCTGTTTCATCTAGACACTCATCATAATAATAGTCAACGGTCAAATTAAGCAAAACACTAGTAATGGGCAAATCATCTTCTATTAATGAAGTATCGAACTCAACAAATGCCTCAAAATCCTCATAACCTGAATGCTCAGAATTTGAATAATCTTTGCCTACATCCAACCTTAAAAATCCTCTCCAATACCCCGGAGACACAAACCCCCCTTTATTTATAACAGTTCCCAAGTAAGGTTCAATTAAACTGCCTCCCGAGAGGCTGAGTTCTTTAGGATTTTCAATCTCATCAGAACAATAAAGAGTGTAAAACTGCTCATTATCAGGATTTATTTTTTCAATGTATATCTTATTCTCTCCTTGATTTATTACAGAGCCAACAATACTTCCAGTTTTATTTTTCACAATAAGATTTCTTCCATTCCCGCATTCCATGTCCGTAATGTTTGCTATGCTAAAGCAGGAATCAGAAGCAGTTAATTTTCCGTCTTTAACACCAATTGAAACAGTTGACAAGCTTTTAGTCAGATTATCTTCTAAATTCATAAACACTAAATCAGAAATGCCGGGGTTGGTTGTTTTTTTCAATGGATTAAATATTGCAAATAAAAAAATAAGGAAACCTATAAATATGACAAACGATATCATCATTTCAACATGGCTTGTTCCTTTCTTTGATTTTATTTTTTGTAGTTTCATTTTCCCAAAATAACACTTGCCCCAATTGATATTAATATTGCCATTCCAACCAGGATAAATGAGTGTTTTATGCCAGCTTTAATATTTCCTTCAGATAATTTTCCGATAATAAGACCTGCAAAAAGTCCTTGAGCAACAAGCAATGAAAGGAAAGCTGCGGAAAATTTTGTAGGATCAATTGCTTCTCCTTTACCTCCCTGACCAAAGCCAACTCCCGGGCTTCCCGGAAGATCCGATCCCTGAGACCCCAGGTTTGCAATTTCTGCAGCCATTGGAATTATCTGCAGCTGCATTACGATGATTATTATTATGAAAACAAAAAATATTATATATCCTTCAACAACAATTGCAGATATTGCCGCTCTTCTTTCAGCCCTTAATTTTTCTATTTCAGAAACAGAGGCTGCAACAGATTCAAGTATAGTGCTTATATTGCCTCCTGTTTTTTCAGCTTCCCTTATAAGTGTTATTGCCCTCATGATTGTCCTGCTTTTTGTATCATATGCAAATACTTCCAAGGCATCTTTTACAGGTATTCCCAGTTCTATTTGATTTGCTAATTTCTGTATATGGGGACTTAAGCTTCCAAAACTTTTATTTTTCATATTTATAATTCCTTTGCTTATAGGTGTTCCAGATTCAACAGTTTCAACCAGGCTTCTTGAAAATTCCAGAAACATTTCATCTTTTTCTCTTTCAACACGCGTTTGAGTGATGGAGTTAACAACAAAAGGAAAGAGTATAACCAAAATTCCGGTTCCCAGCAAAAAATAAAAGAGATTTGTATTCTGTTTCATCCCTATGCTTTCAAAATAAGGAAGGTAGAATAATAAGGACGAGAGTATGATTAACACTCCTGCAACAACGCCTGCAATAACTCCTCTTTTCATTTCCATTTTAAGTATATATGTTTTTTATATTTTATATGATTTTGGGATCCTTTAGAACCATAGGTTCTGGACCGTAGGTCCTTTTTTTAAAGGTTCATTTTATATTTATTAAATTTTATTTTTATTAAGATGTAAAAATACAAGGAATATTATATTTATCAGTGCAACTATAGATACGATTATGATAGTAATCATAATCATTGGCAATCCAAGCCCTATATTGCTTATGCTAAGCATTATCAGCAGAAGCATCATCAGCATCGGAGCTGCAATTACAACGCTTATATAAATATTCATGAATGTTTCAGCAGCTTTTGTTGCCTTCTCTCTTTTTAATTTGTATTCAAAAAGAAGTGTTTCAGCTCTTTTATTAAGGTATTTTGATAAATCTCCTCCAGAGCGGATTGTTGTTGACATTCCATTAAGCATTTCAGCCCAGCTTTTGCTTGGGCTTGCCATTGCAACATTTCTCAAGGCATTAATTAAATCATAGCCATAAAGATTTATCTGGTTCATCAGTTTTTTTGCTTCTCTTTTTACATAAGGGTATTCTTTGCTTAGCGCAATTATTCTGAAAATATTGCTCGGTTCAATATCGGAACCGGCAATTGCAGCCATTTGCACTGTGACAAATGGCAGTTCATAATCAATATTTTTTTCAATAGTGGATTTTTCAGTGGAAGGATAAAAATAAAGTATTAAAAAAGTAATAACTGGAAGAAGAGGGATTATCCATATTGTTTGTATTAATTTTATAAACGGGTTTGGATTCGGATAAATATACGGAGAGGTTAGGGATATTCCAAAGAAAGTAAGGAAAACAGTTAAAAGTAATCCTGCCAGCAAAGCAAGAAAAGCTGTAAAAAACATTACTGAAATATAGCTGTTTATTATAATTGTAAAATTGCCCTTTTTCAAGGAATTTTTTAAATTTCCGAAATATCCTTTGTCAATGAAATTATTCGAAAGTTTTAAAAATATCTTGTTTGAAATCACAACATATGGGTTTGGCTTTTTGAATTCATCTCCAAATTCGCTGATTATCTTTCTTTTTTTCTTTATATTTTTAAGGTAAGATTCTGATATGTGCAATTCCTTTAAGTAATCCTGCCTTTCAGATTTTTTTATAGCAACTATATTATTGCTTGCAGAGTAATTTACTATAGGTATAATATCAGAAGGTTTATAGCTTACGCTTACCAGATCGCCCAACTTTTCTGAATTAGTATTCTCCGCAGGCTTATTTTCAGAAGGCAACCTTTTAATTAAGGATACTCCCCCGATAAGCACTGGAAGGGAATTGTTAAGTATTTTTATCTGGTTAATAGTTGAGGCCATGGCATTGTTAAAATTACTTCTTTCTTTTGCCCCGAATTTATAAGAATTATAGAAAAGCCATTCCAATCTAGCCAAAAGAGATTTTTCTTGCGTAATGTTTAACTTTATTTGTTCAATACTCATTTTATTTATTTAAGCATACTATCAATTTTAGATTGAATTTCAAGAATTAACTTTTTTAGTTTTTCAAGCTCTTCAAGGTTTTTATTAACATAAGCCTTTTCTAGGTTATTGCCAGCTTCTTCTAGAGTTTCAATATACTGCCTTAAAACTTGTAAGTCATGCTGATCCATTCTTTCCTCTTTTACTTATTGCTATATGTAAATATACAATTTATGAAATTATCACGATTTTCGTATTTTTATAACTTGCCTCTTGTTTAATATTTCCTTTTTTTATAAAAACAAAAGCTATTTAAATAATCCCTGCCTAGAATAGCTGTTATAAAGATGGTGTTTAAATCAAAGAATATTTTATTAAATAATAATGATAAGAGAGGTTTATCCCCGATTATTGCAACAGTTCTGTTAGTAGCATTTGTCATCGTTGTTATTGTTATAATATTTATTTGGGCGAGAAGTGTTGTTAAAGAGCCAATAGAAAAATTTGGAGAGCCAATAGACAGAGCTTGCGACAGGGTTGACTGGACAGCTACTTTAGACACTGCTACCGATATGCTAAAAGTAACTAATAACGGAGAAGTTGCAATCTATAATATTAAAATAAATTTCGATGATAACGGGGATAAAGTATCTGAAGATCTTTCTTCAACAGACTTTCCTTTGACCCAGGGCCAGTCAACAGGAGAAATTGATGTAAGTTCATATGCTGGTAGTGGAGAAATTATAAGTGTTGCTCCTATTCTTAGAGGCACACAAGATAGTGCGGAAAAGGATTTTACTTGCGATAAAAACGAGATTGAGTTCAATCAATAAAGGATAATATGTCTATTAATCATGGAAAAAAAGGTGTTAGTGAGGTTATAACAACAGTATTATTGATACTTATTACAATTGTAGCAGTAGGCTTAATTGCTTATACTCTAATTCCATTTGTCAAGAACAGCTTAAGAAATAGTTCGGGTTGCCTTGGAATGGAGGAAAAAGCCACAATTGTTTCTGAAGAATCTTGTTATAATCTGTCTTCTGCGCTAAGTACAAATGTGAGGATTCGTTTTGGAGATATTAATGCAACTAAAATTTTTATTGTTTTAGAAACAAATGCTAACGGAGACACCAGCTCTTATAATTTAGAGGAAGGAAAAAAGTACACAAATATAAATAGTAATGCTGAAATTAAAATGCCGAGTCCAAACGGCGGAGAAAGAACTTATATTTTTGATGGTCTTGCATCAAAAAAAGCAGTTTTTGGAGTTTATAATGGAAAATCAAGATGCGAGCTTGACGAGCAGGAATTAGTAAAATGCTGAACAAAAATAATAAAGCGCAGGTCTGGGTTGAAACAGTTATTTACACTCTTATAGGTCTTGTTTTAATAGGAGTTGTTCTTGCAGTTGCAACTCCGGCAATTCAGAAGCAAAAAGACAAGTCAACAATAGAAAGGACAATTGACACAATGAACGAGCTTGACAGAAATATTCTTGGAGTTAAGGGAGCGGGCGTTGCCAATACCCGAGAAATGAGTTTTTCAATAGGAAAAGGGAATTTAATTGTAAACAGTTCCAATGATAAGATAATTTTCCAGATTGATGAAAGTTCATACCAATACAGCGAGGCTGGAAAATCTGTTGAGATTCCCGGAACAAATCAGGAAGTCTTAACTCAAAAAAAAGGAAAAAAATACCTGATAACCTTGTCCCTTGATTACCGTCAGAAAATAAATATCACTTTTAACAGTAAGGACGAAGCAAAAACCCTTACTCAGGCCTCAACTCCGTATGTCATACTTGTGGAAAATAATGGAATACCAAATCTAGAATCTTTGGTTAATATTGACATTTACACAACCTCTTAAATAATGGAATTTATTGTATGTGAACCTCCCTATGGCAGGACCATAGGGCATCCAAAAATTATCTAAACTTCATATTTAATTTTATTATCTATTTGAAAACATACAATATTAAATAATAAAGACAACCAATGGTTTTCTTTATGAAACTTTCCTTTTAATAGGAAAAATTTTTCAGGATTTATAGTTGTTTAAGTTAATTTTGTATTAATGATGTGTTTACTAATTCAATAGCAACAATAGTTATGCCCAAATGGCATTAATTTAACATAATTTAAACTTTCTAGGAAAGTTTAAATATCTCAATGGGCTTTTTATTTTATTAAAAGAGGATTAGAATGGCATATAAATTTGATATAGACACAACTCCCCCGGTGCCCGCTCTGCCAATTACTAAGGATAAAACTAAAATTGATGTAAGATATGCAGTTATCTCCCCTTATACAACCGTTCATATATACTGGGATTCAAAAAATTCTGAATTAAAGTATGAAGTTGAGGAGCCAGTTCTTACCCAAGATGAAAAAAAACTTCTGGATAAGCTTGAGAATGCTATGGTTGAAATGATAAATGTTAATGTAGTTGTTGAGAAAACGCAGGAGGCAGTATTGGGATATTTGGATAAAACTGCCAGGTTGCTGATTGACGAGCTTAATTTATCTCTTTCTGAATCTTCCTATAATAAAATCTTTTATTATCTTTACAGAGATTTTGTCGGGTTGAATGAAACTGATCCTTTAATTAACGATTATTTTATAGAGGATATTGAATGCAATGGATTAAACAGCCCGGTTTATATTGTCCATAGAATTTACAGAAATATAAGAACCAATATTAATTTTGATTCAATAGATAAACTGGCTAGTTTTGTTGAAAAACTTGCCCAAAGATGCGGAAGATATATTTCTTATGCTTCTCCGATTCTTGACGGCTCTCTCCCAGATGGCTCGAGAGTAAATGCAACGTACACAACAGATATAAGCAGCAAGGGACCTACATTCACGATTAGAAAATTTACAACCCTGCCATGGACTCCGGTTCAATTAGTCTCATTTAATACTCTTAGCCCGGAAATGCTTGCTTATTTTTGGCTTTTAATCCAGTATAAATCCAATATATTAATTGCCGGGGGAACTTCATCAGGAAAAACAACCTTATTGAATGCAGTTTCTTTTTTCATACCTCCAGAAGCAAGAGTTGTAAGTATAGAAGACACTAGAGAATTAAATATCCCTCGTGAAAACTGGCTTCCAAGTGTTGCAAGAAGCGCTATAGGTATTGGAACAGTTGGAGAGGTTGATCTTTTTAAATTGCTTAAAAATTCTTTCAGGCAGAATCCAGACTATGTAATTGTTGGAGAAGTTAGGGGCCAGGAAGCATTTGTCTTATTTCAAGGGATGGCTTCAGGACATTCATCACTAAGCACAATGCATGCAGATTCAGTTGACACTGTTATAAAGCGTCTTGAAACACCTCCAATAGAGCTTTCTCCTACATTAATCAATACTCTTGATGCTGTTGCAATCATGTCCCATTCGATAGTCAAAAAAGAGCATACCAGAAGATTGAGCTCTATTGTTGAAATAATTAATGTAAGCCCGGAAGGAATTGCAATAACAAACACTCCATTTATATGGAATCCTGCTGATGATAAATTTTATTTTAAGAAAGACAGCAAAGTTTTTGATAAAATCAAGAGGCGTTATGGTTTAACTGACGAACAAATTCAGGCAGAATTTACAATAAGGACTAAGCTTATCTATGAAATGTATAAGAAGAAAATATTTGATTTTAATGAAATCCAAATGATTGTTAATGAGTATTATAAAAACCCGGAGGCAATTATTCAAAAATTCAATCTTCTGCCGCCTCCAGCTCCGCAAAAAGAGCATCAAAGAACATATCCAACAGGTTTGCGTTATTAATAAAATAAAAGACACCAAGGGTTTCTTTTATGAATCTTCCTTTTAGATGCTAAATACGCCACATCTCTACATAATTTATCAGCTTGAATAATTAAGTTAATAGTTAAATAAATAGATTAATTATAATAAATCAAGCTAAATTTTAGTATATAACTTATATAATATTAAAGTATTAAGCTGTTAATTGATAAAATATCAGCAGCTTACACATTTAAATTAGGGAAAGGTATTATATTATTTTCAAAACTTTTTTAGTAATCTCTCACGCACACTTCTCAATATCCTGCACTATCTTCTTTTCATTGCATAACACAACATACAGCTTTTTCTCCCCTAATTTCTTGCTTGAAACAAAAGGAGTAATCTGAATTTTATTTATCTGATTAAAAGAGCCGTAGCTAAAATTAGCTTTAAGATTTAACCCCGGATTTAAAGAAGGAGTAAAGTAAATAAAGCCATTATTTTCAAGATTTTGGTTAATTCCTATTCCACCGACATGTTCGGCAGAGATTGTCGGAGCTTCATTAGACTTATTTGAAATCTTGATAATAGTTCCATCAATGCTGAAAAAACCTTTATTCTGGAAAGTAATATTTATTATATTATTTTGTTCGTTGCACTGGTAGTCTTTGATTATAACAGACACCCCTTCAGGGCATTCTATTATTTCTTTTGGAAGCTGGATCTTTATCCAGGCATATACAATGATGCTCAGACTTATTGCAACCACGATTAATAAAACATATGAAACAACCTCGCTAACTGCTTTTTTATTCTCTTTTCTAATTTTTCTCATTTTCTTAATTAGCTTTTGGAACTTTTTGCTCTTTTATTATAAAAAAGAAATTTTCGCCCCCTTTTAATTCAAAAGTGTATTTCTTCTCCTTTATTTCAATTTCAATAGGCTCACCAGTTTCTATCTGGGGATAATCCTGAACATCAACCACTCCTGCTTTTATAGTTATTGTTGAATCTCCAAGTGAAATGCTTCCAGATTCAACTCTTTGATAAACTGTTGCCTTTATTCCGTCTTTATCTCCATAAACAAAGTAAACATTGGAGCTTTCCCCAATATATTTACCGTAATCTCGGGTAAAGGCAGCAAGCAAATTATTTATTTCTGCTTCGCCATTTAAAATTCCGTAATTAATAACACTCTCTCCCTCTAGATTAAGCTCTTTTGATAGCTGATAAGTATCTGTGTCACTAGGTTTTGTGATAATTTTATTTGTTACACTTACAAGCCCAAAAAGCACAACAACTATGACAATAGCAGCTATTAGATAAAACTGGCCTGTTTTATTTGCCATTTTAATAAACATCTCTTTCTCCTCTTTTTTATATAATTAATAAATAAAATGAGTTTTTATAGGTTTTGGGAACCTTTTTATTTGTAAAAGGTTCATAGTTGCGTATATAATTTTAGGAACATTTATTTTATTAGAAGCATAAAATAAAGAGAAGAATGCTTATTAGAAAAGTTTAAATACTAGTTATACAATGTATAATTATGGTCATTATAGAAACTAAAGTGAAACGTTGGGGGAACTCTTTTGGAATAATTATCCCCAGTGAAACAATTACTTCTAAAAGAATCAGGGAAAATCAAGAGATAAGTGTAATAATCCTTGAAGATTCTAAAAAAGTCTTAGAAGAAACTTTTGGTTCATTAAAAAATAAATTGAAAAAATCGTCCCAGGAATTAAAAAATGAACTTAGAAGAGAGTTATACTGAAGAAGATTCTTTCTTCTTTGACAGTTATGCTTTTTTTGAAATTCTGAAAGGCAATAAAAATTATGAAATTTATAAAAAATGCAGGATTATAACAACAAAATTAAACATTTTTGAATTATATTTAGGGTTATTAAGAGAAGTTAATGAAGAAACTGCAGAAAAGTTTCTGAATAAATACTACAAATTTGTAATTGATTTTGATGAAGATGTTATTAAAGGAGCTGCTAAACTTAAAAATAAATTAAATAATAGAAATTTATCTATGGCAGATTGCATAGGATATATTTTATCAAAACAATTAGGAATAAAGTTTCTTACAGGAGATAAAGAATTTGAAACATTAGATAATGCAGAGTTTGTGAAATAAATATAATTTTGGTAACCTTAAAAATTAAGCTTATTCTGAAAAATATGCAATGCCAAATTTTTCTATGTGAAAAATTTAACATATTTTATTAGCAAGATTAATTGAGTTATGATAATTTTAACTCAGTAGCTTTCTTATGATAAGTTAGGTAAAATTATAGCATGTTTTCAAAACTTCTAAAAAGTTATTTTGTAGATTATTTATTGCTCATCTTTATGATATAAATCCATTACACATACAATTTTCGTTGTGTAATCATAAATATAAGATAGTCTAAATGGACTAATATATGCCTCTCTTGTTCCTTTTCTTATATTCCTCATGGGCTTTCCAATTTCAGGATTATCTGATATTTTTTTAATTTGTTTCACTACTTTTTCTTTTAGAGAATTATCTTTAATTTTAGAAAACAATATAGCAAATTTTTTATCAAATCGTATTTCTACCATTTCATCATTTCTTCAAAAAGATTTTCTGAATCTACACTAATATACTCTCCAGCCTCTATTCTTTTATATGCTTTTTCAGTTCTTCTTGCAAATTCTAAGTCCTCTTGCAGAGCTTTATCAAATTTATCTGCCTTTTTAAGAATTATCTGGTCTTTACTTCTGATTACAAGAAGTTTATCGCCTTCATTTATTCCTTTTCTAAGTTCTTGAGGTATTACAATTTGCCCCTTTGAACTCATCTTAGTTATATCTATTTGAGCCATAGTAAGACTATTCTTACCAAGTATTTAAGTCTTTTGATTTTATAATTTAAATGTGTATAATAACTAGACTTTGGAACTAGAAGAGACAATTCAAAATTTAAGCTTTGTAAGTTATAAAAAATCTGGTGGAGTTATAGTATGTTTCCAGAAGATTTTGAATCCACATAATAAATAAATTTTCATTTAGAAAATTTATGCTTGATTTAATATATTGATTAATAGTATGATAATATTAATATAATAATAAATAAGTAACTTTCACCCGATAAGTCAGGCAAAATTATGGTATGTTTTCAAAATTCATCAGCGTAGACCGAAGGTCTGCTCATTAAAACCAGAAAAGCTACCCTTATTTTTTCTCCGCTTTGCTACCCTATAAGCACCTTGATTCCTGTTTAGGGCTGCTTCGATCAAGATCTGACCCATTTCGCAAGAGCAAGATCGAATAGGACAAAACATCAACGTCCAAACAAGGACTTGACTGATCCTAAATCACTCGCCTTCTTGCGGCCTGCTTAAAGCTCGCTAGCAAATGGCGTAGAGCTAACACGCCGGCCTGTCTACATAAAACCCAGATGTGCTGGGTTTTTAAACCTTTTTGAGAGTTGATATTGTCTACTAAACGTCACATTTAAGTAGTTTGTTTGCTTCCTTGTTAAAAGGAGGTGCAACCTATGAAATTTAAATGTCCAAAATGCAAATCAAAAGACGTCAGAAAAAGAGGATTTAGAATT